>Ga0105048_10002809_pt1 | contig 28385 bp, 32 predicted proteins | sample MAT05_FD_78382 | JGI IMG/M metagenome (GOLD analysis project Ga0105048, IMG submission 78382) | Freshwater microbial communities from Lake Fryxell liftoff mats and glacier meltwater in Antarctica - MAT-05 | ecosystem: Environmental > Aquatic > Freshwater > Ice > Liftoff microbial mat | place...
ATTTCACTTGTGTTTTCATCCGGGTGGGGGCGATCGGCACGCTTATTGCGTGCTGATCGCCCCCACCTGGATGACACTGAGGTTCCGGGTCGACTTTGCCGTCTATACGGGGGTGAAGTCGACCCGGTTCGGTTGTTCGGAGGTTGATCGGGGCGGGCGATATTGCGATCTGTTGACTCCCGGGGGTCGTTCGGGCTCCTGGATCGCGCCGCTTTGGGTACCGATGATGCTCCCGCCCATACTTGTCTGGCTCCGTTTGGCTGCTCCTTTGCCGATTCGTCTTATATTCAATGGCCGCGGCAACGAGGCCGTCGCGCTATGCTTTTTGAAGTAACCACCAAATCCAGATCAAGATTCAGGGGAATGGGCCGATGACTCCGCAAGACCAGATCGTAGTTCAGGAAATAACACCGCAGGAAGCGTTCGAAGAGCTGCAGTCATCCGATGCATTCCTGCTGGACACCCGTGAGCCGCATGAATACGCCGAGGCCCGCATCGAAGGTTCGAAGCTGATTCCGCCGGCCATGGTTGCCAGCGAGATCGAAGCCGCGGTTCCGGACAAGTCCCAGCGGATCCTCATCCACTGCCGCTCCGGCGCCCGTTCGGCTGCCGCCGCGGAAACCCTGATGTCGATGGGCTATGAAGACGTGGTCAACATCTCCGGAGGCATCATCGAGTGGACCGAACAGGGCCTGCCGACCAATTCAGACTCGAGCCTGACTCCCGAACAGCGCGATCGTTACTCACGACACACCCTCCTTCCGGAAGTCGGAGTCGACGGCCAGGCCAAATTGCTCAACGCCAAGGTGCTGCTGCTCGGTGCCGGCGGACTCGGCGCCCCGACCGCCCTTTACCTCGCCGCCGCCGGCATCGGCAAGATCGGCATCGTCGATGACGATGTGGTTGATGCCTCAAACCTCCAGCGTCAGGTCATCCACAAGCTCTCCACGGTCGGCACGCCCAAGTCCAGTTCGGCCCGTGAAGCGATCGAGAACCTGAACCCGGACGTCGAAGTCGTCGAATACAACTTCCGGCTCGACGCCAGCAACATCCTCGACGTGATCAAGGACTACGACATCATTGTCGACGGCGCTGACAACTTCCCGACGCGTTATCTGCTCAACGACGCTTCGGTGCGCCTGAAGAAGCCGGTCGTTTCCGCTTCGATCCTCTCCTTCGACGGCCAGATCTCGACCTTCATGCCGTACGAAGGCCCCTGCTACCGCTGCCTCTACCCGAGTCCGCCTCCGCCGGAACTCGCTCCGAGCTGCTCCGAGAACGGGGTGCTGGGCGTGATGGCCGGAATGATGGGCCTGCTCCAGGCGAACGAAGTCATGAAGCTGGTCCTCGATATCGGCGAACCGCTGATCGGCCGTCTGCTGCTTTACGAAGCACTCGGCACCCGCTTCACCGAACTCAAGGTCAGGCGCGATCCGGAATGCCCGATCTGCGGTCCGGATGCGGTCGACATCCCGGAATCAGAGATGGGCCAGTTCCCTGACTACGACGCCTTCTGCGGCGGTCACGTCGGCTCCTGAAGTCGACCTGATTAGCGATAGGATCAAGCCATGCCGTCAGTCAAGATTCCTCCAGTCCTCCGCCAGCACACCGGTGGCAGCACCGATGTGGATGTTGCCGGCGCCAACGTGGGTGAGGTGCTCCAGGCACTCGTCGACCAGCATCCCGACACGAAGGCCCAGCTCTTCTCGGAAGACGGCGAGCTGAACCGCTTCGTCAACGTCTACCTGAATGACGAAGACGTAAGAGTGCTGGACGGCCTGGAAACAGCCGTCAAGGATTCAGACACAGTGATGATCCTCCCGGCAATGGCCGGCGGTTCAAACTAGACGGTCAGGACCCAGGGAGTTCGTTCTCCGGGGGTTCTTCGAGGTCTTCGAGGATTCGCTTCGCTTCGGTCTCGGCGCTGGCCGGGACCACTATTTCGCGGGCGCCGATCCCGAACAGGTCGGTCAGGAAGGTTCCATTCGGCTTCTTCGTGAGGCTGGGGATACCGTGCTCCTTCAGGATTGCCTGAACCAGATCGGCTTCGGTCCGGTTGCTGGCGAACGCAACCTGAACCGGCTCGGGATATTTTTCCCTAGACGATCTGAAGATCGACATCTTCGACCTCGTTTCCCTTGATCCGGAAACCCTTGACGTAAGGCTCCCCCGGCTGCGCGAGGGAAACGATGAAATAGACCGAGTCAGGCCAGCCGGTGGCGAGGTTGATGTCGGTCTGCGAGGGGTAAGCCGCGGTGCGGGTGTGCGAGTGGTAGATGCCGGCCACGTCGTGTCCCTGGTCGATGATCTTTTTGTAGACCCTGAGCTGCTCGCCGGAGTCCATTTCGTAACGAAGCGGACTGTGGGCCGTATTTTCCATGCGGAATGCGGTCAGGCATTCGTCCGCGGTGCCACCGACCAGTCCACAGCATTCGTTCGGGTCGTCGGCCTGTGCGTGCTCGATCATCTCGTCGAGCAGCAACTGCGAAATCCTCAACTGATTACCACCAGTTGGTGGCGTCGATGTCGCCGAGTTCTTCGAGAGTCTTGGTGTAGACGCCCGAGGAGAGGTACTTCCAGCCTCCATCGGGGATCAGGAAGACGATGTTGCCGCTGTCCATTTCCCTGGCGATGCGCACCGCGATCGCGGCGACCGCCCCGGAGGAGACCCCGGCGAAGATACCTTCGTTTTCAAGCAGGCGCTTGGTCCAGATGATGGCGTCACGGTTCGAAACCATGATCTTGCGATCGAGGACGGAAAGATCGATGATCGGCGGGATGAAGCCGTCGTCGAGGGAACGCAGGCCCTGGACGTTTTCGCCCTGCATCGGTTCGGCCGCGATGATCTGGGTGTCCGGATCGGCTTCCTTGAGCCGGCGGCCGTTACCCATCAGGGTGCCGCCGGTGCCAAGGCCGGCCACGAAAGCGGAAACGGTGTCGAGTTCTTCGAGGATCTCGACGGCGGTGCCGTTGTAATGGGCAAGCGGGTTGTTCTCGTTGCCGTACTGATAAGGCATGTAGTACTGAGGATCCTGAGCCATCTCGAGGGCGACCTCGACCGCACCGTTGGAACCCTTGGCGCCTTCGGAGAAGACGATCTCGGCACCGTACATCTGGAGCAACTGGATGCGCTCGGCGGTGACGTTGTCGGGCATCACCACCTTGATCTTGTAACCCTTGCGGCTGGCGATCATGGCCAGCGCGATGCCGGTGTTGCCCGACGTCGGTTCAAGAATAGTCTGCCCCGGGCCGATCGCGCCTTCGGCTTCGGCCGCAGCCATCATCGAGCGGGCGACACGGTCCTTGACCGAACCGGTCGGGTTGGCCGATTCGAGCTTGGCGAAGATCTTCACGTTCTCGTTTGGCGAGAGCGTGGAGAGCTCCACGAGGGGGGTATTGCCGATCGAATCGACGATGTCGGTGAAGGTGCCACCACATGGCTTGTTGAGGAGGTCGTAGTAAGGGCTCATGGTTTCGGGCTCAGGCTTTATCCAAGGGTACTTTAGAAAGTGTAGTGCCTCGGACAATTGGTGTCAGGAAACAGGCTGATTCGTGCGATACTCACCGAATCACTCGTCCAACGCAAACTATCCCTGTTCGGAGGAACGTTCGCATGAAGAAGTCTCGTTTAGTTGTACTGATGACTGCGCTCGTAGTTATGTCGGCTCTCGTACTTGCCGCTTGTGGAAGCGATAACGACAGCAGCAGTGACTCGTCCGGTGACACCTCGTCCGCCAGCACCTCTTTTTCTTCAGAGTTGATTAACGACGGCACACTGGTTATCGGCACCGACACCCCGTACCCGCCGTTCGAGTTCGGCAAAGCACCTGATTACGACGGTTTCGACGTTGACATGGTCAACGCCATCGCCGACAAGATCGGTGTCAAGACCGAGTTCCAGGACACCTCGTTCGACACGATCTTCACTGACGTCGCGCAGGGCAAGTTCGACATGGTGGCTTCAGCCTCGACGATCACCCCTGAGCGTCAGGCAACCGTCAACTTCTCCGACCCGTACTACAGCGCCCAGCAGGCGCTGATCGTGCCAGACGGTTCCGACATCGCCACGGTTGAAGATCTGTCCGGTGCCAACGTTGGTGCCCAGAACGGCACCACCGGCAAGGCTTACGCCGAAGATGAGACCGATGCCAGCACCGTCCAGGGTTACCCGAACGGTCCGGCAGCGATCGAAGCTGTCGTGAACGGTCAGGTCGACGCCACGATCATCGATCAGCCCGTTGCCCAGGATGCACTCGACAAGGGCCAGTCCGGCTTCGAGGTCGCCACCACGATCCCGACCGGTGAGCTGTACGGCCTCGCGTTTGCCAAGAACACCCCGGAACTGCTCAAGGCAGTGAACGGTGCTCTCGCTGGAATGAAGAAGGACGGTGGTCTCAACGAGATCTACCAGAAGTGGTTCAAGATCGACGCTCCTGAAGAAGTCCTCAAAGGAACGACGACAGCCAAGTAGTTGAAAAGCACAAGGCAGAGGGGGCGCCTGGCGGCGCCCCCTCTGCTTTAGTGCTTTGCTTAACCAGACACGGGGAGCCTCTTGGAGCAGTTTTTCACCACATACTTTGATTTCAGCATCATGGGCGAGTACTTCGGTGACGTCCTCGCGGGTTTCTGGTGGACGATCAGGCTCTCCATCGTGGGTGGTGTCCTGGCTTTGGCCTGGGGCCTCATCCTTGCCGTACTCCGCCAGTTGCCGGGGCGCGCGTTTGCGCCTGTCCGCTGGCTCACCATCGCTTACATCGACGCTCTTCGTGGCATCCCGATGCTGTTGACCCTGCTCCTGATCTACGGAGGCCTCGGCACGCTCCAGGCCGAAGGGACTATTCCCAAATGGATCGGCGTTCCCGAGTTCTTCGGCTACCCCAGCGCCTTCTGGTACGGCATCGCCGCCCTTACCCTCACCTACGGTGCCTATATGGCCGAGGTCTACCGGGCCGGCATCGAAGCGGTGCCCCGCGGTCAGATGGAAGCCGCTCGCTCGCTCGGCATGAGCCACGGCCAGTCCATGCGATTCGTGATCGTCCCGCAGGCGGTGCGCAAGGTGATCCCGCCGCTGCTCAATGATTACATCGCGCTGATGAAGGACACCTCCCTGATCAGCGTCATCAGCATGCCCGAGGTGGTTCAGGTCGGACGCGACATCTACTCGACGACTTTCAACCCGTCGGCCCTGACTCTCGGGGCGATCATGTTCCTGGTTGTCACCATTCCGCTCGCGCGCCTGGTCGACTGGCAGATCAAGAAGCAGGACGAAAAATTCGAGAGAGGCATCCCGTGAGCAAAGATCTCCCCGAAGTTTCAGACATGTCCGACCCTGGAGGCAAGTCTGGTCTTGCCAAGGGACAAACCATCCTTACTGTCAAGAACCTCAAGAAGAGCTACGGCAAGTTGGACGTGCTCAAGGACATCAACGTCGATATCAAAAAGGGCGAAGTCGTCTGCGTGATCGGCCCCAGCGGTTCCGGCAAGAGCACGCTGTTGCGCTGCCTGAACATGCTTGAACTCCCGGATGGCGGCCAGATCCTGCTCAACGGCGATGAAGTGTTCGGAGATGGCAAACCCAAGAACCTCGATGTCCTCCGGCGCGAGGTCGGCATGGTCTTCCAGTCGTTCAACCTCTTCCCGAACATGACCGCCGAAGGCAATGTTTCGATTGCTCAGAAAAAGGTCCGCAACCGCAAGGGCGACTTCTGCAAAGACCGTTCGATCGAACTCCTGTCCCAGGTGGGGCTCGAAGACAAAGTCAACGAGTATCCGGACCGTCTGTCCGGCGGCCAGCAGCAGCGAGTGGCGATCGCCCGTGCTCTTGCCATGGACCCGGAGGTGATGCTCTTCGACGAAGTCACGAGCGCACTCGACCCGGAACTGGTCAAGGGTGTGCTCGACGTGATGCGGGGTCTGGCCGATGAAGGCATGACCATGGTCTGCGTGACCCACGAGATGGGTTTCGCCCGTGACGTCGGTGACCGGGTGCTTTTCATGGACGGCGGCGTGATCGTCGAGCAGGGCAAGCCGGACGACGTCCTCGGCAACCCGAAGCAGGAACGCACCCAGCAGTTCCTGGGACTCGTCCTCGCGAACGGCTGATCCCGCCCCTGGCAGGGCGGTGTTGCCCGGGACCACTACAATCTGCCTTCGACCAGGGAGGACTCCAGATGTTCGATCGTCAACTTTCAATCAGGGCCGCAGTCACGCTGGCTGCAGCGTCGCTCTTCTTCGTAGCCGCTCCGGCATTCGGTGCCACCGACACGGTGACCATTTCCGGCAAGGCCTATCGCTTCAACCACATGGACACGCCGATACCGGGTGCGACGATCAAGGTCAGGGAACTGCCAGGCGTTTCGGCGACGACCGAAACCAACGGCGACTATGAACTGGTGGTGCCGGACGACACCAACGTCACCCCGTACATCGAGTCTGGATCGATCCCGCCGGGAACCGTTCCGTTCGATGAGCATTACAACGAGATCGACCTGCAGACCTTCCACACCCGGGGCGCGGACATCGTCAACGCCAACTTCCAGTCTCCTACCGACTTCGAATACGGCGCGCTGAAGGCGATCCTCGCCGTGCCCGCGAGCGAGAATGGACGCCCCGAACAGTGCGCGATCGTCACTACGTCGTCAGCCAGGAACGTGCGTGGGGTCGACTTCCAGACGTTCTGGGACCGGACGCCGCACGGCGTGGCCGGGGCGACTTCCTTCGGTGTGCCGGCCATTCCGGGACCGACCTACTTCAACGAATACGTGATCCCTGACAAGACAAAAATGTCTTCTTCGGAAGATGGCGGCATCGTCTGGGAGATCGTCCCGGCCGGCACTTACCGGATCATCACCGAGCACCCGACGACCCGTTTCGCCAGCTTCCTCGTGACCTGCGAGAACGGCCGCGTGATCAATGCCAATCCGCCCTGGGGTGCCTACGAGCTTGCTCCCGGAGAGCAGCCCCTGCCGGCCAGCAACGTTGCCGGATCGGTGTTGCGCGCCAAGGCTTATCGCCAGGGCCGGAAGCGCTTCATTTCGCTCCGGTTGAAGAGCGGCGAGAACCTCACTTCGTCCGTCTCGTACTCGAGCATCAGCCGCCCGGGTGTGCCTGGCCTGGCTGGGGGTTTCGAGAGTCGCAAGATCTCTCCGGGGACCCGCACGGTTCGTCTCCGGATGCCGCCCTTTGCGCTGCACTTCAGGGTTCCCCTGAAGGTGAGTGTTCAGCTCAAGGATGCTTCCGGCGTGAAGTTCACTTCAGCCCGCCGGGTCACTCTGCCGAAAGTCAAGCGGCCCGGCAAGCGCTAGAAATCGAGGGTCGGCGAGGGATGCTCGCCGACCCGCATGTCCGGGCGTACCAGATCCTTCAGGTAGCTTCGCCACATCACTTCGATGTCGGCCATCGGCAGGTCGAAAGCTGATTCGAGGTTTGCTTCGGGACCGTCACGGCGGAGTCGCGAGATCAGCAGTTCGCAGGCGCCACCTCCGCGATAGTCCTCCAGCAGGTCGAAGATCGTTCCTCCCAGGAGGATCGCGTCACGCCGGGATGGCGGGAAGCTGGGGCGGGAGCCTTCGCGCAGCCGGCGGATCACCGCCGCCCTGTAGAAGTCGACCTGACGGGAGAAATGCTGGGCGCCACCTTCGATCAGCCAGGCCCACCGCAGGTAACGGAAGAATCGTGTGGGGGTCCAGGGCGGCGGCAGACGCTCGTTGTTGGCTGCCAGGACGATCTGGGTGTAGAGACGCTCGGCGGTTCCCCTGAGCGCTTCCAGCGAGGCTTCACCGGCCGCCCGTTTCTCCATCGCCGCTTCCCCGAGCACGTGCACTTCGGTGGCCATCGGCCAGCCGGCCAGGTATCGGCGACCGGCCGGGGCGGCGGACCAGCGCACGAAAGGCAGGAAAGGGTGCGCTGCGGTGAGCCAGATCGGCGAAGGATGGACCACCACGGTGATCTCGCCAGGCACGATCTCGAACCGGTCCTCGAGCTTGAGGCTCAGGTCCTCCAGCCGGTCGAGCAGCTCTTCGGCATAGCTCGTGTCGGCGTCCTCATGACGGGCGAGGAAGGTGAGGGAGGTTGTCTCGATCCACGTCACTAACGCAAGGGTATGCGTGAAAGGGCCGGGGTGCTCTCGCCCCCGTCGCCTTTAAGCAGGAAAGGCCTCCCGAAGGAGGCCTTTCCGAAAAACGAATCAGTTACCGCTACGCGAAAGCGAGTTCCTTCTCACCGTGGCAGACCGCGCGGATCTCGGCACTTGCGCGCTCGAATTCCTCGTCAGCCATAACCGGCGTACCTTCGAACGGAAGGTCGCGGTCGATCTCGACCCAGGACCGGCAGCCGTGGTACTCCTCGCGGACCCGGACAGTCACGGGGCGCGGAATGCGGTGTACTCGAAGCAGGACCAGATGCAGCGGATGACGCGGCTTCCAGTTCAGGCGCTTCGCGGCGTAATCGGTCGTCCAGATGTAGAACGGTGAAAGACCGTCCACAACCTTCGGGTTGTCGATCGTGATGTGCTCGGCAACTTCGGCCCAGGCGCGAATACGTACGCGGTCGGGCTGAGCGATGCCGCCATCCTGAAGCAGGGCACGGGCCGGTGGCTCCTCATCGGGCCAGACGCCTTCTTCGAGGGCGCGATCCAGCTCGGGGTGATGTGAGGGGCGCACCAGATCGTTCTGCTGGTGGTCAAAAGTGGGGTACAGGAAGAATCGTTCATGCTCCAGCTCGAAGTGCTTGTTCTCTTCGCGAATTCCGCCCTTACGCAGGGTGAGGAGTTGTTCGCCTTCGGCCAGGGCTCGCACGGTTACAGCCCATTCCTTGAACGCAATTGGCATAGGGGATCTCAGTCGGTGTTGATAGTTGCCACGAATGTGCGGAGCTGAAGTATCGCCAGACAAAAAGCGTCTTAGCCCCGCAAGGAGGAACGACCATACAGAACGTTTGCGGAAAGATCAAGCCTTTGTGACGGGCGTCACATGGCTTTCTTGTGCGAAATACCAAGCAACCCGCCCTTTTCTGCCCGGGCGTTCCAGCCTTCGGGCAGGTAAAGGGTGGCCTGATCGAGGTTGATCGAAACCGGTCCTTCCGCTCCTTCGAAATCCGGGGTTTCCAGCTCCGGACGAACCCCGGCGGTGAGGTAGCGGCGGCGCACTGTGACCAGCTCGATTCCGGCTGTTTGATCCCTGTAGCCGTAGCGCGTTTCGTGGGCCTCTTCGAAGAGTTCACGCAGCTGTCCGGGCTGGCTGCTGCGGTCATCCACGGTGAGCTCGAAGGACTGCCCGACGTACCGCACGTCCCATGAGACTTCGTCGGCGTCACCGATCAGGTTGGTGAGCCGCTCCTCCGTCAAATCGCCACCCGGGAGAAGGACGGTTGTAACGACATCCCGTCGCTGGTCAGCGGCGGCGAGTCCGAGGGCGCTGAACACACCACCGTCAACCGGGACCAGGATCCGTTCGATGCCGAGGTCCTCGGCGATCGCCACGGCGTGTAGCGGACCGGCGCCGCCGAAAGCAAGGAGGGTGAAGCCCCGCGGATCCAGGCCGCGGGCGACGGTCATTACCCGGAGTGCCCGGACCATCTCCGCGTTGGCAACCTTCAGGATTCCGGCAGCGCACTGCTTGGTTTCCAGGCCGAGCTCTTCGGCCAGATTCGCAACCGCGGCCCCGGCGGCGGCCCGGTCCAGCCGGATGCTGCCGGCCAGCTCGTCACCTTCCCCCAGCCGGCCGAGCACCAGGTTGGCGTCGGTCACCGTGGGACGGGTGCCGCCGTGGCCGTAAGCCGCCGGGCCGGGCCGGGCTCCGGCCGATTCGGGTCCGACTCTGAGGGCCCCGCCGCTGTCCCGCCAGGCGATCGAACCGCCCCCGGCACCAACTGTGTCGATGTCGACCATCGGCAGCGCGAGCGGCCGACCGTTGATGCTCTTGCCACCGGTCTCTCGCACCCGTCCGTCTTCGACCACGCAGACGTCGCAGGAGGTCCCGCCCATGTCAAAACAGAGAAGGTTCGGAACCCCGGCGGCTTCGGCGATCAGGGCCGCCGCGGCCGCGCCGCCGGCCGGTCCGGAGAGAACAGTCAGGGCAGCGTGCCGCGAAGCTTCCCTGATTGAAGTCAGACCACCGCTCGACTGCATGATCGAAGGCTCCTCGATGCCGGAATCCTCACAGGCCAAAATCAGGCGCTTCAGGTAGCGACCGAGAAGGGGGGAAAGTGCAGCGTCGACCTCGGTGGTCGCGGCCCGCTCGAACTAACGGAAGGTGCCGACAACCTGGTGAGAGAGGGAGACGTGGACCGTGTTCCCGAATCGCTGCCGGATCGCCTGGCCGATCTTCATTTCGTGATCCGGATGGCGGTCGGCGTGCAGCAGGCAGACCGCGACCGACTCGACTTCGAGTGCAGCGAGCTGATCGACCACACTGCCAACGTCGACTTCAGTAAGCGGTTCAAGCTCACCTTGAGGTCCCTGGCGTCCACCCATCGGAATCCTCCTTTCCGGCGGCACCAGCGGCGGCGGGTGAGCTTCCTGGAGGCGGTAGAGCGAAGCCCGGTTCTGGCGGCCGATCTCGATCAGGTCGGTGAAACCCCGGTTCGTGATGAAGGCGGTGCGGGCCGATCTGTTTTCCAGCATGGCGTTGGTGGCCACGGTCATGCCGTGGTTGAACCGGTCGATGTCGGAAGCCTCACAACCGGAGAGTTTGAGGACGTTGTTGATCGCGTCGATTACACCGGCCGACTGGTCGTCGGGAGTGGTTGGCGCCTTTCCGGCGTAAACATGGCCGCCATCGATCAACACCGCATCAGTGAAAGTTCCACCGACATCAACCCCGAGGATCAGCATTCTTTCGCCCCGAACCCGCCGCCGCCGGGGGTCTCGATCCGCAGCCGGTCGCCTGGCGCCAGCCGACCGGTTGCTTTCGAATCCAGTTGTTCCGGCTCGGTCTGGCCGGACCGGAAAATCAGGTTGTGGCCAAGGGCACCAGCCTCGCCTCCTTCAGCACCCGTCGCCCGGTGCCGGCGCCGTTCGGTCAGCAGGGCGAAGTCCATTGGTTCGAGCGCTTCGAGTTCCCGGACCAGACCGTCACCACCGCTGTGGGCGCCGCGTCCCCCGCTGCCGCGACGAATCGAGTAGTCGGTGGCTCGCATCGGGAACTCGATTTCCAGGGCTTCGATCGGGGTGTTGAGGGTGTTCGACATCGCCACATGGACTGCGTGCGGTCCGTCGGCAAGCCGGCTGGCGCCCTGTCCACCGCCGAGGGTTTCGTAGTAGGTGAAGTTTTCGTTCCCGAGGGTGAAGTTGTTCATCGTGCCCTGGCCCAGGGCGAGGCCGAAGGCCTTGAGGCAGAGGTCGGCCACCCGCGAGGAGGTCTCGACGTTGCCAGCGACTACGGCGGCGGGAGACCGGGCGTTCAACAGGGTGCCTTCGGGAACGGTCACCTCGATTGGGCGGTAGGCGCCGGCGCTGGCCGGCACGTCAGGATCGGTAATCACCCGGACCGCGAAATAGCAGGCGGAAGCGGTCACCGAGATCGGGCAGTTGAGGTTGCCGGGGTCGATCGGTGCGGAACCGCTGAAATCGAAGCTGATCCGGTCACCCGAGACGGTTGCTTTCAGGTTCAGTTCGAGGTCGCCGTCTAGCCCTTCCAGCCAGTCCGTTGCTTCGTAGGTCCCGTCTTCGATCTCCGCGATCCTCGACCTGGTGCGGCTCTCCGCGTAGTCGAGCACGGCAGCCATCGAGGATTCGAGGGACAACGTTCCGCGGGCCGATGCCAGTTCGGCCAGCCGGTGGACTCCGGCTTTGTTCGCTGCCAGCTGGGCCCGCAGGTCGGCCCGCCGCTGTTCTGGCTGGCGCATCCGGCCGATCACGTCTTCGATCGATTCTTCGTCGAGGATGCGCGGCTGGATGATCACACCTTCCTCTTCGATCGAGCGTGAATCGGCCGGCATCGAACCGGGCATCCGTCCGCCGACATCGGCGTGGTGGGCGCGGTTGGCGGCAAAGCCGATCAGGGTGCCGTCCGGATCGAAAGCCGGGGTCACGACCGTGATGTCCGGCAGGTGGGTGCCTCCGCTGAAAGGGTCGTTGAGGAACCAGGAAACCCCTGGTTGATGGTTCCGGTCGATTACCGCAGCGACCGACGCCGGCATCGATCCCAGGTGGACCGGGATGTGTTCGGCCTGCATGACCATCTCGCCATCGGCGTTGAAGACAGCCGCCGAGCAGTCGCGCCGCTCTTTGATGTTCGCCGAATGTGCAGACCGGATCAGGACCGCGCCCATCTCCTCGCAGACGGAGGCCAGCGCACCGGCTGTCACCTGGATCTCAACCGGATCCGGGTGGTGCTCCGGAGAATTCGAGTTCAGTCCCACCGCTTCAGCTCGAGCGAGCCGTCCGGATGGTAAATCAGGTGCTGCCCGTCGAGTTCCGGGTCGGTCTGGGGAAAGTCGGTCCGACGGTGTCCGCCACGGGATTCCTTCCGGGCGCCGGCGGTTGCCGCGATCGCGCGGGCAAGGGGATACGGGTCAGCTGTCAGCTGGTCGAGGTGAACGGCGTCGCGTAGCGGTCCGGCCAGTCGCCACACCGACTCCCTCGTTGCCAGGGTCGGTGGATCGAAACGCCAATCCGGTACGTTGGGTGCCGGTCCTGAAGGTTCTTCCGCCAGAGCGGCCAAGGCGGCACGCTGGCCGAAGACGAAACATTCGGTGAGCGAGTTCGAGGCGAGCCGGTTGGCGCCATGGATGCCGGTGCAGGCACATTCCCCGGCTGCGTACAGGCCATGGAGCGAAGTTCGGCCGTCAAGGTCCACCGCGATGCCACCCATCATGTAGTGGGCTCCGGGAGAGATCGGTACCGGTTCGCTCCGCGGGTCGAAGCCGGCCGAGCCGAGCATCTCGAAGACGCTCGGGAAACGTTCGGTGGGTACACCCCGGAGGTCGAGACGGACTTCAGTGCCGTCTTTGAGGCTCTGCTCGAGGATCGCCGCGGTGACGTCATCGCGCGGAGCAAGCTCTTCGGTAAACCGCTCGCCATTTCGGTCCAGCAGGGTTGCGCCTTCCCCCCGGATGGCTTCGGTGATCAGGGCGCCGTCGTATTCGGTGCCGGGGGCGGTCAGGCAGGTCGGGTGGAACTGGCAGAACTCGAGGTCGGCGAGGTCGGCCCCGGCGGCACTGGCGAGGACCGGTCCCGCGCCGATCGCGCCCCAGGGGTTGGAGGTCCGTCGCCAGAGGGCAGCGGCACCGCCGGTTGCCAGCAGGGTCGCCCTGGCGGTGATCATGCCGCGGTCGGTAATCACGCCATGGCAGCGGTCGCCATCGCTCCAGAGGGCGAGGGCCGAAGTCTCTTCCAGCACGGTTATGCCAGCCTGGGCGGCGACCATGCGGGCGAGGCCGCCGGTGATCTCCTTGCCGGTCTGGCTGCCGCCGGCATGGATGATCCGGCGTTTGCTGTGCCCGCCTTCGAGAGCGAGTCCGAGCTCGCCGTCGGGGTTCATGTCGAAGTTGAGGCCGCGGCTGATCAGGTCCTGGACGATTCCGGGGGCCGCTTCGGTGAGTACCTCGACCGCAGCGGTCCGGCACAGACGGCGGCCGGCGGCGATCGTGTCGGCGGCATGCAGTCCGGACGAGTCCTCGGGTTCGAGCGCGGCGGCGAGGCCGCCCTGGGCGTGAAAGCTGGCACTTTCGGCCAGCGGCTTCCTGGAGATCAGGCAGACTTTTCCGCCTTCTTCGGCCGCACGCAGCGCCGACCAGAGGCCGGCTGCACCGGCACCAACCACAGCCAGGTCATAGGTGCCGAGGTCAGTCAGGGGACCGCTCGCCGTCTCTGGCTGGTTTCCAGCCACTACGAGCGTCGGCTGGTGCTTGACGCACCGGGGTCGGTGCCCGGTTCGTCTTCACGGCGAGCCAGGTCTTCCAGCTCTTCCAGAGTCAGACCCTCTTCGAGTCCTCTGGCAATCAGGTCCGCTTCACGATCGATCGAGACCACCTGCGTGGCTTTCTCGGAGAGTGCTCGGCGATCGAAGGAGCCTTCGTTGGCCATCCCGACCGTCATCTCGCCAAGTTCGCCAAGGCTTGTCCGGCGCAGCTCGTCGAGTTCGTCGAGGTGATCTTTCATCGCCCGGCGCTCGCGTCCACTCTGGCCATCACGGCTGAAGAGACCCATCAGGAGCCGCCGTCCCTGGGCTCGGCGGCCGGGGCCGATGTGGAAGCGTCCTTGGAAAGTTCGGCTTTAAGCGCCGAGATCTGGCCACGCAGCCAGGTTACGGCCGCTTCGCGGGCTTCAGCTTCGGTGGTGGCCGACTGTTTCGGAGATTTCGGCTCATCGTTTTCGGCGGCGACTGCGGCGGCTCCGGTCGCAGCGGCCTTCTCGGCGGCGGCAACCCGGTCTTCCGCTTGCCTGGCGCTGGCTTCGATTGCCTTCAGCCTGGATTCGGCGTTGCTGATCGCCTCCGCCTTCGCGGCCTTCTCGGCGGCCAGGTTGGCTTCCAGCGAAGCGATCTTCGCTGCCGTGGCCGCATCAGGTTCAACGCTGGCCGACCCCGGTGGGGGCGGGGCAGGAGCTTCAGTCTTCGGTGCGATCTCGGCCGCCAACGCGGCGTCTGCTTCGATCTCGGCCGCCTGGTTACGGACCCATTCGGTCGCTGCCTGACGGCTGGCGGCCGATTCGCGGGCCAGCTTGGATTCGGCGTCACTGGCTTTCCTGTTCGCAAGCTCGATGCTTGCGGCGGCCGCCTTCAGGGCGTCGTCAAGTTTCTTCCGGTCGGACTCGACTTCGCGGGTGATCGCGCTGAGTTCGGTCTTCGAGTCGGCTGTGGCCGATGCTTTCGCGGCTTCGGTCGCAGCTTTGGCTTTGCTTTCGGTCGCTTCGAGCTCGGCGGCGAGCTTGTCGAGCGGACTGAGCTCTGGCACAGCTTCTTTCGCCGCTTCGGCGGCGGGCACAACCGGTGTGGAACCGGCGGGCCTGGGGTCGGCCATCGGGGTCGCGTCCGGTGACGTGGTCGGCTTGGGGACCGGGACCGGCTTTGCTTCGGCAGCGGGCTTTGCAGGCACGGACGGAGTTGCGGCCGTTGGCGAAACCGGGGTGGGGGTGCTGGCCGAAGGCGGGACCGGGGCGGGCACAATTGCGGGACTCGCGGTTTTGTCCGGATTCACTTCGGCCTTTTTCGATTCGGCCTTCCTGTCCGGAACCTTCTTCTCCGAAGCTTTGGCTGCCGCCGCGGGCAGCGCGTGCTCGGCGGTGTGTTCACCAGTGGCGGGCAGAGCGTGCTCGGCGGTGTACTCACCAGTCACCGGGTAGGGGTGCTCGGCGGTGTATTCGCCGGTGGCAGGGAAGTCGTGCGCGGCGGAGTCGGGCTCGCGGAGGTCGCCGGCGGCCAGGCTTTTCAGCTCGGTCTCGACTTCGCTCACTTCGGCAGCGCCGCGCGCGAGCAGCGAGTCGTCCCAGTTTCCCTGGACAAACATCCCGAGAACCAGCTCCCCGAGCGCCTCGCGACGGTCGAGGTGTAGCTCTTCGAGCTGCCTCTGCTTTTTCTTCAGGGCACCCTTCCTCATCTGGTAACCCCATCATTACGCAACTCGGCGGAGGAAACAGCCTTCCCCCCTGAACTTTCCAGAATTTCTTCATAAGCAAGAGCTACCCGAGCAGCCATGCGGCCGGCTGAAAGTGCTTCCGAAACACGCCTTCCGGGAGTCCTCGGATCAGCCTGTTCCAGTAGTCCTGAAGCGAATTCTGACCACTCTCCGGCGTCGAATTCCGAGCAGTGGCTGCCCGGCAGATCCTTCAATGCATGGGGTGCGATGCCGACCGGCGTGGAGATGACCGGCACGTTGCAGGCGAGGCTCTCCAGGCAGGCCAGCCCGAAGCCTTCGTAAAGCGACGGGATCAAAACGGCATTCGTCGCGTTCAACCAAAGAGCCATTTCATCCGGGGGGATGCTGCCACCGGTGAGCAGCTCCGCGCCCGCCGTTTCGGCGACTTCCTCAGCCCGTTTGAACATCTTTTCCGGGCGGGCGGGGTTCGCCGGAAAGAAGAGATAACGCACCCCGGGGTCGAGTCCGAGCTTTTGTTTCGCTTCAGCCCGATCGATCTGCCGGAATCTTGAAAGGTCGGCGCCGCAGGGCAGCACCGCGTTTTTCCCGGGGGTGAGTGGCAGCCCGGGTCGGCCGGCTTCGGTCTCGAACAGGGCTTTCGATGCCCCGGCGATCAGGTCGATTCGTCTGGTGAGCCTCCGCGAGAGCGGGCCGACGATCCGATGGCGTACGTCGGTTCCGTGGAAAGTCACGACCAGCGGGCGGGCGCCGGCCAGGGCGGCGCACCAGCCGGCCAGGCCGTAGTGGGCGTGGACCAGGTCGAACTCTTCGCGTTTGAGAATCCGGCGGATCTCACGGGTTGCCGGCAGGTACTGGTCCTTGCCTGGCTGGAAGGTGAACAGTTCGACGTCGTGGCCGAGTTCCCGCAGGGCTTCGACCTGGTCGACGACCCAGCGGCCGCGCTGGGGAGTGGCCGGATCGGCGCCGAAATTCATGACTGTAAGAACCCGCATCGCAAGAGGGTAGCCGCCGGTGCGGATTCCTTGAGCATTCGGGAACGAACTTGTTGCGCCTATTCAAAGTCAGGTCTGCGGACTTGTCCGACGATTTCCATCACAAGCAATCGAAGGAGGACAGATGTTTTATGCGGCAATGGGGCAGTTGCATGCAGCGGCCCACAACACCACAGTCACGGCCGGCCGTCGGCTTTCCGGGCAGAGCGGGCAGGGCACCGTCGAATACGTCGGGCTGATCCTGCTGGTCTCCCTGCTGATGGTCGGCATGGTGGCGGCGATGAAAGGATTCAGTGGCCGTCAGGGCACGGAACTGGCCGAGCTGATCGTCGACAAGATCCAGTCGGCGGTGGACAAGATCGCCTTCCGGTGACCGGTGGCGGGGTGGGCTTGTGCCCGCCCCGCTGGCTGGTTCGTTCAACCGGCGGAGAAGCGGTGCTTCCAGCTGATAAGACTGTGGCCAATGTCAGAAAACAGTGCAGATACCAGTCTCCAGCGAAGCTTCGACCGTACCGCCGCCGATCTTCGGCCGGTCGACATCCAGCCCGGTTTCGTTTCCAGCGCCGATGGCTCGGCCCTGATTTCCGTCGGAGGGACCAGGGTGATCTGCACCGCCTCCGTCTCCGAGAAAGTGCCGAAGTGGATGGTCGGCCGTGGCGAAGGCTGGGTCACCGCCGAGTACGCGATGCTTCCTGCTTCGACCGGCGATCGCAAGCCGCGTGACATCAGCAAAGGCAAACAGGATGGTCGCGGGGTTGAGATCCAGCGCCTGATCGGCCGCTCATTGCGGGTCGGGGTCGATTTTGCCGCGCTCGGCGAACGCAGCATCTACGTCGATTGCGACGTCCTCGAAGCCGATGGCGGAACCCGCTGCGCTTCGATCACCGGTGGCTACGTTGCCCTTCACCTTGCACTTGCCGACCTGGTCGAGCGTGGAGATATCGAGAAGATGCCGCTGACCACATCGGTTGCAGCAGTCAGCGTCGGCATGGTTGGTGGCCGGGCCCTCTGCGACCTCGACTACCCGGAAGATTCAACTGCGGAAGTTGACGCGAACGTTGTGATGACCGGCGACGGCGGCCTGATCGAAGTCCAGGCGACCGCTGAGCGCACGCCACTCTCGCGCACCTCGCTTGACGAACTTCTCGGGTTGGCCGAAGCCGGAATCGACCAGCTGCGGGCGGCACAGATTGCCGCGATCGGCCTTTGATCCTCGCCAGCCAGAACGCGCACAAGGTCGAGGAGCTCGGCCAGATCCTGGGTGGGGTCGAGCTCGAGGCGCTGCCTGATGGTGTCGAGACGCCACCCGAAGATGGTCTGACTTTCTCTGCCAACGCGCTGATCAAGGCCCGTGCGGTCCGCGCCGTAACCGGTGGGGAGGTGATCGCCGACGACTCGGGAATTGAAGTTGAAGCTTTGGACGGCCGGCCCGGTGTGAGGTCGGCGCGGTATGCCGGAGAGACGGCAAGTGACGGCGAGAACCTGGAAAAAGTGCTGAACGACCTGGCCGGATCGGGCGGAGGCCCGACCGCCCGATACGTCTGCGTGATCGCTTACATCGACGGGTCCGGGGCGGAGCACCTGTTCGAAGGGTTCTGCGGCGGTCAGTTGATCCAGGAGCCTCGCGGCGACGGGGGATTCGGTTACGACCCGGCTTTCGTTCCGGATGACACCGGGCCGGACGACCAGCGGACGATGGCCGAAGTTTCACCCGAAGAAAAGCATGCGATCAGCCATCGCGGCCGGGCTGCACGCAAACTTGCCGGGTTCCTGAACTCCTAGGCGCGTGGAGGCGCCTCGGAGGCCGGTTCGCCGTCGGCGGTGGGCCACAGATTGACCGCGGCGGCGAGTCCGACTGCGGCAACCACGACCCCGTAGCCGGCATATCCGACAACGAAAGAGCCGAGCGAAGCAATCGCGCAGACTGCGACAACGACCATCCAGGAGGCTCGGGCGAGTGACATGGGCGGTATGTTCCTACACCGTGGCTGAAAACACCAATCAACCCTCCCCGGCGGGTGCCGATTCTCACGATGCGGCCGACCCGGCCACCACCTCCGCCGAAACGAATGCCCGGCGGGTTCTCGAGAACCTGGCCGAACTCGAGCCGGAGCTGAAAGCCGCGGCGGTCATCGACGCCGATGGCGAAGCGGTGGCGTCCACCGGCAAAGCTGCCAACTGGAACCGGACCGCGGTCGAGCTGGTCAATGCCCTCGACGCGGCCCGGGAACTGCCGATCGACAGCGCGCATCTGGCGACTGAAGAAGCGGAGATATTCGTGGTCCGCGAGGGCGGACTCGCCCTGGTCGCGGTGACCGGGCGTTTCGTCCTCGCATCCCTCACCAGCTTTGACCTGCGCATGGCTTTGCGTGACCTCGATACGGGGGTTGACCATGCTTAAACCGCACCGGGTATTGATCGACAAGGTGTCTTCCTACACCGATGAAGCCTCGGCTTTCATGCGCCGACGCCGCCATCACCGGAGATCCTTCATCAGGATCCAGTACCAGAGCGGAGATGCGGCCGATTTGATTCCCGGGACACCCGAAACGAAGCAAATCGATGACGCGGCGAAGGCGCTGATCGATCTAAGTTGAGCCTTCCCTTTATTCAGTGCTTTCCGGAAGTTGCGGGAGTTAGCAGGAATGTGGGAAAAACGGCGTCCGAATGCGGTGTTACGTTACCGGCACCCTAATTCCTGAGGAGGATTACTGACGTGACCAAAGCTGAATTCCTAGAGAAGGTTGCCGCTGACGAACGTATCGGCAGCAAGAAGGCCGCTGCTGACGCTGTTGACGCGGTGCTCGAAGCCATCACTGACACGCTGACCAACGAAGGCGAAGTCAACTTCACCGGCTTCGGCAAGTTCCACGTTGCCGTGCGCAGCGCCCGCCAGGGCGTCAACCCCCGCACCGGCGAGCGCATCACCATTGCCGGTGGCAAGGTTCCGCGCTTCTCAGCCGGTTCCGCCCTGAAGAAGACAGTCAAGGGCTGAGCATTTTCATCGATCAGGCTGCGGTGCTCGTTGAAGAGCGCCGCAGCCAGATCTGCTTGGGACTCGATCCCGATCCGGCCAGGCTCGGCCGTTTCACGATCGAGTTCGACGGTTCGGGATCTGCCGCCGAGAAGGCGGCCGAAGCGGTCACCGAACATTCCCGGTGGGTCATCGAATCTGCCGGACCTGCGTGCGTCGCTGTAAAGCCTCAGCTCGCCTGTTTCGAACGACTGGGTTCGCCCGGGTGGCGCGCCCTCGAAGATGTCTGCAAGTTGGCTCGTGCCGCCGGCCTGCTCGTGGTCGCTGACGGCAAGAGGGGCGACGTGCCGGTTTCGGCAAAGGCTTACGGTCAGGCAATGGTCGGCCAGACCAGCTCACCCTGGGGTGAAGCTGACGGTCTCGGCGCCGATGCTTTCACGGCAAACCCGCTCCTGGGGGCTGACGCCCTCGAACCGATGGTGGCTGCCGCCGAAGCAGCCGGAGCCGGCGTATTCGCACTGGTTCGCACCAGCAATCCCGGAGCGGCTGATGTCCAGGACCTTCAAACCCCGGATGGGCCGGTCCACGAACACCTGGCCCGTATGGTCGACAGCTTCAGCGGGCGCCTCGCTGGAACTGACGGAAAGCTGAGCGGCATGGGGGCAGTGGTCGGAGCGACCGCACCCGAACACATCGCCCGCCTGCGCGATTTGATGCCGCGCGCAATGTTCCTGATTCCCGGAGTCGGGGCCCAGGGTGGCAAGCCGGAAGACCTCGGTGCCGCCTTCGCGCCGGGTCGAGCTGCCGCACTGATCGCCGCTTCACGGTCCATCGCCGGCGCGGATGACCCCGGGGCAGCTGCGGAAGACCTGCGGCAGGCCGTCTGGGCCATCTCGGGTTGATCCCGCCCCGGAGGGAAGGCTTCCCGCCGGAAGTAGCGAATCCCGCTATACATTTCCCGAGTCGGTACCAATCCCGACCAGCAGCATGAGCAAAAAAAATTCCCTGATAAAACGGATTCTCGCCCTGGTGGCCCTCGCGGCCGCCGTGATCCTCGTGTTCTCGGTCGTCTCGGCCAACACCGGCAGTGACGACTCCGGCAAGAAGGACAACAAGGCGGGCAAGTCCAACAAGCAGGCCGCCAAGAAGGACAAGAAGCCGACCAAGGCGACCTATGAAGTCCAGGCCGGCGATACCCTCACCGGGATCGCCCAGGAAACCGGGGTTTCGGTTGTCAGGATCCAGACGCTCAACCCTGACCTCGATCCCCAGGCCCTGCAGACCGGCCAGAATCTGAAGCTTCGTTGACGGCGGCCCTCGGCCGCCACCTGATTTACCGCTGGATCGTTGGCTGCGCGTTCATGGTTGCCGCAGTTCTCTTTGCCCTGACGATGTCCGGCTCATCCGCAACAGCCGCGACGAAACCTCCGAAGCTCGACGCAAAAGCCTGGGCAATGATCGATGCCCGCACCGGGGAGATCCTGGCCGAGCATGATTCCGACCGGCACCTGCCGATGGCCAGCACCACCAAGATGATGACCGCCTATCTGGCGATGAAGAATCTGAACCTGGCCCGGAAATACCCGGCCGCCGACTACCAGGCAGAACCGGCCGAATCGCTGATGGGGCTCGAGCCCGGACAGATGATCACCGGCAAGGACCTGCTCTATGGCCTGATCCTCCTGAGCGGCAACGACGCTGCGGTGACCCTCGCCGAAGCGGTCTCCGGATCCGAGAAAAAGTTCGTTGGCCTGATGAACCGCACCGCCGTAAGACTCGGGCTGGAAGACACCAACTACGAGAACGCGGTCGGCCTCGACGGCAAGCAGCACTACACGAGCGCCCGGGACCTGGCTGTTCTCGGACAGGACCTGATGGAACTGCCCCGGTTCCGGCCGATCGCGGCGTCAAGGGCCGCGACCCTCCAAAGCTACGACCCGCCGATCGAGATCGAGACCCTCAACGACTTCGTGCTCAACAACTCGTGGGCACGCGGCATCAAGACCGGCCACACGACAGCTGCGGGGTATGTGCTGGCTTCCGACGGCCGCCGCCGGGCGACTGAACTGATCGGGGCGGTCATTGGCACGCCGACCGAACTTGCCCGCGACGCGGAGTCGGTCAAGTTGTTCGACTACGGATTCTCTCTCTACAGAAAACAGGTGCCGATCCGTCCCAGCCAGCCTGTGATCGAACTGCCAGTGAAGTTCCAGGACGAAGACCTGGCGCTGGTCAGCCCGCGTGCCGTGCGTATCGGAGTCCGGAAGGGCGAGGACCTCGTGGTCACCCCGGAAGTCCCCGACGAAATCGAAGGCCCGATCAAAAAAGGTGAGTTAATCGGATCGGCAACAGTCACGGTCAACGGTGACACGATTTCCACGGTCAAGCTGAAAGCGGCCCGCTCGGTCGAAGAAGCAAGCCTGATTGACAAGGCCAAAGGCCGGGTAATTTTCCTCGTAGTCGCCCTGCTGATCCTGCTGTCCGCCATAATTGGACTCGTGGCGCTGGTTAAACATCGCCGCGAAGCAAGGATGAGGAGCAGGTTGCGTAGGGTGACCAGGAGAAAACGATGATTATCTCGGTGACACTCAATGCTGCAATGGACCGGACCGTCGCGGTCCCGAACTTTCGCCAGGGGCATCGCCACCGGTCGGTGGAGAGCCGCACCGTGCCCGGAGGCAAAGGCATCAATGTGGCGCGCGCGCTCGGCCTGCTGGGCCGTCCCGTGATCGCCACCGGCCTCGCTGGTGGTGCGACTGGACAGCGGGTCATCGAACAGCTTGGCGAAGAATCCCTGCTCACCGACTTCATCAGGATCTCCGAAGAGACCCGGATCAACCTGGCAGTTATCGACCCGACCAACGGCGAGCAGACCGAGATCAACGAACGCGGCCCGACCGTCAAGGCGGAAGAGCTCGACGCCTTCATCGAACGGCTCGACTACCTGGCCGGTGGCGCCAAACTCTGCGTCCTCGCCGGCAGTCTGCCGCCCGGGGTGGAGATGGAGTTCTATGCCCGCCTGGTCCGAACCCTCCGCAGCCGCGGCATCATGGTCCTGCTCGATGCCGAAGGCGACGCGATGTCGGCCGGAATGCGGGCCGGCCCGCACATGATCACCCCGAATCAGCTGGAAGCGGAAGAGCTGGTCGGCCATGAATTTGAAACCGGCGACGTGTTCGAGGTTCTTTCGGAACTGATCGACCTGGGTCCGGCCGAAGCCGCGATCACCCTGCCGAACGGTTGCGCCGCGGTGGTCGGTGAGGGCCCCGAGCAGCGCATGCTGGAAGTCACCATCGACCCGCTCGATCCGATTTCGACGGTCGGCTCCGGTGATGCTTTCGTTGCCGGCTACGTGGCCGCGCTCTACGACGGCCAGTCGCCCGAGCGCTGCCTCTCATACGGCGTCGCCTGTGGCGCTGAGTCAACCCAGCACCTTGGTGCCGGCTGGCTCGATCGCTCCCGGGTCGAAAGCCTGCTCGACAGCGTCACCGTTCGCCAGGTCGAGATTCCCGCCGGGGTCTGACCCCGATTCCCTCCCTGGGCGCCGGGGCTCTTCCCTTTTCGTGGCCTTCTTCCCTATTTGCGGACTTTTATCGGCCGAAAACGAGTCGAGTTCGCGGCCTAACTAGAATCGTCCGATGGGGCTCGTAGTGTGTCCCTTTCAACCGCAGCCCTGGAGGACCTAATTGGAAATTGAGATCGGCCGAGGCAAGAAGGGTCGACGCGCCTACGGGTTCGACGACGTGGCGATCGTGCCTTCTCGTCGTACACGTGACCCTGACGACATTGACATCAGCTGGACGCTGGGTCCGTACCGATTCGACCTTCCCCTGGTCGCATCAGCCATGGACGGTGTGGTCAGCCCGGAAACCGCTGTGCTCACGCATAAGCTCGGTGGTCTCGGTGTGCTCAATCTTGAGGGGATCTGGACCCGCTTCGAAGATGCCGAAGAGCAGCTTGAACGCGTCTCCAAGGCGCCGAAGGGTGAAGCCACGGCGATCATGCAGGAGATCTACGAGACCCCGGTTCAGCCGGAACTTGTGGCTCAGCGCATCAGTGAGATCAAGGCCGCCGGCGCCGTCGTCTGTGGTTCTTTCACCCCTCAGTCGGTTACGAAGTACCACGAAGTGGCGATCGAAGCCGGCCTTGACATCCTGGTCATCCAGGGAACGGTCATTTCAGCCGAGCACGTCTCGACCACGGTCGAACCGCTGAACCTCAAGGAATTCATCAACGAATTGCCGATCCCGACCGTTGTCGGTGGTTGTGCTTCCTACTCGACCGGCCTGCACCTCATGCGGACCGGGGCGGTCGGTGTACTCGTCGGAGTCGGTCCGGGCGCTGCCTGCACCACCCGCGGTGTTCTCGGAATCGGTGTCCCCCAGGCGACAGCAATCGCTGATGTGGCCGCCGCCCGCTCGCAGCACATGCTGGAGACCGGTGAATACGTGAACGTGATCGGTGACGGCGGCATGCGCACCGGTGGCGACATCTCCAAGGCGATCGCCTGCGGCGCTGACGCCGTGATGATCGGTTCGCCTCTGGCCCGCGCCAAAGAAGCTCCCGGCCGCGGATACCACTGGGGCATGGCGACATTCCATTCGTCGCTGCCGCGTGGAACCCGTGTCACGACCGTCCAGGACGGCACGATGGAAGAGATCCTGCTGGGTCCTGCCCATACGAATGACGGCACCTTCAATCTGATGGGTGCCCTGCGGACCTCCATGGCCACCTGTGGGTATGAAGACATCCGTTCCTTCCAGCGGGCCGAAGTGATGGTCGCGCCAGCGCTGATGTCGGAAGGCAAGAAGCTGCAGAACGAGCAGTCGGTCGGCATGGGCTCCAACGGCCGGGCGGCGAACGCCCATGGTGTCGCGGTGGCCGACGACTGATGTCGATCGCTACAACGGAGGAAGTGCTGGTCCTCGATTTCGGGGGCCAGTACTCCCAGCTCATCGCACGCCGCATCCGTGAATGCGGCGTTTTTGCCGAATTACTCCCGGTAACCACCTCGATCGAAGACATCGTGAGACGGTCACCGAAGGCGCTCGTGCTTTCGGGCGGGCCCGCGTCGGTGTACGACCCGGAGGCGCCCGATTTCCCGGAACGCCTGATTGGCCTCGGCATCCCGGTGCTCGGCATCTGTTACGGAATGCAGGCGATGGCGCATGCGCTCGGTGGCAAAGTCGAAGGTGCCGAATCCGGTGAGTTCGGTCGAACCCAGATGACCGTGATCGGCGATGGAGGAATCCTCCTCGGCGGGCTGCCTTCGGAGCAGACCTGCTGGATGAGCCACCGGGATTCCGTCTTCGAGGCGCCAGAGGGATTCACTGCGATCGCATCGACCCCGGGTTCGCCGGTGGCCGCCCTCGAATCGGCGGAGAAGAAGCTCTATGGCATCCAGTTCCATCCCGAAGTCGTTCACACCCCTTACGGAACGGAAGTCCTCAGGCGTTTCCTGCGTGAGGTCGCCGGATGCGAGCAGCAATGGAGCGCCGCTTCGATCGTGACCGAACAGATCGAAGCCATCCGGACCCAGATCGGTGACGGAAAGGCGATCTGTGGCCTTTCGGGAGGCGTTGACTCTTCGGTGGCCGCCAAGCTGGTCCACGAAGCGATCGGCGACCGGCTCACCTGCGTTTTCGTCGATCACGGCCTGATGCGTATGGACGAAGCCGAGCAGGTGGTTGAAGACTTCAAGCACTTTGGCATTCCGCTGGTTCACGTCGACGCCGAGGAACGTTTCCTCAGCCGGCTGGCTGGCGAAACCGACCCGGAAACGAAACGCAAGATCATCGGTGAGGAATTCATTCGTGTATTCGAGGATGAAGCTTCGAAAATCGAAGGTGCCGATTTCCTGGTCCAGGGCACCCTCTATTCGGACGTGATCGAGTCCGGTGGTAGTGACCACGCAGCCACCATCAAGTCCCACCACAACGTCGGCGGCCTTCCCGAAGATCTCAAGTTCGACCTGGTTGAGCCCCTTCGCATGCTTTTCAAGGACGAGGTCCGCGCGGTCGGCACCGAGCTGGAATTGCCGGACCGCATGGTCTGGCGTCAGCCATTCCCCGGCCCTGGCCTCGGGATCCGCATCGTCGGCGGCGAAGTCAACCGCGAACGCCTGGACATCCTGCGTGCCGCAGACCAGATCCTCCATGAGGAGGTCGGCGGGGCAAACCTGTACCGCGACCTCTGGCAGTTCTTCTGCGTCCTGCCGGTGATTCGTTCGGTCGGGGTCCAGGGCGACGGCCGCACCTACGCTTACCCGATTATCGTCCGCGCAGTCACATCGAAAGACGCGATGACGGCCGACTGGGCCCGAATCCCGTACGAAGTGCTCGAAAAGGTCTCAGGACGGATCATCAATGAAGTCGCAGGAGTGAACCGCGTGGCGTACGACATCACGTCGAAGCCTCCGGGCACGATCGAGTGGGAGTAGGCGCACCGCCGGGTTTTCGAACCCATGTGTTGTGCGCCTGTTCTGCGCCCCATTTTTTTCAAATAGGACAAAAGCAGGGCGCAGAACCGGCTGGGTAGCCGGATCCGCTACTCAGGTGTGACGTAGGCTCCGGACAGGCCGCCGTCGACCATGAAGGCCGACGCGGTGACGAAAGACGAGTCATCGGAGGCGAGGAAGAGGGCGCTCTGGGCGATCTCCCGGACCTCGCCGAATCGTCCCATCGGTATGTGGACCAGTCGGCGAGAGGCACGGGCCGGATCCGAGGCGAAGAGTTCCTCGAGGAGCGGGGTGTTCACCGGCCCCGGGCAGAGCGCATTGACCCGAACTCCGCGGCGGCCGAACTCGACGCCGAGCTCGCGAGACAGAGCGAGAACCGCCCCTTTCGAAGCGGTGTAGGAGATCTGTGAGGTCGCGGCCCCGAGGACGGCGACGAACGAGGCCGTGTTGATCACCGAGCCGCCGCCGGTTTCGAGGAGGTGGGGGATGCCGTGCTTGCAACACAGGAAGACGCTGCGGACGTTCACGTCCTGCACTCGCTGCCAGACATCGAGCGGAGTGTCCAGGACCGAAACGTCATCCGGGGGATTGATTCCAGCATTGTTGAAAAGCACGTCTATCCGGCCGTATTTCTCCCGGACCTGCGAATACATGTCGCGTACCTGGTCCTCGTCGGCAACGTCGACTTCCAGGGTGAACTCCCCCTCCGAGCCCGGATCGAGATCAGACCCGACGACCAGGGCGTCTTCCTGAGCGAACAGGCGGGCAGTTTCGGCACCGATGCCCGAAGCAGCACCGGTAACCACACACACTTTGCCGGCCAGTCTCCCCGCCATCAGTCTGTTTCTTCTGTCGAATAGAACACGTTCTTCACCTCGGTGTAGTGGTCGAGTGCATCCGGCCCGAGTTCCCTGCCCACGCCCGACTGTTTGAAGCCGCCGAACGGGGTCGAAACGCGTACCGAACTGTTCGAATTGATTGAAAGGACTCCGCTGTCGATCTGTCGGCAGACCCGCAGTGCCCGGCCGCCGTTACTGGTCCAGATCGAGCCGGAGAGACCGTACTCGGTGTCGTTGGCGATGTGGATCGCTTCTTCCTCGCCGTCAAAGGGGATCACGCAGGCAACCGGTCCGAAGATCTCCTCACGGGCTGCACGATCCGAGTTCGAGATGGGGGAGAGGACCGTGGGTGGGAACCAGAAGCCGGGGCCATCGGGTGTCGTTCCCCGGAAAGCGACGTTGGTTTCGTCAGGCACGAACGACTCGACACTTTCCCGGTGAGATGCGGAGATCAGGGGGCCCATCTGGGTCGACCGGTCGAGCGGGTCACCGACCCGCATTGCCTTGACGGCCTGCTCCATTGCTTCCAGGAAGCGGTCGACCTGAGAACGCTCGACCAGGATCCGGGACCTGGCGCAGCAGTCCTGCCCGGCGTTGCCGAACACGGCCGATGGAGCCGCCGCCGCTGCTTTTTCAATGTCGGCGTCAGCGAAGACCACCGTCGCCGACTTTCCGCCGAGCTCCAGGGTGACCCGCTTGATCGTCTGGGCGGCACTGGCTGCGATGCCCCGGCCGACCTCGGTCGATCCCGTGAAGGCGATCTTCGCGATGTCCGGATGCTCGACCATCCGGCTGCCGCAGGTGCTGCCCGGCCCGACCACCACGTTGAGCACACCTTCTGGCAATCCTGCTTCAAGGGCGATCTTCTCGAGTCTCAGAGCGGTCAGAGGGGTCAGCTCAGCCGGTTTCAGGACCACGGTGTTGCCGGCGGCCAGGGCCGGAGCGACCTTCCACGAGGCGATCGCGAGCGGAAAGTTCCAGGGGACGATCAGGCCGACCACCCCCAGGGGTTCGCGGAAGGTGAAATCGACCCCGCCCGCGACCGGGATCGTCTGACCGAGCAGCCGCTCGGGCCCGCCGGCGTAGTAGCGGAAGGTTTCGACGACCATGCCGATTTCACCACTGGCGTCGCTGATCGGCTTGCCGGCGTTGCGGGCCTCGATGGTCGACAGTTCGTCGAGGTGGCTTTCGATGCCGTCGGCGATTTTTCGCATCAGACGGGCCCGGTCCGCGGGGTTCACGGCGCGCCACCCCGGGAAGGCGGCCCTGGCGGCGGCGACGGCGGCGTCGACGTCCTCGATTCCGGCTCGAGGTATCTCGGCCATGACCGTTTCTGTTGCGGGTTCAACGATTGAAAGCATCAGGATTCCATTCTCGCACGGGCGGCATCGACCAAGGCAGAAATCAGGGAATCGTTTTCATCGATCTCCGGGTGCCACTGGACCCCAAGCGCGAACGACTTCCCCTTCACTTCGATCGCCTCGGCGATGCCGTCGGGAATCGAAGTGCCGGTCACTGCAAGCCCGCTGCCGATTCGCCCGAGTCCCTGGTGGTGATGGGAGCTGACTGTAAGTTGCTCCGACCCG
>Ga0105048_10002810_pt1 | contig 28383 bp, 25 predicted proteins | sample MAT05_FD_78382 | JGI IMG/M metagenome (GOLD analysis project Ga0105048, IMG submission 78382) | Freshwater microbial communities from Lake Fryxell liftoff mats and glacier meltwater in Antarctica - MAT-05 | ecosystem: Environmental > Aquatic > Freshwater > Ice > Liftoff microbial mat | place...
AAAATCTCCGCTAATCAAAATGTCCGTTTTTTACAAGACTCACCTTTCTTCCGTCCTTACTTTTGGTCTACAAACATAAACCGAACACCGCATGACAACCGAAAAAACAAACAACGCATTACCAAGTATAGTAACGCCCTTCGTGGCACTACCAAACCAATGGATTTGCGCGATCAGTTCATTACCGACTCCGACATGGAGTTGAAAGGCCATATTCAGGTTTTTGAAGCCGGTATTCCCTGTTATGACTTGATTGCCGAAGGCAACAAGGTGATGGTTCGATTCCGGGTGACGGGCCAACACACCGGCGATTTGTTCGGCTACCCGCCAACGGGCAACCACGTTGACTACACTGGAATGATTATTTTTGAACTGGCCGATGGCATGACCGTAAACCATTGGACGGAAGCCGATTCGGTGGGGATGACGCAGCAGATTAGTACGCCGGTGATGGCCGAGTAATAAGGTAAGATTCAAGGATGAGGGGAGCCGTTCCGACCAATTGGGGTCAGAGTGGCTCCCCTTCGCTTTTAGGGCGTGAGAATGTCCTTTTTTTTACAATACCGGGCATAGGGAGACCCCTACTTTTGAGTCGTATCAAACACAGAACCGACTCATGAAAACGTTCCTGCTCCTTTTCAGTCTCGTCACAACCAGCCTATTGCTGGGTCAATCAGGCTACGCCTTTGCTCAAACCACCACCGATGAGGAAGCGGCTATCAAAGCCGTAGTCATTCGCGAATCGGATGCCAACGCCCGAGGTGATTCTCAAGCCTGGCTCGATTATTACGTCGATTCACCCCAAACGTCGTATGCGAATACTGGCTCGGCAGGAACAGCGGTATATCGCAAAAATTTTGAAGAAGTAAAGGAAGCGAAGAAAAAGTCGATGGAGGGTTCGTTCAAGCCGTGGTTCACGCTTGATAGCTCAACAGATTGGAACATCAAAGTTGGGGGCAACATGGCGTGGGTCAGGCATACCCAACACTTTATGATACTGGCCACCAATACCAAATTGACGGCCTTTGACCTGAAAGTGCTGGAAAAGATCAACGGCCAATGGAAAATATCGACCGTAGCCTGGATCTGCGATTTTAAAAACGCCAGCCCACCCATGAAGTCCACGTATTGAACCCTATCCCATGATTATGGTATGGCGGGGGGTGTTATGAGCGGATAGCTTTGCCACATCGTATAACCATCAAATCGACTGATTATGACCACACCATTTACTTTTCCCGCCTGCCCGGCCAGTTCTGTTCGCTCGGTGTTGGCCCTGCGGCTACCATTTCTGCATGAGTATCGCCTGATTGCTTTGAGCCAGATTATCCGGCTCGAAGCCCAGGAAAACTACACCTGTTGCCATTTCAGCGACGGGAGCAAGCTAACGGTAGCCCGCACGCTCAAAAAACTGGTAGCCCGTCTGCCCGATGGTGTCCTGTTGCGGCTCCACCGAAAACAGGCCGTAAATCCCGGCTTCGTAACGGAAACGATTGGCGACTGAAATTCGATGCAAAAATAGCGCGGGGAGAAAGCAGCAAACTTTCTCCCCGCGCTCGGCTATAATCCCAGCCGGAAGTCGATTTTGTCGGCTTGCTCCGGGAAGTCGATCAGCGGATTGCGATTGCCCTGAAGCTGGGCGGCTGTTGCATTGCGGTGGCGTTCGTAGTCGGTTACGGCAAACTGACGGTGCCAGTCCAACAGCGTTTTGAGCGTGTTCTGATCGTACTTGCTGCTCAATTGGCGAGGGTATCGCAGCAGGTAATAAAGTGTAGCCCGCGTAACAGCCCCTTTGTTGCGCTCCGGCTCGAAGCGACTGTTCTCGCCCTTTCCACACGCATCCCGAACGATCTCATCGGGATCAAAATCAGTAAAATCAATGTACGGGTAGTTGCTGCGGAACGAATTACATTTCACCTCACAGGCAAACAAATGGTGCAGATCTCCCCGCATCGGCGATTTTTTATTGAACCACGATTGCGGCACAACGTGCTCACAATTGTAGGGAAACTGGGCTTCGATGGCCTCCAGGTCGGCCCGAAACGTTTCAACAGCCACAATATCCTGTCGGCTGGCGAGTTCGCGAATCAGATTACCCCGTTCAACATCAGCGATTTCGTCGAGCCGGATCAGTTCTTCAGCCGTAAACGACTGCCCTGAATAAATGCTCTGCAATTTCCCATCGGGGTGTTTGTCCATTACTGGGTACAGAAACTTACTCGGCTGATAGGATAGCTGGTTGGCATGGGTTCGGTCGAGTAGGGTATGGAGACCGGCAAAGAGCGAGGAGCCGGTCCAGTCGATACCCTGATAATAGGCATCGCGCAGCGGTTTGTCGATAGCCGGATCGTAGTAGGCAGCCGTTATAACCGTGCCTGGGTTGGGCCGAACCGGATTTGGCCGAACGCTGTTGGTGGTAAAATCAAGAATATTTCGTAGAAAAACCTGTTGACCTGTCGTAGCGTTAGCCCGCAGGTGAGCCATAATTTGGCTCACCCGAATGCCCTCGTTCAAAATCCAGTCGATCTGATCTTCTCCGTCGCTCTCACTCCAGATGGCCCCGTCCCGACGCAGAATTTTCCCGGCTGCATTAGTCTTCGGAACGCCCGAATGATGCAGCGCAACGAGTTCCCAGCGGTCGTTGAAAACAGGAGCTCCCGATGAGCCGGGCTGGGTATCGGCTTCGTACTGAATCACGTTTTCTAACAGTTCCTTCACGGTATTGTCGCGGAGGGCAACACTCTTGCGGTTGCCGCCGGGGTGTTGAATAATAGACACCGAATGCCCGACATTGACTTTACCAACGGCTTCGATGAGCGGAATTCGACCAAATTCGCTCATCTGCCGACCGCCCGCCAACGATTCGTTCTGAACGAACACCAGCGTATAGTCCAGCGTTTTGTCGGTCATAAAAAAACGTTCTGGTTGCAAAGCAAACGTCACAACGGAGCGGGGGCGGTCCTGCTCGTCGAGTTCATAATCAAATTCAACAAAACTGCCAGTGGCTTCGGCGGCATCAACCAGCACGTGGTTATTGGTCAGCAGCAGGTTGTCGCCGATCAGAAAACCGGTTCCAAACCCAACGGCTCCAACGTTGACTCGCCCAACGGCACGGGCGGCTATCAACCCCCGACTCAAGTAGTTGACGGGCATGATGTCATTTTTACCAATTTGCCGTTCGTTTCCAAGATCGTTGGCAAAAAAATCTGCAACACTCAATCCCCGCAGTTGGAGTTCATTGAGTAATTGCCCCGGACTAATTTGTGGGGATGAAGCAGAGGCTACGCCAATTGTAGCCCTGCTCAGTTGGTCAGACGGTGGTGCCGTAGCAGGCACTTGTTGTTCGAGCAAGCGTTCAACGATGGTCATGATCTGGTATAGAGTTGATTTAGAAGGTGTTTGGGCACGATTGCCTTACGCCCTCCAATAGTCGGAATCTATGGGGTACGAGTAACGCCCGGAACCAACATTTTACAATACGGTAATACAGGATGCCGATTTTAGGCGTTCTTTGCAAAGAGCTATCCCATAGATTTTCTACCATGTCGCGATTCACCATTCTTGCCCGGCCACGATCCGCTTTTTCTAAGCTACTCATTATCGGCGTCTTAGCCGCCACTGCCTCCTGTATTCCCGATTTTCTGGTGAAAGAACCTGATTGGGTGGAGATCGAAAAAGGCATGTATGAGCCCACGTTGAAACGAAAGGCAGGTATGCTCATTAGCCCACGCGAAATATCGGCAACCGTTATGTTCGACAGCACCTGCATGTACGACATTACCCAGGTCGATGCGTTCGATTATAACAAGGTATTTGGCTTTGGGTTTATGGGGGCCGACGATCAGCATTGGGGTCAGGCCCCACACCAGGTGGATGGGGCACGGGTGGCCTGGCGCTGGAATCCCAAACGGAACAGAATCGACCTGGGCGCTTACGTGTACGTAGAGGGTAAGCGAATTACGCAGGATTTAGGCAGCATAAAAATCAATGAAGAACGGCGCTTAACCATCAAAATCGACTATAACGCCAAAACCTATACCGTGATGGATGGCGAAGCAATTCCGTTTACCCACAAAAAAACTGTTGGATACCGCAACGGTCTTTATTTTGGCGGCAATCAACCAGCTCCCCAGAAAATACGGGTTAAGATTAAATATTAGCGTTGCTGTCATTAGACATTGGTCATTGGTAGCTATAACTCATGACCAATGACAATCAGCTCCAGCCGAACCGTTCCAGCAAGCGATCTTTATGTTGCCGGGCTACCGGAATACTCGCGCCGTTGGTTAGCACGACGTAGGTACCCTCCCCTTTGACTAGGCGTTTGATGTGGTCCAGATTCACGACATACTGACGGTGAATGCGCAGAAAACTACGACTTTCGAGCATCTCCTGCACATCACCTAGGATCTTGGAAATCAAGTACTTCTCCCCATTTTCCAGCACGAAGTTGGTGTAATTACTGTCTGATTCGGCGTACAGAATCTGGCTCGTTTCCACAATCGTCAGGCCGTGGGCGTGGGGCAGGGCTATTTTTCCTGATAAGGCAGTCCCCATTGGCCCCGTTGTACTGCCCGCTACGGGGGCCATATACCAACCCCGCAGCAAATCCAACTGAGCCGACCAAGCCGGGGGCGGCACCGATTGCGTGGCTTGTTCGGCCCGCTTCACGGCATTCACCAGGTCGACCGTATCAACGGGTTTGAGCAAGTAGTCCAGAGCCGAAAATCGAAACGCCCGGATAGCATACTGGTCGTAGGCCGTAACGAACACAATCTGAAACGGCACCTCGCCCAACTGCTCCAGCAACTGAAAGCCGTTGAGCATCGGCATCTCGATGTCCAGAAAAACCAGCGCGGGCCGCAGCGCCCTCAGGGCCACCAAGGCCGAAGGGCTGTCGGTAAATTGCCCAACAATCTCTACCTGCGGGCAGTGCCGGGCCAACAACTTCACGTTGTCAGGTTCGTCGTCGATGATGATGGTTCGCATAGTTTTCAGTGAGCAATGAACAGTGAGCAACGAGCAGTTACTGCTCACTGCTCACTGCTCACTGTTTAAATCGGTATTGTCAGCACCACTTCCGTGCCGACGGGTTGGCCGGTTGGGTCGGTTAGGTCGTGAATGCTAACTTCGGTTTGGATGGAAAAGTGGCGGTTATTGAGTGATATCCGTTCGGAGGTCATTTTCATGCCAAACGATTTGGCGTGATTGGCCGACTTGCTTTTGAGTTGGGCGGCCCGTTGGCGGCCAATGCCATCGTCGGTGATCGTGACCAGCAGGGTATCGTCCTGCGGTTGAGCCACCCGCACCCGGATGGTGCCGCCTTCGGGCTTGTGCATGAGGCCGTGCCAGATCGCGTTTTCTACGTAAGGCTGAATCAGCAAGGGTGGAATGGTGGTGAATTGCGCGTCGATTTCGGGGTCAACGGGTGGGTGTACTGCTGTTGAATCTGGTTCTTTTCCACTTCGATCAGGCGGTTTCGGTAGGCTAAGGCCATCAGAAAAAAGAAGTTCTCGCTTAAGAACCCAAGGCCGTAGAGAAAGGGCGTGAAGTTGACCCGAATCTGTTGGACTGCATCGCCGGTTTCGAGTCGCTGGTTAATAAACGCACTGAAAAAGCCCGTAACAAGCAGGCAGACCATGCCGCCAAGTAGATACTGCCTAAATGGGCTATCACTACGAAAGGTGCTGACAAACAGCAGCAATCCGGCCAGCACAAACGTGGCGTTATGGTGCTTGTAGGGCCAGTTGACGCTAAAAAGCAAGCCATAAAAGTACTCGTAGGTATGCACAACTTCCTGTACAACCAGCACCGCTACCAGACATTGCAGGGACATCCAGGTTTTGGGAAACCGAACAGGCAGGTCGATAAGCCGGGCAATGAACAGGATATAAACGATAGTAAGCGTACTGCCCAGGTTGGCCGTGATCGAATGCACCTGTAGGGGCAAACCGAGACCCAGCCGGTAATTGGTATTCCAGACCACAAAAAAAGACCCTAGCAAGCAAAAAATGGCGTAGTACAGAAATACCCTGTCGCGATTGAAGGCATACTGCGAAAAGGCAAAAAGGCTCATAAACAGCAACCCGACAACCAGCCCGAGTAATCCGAGTGTGAGCCAGCGGTTGAGATACATGTAGTCGGCAAACCACATTTTCAGACTCGCTGGCGTGTGGAGTGTGGCCACAATCGGATCTACGACGCGAACTAAGTTGGTGATTTTAAGGTAGTATGTGCTGGTTTGACGGGGAGGCACCCGCAGCCGAATGGGTTGCCACTGCCGCAGATTATAGGGTATTAAATACGTACCCGTTCGCTGCAAACGGATGCCCCGGATAGAGTAAAGGTCAATGATTCCCTGCCGCCCTGCATTGAATAGCACTTCGGCTGTTTGGGATTGACTGATGTTCTGTATCTGAAAAGACAGCCAGGTTATGATAACCGAGTGGTCTGAAATAATACTCAGGTCAGGCTGGTGTTGACCAAAAGGCCGGAACCGCTGCTGCCTGATGGTGGCAACCGGCAAGCCAATACAATCTTCGTAAAAGACGTACATGGCTATCCGTTCGCCGTTGGCTCACTCGCTCATCAATTCGGTCGTTCACGCAAAAATCCGACCATTCACGCAATAGTTGTTGATACCCTGTTGCCTTACCAGTAGGTTTGTGCGACTAAATACGTGATTGAACCCCATTCGGGAAGCCAACTCAAACCCGTCTGCTAATTTTTATGAACCGATTTCTTCGCATTCTCAAATGGACTGGCATTACCCTCGTCAGCATCATTATCCTGGCTGTTGCCGCCGTGTATGGTATCAGCGAGTACCGCAAACCCGCACCTACGACGTGCCGCTGACGGCCATTGCCGTGCCGCACGATTCGGTCTCGCTGGCCGAGGGGCAGCGGTTGGTGGGCGTGTATCACTGCGCTTCGTGCCACGCCAGCAAGTATGAAGGTCGTGAGTTTTTGAATGTGCCGAACGTGGCCCGACTCATTGCCCCCAACCTAACGGCCAAACTTCCTGATTATTCCGATGCCGAACTGGTGCGGCTGGTGCGCCACGCCGTAAAACGTGACGGGTCGAACGCCTGGATGTTTGCTTCAGGGATGTACACCCCCATTACCGACGCTGACCTCGGCAAGATGATTGGCTACCTCCGCACACTCAAACCCGTGCAAGGGCCTGACCTCGGCAGCAATTCATACGGCCCCATTGGCCGGGCACTGGTGGTGGCCGGGCAGTTTCCGATCATGGCCGAAGCCATCAACCACACAACGGTATCTCCGTTGGGACAGGACACCACGCTGGTGGGTCGGGGTAAGTACCTGACGATGACCGCCTGTAGTGGCTGTCACGGTGGCCCCGAACTGAAAGGCGACCCCGACCCACACATGAAGTCGCCCGCGCTGATTATTGCCACGGCCTACAAGCCCGATGCATTCCGGCATTTCCTGCAAACGGGCGAAGGTGGATTAACTAAAAAAGACTGCGGAATGATGTCGGTAATGTGCCGGGAGCATTTCAACAATCTCACCGACCGCGAATCCGACGCGATCTATGCGTATTTGCAAACGTTGCCGAATGGGCAGCTGGCAAGTAAATGATGAAATCAATGTTTAACCAAATCCAATTCAATGAAAACCAATCAATTAGTCAGACTCGCAGCCGGATGTTTCGCACTGCTTTCGTTCGCAATCAGTTGTAAATCGACCGATCCCGTCGCGCCTAATCCCGGCGTGCCTAACTACAAGGGGACCGAACAAACGTTGGGTAATGGCAAGGTCTATACCTGGGCCAAGTTCTCAGCCGACAACAAGCCCACGTCAATCGGTATCACCTTCACCAAGGGCGCGCTGGAGAATCTGGCTCACGGCTCACCGACAGAAATAGTGGTGCCATTTGCGGCCGACGTGTTTGGTAAAACGCCTTTTGACCACGTTTTCCTGAGCTTTTCGCACTCAGGACACGAGCCTCCGGGGATTTATGACGTGGCCCACTTCGACTTGCACTTCATGACCCAGCCCTCAGCCGAACGTGCCGCCATTCCGCCGTATTCACCCGCAACAGCCGCCAAGTTCGACAACGTACCCCCGTTGGGCATCATGCCGATACCATATTTCAAGTTACCGGCGGGTGTGCCGGGTATGGGCGCGCACTGGGCCAACCCAACCTCGCCCGAACTGAACGGAGCCAAGTTTACCGAAACCTTCATCATGGGGTCGTATAACGGCAAACTCACGTTCTATGAGCCGATGATTACGCTGGAGTTGCTGAACTCGAAACCAAACATCACCAAAGCGGCTCCCATCCCAGCCAAGTTTGCCAAACCGGGCTATCTCCCGACGAAATACAGCATCAAGCAAGTCGGCGACAACATTGAGGTGAGCCTCGATGAACTGATAATGATGCAGTAAGAACGTTTTGTTTGGCGTGGGTTCAACCTGCGCCAAACAAAAGCTAAACCAATGAAAACCAAACCAATGAAAACTCTCTTCCTTACCCTTGCCCTCTCAGCCGCTGCGCTCATGGCAATGCCAAGTGTCGTCCGTGCTCAATCGAACGACGAAGCCCAGATCAAAGCCGTTGTTGAACGCGAAACCACTGCCTGGGGCAACCGCGATGCGGCTGCGATGGCCGATTGCTGGGCCAACGTGAAGGAAGCCGGCCAACTCGTGACGCTGCAGGACGGCAAAGGCACCGTTATGTCGAACCACAACACCAATATGGATATGCCCGTAGCCATCAAAACGATGGTAGCCAGCATGGGGCCAGCCAGCAAAGAGACCTTCCAGAACACCGATTACCAGATTCGGGTAAACGGCAACGCGGCTTTCGCCCAATACGAGCAGGTGGTAACGGCGGCTGATGGCACGAAGCAGTACGCCCACGAAACGCGGTATCTGGAGAAGATGGCGCAATCCGATGGGTCGGGCAAATGGAAGATTGTTCATGTTGGGGCCGCGTTTTACGTGCCGGCGAAGTAGAGACGCAACATATTGCGTCTCGGCCCGCGTCAGCAATACGCTGAAAAATAGTCACTACCACCTTTTACCCAGCATACCATCCGGCGGCTGAGACGCAATATGTTGCGTCTCTACACAACACAAACAAATAATTTCTCAATAAACCCAACTCCCCAATTTCCCAATGACAACAACCTAAACACCCCAACTCGGCGTAGCCTACACGGCCCCCAGCCAAAACGCCAACAACAAACCCATGCTCAACGTGATGGGCATGGCCTGCGGTGTAAAAATTCGCTACGACTAAACAGGCAACGCCTTTTCCTGTGTGGAGACGTATATGGCTCCTTTTCAGTTCGGCCCACCGCCCCACGTGCATTACGAACTCGACGAGATTATGCTCGTTCTCGAAGGAACCATCACCCTGTTGGAAGGCACTGAAGTCCGCGAGGTTTCGGCGGGGGGCTATCATTTCCGGCCTCGTGGCGTGGTGCATACGTTCTGGAACGGTCATGAGGCCCCGGCCCGGTTCCTGGATATGTACCCCAGCAACACCCACGATTTTGCCCACTACCTCGAAGAACTCTCCGACCTCGACGGGGCTATTCATACCGAAGGTGGCAACCCGTTTGCGCCCGAAAACATGGCCCGCTTCAAGGCACTCGATAACCGTTATAATCACGAGGTGTTCCACGAGCAAATGCCCGAACACATGGCCAAACACGGCCCGAAAAACTGATTAGGTGAACAAATCAGTCACAATAAATTGAAAATCAGGGATAACTGGTGCGGCAGTAATGGTTTGCTGGCCTTTAAAAACGGTTGACTCGTCGGGGGAAGTGTAGGCGTAGATTTTTTGATGGAGCGGCACAATGTACCAAACCAACTGCGCCCCCCCGTCGAAGTAATCCTGAATCTTGTCAAGAACGTCCTGGTGGCTTTCTGAATCCGACAGAATTTCGATGGCGAACAGGGCGTTTACGCGCTCGCCCCTGCGAATGGCCTGGCGTTGATCAGCGGTAAAGTAGGTAAGGCCTGGAACGCGCTTGCGAACACCGTCAACGTAAGAATCTGCTTCGGGCATGAGCAAATGCCGTTGGCGAGCTGCTGTGGTGGTAAAGAATTGGCCTTGCAAAAAAGCGGCAATTTCTAATTCATTCTGTTTCATGGATTTAGGAATGATGCGCCCCCGGACAAACTCAAAATTGCCGTCGTTGCCGTGTTGCTGCTGCCAGGCTTCAAACTCGTCAACGGTGGTAAGGTTGGTGGGCAGGGCGAGGTCGGATGTTGCGGCTGCTATCATGGCAATTAGTGGCTGAGTTGATTAACCAAAAATACAAAAACTAATGGGCAAACATACTTAAACCCTTTTCCTAATGACAACCCAATCTCCCCAAGCCATAATACGTGGCAACACCCAAACCGACCGCATCGCCGTGATTGATGCCCTGCGGGGGTTCGCCCTCGTCGGTATCATCGTGGCCCACTCCACCGGGCAGTACTTAGCAGGGCCGTCGCCCGCTACGTACAACGTCATTTTTTCACCCTTCGACAAGATTGTGGGCGACTTATCCACTGTTCTCACGTTCGGTAAATTCTTCACCATTTTCTCGTTTCTGTTCGGGTTGAGCTTTGCGATTCAGATGGACCGGGCCGCGAATGGCAGCGCGGCCAAAGCCGGGCGACTGAACGCAGCCCGGCCATTCGTGGGCCGAACGCTGTGGCGATTGGTGATTCTGTTTGGGATTGGCTATATGCACAGCCTGTTTTATTCGGGCGATATTCTGCGGATTTATGCCATTGTGGGCCTGTTTCTGGTATTGCTTCGTAAGGCGGGCAATCGCGTTGTGTTGATTCTGGGGATGCTATTGGTCTTCAACGCGCCTTTGCTCGTTGGCCGGGTGGCCGGGCAGTTTTCGCCCGCGCCAAGCGCGGCCCAAATCGAAGCGGGCAAGACGCAGGGAGTCGCATTTATGAAACAAGCTGCCGACGAGTTTCGCATCAAACAAACGGGAACGCTGGCCGAGGTGGTGCAAATGAACCTGAAAGACGGCTTAGTCGGCACGTTGATTTTTCAACTCTTTACGGGGCGACTGTTTATCACGCTGGGACTGTTTTTGCTCGGGCTATGGGCGGGCCGCAAACGCCTTTTTGTCGATTCGCCCGAACATCGGCAGTTTTTTCGGCAACTCCTGCTTTGGTCGGGTGTGCTGGCGGCTGTGTCAACAGTGGTATTCTGGCGGCTCACGGGCGGCAACTTATTCGGCCCTCCCTTGCCTGGCTGGATGGGTATGATTGGCAATACCGCCTTCGATGTGCATCAGGCTACGTTATCGGCATTTTATGTAGCGGGCGTGACGCTCTTGTTCTGGCAAACGCGAGCCGTACTACTTCGCGCTTTAGTATCGGTCGGGCGAATGGGCCTAACCACGTACCTCACCGATTCCGTGTTTGGGGTGTTGGTCTTTTTGGGCTACGGCCTGGGGCAATTAGGGCATCTGGGCATGGCGGCATCGGTCGGGTTGGGGCTTGCGTTTTTCGCGCTGCAAATCCCGGTCTCGAACTGGTGGCTGGCCCGGTTTCAGTTTGGCCCTGTCGAATGGCTCTGGCGCAGTTTGACGTATTTGAAAGCGCAACCCTGGCAGAAATCGCGCGTTGGTAACAGTGTTGATGCTGTTGCACTGAACCCACAACCGTTACCACCCATAGCCGGACAAGATAGATAGCCCCATAACTCATCAACCCTTTTTGTCGAAAAGCAACGCAGTACATAAGGCCAATTAAGAAAAGGAAAGCCATTGCGTTTCCCTTTTCTTGCAGTTTCCTCAATACAGCCAACTATCTGTTTACCAGTAAATTATTTTCTCGACTAAAGTTAAGTTGATTCGATACCTTCATATATAAATTGCTTGAATATGAAACCATAAACTTAATTTTTCATGAAAACGATTTGTATGCACTGGTTGGTTGGTATCAAATTATTGGTTATTGCCGGATTAGTATTGGCCGGGTGTGAAGGGAAAGAAGGTCCAGATGGCCCCGCTGGGCCAATAGGAGCAACTGGGCCGCAGGGGGTATCGGGCGTCGCAGGGGCAACCGGAGCCACTGGCCCCGCAGGTCCGGCTGGCCCTGGCGGAGCACAAGGCGTACCCGGTTCGGCCAACGTTATTTACTCGCCCTGGATTGCGGTGAGCTTTACCGGCAGCGGCACCTCTTATCTCGGCAACATTACGGCGCCACAACTCACGCAGACGGTACTGGACCGGGCCGACATTCGCGTGTACTGGTCAGAATCGGGTCGGGTACTTTCGCTCCCTTATGCCGAGGTTGTTGGCACTACTACCTACACCGTTCATCAGCGGCTTTATGTGGGTCGAATTGAACTCAAAGCCAGCTATGCCCTCGCTTCGCAGCAAATGCGCTACGTCATTATTCCCGGCGGAGTAGCTACAGGTCGTATGGCCAGCATCAACTGGAACGATTATAACGAGGTAAAAGCGGCTCTAAATTTGCCTGATTAGTGGTACCAAGTGATTAGGTAATTCAGGTAACTAGATAATTGGGTAACTCAGGTAACTAGATTATTGGCTGATTAATCCGGTTACCTGAATTATCCAGTTATAGTAATGCACATTTTTCGTATGTTGGGAAATCATTCAACCCCAAATACTATGCGCCACTTCTTCTGTTGTTTTGCTGGACTTTTGCTAACTACCCTGTCAGCGTATGCCCAGGTTAAATTCTCCGTTTCATTCCCGGCTTCGGCAGCCGCTGTCACTCCGGGCAACGCTTTGCTCGATGGCCGGGTGTTGTTGCTACTCGCCAACAACAACAAAACCGAACCCCGTTTTCAGATCAGCGACGATGCCAATACGCAGCTGGTTTTTGGGGTGGATGTGAATGGCCTGAAACCGGGCCAGGCCGCAACAGTCGATGCATCGGCCTTTGGTTACCCTCGTCAGAGCCTTGCCGACGTTCCCGAAGGCGATTATTACGTACAGGCAGTGTTCCACCGTTATGAGACGTTTACCCTTAAAACAGGCCAAACCGTTAAACTCCCCATGGACCGGGGCGAAGGGCAGCACTGGAATCTGGCTCCCGGCAATTTGTATAGTAAGCCGGTTAAAATCCACTACAACCCACGCGCCAAACAGGCAATTGGGGTACTGTTGGACCAGGTGATTCCGCCTATTGAGGAGGCAAAAGACACCAAATACATCAAGCATATCAAAATACTGAGCAAGCGCCTGACCGAGTTTTGGGGACGCCCCATGTATCTCGGCGCCCACGTATTGCTGCCCCACGGCTTCTCCGAACACCCCGAAGCCCGTTACCCACTGTGTGTATTCCACGGCCACTACCCCGACGATTTCAGTGGCTTCAGCGAAACGCCCCCACCCGCTACCATGGACACCACCGACTACATTGCCCGGTTCAATATATATGGCTATAAAAAGCGCGTGGCTCAGGAAGCTTATGACTTTTATAAGCAGTGGACAAGCAAGGATTTTCCCCGGATGCTGATTATCGAAATTCAGCATTCAACACCCTACTACGACGACTCTTATGCCGTAAACTCGGCCAGTATGGGCCCCTGGGGTGATGCCATTATGTATGAATTGATTCCCGAAATTGAGCGGCAGTTTCGCGGCATCGGACAGGGTTGGGCGCGATTCACCTACGGCGGGTCAACGGGTGGTTGGGAGGCTTTGGCAGTGCAGGTAAAATATCCGGACGAATTCAACGGCTGTTTTGCGGCTTGCCCCGACCCTATCTCGTTTTCGGCCTACACAGTTGTCGATATCTACAAAGATCAAAACGCGTATTACCTCGACAATTCCTACAAGAAAACACTACGCCCCGGCAAACGCGACTATCTCGGCCATGTGAAATGCACCCTGGAGGATTGCAACTACCGCGAACTGGCGCTTGGCACTAATTCACGCTCCGGCGATCAGTGGGATATTTGGCAGGCCGTCTTTTCTCCACAAGGTACTGACGGCTACCCCAAACCAATTTGGGACAAAAAAACGGGCGTGATCGACAAGCAGGTGGCTGAGTACTGGCGTGACAACTACGATCTGCTTCACATTATGAAACGCGACTGGAAAACCCTTGGCCCCAAGCTGACTGGTAAAGTCCGCATTTACTGTGGCGACATGGACAATTATTACCTCAACAATGCGGTGTATCAGATGGAGGATTTTTTGAAGCAAACCCGCAACCCGCACTACCACGGCGAAGTAGCCTACGGCGACCGCGCCGAACATTGCTGGAATGGCGACCCCACTCAGCCAAACTACATCAGCCGCCTGCGATACAACTCGATGTACGTACCCAAAATCCTGAAACGCATTGAAGAGTCAGCACCTAAAGGGGCCGATTTAACGAGTTGGCGGTATTAGGAAGTAACGTAAATAGGGTTGATGATGAGACAAGGCCGTTGGCTCAATTAAAATTTGATTACTCTAATTCTGCGTACATTTCGAGCAACTTCTATAGCTCGTGGCTAACAGAAGCGGATATCATCTCTAAACCTTTTTATATAATGGGCTTTCTGTATTCAATTATCATCGGCGGTATTGCAGGCTTCCTTGCCAGCAGATTCATGGGGAGCCATAACTCCATGCTTGTTAATATACTTCTAGGCATTTTTGGCGGCCTGGTAGGTGGTTTCGTTGCCGGCAAACTGGGCAATGATAAGTCCAATGACGGTTTGGTAATGAACCTGCTTATTTCGGTAGTCGGGGCTGTTATATTGATCTTTCTAGGACGACTGTTTTAGCAGTGAACAACGAGCAGTGAACAGCCAAATCTCCCACTGTTCACTGCTCACTGCTCCCCGCTTTAGGGTGCGCCTGTTCGTAGGTCTTTCGTAGCTGCTCCAAACTGGTGTGCGTATAGATCTGGGTGGCAGCTAAGCTGCTGTGTCCCAGCAGGTCTTTTATGGCATTCAGGTCAGCGCCCCGGTTCAGTAAGTGTGTGGCAAAGGAGTGGCGCAGCACGTGTGGACTTTTGGTAGAGAGCGTCGTTACCAGGTCTAAATAACGCTTCACAATACGCTGAATAAGCATTGGATAGGCCTGAATACCCTGATCGCTCACGATTAAATAAATAGGATCAGCCTGCCCCGCAAACGTTGATTCTTTCAGCGTTATATAGGCGCTAATTAAGTCGGTAAGCGAAGGCGGCATCGGAATAATGCGGTGTTTGTTTCGTTTTCCCAACACGGTTATGGTGCGCTCATAACTGTTCACGTCGGCGGTTTTCAGGCCAATTAATTCACTCAGTCGGATTCCTGTTCCGTACAGTAGTTCGAGCACCAGTTTGTCGCGCTGTCCGGCAAAATCAGTCGCAAAATCCACTTCATCAAGCAAGGTTTCCATCGGTTTCTCTTCGACAAAAACGGGCAGTTTTTTGCTTGTTTTCAGTGCCTGAATCTTCAGCGTCGGGTCCGTCTGAATCACTTTTCGGCGCATCAGGTACCCAAAAAAGCTTCGTAGCGTCGCAATTTTCCGGTTCACCGAGCTGCGGTCCATCTCGGCCTCTACTAGTTTCACAATCCAGGCCCGCACCTGCCGAAACTCCGCTTTATCGGGATTCTCCTGGTTGAACTCGGTTGCCAGAAACTGCGTAAACTGCTCCAGGTCTTTACCGTAAGCAGTCAACGTATGGTGACTCAGGCGTTTTTCGAAACGGATGTGGTGCAGGAAATCGTCGGTTGGTGTCATAATCTTGATTGAACTTACCCGTCGGAGCAACCCAGCCGGGAATGCCGATGGTCGATAAGGGGCCTTGCCAACAAGTCCTCCAGCTCCGTTCCATATTTGTGGAAGCACGAAGATAAGCCGCTAAACCCAATCCAAAAAAGGAGTGAACAGACAAATAGCGGGAGTGAACGGCTAAACAAATGGCCCGGTAAGGAAGTTTTATAGGTGTATCGACGAAGTCCGTCGCCTTGTTCAACAAACTGTTTTTTTACTTTATGACTAGTCCATTATTCTGTCGTGCGAGTACGTTCATTGCCCTGTTTTGTCTGAGTATGCTTTTCGGGTGCAAGGATGATGAGGCTGCCGCCCCCCAAACCGTTACGGATCTGGTTATTGCCGACAATCGTTTTAACTTGCTTGAGGCTGCCGTGGTTAGGGCGGGCCTTGCCGACGCGCTCCGTACAACCAACAACATTACGGTGTTTGCACCCACCGACGCTGCCTTTCAGGCGGCCGGTTTGGCCGACGTAGCCGCGATCAATGCTGTTTCGGTAGCCACGCTCACCAGCATTTTGCAATACCACGTGTTGGGAAGCCGGGTGCTTGCTGGTGCCATCCCAACCGCCGACAACACGGCCCAGCAAACACTGCTGACCAGCAACGGAACGGTTTACATCACAAAAAACACGGGTGGGGTGTCGGTGAACGGCGTTCGCGTAACGGAGGCCGACGTGAACGCCAGCAACGGCGTGATTCATGTGGTTAACCGGGTGATTCTGCCCCCTGCGGGTACACTTCTGCAAACGTTGCAGGCACTCAACACGGCAAACAACAACCAGTTTACGCTGCTGATTGCCGCTGCTACGCGGGCAGGGGCAACCGTTATCAACGCGCTCAGCACGGCTGCGGGACCCTTTACGGTGTTTGCACCAACGAATGCCGCCTTCACGGCTGCTAACCTCGGCACCGAAGCCGCCATCAACGCGGCTCCTGCGGCCACACTCCAGGCCGTGTTGTTGAATCATGTGGTTCCGGCGCGGGTCTTCTCAACCAATCTGGCTACGGGTTCGGTGAACACGGCGGGCGGTGGTCCCTTAGCCATTATGGTGAGCGGCACCGGGGTTACCGTGGGTGGTAGAGGGAACACGACCCCTGCTGGCGTAACCCGCACCGACATTACCGCCACAAATGGCGTTGTTCACGTTGTGGACCGGGTATTACTGCCGTAAATAGGGGTATAGCGTCAGAATCGGGGTGTTAGCGGGTTTTCGGACCGGCTGACACCCCGATTTGTTTTAAGGCCGCTAACCGTTGGTTCAATTATTGCTCCCTGGCGTAACAGCTTTACCGTTTAATCGTTAACCTATTGGCCATATAGATTTAAAAGCATACATTGGGTTAACCAAAAGGCTATGCCAACTGACGCTATGAGAACACAACTTACTTTATCGGTGCATTGGTTATCTGTTGTCACATTGGCAATTGGTTTCCCGGCCTTACTGACGGGGTGTGGCCCCAGAAACGTAGACGACTCGATGATTGAGCCCGTGCCGCCCAGCACCACCGCAACCGCTCCCCTAACCGTAACGGCAACTGGCTCAATTATCGATATTGTGAGCAAAACCGGGTATTTAAGCCTGTTAAATGCCGCTATTGCGCGGGCAGGTCTATCCGAAAAACTCAAAACTGGATCCCTGACGCTCTTCGCCCCTACCGACGATGCCTTCAAAGCGGCTGGCTATACCAAAGCTAAACTCGACTCACTACTCACTACCGATCTGGAACGCATCCTTCAGTATCACCTGCTTAACTCGCGACTATCGGGGTCGGCCCTGATTGCTGGTACACCTGTCAATATCCCTACAGCGCTCGTAACAGCCAGTGTAAGCCTGTTCAAGGCAGTTGATGGTCAAGTATATGCCAATGCATCGCGTGTGGTCCAACCTGATATTGGAGCCAATAATTCGGTGATGTACGTGATCGACAAAGTCATGCCTGTTCCCTCGCAAACAACTGTCGAGCTGATCCGGGCCAATCCTGAGTTGTCTTTCTTCCGCCTGGCAGTTGATCGTTTAGGCAGCACGATTTCGTTGATTCTGCTATCGTCAACTGATCGGGGTATCACGGTTTTTGCGCCTTCGAACGCAGCTTTTCGGGCGGCTGGCTATATCAGCGAAGATGCTGTTCGCAGTGCCGATATTCCCCGTTTAACCGAAATTCTCCGGTATCATATCCTCAACAGTCGCTCGTTCTCGCCCACATTCCGCGCGGGCGATGTGCCAACCGCTCAAGGTACAGTCCTTACAGTTACTATTGGCCCCAAAGGCACCACCATTACCGGAAAGGGTAACCCTGCTGTGGCGGGTAATCTGCTCCAAACCGACCTTACGAGCACCAATGGTGTGGTTCATATTATTGATCGGGTGTTGCTACCAACGGGGGTAACTCAGTAAACAGTGAGCAGCCAACAACTATCAGTGATTATGCTAACGCAGGTTAATTGATACCTGTTGGCTGTTCCCCGTAAATGTCCAACTCTTTTCCAACTCCCCGCGTTATCTTTAGGGATAATTCCGTTCTTTGGTGGGCCAAATTCAGGCCTACGAATGCCCCTTTTACCCAATGGCAAAACCACAAAACAAACTGTTTCTGCTCGACGCACTCGCGTTGATCTATCGCGCCCACTTTGCGTTCAATAAAAACCCCCGTATCACCTCGCGGGGTATGAACACCAGCTCCATTTTTGGCTTTATGAATGCCATGCTGGAGGTATTACAAAAGGAAAAACCTACCCACATCGGCGTGGCTTTCGACCACTCCAGCAAGACGTTCCGGCACGAACAGTTTCCAATGTATAAATCCACCCGGCAGTCGCAGCCCGAGGACATTAGCATTGCCACCCCGTACATCAAGCAAATTATAGAGGCCATGAATATTCCCATCCTGATTATGGAGGGGTTCGAGGCCGACGACATCATCGGTACCATTGCCAAGCGTGCCAGTGCTACGGGTGAATTTGAGGTGTATATGATGACACCCGACAAAGACTATGGGCAATTGGTGGAGGAGAGTATCCATATTTACAAGCCCGCCTTTATGGGTAAGCCCGCAGAAAAGCAGGGTGTTGCCGAAATTTGCGAGCGTTGGGGTATTGAGCGAATAGAGCAGGTAACCGATATGCTTGGCCTTGTTGGCGATGCGGTTGACAACATTCCGGGTATCCCCGGCATTGGCGAAAAGACTGCTCAGAAGCTTATTCAGGAGTTCGGCTCAGTCGAAAACCTGATTGCCAATGCCGACCAACTCAAAGGTAAACTCAAAGAAAACGTTGTTCAATATGCCCAACAGGGGCTGTTATCGAAGCAGTTAGCTACTATTCACCTCGACGTACCAGTTCCTTTTAATGCCGAAGCTCTCCGGTTGACCGAATACGACAAACCCCGTTTGAGTAGCTTGATGGACGAACTGGAATTCCGGCAGATGAAAGGTCGGCTGGGCTTAGATTCGTTCAGCGAACAACCCCTTCCAGCTGCGTTCAAGGGCAGCGGGTCGGGCGGTCCGACGGGTCGGCAAATGGACCTGTTTGCACCTAGTTTTGCCGGTACGCCGGACCGCCCCTACACGCAACCCGCCCCTTCCGGTGCAGCCGATTTGCCGTTTTCATTCGGCGATACTGATACGACCACTCCGGCTGACACCGCTTCAAAAAAACGGGTTTCTAAAACGGCCATTACGGAACCCGTTGCGTCGGGCAGTCCGACGGGTCAGTCATCGACTACACCCGATGCAGAGACCGATTCTCCTGCTTTTCTGGATGTTTATCCTGATTACGAAATTGACCCGGTCCGACCGGCTGCGAGGAAAACCATCGACTCGGTTAAGCACGATTACCGGCTGATCGACACCCCCGAATTGCGCGATAGCCTGGTTTATTTCCTGAGTCAGCAAGAATCGATCTGTTTCGATTCGGAAACAACGGCTATCGACCCGGTTGAGGCTGATCTGGTCGGTTTATCATTTGCTTATCGGGCGGGCGAAGCGTTTTATGTGCCCATACCCGAAGACCGCGCCGAGGCCCAGGTTGTAGTGGATGTATTTAAACCGGTGCTGCAAAATCCAGCCATTACCAAAATCGGCCAGAACCTCAAATACGACCTGCTGATGCTCAAAAAGTACGGCGTGGAGGTGCAGGGGAAGCTTTTCGACACCATGATTGCGCACTACCTGATCGAACCCGAGCAGCGGCACAACATGGACATGATGGCCATGACGTACCTCAACTACCACCCAGTTGAAATTGAAGCGCTGATTGGCAAGAAAGGAAAAGGCCAGATTACCATGCGCGATGTGGACGTACAGAAAATAGTGGAATACGCGGGTGAAGATGCCGACGTAACGCTCCAACTAAAGCAGACCTTTGCGCCGTTGCTCGAAAAAGACAGCCTGTACAAACTGTTCGATCAGGTAGAGATGCCCCTCGTTCAGGTGCTGGCTGATCTGGAACTGGAAGGCATTCGGTTAGATACCAATGCCCTGGCAGAATTGTCGACTACGCTCGATGTGGACGTAAAGCAGGTTCAGCAGGAGATTTATGAGATAGCGGGTGAGTCGTTCAACATTGGATCACCCAAACAATTGGGCGAGATTCTGTTCGATAAACTCAAAGTAGATAAGAACGCCAAAAAGACCCGGACTGGTCAATACGCAACGGGTGAGGAGATCCTGTCGAAGCTCGAAGCCGAACACGAAATTGCCCGTAAGATTCTTGATTATCGCGAGTTACTCAAACTCAAAAATACGTACGTCGATGCCCTGCCGCTGCTCATCAGCAAGCATACAGGCCGCATTCACACCTCGTTCAATCAGGCAGTAGCTGCCACCGGCCGGCTCAGTTCGACCAACCCAAACCTGCAAAATATTCCGATCAGGACCCCGCGTGGGCAGGAAATCCGCAAGGCATTCGTACCCCGCTCCGAGGAGTTTCTGATTATGTCGGCGGATTATTCACAGATAGAGTTGCGGATTATGGCCGCTTTCAGTGGCGACGAAACCATGACGTCGGCCTTTAACAATGGCATCGACATTCACACGCAAACAGCCAGTAAGGTATTCCACGTTGGCCTCAGCGAGGTGACGAGTGAGATGCGCCGAAAAGCCAAAACCATCAACTTCGGGATTATTTACGGTATCTCGGCATTCGGTTTGGGCCAACGGTTAAAGATTTCGCGTAAAGAAGCCGCCCAGATCATCGACGAGTATTTCCAGGAGTTCTCGGCGGTAAAATCGTACATGGATCAGAGTATCGAAAAGGCCCGCGGCTTTGGCTATGCCGAAACGATTCTGGGGCGTCGGCGGTATCTGCGCGATATTAATTCGCGCAACATCACCGACCGGATGTTCGCTGAGCGCAACGCCATCAACGCCCCCATTCAGGGTAGTGCGGCTGATATGCTCAAAATCGCCATGATTCAGATTCATGAGATGATGAGTCGCGAGCAGATGAAATCCAAAATGATTCTGACGGTTCATGATGAACTTGTATTCGATGCGCACCGCGATGAGTTGGAGGTTCTGAGTGAGCGCGTTGACCACATCATGAAAAATGCCATTCCGATGGCGGTGAAAATGGAAACGGGCATCGGCGTTGGCGAGAACTGGCTGGTAGCCCATTAAAACGAACGAAAATGGCACGAGACATACACTCCGCTGATGAATTGATCGAACGCGGTATTCCCAAATCTGACATTGTTATTGGCTTCACTCCCGAAACCCTACGCCCTTATTCCGGGTTTGCAATTTCCTGAACTATTTTATCGACACAATGAAAACCATTCTTTTCCCCACAGACTTCACTGCCGCTTCGCATCACGCCCTGGAGTGGGCTAAACTTTTTGCCCGCCTTCATAATGCGACTATCGTTGTATTGCACGTTTATCAATTACCAATACCCGACACCACCTTGCCAACCATGGGCGATCTGGGAATGGGCGTCTTTGCTTCGGCCGAGTTGAAGACTATTGGCCGCGAAAACCTGGAGAAAATAGTTTCCCAAATCAAAGGTGAAGGCTTCACCGTCGAGATCGACTGGCGAATGGGAAACATTGAAGACGAGATCATTAACTCGGCCAATGATCATGACGCCGACCTCATTGTGACTGGCCGAAGTGAGCTAACTGGTTTTTTTGATCGTTTGGTGGGCAGTTCCGCCACCGATGTAGCTCGCGGGGCAACCTGTCCCGTTTTGGTGGTCCCGAATGCCTCTGATGAACAAACAAATCCGCCCCTTCAAATTAAGCAGATTGTGTATGCGACTCAGTTAGAATTTGATGAACGCGACATGATGGCCCAGGCCCTAGCCGTAGCTCAACCGTTTGGAGCAGACCTGCATTTAGTAAAAGTTAATGCCGCCAATCAACCCAACGTATACGACGACAACCAGTTTTTGGGTCAGTTACAACGTCAGTTCGGTGATTTACCCCTGAACGTAGACACGGTGAAAGCGAGAACTGTCTCAGCGGGGCTTAGAGAGTATCTGGATCATCACCCTACCGATCTGCTTGTGATGACCACCCGAGAACGCGGGTTCTTTGCCAATCTTATTAATCCCAGCCAGACGGAGCACATGGTCGTCCGGTCGATGATACCGATGCTGGTGTTGCACAAGTATTAGTTTCCAACCATAAATACGGCATTGCCAAACAGCAATTTACCGCTGTACCAGAAACCACGGAATAAAGGGTTGTCGGCCAGGTAAATCACGGAGCCCCGTCCTAGTTGCTGAACACCCATCGACAGTGTGTTCTTTAGTTTTTCTTTGGCGTTGCGACCCGCAAAACCAGCTACGTAATTGTCGGCTTTCAGATAGCCAACGTTCCAGCCCTCTTTCAATAAGTCAAAGTTGTGGGCTTCCTGCACCAGCGCGTAATAATCGGTTCCAAGGCCAAACGCCAACGGGTGCGTCGTATCTAAACTGATGCGATAAATGCTACCTGGTGTTTCGTCAGAAACAGCTTCGCGTTCGCGGTCAGCATATACCTTGAGTGTATCAATAGCCGCTTTCTTCCCCTTTTCTGCACTTGCCGAACCGGCTTTTTTACCTTCACCCTTCTCAGAGTCAGCTTTTTCCTTCAACTCGAATCCGTCTTTGCCCATCAGTGCATTGGCAGCTCGTTCCATCGCAATCAGTTTGCCTCCTCCTTGTACCCAGGTTCTGATGGCTGCCAAGGTTCGATCTGTCAGAATACGGCCATAGGCGAAGCCAGTGGGCATCACCAGAATATCAAGTTTTGTCCAGTCGATGCTACCCAGGTCGCTACCGTTGATGAGTGAAGCCGGATAGTTGAGTTCCTGATCGAAATAGTGCCACACTTCACCAGAAGCCGTTGGCGACATTCCTTCACCAATCACTACACCTACACGGGGAGGTTGGAGAGCCAGCACAAAATCAGACCCAAAGTCAGAGCCTTTTGTAACAAAACCAGTTTGCACGGGAGTTAGCGTGACATTCAGTTTTTGGGCTTCGGCCTGTACCAACTGATCGAAACGAGCACCCAACCGCTCGTTGCCTGCCCTGGTAATGAGCAGCGTTCCGGCTGTATACTTCTCCCCGCCCATTTCAAACGGTTTCTCGGCCGCCCGAACTTTGATTTTTTGTTTTAACAAACCTGCCAGCAACTGCACCGACGGCATCGACTGCCACCGGGCAAGGTAAGCGTAAGGTGAATTTTGGATTGGGGATTGGGGGTTTTGGATTTCGGGGGCTACACCCGGCTCAATTCGGCTGGTTAATCCATAAGTAGGCAAACCAAACGCATAGGGCAACGACCAGGCCGTAATGTCATAGGTGATAGAATCTTCCAGAGCAGATTTTGGCTCGAACAAAATCTTAAGGAGCGTCGATTTCGGCTGGTACGCACTAATCACCAGATCTTCCGGCGAAATTTTTACGTTTGACTCTGTTTTTTGAGTGAAGTAATTGAAGCCGCTGATGCCCCCCGTAGTACTGCCCTTTTTAGTTTTACCCGCCGTAGTTTGCGTGGTACTGGCATCACTCGTTCCCGAAGCGTCGGACCGGGCAAAACCGTACCGAATCTGGTTTCGGTCGAGCAAAAGGCGCAGGGCGTTCATACGGCCTGCGTCGCCATTAGACTTGATAACGTAGCTTTTATACGGACCAACCGGGCTGGTTTTGGCTTTGTCGAAATACTCGCCAAATGCTTTTACAACGTCGGGAGCACGGTCGGCAACCGATTCGAGCGTGGCAATGCTGGCAGCAACGTGGTGGTCGATCCGTTGGCGGAGCGTGAGCGTATCGCCGTCAGCTTTCAGAACGGCCAGACCTGCCCGGCCGCTGCCCCCCTGTTCGTAAGTCATACCAATGGCGCCATTATAAGTTGGCCAGGTATCGCCATAGCTGGGGTAAAACAAATCGAAACGCTCGCGGGTGTAATACAGCCAGCCGTTGCGATCGAAATAGCGGCTACAATATTGGCCAATAGTATTCTGAAACTCGCGCTGAAACGGCGTGATATCTTCGTGGAATGGCTTTGCCGAAGGCGCAAAGTAATACGGGCTCTCCACACCCATCTCGTGAAAATCGGCATGTAGATGAGGCATCCATTTGTGGTAGAGTGCCATTCGTTGCTGCGTAATCTCCTGCGTTTGCCAGGCCCAGTCGCGGTTTGGGTCGAAATAATAATGGGTATAACGACCGCCCGGCCAGGGTTCACTGTGTTCGCGGGCAAACGGTGTTGGGTCCGCCACACGACCCTGCATCTGGTTGTACCAGTTCACATACCGGTCGTGACCATCGGGGTTGAGGCCGGGGTCCAGAATAACCACTGCATTGGTTACTATTTTCTGCGAGACCGCATTTTTAGTATCCAGGAGGCTATATAACACATCCATGAACGTTTCTGAGCTCACCGCTTCGTTGCCATGCACGTTGTAGCTGATCCAGGCGATAGCGGGTTTGTTTCCGGTTCCTGGTGTTCCTTCAGTCAGGCCAACCCGTTTGAGGTTGTCCGTTCTGATTTCGTCCAATCGAGCCATATTGGCTTCTGAGGCTACGACTACGGCCATCAACGGCCGACCTTCGTACGTGGTGCCATAGGGCAAAAGTTTTACCCGGCCGGGAGCCTGCCGGGCAATTTGTTCGGCATAAGCCAGCACGCGGTGGTGGGGTGTAAATCGTTCCCCTACGCGATAGCCCAGAAAATCCTGGGGAGAAACAAGTGTGTTGGTGGGTGCAGGCTGGGCGTTTATGAAAAAACTTACACAACTAAACCCAGCGGCTAACAGAAACCGAATCATGCAGATAATGAAGTAGATGGAATGAAGTCAATCCCTCAAAAGTAGCCCCAAAACGGTCAGAACGGAATTTTCCGTGACTTTTTTTCGGGCGTTTGTTGCACAAAGCGATTTTTGCCGTACTTTTGCATCACGATTCGCTGACGCGGTAGTTGAGCCATCAAAAACACGTCAGGTCTGTCATTCCAGACGGTCGATTCGTCTAGCGGTTAGGACACTGCCCTTTCACGGCAGTAACACGGGTTCGATTCCCGTATCGATCACCTAACAATACTACTATCGTAGTGCAAAAAGCCCTGATACTTTGTTATTCAGGGCTTTTCTGTTTATTTGCCCTTCGATTCGCTACCCGATAAATAGGGATCAAATCCAAGTTGCTCCACAATCTTTGGGCTTGATCCTTTCTTTGCCACGCTCAAGTACAAACTTGTATTAGTCGAACAGTCGTCGGTTATCTCATTTCTTTTGATTGCTAAAGCAGGATAATGATAAAATATTGGTAACCAGCTCTGTTCTTACCTAAGGAACGTGTTCAAAATAACCCACACATCTCAGCGTAACAGTAGCGAAAATAGCGTGCGTCTTATTTGAAACCTGTTCCTAAGAAAATAAAAACCGGCATCAAACGATACCGGTTTTTATTTTTTTCGCAAATGGCAATGTTCCTTAGTGAGTCTGTGCGGCTCCGTACTTGCGGGGACTGTACTCAATGGCCCGTATCAGACGTAATCCTAATTCCGGGATCTCCTTTACATTTTCATCGCTGATAACTCCTCTGTTAATCCAGTTAATAACTGTCTCTGTGTTGCTGATTCCGAACCGGCGTGCGTAATTCTTTGGTGTAAGCCAGTCGGTGAGGGGATATTCTACACCGTGAATTTTAAGTACAGCGATGGCGTCCTCTCGTGAGGTTTTACTTTGGGTAGTAACCTCAGCCATTTTGTCTAACAGCGCTTGCTGTACCTCTTTGCTGAGAGGGTCGTCGGAAGCGCGAAGCATAGCCGCTACGCGTTCCATATCTTCGGCCGAGGTGATAGCTTGAATGGCGACTATTGCCTCGTTAACATTTAATCGTGATGACATAGAGGTTTCTTTCAAATTGAAAATATGAGTGGCATCTTCAAGCGGTATTAATGAGGCCGCTTCCCCCGTCTTCTCTGAACTGGCACCGGATTGTACCAGCTTTCAAAATCGTTACGCTGCAAATGGGGACTTTTACCCCCTCGGCTTATTCGAACTGATCTCTCATTTCGTACCAGCCTTGTAGTTCTTCTAGTGCTTCGTCGATGACGTGTTGTACTTCGTCCGTGGTTTCACCTTTTTCGGTTATTAATTCTTGGACAGCGTTTAAAACCGATTCTTGATACTCAATGTGTCCCTGTACATAGTTGCTCATTTACGATTTGGGTTAACTCTGTTTTCCCCGTGATGACCCAATAAATATCACGTTTTATTTGTTAGCAAACAAACAAAATAGCGGCTTTAGTAAGAAATCTACTCTCATGCTCGACCTCATTAGGACACTGTACTTTCACGGCAGTAACTGGCCGGGGGGGGCGTTCGTCTTCGATTTCCGTATCGATCACCTAACAAGAGCCTTCTCAGCAATGGGAAGGCTTTTTTCGTTTCTTGACTCAAAATCACCTAATTTTGGGCCACGATAAACCGGGCAAACGGGAATCAAAACCATTGATTTTCCGATTCCTTTTATACACAGTGTTTTTTCAGTAACTCGTTACCCCTTTTTGTTATAGTTTGACTTTGCTCTGATTCAGCGCGTGTAGGCCAACCTCGGCGAGCCTCATTCGCGTAATGCCCTACCGCGCCCTACGAACCACACAAACTGGATAAAATTGAACTCCATCTGGTCGAAAGCAACTTTTTTATCATCGGCGTTTAGGTGCAAATTGGGCGTGTAGCGTAGGTTGGTCCTCAACAGCCATCGCTCGGCACGGCTCAGCCGGATGTCCCAGCCAAAAATCAGCCCCACCCCAATTTTGCCTCGTTGAAACGTCTGGCTGCGGTTGCCGTCAGTGTCAATAAATGTCAAGTCTTCATAGGCCAGCGTGGGGCCAACGAACGGTACAAAACCGTGATAATCCCCCAGAAATTTATATGCTTCAATCATGTATGAGCTGCGCCGGTAGTCCAATCGGGTGTTGTAACCGCTAGAGGAACTGGTCAATTTTCGGTACGAAATGCCCACGTTCAGGTCGGCTTTGCCAAAATAGCGCCCTGCGGTGATGTCGGGCAACATCCCGCCCGGACTACCCTGGTTCAGGTAGGGATGTTTTTCTTTGACGTACTCTGATTTGCTGATCTCGAACGACGCCGACGGCCCAAGCCCCACATACCAGCTACTGAGCCTATTGCGGGCTGCCAGCTTCCGCGTCTTTGCCATATACTTTACCCCCGCTTGCGAGGCCATCCAGCCATTGGTGTTAAACCAACGACTCACACCCACATTGAATGACCACGGCGAGACCGCCAATTGACCCACGTTGGTGCGCGAAATGGGATACTGAAAATCGGTGCGGGGTTGGTAGTTGGCTCCTGCCTGCACCAGCCATCGTTTGCCGGCATACCAAAGACCAGCCTGCACCGGAAACACAATGGCCGACACGCTCGGCACGGTGCGGTAATCGGGGTTGATGTCGTTCGAGACCTGCGCAAACGAAATACCTTTGAAACTAACCCCCACAAACGGTCGCAACTTACCCGCTTCAATGGCCCAGGGGAACACCCGCAAGCCGGTTTCGATCCCTTCCGAATAGTTGGTAGCCCGCAAGCCTGCCGGATAATTTTGTGCCGATTGACGGTTCAATACCGGAATAGCAATGTAAAGATCGGCATGACCCCAAAAGTGCGTGGCTCCCAAAAGAATCCGGGCGGAGGTTGTGCCATTGAACGGGGCCGTTTGTAAACTGCCGTTGTTGGCAAACTGCGTGGTTCCGCCCGTTGTCCGAAAAGCATCAATGCCAACGTACATCTTGGCAAAATCGGTCCGGCGTTTCAGAGCTTCAATGGTGGTGTCGCGGTCGGCAGTTTGGGCTTGTGTGGGTAAGTAGGTCAGCAAAAACAAGGTGGTGTTTAAAAACAAACGCGGCCAAATGATCGAGGGAAACGGAAAATAAAACGGTCGGTACAATCTTGAAACGGTCAGAAAAAACTGGGTACACATAGCAGGGGTGGCTGTTGGTTTGCAACCGATACAAACGTAATAGTGCCGCAAACCGACCGCAAAACGCTGGGACGAATGGTAATGAATTTGGGAAGAATGGCACAGTTTGGGCCGAATAGCACGACTTTGGGGCGATAGAACCGATAAAAACAATCAGAAAATCAATACCTAAACTGGTTCGTCTTAATTTTGACCCAAACCGTTCCTGGTTCAATGTCTC
>Ga0105048_10002811_pt1 | contig 28381 bp, 25 predicted proteins | sample MAT05_FD_78382 | JGI IMG/M metagenome (GOLD analysis project Ga0105048, IMG submission 78382) | Freshwater microbial communities from Lake Fryxell liftoff mats and glacier meltwater in Antarctica - MAT-05 | ecosystem: Environmental > Aquatic > Freshwater > Ice > Liftoff microbial mat | place...
TACTGACTGCCGCGGTCGGAGTGATGCAGCAGTCCGTCGGCCGGACGCCGTCGTGTCAGCGCGTCCTGGAGGGCTGCGAGGACCAAGCTGGTATGCAGGGTCGCCCCACACGCCCACCCGACGATCTGGCGGCTCCAGAGGTCGAGGATGGCGGCGAGATACAGCCAACCCTCTGCCGTCTGCAGGTAGGTGATATCGGTCAGCCAGCACTGATTCGGGCCGGTCGGTGCAGGGCGTTCTGCGCGGAGGTTGGGCGCGACCGGACTCTGATGGCGGCTGTCGGTGGTGCGCGGCCCGCGCCGATGCTTTTTCCGACCGCGCAGTCCCTGTGCCGTCATCAGGCGCGCGCACCGCCGCTTGCTCGTCCGCGTGCCCGTCGCGCGCAGCTCCACGACGAGGCGCGGCGCCCCATAGGTGCCCCGACTGGCCGCGTGGGCCGCCGCGATTTGCTCGGCGATGACCGCGTCTGCCCGCTGGCGGGGACTCGCCCGCTCGCCCAGCCAGCGGTAATACCCGCTGCGCGCCACGCCCAACACCTCGCAGAGCAGACTCACCGGGTGTTCGCCACTCATCGCTTTGATCGGGGCATACCGCTCTCGGGCGTTTCGGAGAGGATGCCCAACGATTTTTTTAGGACCACCTCCCGCTCTCGCATCCGCAGCACCTCGGCGCGTAACCGCGCTATTTCCTGCGCCGCTTCCGCGAGCGTCTGCGGGGCCGGCCCGCCCTCACCCGGTCGCGGCGCATACAGCTTCCGCCATTCATAGAGCTGCCACGGCGGCAGCCCCAATTCCTGCGCCACGGTCTTCACCGTGCGATCGCCGTGCAACGTCAGCTCCACAGCGTGGCGTTTATACGTTTCGTCGAACTTGCGCCGGGGCGTGGCCCCGGCCTGTTTCCGGTCAGTCTGTTTCATAGGGTTCCTTGTGTAGCCCAACTCGGCGACTCCGCGTCCTCCGCTGTTTCGTCGCTTCCTGCGGCAAGCTCTTCGGCTCCTGTCCTCGGAAGCGACCAAACAGCTACCCGTCAACGCGGTTGTCTCTGTCCACTCATTCGAGGCACCTTCAGCCTTTCAAGCCCACTCTCGCGAGTGGGCTTTTTGCTGGTGGCAATTCCAGCTTTTTTTCCGGCTGCGCACAAAGCTGCGACCGCGCTCTCGTTGACACCGCGCCGACTACCCATTTCGCGGTAAACAGCCTACCGTAATTTCGGAATGTCAGCCCCCTTGTGAGGGCGGCGGGGCGCGAAGACCGTTCTTCGTTAGAACTCCGCACTTCGCGGCCTGATGAGCACAGCACCGTCAATTTCCATTCTGGATGATCCTCTGCGCGAACCATCGCCCGCAGAATTCGTCATGCGACGTGCACCGCTGGTTCAGGCAGGAGTATCGGGAGCCGGCACGGCCACCAAAATCAAGTCATCCAGTGACTGGCAAATTGGGTTGTGGCAGCTCTGGCCGCGAGAAGAAGTCTGGCCCGCCAAATTGGACATCTACGAATCCGCCGCGTATCTCCGCGTAAGCCCCGACACCATCCGGCGCGCGGTAACGGTGGCCCGAGATGGCAAGGCGCAACTGGCCCATCAGCGCGTCGGCGCAATCTACCGCATTCGCAAGGTTGACTTGGATTCCTTCGGCGCCGTCCGGGGCCGGGCCGATCGAGTCTAGCCCGTTGCCGCTGGGTCTCCCCGTTGGAGGCGGACAATTCCCCTGGGCACGATCGACGGAAGAATCGGCGACGCGACGGGAGCGGGCATGATCCCGAAATACTCGTCCCCTTTTTCCTGGGTCACGCCAAGGCCACGATAGGAATTGTGCAGCGTATAGGCCGATCCGCGGTGGCGCATGATGAGGGCGGTCTTCGCTGCGCTCTGGTGCTTGGCGACGTGGTAAGTGCAGAATGTGCGGCGCCGCGCGTTCCACGGCCACTGCCGCAACGCGGCCTTCGCTTCCGGGAGACGCAGCAGATGCTTGATGGGAAGTCGGGCGAGTTCGTCGGCCTTGGTTTGGTCTGCAAGGGCGGCGAGCACGCGGACGCGATCCCAGCGCGGGCCGTAATTCTTGGGGCGCAGGCGACCTTCTTTCGGGGCATAGGCGGACCACCATCCCCAAAAATTCTCTTCGAGCCCGTCGATGACTTCGCGTTTTTCCGTTTTCGCGACGCTCGCAGGAATGACGACTTCCTTGGTTTGCGGGAAAACGAATCCAACCTCGAACTCAGCCATTTCGTCGTCCGCGCGGACGCCCGCCACCAGCTGCACCACTTCATGGGCGACGAGTTCGGGGGCGTAACGCTCCGCTGCCCGCAGATAACGGGTGACGTAGTCAAGCGGGAGGAACTCAATTTCCTTTTTCGTCTCCTTCGGCAGCATCCGTTTCTTGATCCCCGCGGCAGGATTGGCCGCGATTTCATGCACCTCCTGCACGAGCCAATTGAAAAACTCGCAGATGACCGTCTTGTGGTTGCGCTTGGTGCGGGGGGCGGCGGCGGGCAATTCCTTGACGTAGGCGAGCACTTCCTGACGCGTCACGGTCTCCGCGTAGCGCCCGCCAAATCCGGCCGTGATAAAAATGCCTCCGCGTGATTTTAGATCGCTCCAGTGCCGGCCCTCGCCGTGCCGCACCTTCACGTCGGCGAGAAATGCCTGGAAGAGTTCCGCCAGCTTGCGCTTGGGTTTGTCCGGGTGGTGGAGCCGCCAGAACTTCGCGACCTCGATCAAGGGCACGCCACCCACCATTTTGCGGGCACTCTCATAATCCGCGGCGGCCTGGCGGTCGAAGAGGAACTGACCCGACCCCGTCTGCTCGTGTTGCTCCCGGATGCTCGGGATGTCGGCCGCGGCTTTGGCCTTGGATTCATAGTAGGGGCGATGCCGTTGCCGCACGGTCTTGCCGGCCCCTTGGAGAACGGCAGTGCCATCCGGATTCAGTTTCGGCGTGGAGAAACGAAGAAACCAACAAGCGGGCTGCTTGTTGCGCTTTTTGGTGCGATCCAGAAATGGGCCGGTGATTTCCATGGGCCTTGCGAACGCTATCGCCGGAAAAAGTTAGTGGCTCTTTAGTGGCTCCGAAAGGCTCAAATTGACCTGAATTGGGCCTAATCCTGCCTAATTGGGCTTTTCCGTAAGTCGGCGTCTCACAAAGAGAAAAGCCCGTTTCTCTCGAAACGGGCTTTTACAAACTGGCGGGATGGACGGGACTCGAACCCGCGACCTTCTGCGTGACAGGCAGACGCTCTAACCAGCTGAGCTACCACCCCGTGATGAGGGAAAGAGGCGGAAAGTAGAATCGGAGGTAGGCAAGTCAAGTATGGTTTTCCCCATGATAAGGCAGGGGTTACTATCGGCTCAATATCGCGGGCGGGGCGGCATTCGTCCTCGCTCTCCCCCAGCCGGATTTTATCTACTCAGTGTCGGCGCAATCCCGCTTCATCCCGACTCGGGCTGAATCCCGCGCATTGATCCTTTCAGGCCGTTTTCCCCCTTTCCGTCCCCCAATGCGTTTCCGCAAATTTACCCGATGGTTGCCGGTGCTGCTGGCTTGCACCCTGACTGCTGCGGCCGAGCCGCCCCTGCGCATCGGCGTGGAAGTCAATTCGGAGCCGCTCTCGTTTCTTGATGCGAAGGGCGAGCCCACGGGCTTTTCCGCCGAACTGCTGCAGGCGATGGCCAAGCACGACGGTTTCGAGGCCGTGATGGTGAAGGGTTACTGGTCACGCATCCTGAAGGACTTCGACGAGGGCAAGATCGACGCCCTCGCGAACGTCAACATCACGGACGAACGCCGGGCCCGGATGGATTTCTCCATCTCCCACGCCTACCTGCACGGGATTGTCTACGTGCGTCGGGACCACGCGCCCATCCGCACCACGGCGGATCTGGCCGGCCGGAAGCTCGCGGTGCTCTTGGGCAGCGTGAGCTACTACACCGCCACCGCGAACCAAGGCTGGGGTGCGGAGATCAAGGCCTTTCGGTCAGTCCCCGAGACACTGGTAGCGGTGGAGTCCGGAGCCTGCGATGCCGCACTGCTCATGCTGCCGCTGCCCAAAGGGGCGAAAGACTACGGGTTGGACAGCGTTTTCCTGGAAGACATCACCTTCCAGTTCTATTTCGCCGTTCACAAGGGCGACTCGGCCACACTCGCCCGCCTGAACGAAGCGCTGGCGTCCGTCCGCAGTGATGGCGAGTTCGACCGGCTCTGGAGCAAGTGGATCGGACCCATCGGGCCGCATCCGATCCGGCTGGGCGACCTGCGCCCGTATTTCCTGCCTATCGGCTTGGTCATGCTGGTCGTGGCCGCACTTTTCGTCTGGCAACGCCGGGTGCTGACGCAGGTTTCCGCGCAAGCCCGTGCACTGCAGGAGAGCGAGGCGCGCTTCCGGTCCACCTTTGAAGGCGCCGGCATCGGCATGGTACTGGTCAACCCGGCCGGCGGCTTCGTGCGGTCGAATGCCAGGATGCAACAGATGATGGGCTACTCCGACGCGGAGCTTACGCAGCTCACCTTCATGACCATCACCTTCCCCGAGGACTTGGCCAAGGACCAGTTGCTTTTCAGTGAGCTCGTGGAGGGCAAACGGGATTCCTATCACATGGAAAAACGTTACATCCGCAAGAGTGGCACCGTGATCTGGGGCCTTCTCACGGTTTCTCTTGTCCGGAACGCGGACGGAAAAATGAAGTATGCCGTCGGCATGGTGGAGGACATCACGCAGCACAAGCTGACGCAGCATGCGTTGGGCCTCACCCAGGAGCGGTTGCAGGCGATTCTCGACCACAGCCCGGCCCTGCTCTGCCTGAAAAACCTGGAAGGGCGCTATCTCCTGACCAACCGGCTCTTCGACGAGAAATACAACAAGGACGGTGCGAGCATGATCGGTAAGACCATGCGGGACCTGTTCACGCCCGCCGAGGCGGAGGTCCGCAAGAGCCACGACCGCCTCGTGATTGAGAAAGGCATTCCGATCACCCTGGAGGAGCAGAGCGATGAAAACGGAAAGACCAGGACCTATTTGTCCGCGAAATTTCCGCTGCGCGACGCCGAGGGGAAGATATACGGCATTGGTAGCGTCGACACCGACATCACCGACCACCAGTTATTGCAGGTGCAGTTGGCCCAGGCGCAGAAGATGGATGCCTTCGGTCAGCTGGCCGGCGGCATCGCCCATGATTTTAACAATATCCTCGCCGTGCTGATGATGCAGCTGGGGATGTTGGGGATGGAGGCCACGCTGCCCGCGCCGCTGGGCACGAAGGTGAAAAACCTGGAGCTCATCACCCAGAAGGCGGCGCGGCTCACCCGCCAGCTGCTGACGTTCAGCCGGCGCGAAGCGGTCGATGTCCAGCCAATGGATTTGAACAAGGCGCTCGTGGACGTGTTCAAAATGCTGGGCCGGATCCTTGGGGAAAATATTGAGCTGCGGCTCGACCACCGGGAACGTCCGATGTGGATCAAAGCCGACGCCGGCATGATGGAGCAGGTCGTTATGAACCTCGCGGTCAATGCCCGCGACGCCATGCCGGAGGGCGGCCGGATCGTCGTGGACACGCAGGCCGGCGAATTTGACGCCAGCTCCGCTACTGAGACGCGACGGGCCGGGAAGTTTGTCTGCCTTTCGGTGACGGACACGGGTTCCGGGATGGACGCGGCGACGTTGAAGCGGATTTTCGAACCCTTCTTTACGACGAAGGAAGTGGGTAAGGGCACGGGCCTCGGCCTCGCGACCGTCTATGGCATCGTGAAACAGCATGGCGGCTGGGTGGAAGTGGAGAGCGTCGTCGGCAAGGGCAGTACGTTCCTCGTTTACCTCCCCGCGATCGCCCCGCCCGACCAAGGCGGGACCAATCCGGGCCTGTCGCAGGCGCGGGGCGGGCGGGAGCGGATTCTCATTGTCGAAGATGACGATGCGGTGCGCGAAATTTCGGCCATGTGCCTCGAGCACGCCGGTTACGAGGTGGTTTCGACCTCCAATGCCACCGAGGCGTTGAAGCAATGGGAGGAGCACGCCCAACGATTCGACCTCCTCATAACGGACATGGTGATGCCGGGCCGGATGAACGGGTTGAAACTCGGCACCGTGCTCAAGGAGATGAAAAACACTCTCAAGGTTATCATCGTCAGCGGCTACTCCCAGGAGGCCGCGGACTCGCGCACGTCCTTCACCCAGCTCGGCGCGTATCTGACGAAGCCGATCGACCGCACGACGTTGCTGAACACGGTGCGCAAGTCACTCGATGGGCAGTGACGGGTGACGGCCGCGGTTTTCCCCTTGTCGGACCGCGGGCTGGCCGCTACCCGTGCTTCACCCAAATGCAGTGGTAGCTCAGCTGGATAGAGCAGCGGTTTTCTAAACCGCCGGTCGGGTGTTCGAGTCACCTCCACTGCGCTCTGCTTTTCTCCGGGGGGTGTTGCCCACCGGGTTTCGTAGGGCAAGGCCAGCCGCGGGCAATGCTTCGGGTTGCGGGACCTTGCTTAGGGCTGGATCTCGATGGGGGAACGGGCCAGGACCAGCGATTTGGAACCGGTCATGTAACGCAGTTCCATCCGTCCGGCTTCCGCGGGCGCCACCATCGTGAGAGAGGAGCCTTGGGCGGTGGGGACAGACTGGCCGAGTTTCCCGTCCGGCGTGCCCCGCGGCACCAGCGTGATCGAGTCGGAGGGACTGTCCGGTCCATGCCAGCGCACGGCAAAGGTGGAACCGGCTTTGACCCCCTGCGGCGCAAAGAGGGTGGTGACCGGGATGATGATCGTGATGGGGCGGCGGCTCAGGACCTTGTTCCCCTTCGTCACGTAGCGGATCTCAGCGCTGCCCGGATCAACCGGGGCCAGCAAGGTCGCCGGCGACCCGGAGGACACCGGGGTGGCTGCACCCACGATTTCATCCGAGACATCGGGTGACACGACGGTCAAAAAATCCCCCGGTCGATTGGGACCGATCCATTTCACCGCGAACGAAGTGCCCAATACGACTTCCCCGGGTGCAGTGAGGCTGGCCGTCAGGGGCCGCACCGTGATGAGCGAGCGGCCCAAAATCTTTTTGGCCCGCCCCGCAATATAGCGCCATTCCATGGTCCCGGGCTCCTCAGGCGCGGAGAACTGAAGGTTCCGGCCTGACTTGGTCGGATGGATTTCGCCATACTCGGTCTCAGCGGCATCCGGCTTCACGAGGGTGACAAAATCGTCGGGATTTTCCGGACCGGTCCAACGCACGGTCACAACCTCGCCCACCAAGATTGAATTCGCTGCGATCAGGGTGGCGCGGACCAGGACATCGGGGGTGGGTTCGGCCGGCGGTGGCGGAGGGGCCGGAGGAAGCGCGACCCGTTGGGGCGGAGGTGCCGGTGCCACCGGCACAGCCGGAGGCGGCGTTGGCCAGGTCATGACAAGGACCACAATGACTGCGGCCAGGCCCAACAGGGAGCCGAGCAGGATCTTCCGCCGTCGCACAGATTTCCTGCGCAGGGGAGAAACGTAGATGGGAGGAGCCATGGAGTTGTGGGCGCAAAGCGGGGCCGCGACCTCGCTACTTTATGGTGGAAGTAGCTCGGCACGGACCAGTCCTTCAAACTGACGATTTCGTCAGGTAGCGAGCCTCGCGATGCTGGTAATTGCCGCTAGCTTGGGGTTAGTTACTGCCTCAGGCAATCCTTGGTTACCATGCTTACCTCGCCCTCCACCGACCGCACCGGTCCTGCTGCTGATCCCTCGCCGCCGCGGGTTCTGCTGGTGGAGGATGAGCGGAAGACCCGCGACTCGCTGCAGGAAGGCCTGCAATTGGAACACTGGTCGGTCGCGGCGGCCGGTTCGGCGGAGGAAGCCCGCCAGATTATCGAGATGGAACCGGCTTTTGACCTGGCGATTTTTGACTGGATGCTGCCGGGCGACAATGGACTGACCCTGCTGCGCGACCTGCGGACCCGCGGATTCCATTTGCCGGTGCTTATGCTCACGGCGCGCTCCACCCTGGAGGACCGCGTGGCTGGGCTGGAGAGCGGCGCGGACGACTATCTGCCCAAGCCGTTCGCCTTGGCGGAACTGGTGGCCCGCTGCCGGGCGCTCCTGCGCCGGCCGGTCCTGAGCACGGGCCAGTTTCTGCGGTGCGAGGACTTGCAGCTGGATACCCGGACCCGGACGGCGCGGAGAGGGGCCGAAGAAATTGCGCTGAGTCCCCGCGAGGTGGAGGTCCTCGAATACCTGTTGCGCTACCAAGGCCAGATTGTGACCCGCGAGATGCTCGAGCGTGATGTCTGGCAGCAGTCCCGCCGCTTCACTTCGCTGGACAACGTCATCGACGTCCAGATGATGCGCCTGCGGAAAAAAGTGGACGGCGAGCGCAGCGATAAACTCATCCAGACCCTGCGCGGCGTGGGCTACCGCCTCGGTGGTGAGGCGGCATGAAGCGCGGGTGGCGCTTTCGGACCCTGAGGGTTCGCCTCGCGGTGTGGTATGCGCTGGGCGGATTGGTTTTGCTCTCGGCGTTCAGCCTGACGCTTTATTTTTACGTGGAGAAGGTGGTGGCCCGTCCGCTGGATTTCCAGCTGCGGCGAGATCTCACGGAGGTGCAGCAGCGGCTTTCGGTCCAGGAGCCCGGCACGCTGCGCTGGGATGGCGGCGGATTTCCCGCCACCGGCACGACGGAAGGCCCCTGGTTTGAAGTCTGGGATGAGCGTGGCCGGCTCGTGCGCCGGGCCTGGCCTTTTGCCGAGGACCGCGTGGAGCGGTTGCCGGCGCCACCGGCGCCGGGGCGGGAGACGCTTTCCGTTTTCTCCGTGGCGCCGGATCTCCGCCTGCGCGTGCTTTCGGTGCCGTTTCGCGGTCCCGGTGGGTCGGCCTGGATGTTGCGCATCCTGACCCTGCATGCCTCGAGGGCGGATGCGCTGGGTGCGCTCCGGTGGATTATCATTTTCACCCTGCCGGCAGTGGCGCTGCTCCTGGCGGCCGGGGGCTACGTGATCACGCTGCGCTGGATTCGTCCGCTGGAAAACATGGCGGCCGAGGCGGCGCTGATCGGTGGCCCCGTCCTGAACCGGCGCCTGACCATTCCCGAGGCGGGGGATGAGCTGGAGCGGCTCGCGCGGATCTTCAACACCACCCTCGACCGCGTGGAGGAGTCGTTTCTGGCCCTCGACCGCTTTGTGGGCGACGCCTCGCATGAGTTGCGGACCCCGCTCACCACCCTGCGCAGCGTGGGCGAGGTCGGACTGCGCCGGAGCCGGACGGTTGAGGAATACCGGGAAATCATCGGGAGCATGCTCGAGGAGGCGCACCGGCTGCAGGCGTTGATCCAGCGCTTGCTGGAACTGGCGAGCGTGGAAGGCGGGAATGCCCAGCCTTCGCGGGTGAAGGTGGCCCTCGACGAGCTCGTCGTATCGGCGGTGGCCGAGGTTGCGATTTTAGCCGACCAGAAAGGGCAGACCCTCGCGGCCACGCCCCGGCCTTTTGTGGTCACCACCGATCCGATCCTGCTCAAGCAGGCGCTCCTCAATCTGCTGGAAAATGCGATCAAATATAATGCGGAAGGTGCGGTCATTGAGGTCGGGATCAGCGCGAAGGGTGACTCCCTGGTCTTGACCGTGGCGGATACGGGCCCGGGCATTGGCCGCGATCATCAGCTGCGGCTCGGCGACCGGTTTTTTCGCCCGGACCTCGGCCGCGGCCGCGAGCAAGGCGGCGTGGGGCTGGGGCTCGCCATCACCAAGGCCTATTTACGCATCCTCGGGGGCACCCTGACTTTTGAAGCCGTCGAGCCGCACGGCAGTGCGTTCCATCTCAACCTGCCCAAAACTTAGGCGAGATTTTCTGCGAGCGGAGCGAGCTGGGTCTTCGGGCCGGCGCGGAGCACTCCGAAGTGCTGCAGTCCTTCGATCACTCCATCCGCCATCAGGTGCGTGGCGACGAAGCAGCGCAGGCCGGTGCAGGCTTCGGTGAGCTCGGGCAGCGCATTTTGCACCAGAATCCGGCGCACCCCGGGCAGCTGAAACATTCCCGAATCATTGCCGGTGTCACCGGCCACCGCCACCGCGGTGAACGGCAGGGACAGCTCCGCGCAGAGCCAGCGCAAGGCGTGGCCCTTGTCGCAGCCGGCGGGCAGGATATCGAGCAGGTGGCCGCTGGAAAAAATCACCGAGGCCTTCACGCCATTCTGCCGGAGTTCGCCATTCAGAACCTGCAGCCGGGCGGGGGAAGCTGCGGGCCAAATCCAGCTCGATTTGAAAGGATGCAGGAACTCTGAGGCCTGCCGGCTGGCGCCTGGCAGCCGCGCGACGAGCTTTTCCACGATGCCCAGGTTCCAGTCGGAACCGAATCGCGCCGGATACCTTCGCGCGACGGTCGGATCCATCGCCATGTGGATCTCCGTGCCCACGCTGCCAATGATCACCTCGGGCTCCGGCAACAGGCCGTTCCGGACCAGCTCGAGCACATTGCTCACGCGACGGCCGGTGTTGTACACGAGCCAAGGGCGCTGCGCCCGCCCGGTCGCCACCCAGGCCTCATGAAATCGCCGGGTGGCGGCGGGATCGCCCAGCAGCGTCCCATCCAGGTCGGCGGCCAGCAGCCGGATGCGGTTCATTGGGAAATCAATCTCCATCGTAGGCGGGCTCGTCCCATTCATTGGCGTCCGCGGCGACGAGCACCGGGATGGGGTCCGGATGTTCGACGGCGGCGACCAGTTGCTGCGCGATGCCCGTCCAGGTAAAGAGACTCCGGGCCTTGTGCGCGCCCATGCGCGTGAGCCGGTGGCGCAGGCGCGGGTGGCGGAAGACCTTCGCCATCATGATGCCAAGGTCTTCCCGGTCGAGGGGATCGCAGAAGAGCGCATGGCGCCCGAAGGAGAGCGCGCGGTAAAGCCCGCCATGCACGGTGACCAGCGTGGGCGTGCCACACGCCATCGCTTCAATCGCCGTCATCCCAAAGGGTTCATAGCGGCTGCAGAGGACAAACATATCCGCCGCGCGATAAGCGTCGGCCAGATCGGCGTCGGGGATGAAGGAACGGAATTGGATCCGGTCCCCGTAGCCGGTTTGGCCCGCGCGCTCCTTCAGTTCCGCGAGGAGCGCTTGTTCGGCCGCGTTCATTTCCTCGCCGCCAATCGCCAGCAGCAGGACCGCTTCGGGCTCGCGTTGCGCGAGCAGCGGAAAGGAATCAATCAGCAGGTCGTAGCCTTTGTTCCGCGCCAGGCGTCCGAGCGCGAGGACGACCTTGCCCTTAAATCCCAACCGGTGGCGGATTCCGTCGCGTGACGCGTCGCTCACGGCGTAAAAGCGGTGATCATCGTAGCCGGGCGGAACCAGGCGCATCCGTTCGCGGGGGACGCCATAGGCTTCCGCGAGGAGGTCAATCTGGGCCGGGGTGGTTGCCGTTACGAATTCACAGGTGGCATAAAGCCTCCGCTCCTCGGCAATGCGCCGCTGGAAGTTGTATTTGGCCTCGAAGGTTTCCTTGCTGTCGGGAAAATCGGCCAGCATCTGGCGCTCCTTCCACCAGCCGAGGGAATGGGGGGTATGCACATGCGGCACCTTCAGCGCGGCACAGAGCGGCTCGGCGGCGAGGCCGGCATCCCAATAGTGGCTGTTGACGAATTGGTAGGTGAGGTGGTGCCGCTCGATGAATTGCAGCGCGTGCTTGCTCCATTCGGGCAGATGGCCGACCAGGTATTCCTTGGGGAGGAAATCCGGGCCGCCACATGGCATGCGGATAATGCGGACGTGGTCGGTCACGACCTCCATTTCCGGCTGCGCCTCGAAGCGACGCGTCCAGATGTCGACCTCGTAGCCGAGCAGTGCCAGTTTCTTTGCGAGTTCCAAAACGTAGACCACCTGGCCCCCCGTGTCGGCGGCACCGAGCGGCGGACGGGCCGCCACGTAACCGTGCGTCGAGACCATCGCTATGCGGGGATAATTTTCCGCCGCCAGGATGTCGGGCATGGCCGGAAGGCTGGAGACTTCCGTCGCGGGAGTCAAAATGGGCTCGATCAGCACGGGCGGATCGAGCTCCGCCATCGGCGGAGTGGGTTCAAGCAGGTTCTGTTGCATCGCACAAAGCTAGGTGTTCGCACTATCCGGGCCAGAGCCGCTGCCTGACAATTCTGTCAGCCGGACACATTCGCTAAATCGGCCCGGGCAAGGTGGATTGTGGGCATGAATCGAACGCAAACTTCCCGGAAATTGACGTGCGGGGAGGGTTCCGCGGTAACCCGTACCGCCTGCTCACCCCCCAGCAGAAACCCTGGAACCCGATGACGGCCACCAGCTCCAGTCAACGGATAGTGGACCGCCTGCCGGACCTCCTCGCCGCCTTGCCCGTCGTGGGTGGGATCCTCGTGGCGACGTTCCTCCTCAATCTATTCATTGGCCGCCTGCTTCGGATGCGGGCCCGACGCACGCATCTCACCGAGGAAGACGTCCAGCCGTTCCGCCGGTTGCTCGTCTGGTTGGTGTGGGCCATCGCCTTCATTCTCATTCTCGGAGTCTTTGGATTCCAGATCGGCGGCATCTGGGCCATGCTCTCGACGGTCTTGGGCTTGGTCGCGATCGGCTTCGTGGCGGTTTGGAGTCTGCTCAGTCACACCACGGCAACCATCCTCCTCCTCTTTCTGCGGCCCTTCCAGGTGGGCGACGACCTCGAGTTTGCTGGCGAGTCCGTCGCTGGCCGGGTGGCGGATCTCAATTTCTTTTTCACCACACTGGTCGACCACGAGGGCGTCCTGTTTCAGATTCCCAACAATCTCTTTTTCCAAAAGACGATCAAGCGGCGGCGGCACGAACCGAGCCACAGTCTCGCGGCCCAGTTGAACGCGGTCCATCCCGCCGGGGTGGAACTGCCGCCCAAATATAGCGGGGCGGGCTCCGGGTCCGTTTCCGCACCTGATCCGATGATGAATTTCCCGGATCCCCGCTCCATCGCACCGCCGAAGACTTCCCCTTGACCCAGGTGTCCCCGCCCGGGATCCGCGGAAAATTTACCCGCGAACCATCCCGGCCCGGGCCGGTCTGTGCGACACCATGGGCTATATCTCGGTATCGATCCTGGTGGGTGTCGTGCTGATCGTCGTGATCATCGGCTCACTGAACGGCGCCAAAAAACCACCCACCGGCAACCTTTCGCAGGACCACGACAAGGCTCCGGCCCAACCGTCGGCCGATGCGCCCACGCCCGCCCGGTCGGTGATTGAAAGTCCCGCCCAGGTGGAAAAGGCGCGCGAGCACACGCCGCCGGCTTGAGGCAGTCATTCCCGCGGCATTGCCAACCGGGAGGAAATGCCAACGCTTGCCGCATGGTCAAAATCACCGGAGAATATCAGGGCGAGCTGCATTGCGCCGCCATCCACGAACCCTCGGGCACGACGCTCAACACCGATGCGCCCAAGGACAACCAGGGGCGCGGCGAGGCGTTTTCGCCCACCGACCTCGCGGCCACTTCGCTGGCCACGTGCATCGCCACGACCATGGCGATCTTTGGCCGCAGGCAGGGAATCGAATTAAAGGGGCTCAGATTCGAGGTGACCAAGGAAATGTCCACTGACGCCCCGCGCCGCATCATCCGGATGGCGACTCAGGTGTGGCTGCCAATTGCGAAAACTCCGGAAGCCGCGCAGTTGCTTGAAAGCGCGGCGCACAACTGTCCCATGCAGCAGAGCCTGCATCCCGCCATCGACAAACCCATCACGTTTCACTGGGCGACGTAGGTCGGGCTTCACGTCCGACAGGTTTCGCACACACTGTCGGGCGTGAAGCCCGACCTACGGGCCGATCTGGTAGGTCGTATTGAAGATCAGTTCGATGCGCTTCGAGATGTACACGCGCACCTTGATCTTGCCCGTGTTGGCATCGCCCGGCACCGCGCGGCCCTCGACGCGGCGTTCCTCGCCGTCGCCGTTCTGCCCCCGGCCCTTGAACTGGACGACCTCGCCCTTCGCGAGCTGCCGCAGGGCGTCGTCCGACATCTCAATCGTGATCCAGCCCTGCTCGCCCCAGAAAAAATACGGGAAGACCTTGGCGACATAGTTGGAATGATAGACGCCGTTCTTGCGGACGAAAGGGGTGAGGGTCAGCGACACGCTGCCCACGTAAATGGATGTGCTGACGGGCGCGATCGTGACCCGGTTGTAGCGCCGGAGGTCCACATCTCCGGTCGCGCGGGCGGGCAGGGCCCCCAGCGCCAGACAAAGGCAGGCCAGCAACAGGCGGCGGATCATGACCTGAAGTTGGCGGCAGGATGGGACATGGCCATACCGTTTTCGAGGGCGGCGGTCCTGTTTCGTCCCGCCAGGGCGGGACGACGAAGCACGGGCAACCCCAGGCGGCCCGTTTTCGCGTTGCGCGCTGTCGTGCCCCCGCGTTCGCTCATCCCGCCATGTCCAAGAAGAGTACCCCCGCAATGTGGGGCGGCCGCTTTACCGCGGGTCCCGCCGAGTTAATGCTGCAGTTCAGCGAGTCCGTCTCGTTCGACCGCCGCCTCGCCGCATTTGATATTGCGGGAAGCAAGGCCCACTCGGCCATGCTCGCGCATACCGGCCTCATTACGGCGAAGGAACGCGACGCCATCCACGCCGGCCTCGATGTCATTCTCGCCGAGATCGCCGCGGGTAAGTTTGCCTGGGACACCGCGCTGGAGGACGTGCACATGAACATCGAGTCGGCGCTGACAAAGCGCGTGCCCGTCGCGGCGAAGCTCCACACCGCCCGCAGCCGGAACGACCAGATCGCGACGGACATGCGGCTCTGGCTCAAGTTTTCCAGCGGGGTCCTCGCCCGGAAGATCGCCGGCGCCCAGCGCGCGCTGCTCGCCGTGGCCGCGGCGAATCGCGACGTGTTGATTCCCGGTTACACCCACCTGCAGCGCGCCCAGCCGGTGCTGCTGGCGCATCATCTTTTTGCCTGGATGGAGATGCTCGAGCGCGACCGCGCGCGGCTCGCCGACGTGGCCGCGCAGGCCAACTGGTGCCCGCTCGGCTCCGGTGCCATCGCCGGCACGACGCTGCCGATCGACCGCGAGTTCACGGCGAAAGCGCTGGGTTTCACCGACGCCAAGGGCCGGCCGCAGGTCACCTCGAACTCGATGGATGCCGTGTCGGATCGCGACGTGCACATCGAATTCGCCACCGCCTGCGCGCTGTTCGGCGTGCATCTTTCGCGGATCGCGGAGGACTTGGTGCTTTGGAGCAGTGTGGAGTTCAAATTCGTGGAGCTCTCCGACGCGTTCAGCACCGGTTCCTCCCTGATGCCGCAGAAGAAAAACCCCGACGCCTGCGAGCTGCTGCGGGGCAAGTCTGCGCGCCTGCAAGGCAACCTGCACACGCTGCTCGCGCTCGTGAAGGGCCTGCCGCTGACGTACAACCGCGACTTGCAGGAGGACAAGCCGCCGGTGTTCGACAGTTTTGACCAGTCGGCTCTCTGTGCCGACGTCCTCGCCGGCGTATTCGGCGGGCTGACCTTCAACCGCGCGCGCTGCACCGCGGCGGTAGCAGATCCGCTGCTGCTGGCGACGGACCTCGCCGACTACCTCGTGCTCAAGGGTGTGGCGTTCCGCGACGCGCACCACGCGGTTGGCGCGGTGGTCCGGCTCGCGGAGAAGAGCGTCATCCGGCTCGACCAGCTCCCGACCACGGAGATCCAGAAAATCCATCCCGCGTTCGACAATGACTGGGCGCAGGTCTTCGACCTGAAACGCGCCTTCGAGAAACGCACCGGCCCCGGCATGCCCGGGCCGGGCCAGGTCGCGAAACAGTTCAAGCGCTGGGAGAAGATCCTGAAATAAGACAGCGAGCTGATCGCGAAAGCGCGGAGTGGCGGAAAATTCACGAAGTTTGGGACTGAAACCCATCGGAATGTTAACCACGGATTACACAGTCAGCCACGGATCAATCTCAAGGCGGCCTTAGGATTGATCCGTGGCGGCGCGTGAAATCCGTGGTCAAATCCGGCGTCTGGCCGTCTTGGGCTCGGGTTTCGCGACCGATACGATCTTGGGGTGAATCGTAAGAAGGCTGCCCAGCCTAATTCCGCGCTTCCGTTCCTTCGCGATTCCGCGATTTATTCAGGCCTGATATGGCCAAAGTCCGCATTCTCACCGACCGGGTTGCCAACCAGATCGCCGCGGGCGAGGTGATTGAGCGTCCGGCTGCGGTGGTGAAGGAACTGGTCGAGAACGCGCTCGACGCCGGCGCCACGCGGGTCGAGGTCGAGTTCCGCCACGGCGGACGCTCGCTTATGCGCATCGAGGACAATGGCTCGGGGATGTCGCGCGACGACGCCTTGCTGGCGCTGGAGCGCCATGCCACGAGCAAGATTGCCGAGGCCGCCGATCTTGACCGGCTGGCGAGCTACGGTTTTCGCGGCGAGGCGCTGCCGTCGATCGCGAGTGTGTCGCGATTTGAGCTGCAGACGCGGGAGGCGGGCAGCGATGTGGGCACGGAGATTCTGGTCAACGGCGGCAAGTTTGTGCATGTCCGCGACTGCGGCCGGCCGGTGGGTACGCGCATTGAGGTTACGCATCTTTTCAACTCGGTGCCGGCGCGCCGGAAATTCCTCAAGACTGACCAGACCGAGGCGGCGCACATCATCCAGTGCGTGCGGCTGTACGCGCTGGCCTGCCCGGCGGCGGCTTTCACGCTGATCGAGGATGGCCGCGTGATTTTCCGGTCGCCCGAATGCACCACGCTCGCCGAGCGCGTAAGCGAGATTTTTGGACGGCAAACGGCCGCGGCGCTGGTGCCGTTGGAAGCAGGGGAGTCGGGGATGCGGTTGAGCGGACTGATTGGCCGGCCGGGCACGGGGCGGGCGACGCGGCACGAGATGATCGTGTTTGTGAACCAGCGGCCGGTGGACAGCCGCACGCTGAACTACGCGTTGATTGAGAGTTACCACGAGTCGCTGCCGAAAGGACGCTACCCGCTGGCCTTCGTATTCTTCGAATGCGATCCCGCCGCCGTGGACGTGAACGTGCACCCGGCGAAGCGCGAGGTGCGCTTTCGCAGCGAACCGGCGGTGCGCGCGTTTGTGATCCGCAGCGTGCTACAACGGCTGCGGGAACTTGGCGTGGCGGCGGCGCCGGCGACGCCCATGACCGGCGGGAACGCACCGTTGGCGATGCCACCGCGCGCGGCCGTTCCGGTCGATTTTATGCCCGTGGCAGCAGTGCCGGCGACGGTTCCGCAACCGACCCGCGCCCAACCGGCAGGATCTGCGCTGCTCTCTGCTCCGATAGCGCCGACGGCCATTCCTGGGGCGGTTCCGGACATCATCGGTCGAGAGACCCGTGGCATGCCGATCGCACCCGCGCGCCAGCCGGCGGCCCTGAACTGGCGGTTTGTCGGCCTGGCGCACGGCAACTATGCGCTGTTCGAGACCTCGGCCGGGCTCGTCCTGCTGGACCGCCGCGCGGCGCACGAACGCGTGTGGTTCGAGCGGTTGCGCGACCAGTTCGCGGCGGGGGAGGTGCCGAGCCAGCGTCTGCTGCTTCCCGTGCCGGTGGAGCTCGACCCGATCCTGAGCGCGCTGCTCCTCGACCGGCTGCGGTTTATCAATGCCCATGGCTTTGAGATCGCCGAGTTTGGCCGCAATTTTTTCCGCATCGAAGCCGTGCCGGCGTGGATGGAGCCGGCGGACGCCGAGCCGTTCCTGCGCGACCTGCTGGGGGCGTTTCGCGAGGGCCGGGTGCCGGACAATAATCCCGGCCTCGCCCGTGAGGAGCTCGCCCGCCTGGCCGCCGCCAAGGCCATCCGCCTGCCCGCTACCGCCGGCGAGACCGAGGTGCAGATCCTCGCGACCCAGCTCTTTGCCACCCGGTCGCCGCTGACTAGTCCCGCGGGGCGCCCGACGTATATTGAGTTACACCATGGTGAACTCGCGCGCCGGTTCCAAAAATAGGCGTGCCATCGTGCCCCCGCTGGCACGAATCTAGGTTTGAACCCTTTGCCCATGCCGAACGCCGCCAATAAGACAGCCCCTGCCTCTCCCGCCGCCACGCCCACCGGGCGAGGGCACCCGGATGCCCCGGAGGTAATCCTCCGGGCCCTCATCCAGCGGCATCTGGTCTCGACCCTGGCGCGCCATGCCAGCTCGGCGACGCCCCGTGACTGGTGGGTCGCAACCGCGCTCGCGGTCCGGGACACCATTCACGAGCGGATGATCGCCACGCAGGCGGTGCACAACGAGCAGAACGTCCGCCGCATTTACTACTTTTCGCTCGAATACCTCATCGGCCGGCTCTTCGGCAACAACCTCCTGGCCACCGGGCTGTTCGATACCGCCAAGGCGGCGCTCGAGTCGCTGGGGCAGGACTTTGAGGTGATCCAGGAAACCGAGGATGACATGGGCCTGGGCAACGGCGGCCTCGGCCGGCTCGCGGCGTGTTTCCTCGATTCGCTCGCGACGCAGGACTATCCGGCGCTCGGCTACGGCATCTATTACGAGTTTGGCCTTTTCAAGCAGGAGTTCGTTGACGGCAGCCAGGTGGAGCACCCCGACAACTGGATCCGGTTCGGCGACCCATGGGAGGTGGTGCGTCCCGAATACATCCAGAAGGTCCATCTTTACGGCCGGGTGGAAAACGTGTTCGACGACCGCGGCAGTTACCGCCCTCGCTGGGTGGATACAAAGACCATCCTCGGCGTGCCGCATGACATCCCCATTGCGGGCTACGGCACCGGGACGGTGAACCTGCTCCGGCTGTGGGCGTCGAAGGCGGACGAGACCTTCGACCTCGCGACCTTCAACGCCGGCGGCTACGTCGGCGCCGTGCAGGAAAAAGCCATCGGCGAGACTGTGTCGAAGGTCCTTTACCCGAACGACAAGACCGAGAGCGGCAAGGAGCTGCGCCTCGTGCAGCAGTATTTCTTCATCGCGTGCTCGCTGCGTGACATCATCCGCCGCCACTTCCGCACGAAGGAAAACACGTGGGCCAGTTTCGCGGACAAGGTCGCCGTGCAGCTCAACGACACCCACCCGGCGATCGCGATCGTTGAGCTGATGCGCATCCTGCTCGACGAGGAGAACATGGCGTGGGAGGCCGCCTGGGCCATTACGACGAAGACCTTTGCCTATACCAACCACACCTTGCTGCCCGAGGCGCTGGAGAAGTGGAGCGTGGGGCTGTTCGAGCGCGTCCTGCCGCGCCATCTCCAGATCATTTTCGAACTCAACAATCATTTGATGATCCTGGTCGAGGCCAAGTGGCCCGGCGACAACGACAAGAAGCGCGTCTGCTCCCTCATCGAGGAAAACGGCCACAAGCTCGTGCGCATGGCCAATCTCGCCGTCGCCGGCTCGCATGCCGTCAATGGGGTCGCCGCGCTGCACACCGCGCTGCTGAAAAAGGACCTGTTCCCCGAGTTCGACGCGCTCTATCCGGGCAAATTCCAAAACAAGACCAACGGCATCACGCCACGCCGCTGGTTGCAGAAGAGCAACCCGCGCCTCGCCTCGCTGATCACCCAAAAGCTCGGCAGTGAGACCTGGGTGCGCGACCTCGACCTGTTGCGCGGCCTGGAGAAATTCGCCGGAGACGAGACTTTCCAGCGCGAGTTCATGGCGATCAAGCGCGCCAACAAGGTGGACCTCGCCGCGGTCATCCGCCGCGAGTGCGACCTCGAGGTATCGCCCGACGCGCTCTTCGATGTGCAGATCAAGCGGCTCCACGAATACAAGCGCCAGCACCTGAACCTGCTGCACATCCTGGCGCTCTACCGCCGCCTGCTGCAGAATCCCTCGCTCGATCTGGTGCCGCGCGTGTTCGTCTTCGGCGCCAAGGCTGCGCCGGGCTACGATCTCGCGAAGAACATCATCCGCGCGATCAACCTCATCGGCGCGCATATCAATGCGGACGCCCGCATCGGCGGGAAACTCAAGGTTGCTTTCCTGCCAAACTATCGCGTGTCGCTGGCCGAGAAAATCATCCCCGCGGCGGACCTCTCCGAACAGATCTCGACCGCTGGCAAGGAAGCCTCCGGCACGGGCAACATGAAGCTCGCGCTCAACGGGGCGCTCACCATCGGCACGCTCGATGGCGCCAACGTCGAGATCAAGGAGGAGGTCGGCGACGACAACATCTTCATCTTCGGCCTGACCGTCGAGGAAGTCGTCGCCCGGCAGGCCGCGGGCTACCGTCCGTGGGACATCTACAACGCCGATGAGGAATTGCGCGCCGTGGTGGACTGGCTCGGCTCGGACTTCTTTGCGCCCGGCGAGGCGGAGCCGTTTGGACTCACGCGCCAGAGCCTGCTGCAGGGCGGCGATCCCTTCATGGTGCTCGCGGATTTCCGCGCCTACAGCGACGCCCACCAGCGCGTGGACGGGGCTTATCGCGACCAGGCCAATTGGGCGAAGATGGCCATCCTGAACACCGCCCGCATGGGCAAGTTCTCCAGCGACCGCACCATCCGCGAATACGCGAAGGATATCTGGTCGCTGACACCGGTGTCGGTCACCTGAAAGGTGGGCGGGCACGTCCCTGTGCCCGCATGGATGGCACCCTCGTTGGGAAGTTGAAATGCGGGCACGGGACGTGCCCGCCCACCTCTTACCGCGTCGGAAAATCCCGCGCCTCGTGCCATTCGGAGGCAGCACGGGTCCAATTACAGGGAAGATCCACGATGCCCTGCCGGAACTCGGGAGTGTCCGCGAAGACGGTCGAAGTGCCCATGATGGTGCCATCGCCCCATTGGCCGGTATTGCCGGACCCCACCGAAAGTACTTTTCCGTCCAAGGTGAGGACCACTGTGCGATCGCCGCCGGCGGAGAACATCGCCGTGTCCGGCGGCCAGCTGTCCGGGTAAGTTGGCTTGATATGATCCAGGGGGGTCAGCCGGTTCAATTGCCCGGCCAGGTTCGAGCCCCAGACATACACGGCGCCGCTGCCCATCATGGCCACGTTGTGAGAACTCCCCGCGGAGATGGCGACAATGTCAGCCAATCCCGGCACCAATTTGGCAATCGGGCGCTGGGGGAGGGCGGCGTCGCCCAACTGGCCGGAGTAATTGTTGCCCCATGCCAGGACCAAGCCGTCGCTGCGCAGCGCGAGGGAGTGGGTCAGGGACCCGGCGGAGATCGCAGTCGCATCATTCACATTCCGGACCTGGACCGGCCGCGTCCGGTCAATCTGCGTCCCGTCGCCCAACTGGCCCATGCCGTTCCATCCCCACGCCCAGACGGAACCGTCGCGCTGCAAGGCGAGCACATGTCCGCGCCCGGCGGAGATGGCCGAAACATTGACGAGGTTGGGGACGGCCACGGGCCGCAGGCGCGGGGTGTTGGTCCCGTCGCCGAGCTGGCCGACGGCGTTTTCACCCCAGGTCCACACCGTGCCGTCGCTTTTCAAGGCGACACTGAAAAAACGTCCCCCCGCCGCGATGGCGGTGACTTGGGTCAAATTGTTCACCGGCACCGGTCGTTGACGGGGTACGGTGGTGCCGTCGCCGAGTTGACCGGAAGAGTTGTCGCCCCAGGCCCAGACCTTGCCGTCTTTGGTGAGCGCGAGGCTGTGGACGCGACCCGCTGCGACCGCGACGACACCGCTGAGACCCGGGATCTGGATCGGGGCGGTGCGCGGGCCGAGGGTGCCGTCACCGAGTTGGCCGACGTTGTTTTTTCCCCAAGCCCAGACCGTGCCGTCGCGCTTGAGCGCGAGCGTGTGGGCGGCTCCGGCCGAAACCTGGCCGGTGGCCGGCGTGGTCAGCTCGGCGCGGGCGGGAATCACGAAAATTGCGGCCAGCGCCAGCAATAGTCCCGCAAATTTTACCGATAACTTCCGTCGAGTCTGCCGGAGAGCTGCCGTCGGAGTGAGCACGAGCGGAAACTAGGCGGTTCCGCCCCGCGCGCAAGCGGCGGTCAGCGCTGCGGCCGCGAGGCGCGCCAGGCTTCCTCGGTGCGACGGGCGGCGCGCCTGTGCGAAGGCGAACACCGCATCCGAAAAGCCCTCGATGCGGGTGATCTCGCCGCCGCACCAGCGGAAATAAGGCTCGGTGGGCGGAGCAAAATGTTCGCGGAAGGGTCGGTGAGCCATATGGGTAAGTTATGTTGGCGGACGGCGGGGAGTTGGCTAATGAACTGTCTGCCATTGCCGAACTTATTCTTCAGTCTCTGGGGGCGCACGGCGCTGATTTTGACCCTGGGCCTCGCGCTGGCCGCAGGGGTCCGGGCGGGTGGGTCGCTTCTGCCGCCGATTACCGGCCGGATGGCGGGTGATTTGACGCTGTCGGCCGTCCCGGGTTCACCCCCGGTGCACTGGAGCTTGGAGTTGCAAAACTCCAAGCCGGAAACCCGCACGGGCCAGCTGGTCGTGATCGGCCCGGAAACCGCCGCGCACGCCGAAGTAGCGCTCGATGCCGCGGGTGATGGCACGTGGCGGCTGCTGGACGGAAGGTTGGCGCTCAAACCGTGGCTAAACGGGCAGTTTACCGCCGGTGAGGTCACGCTGACGGGCGAGGGCACGGTGCAGAACGGTGTGGTGGCCGGCCAGGTCACGGTCGAGTTGCGCGACGTGGAGTTGGGCGAACTGGTGAGTTTTGCCGACGCCGCGCACAAATATGTGCGCACGGCGAAAGGCCGCGTGGAGGGCCGGGTGCGGGTGTACCTGTCTGCTGCTCCGCTTTCCTTCGAGGGCGATCTGCGGCTCGCCAAAGGCACGACCGCGGTGGTCAAACTGGTGCCTTCGCCCGGCCTGTTGACCAGCTACGTGCCCGAACAAGTGCGAAAGCTCTATCCCGGGATCGAGGCGATTGAGCTCGGCCAGACCGCACTCGAGGCCCGGGAGCTCCGGCTGAGGTTTCACCCCGCCGGCGACGCCGCGGGACGGAGCGCCGTTTTGCGGATCGAGGGGCATCCGCTCGACCCGCAGATTATCGCCCCGCTGGAGCTGGACGTGAACATCTCGGGTCCGCTGGAGAGCCTGCTGCGCAAGGCCTTCGATTCCCGCCTGCACCTCAGGAAATAGCCCGCGCCACGGAAACATTGGTTGGCTGATGGTGTCCGAGCCTTCACCTTGAACCTCGTGATGAAACGCCCCGCCTTGCTTCTCTGCGTCGTCGGTGCGCTGTCCACCACTGGCTGCGTGCATGTCAAAACCGACCCCATCGAGGTGAAGCCAATCCACATTACGGTCGACGTGAACGTAAAGGTGGACAAGGCGCTGGATGACTTCTTCGGCGACCTCGACAAGAAATCCACCACGATCAACCCCGCTGCCAATCCCTGAACGCCATGAAAACATTCCTTGCCCGTTTTCTCCTTGTCCCGGCCGCGCTCGTCCTGACGGTCGCGACGGTTCATGCCCAAGATCTTAACTCCGTGAAGGCGCGCATTGCGCAGCGCTGGCCCCAAATTGATGCCAGCAAGGCCAGTGGAGCCCTCGGCGAGAACAACCGCGGTTTCGTTGAGTCCCGCAGCACCGGGGCCGATGCCGCGGCCCTGATCTCGGCGGAAAATGCTGACCGTGAGGTGGTGTATGCCGCCATCGCCACGCAAAATGGAACCTCGGCTGCCGTTGTCGGCGCCGCGCGCGCCAAGCAGATTGCCGCGCATAGTGCCCCGGGAGTTTGGCTGCAGGCCGTGACGGGTACTTGGTATCAGAAGTAGTCCGGACTGCTGGCGGGTGCCGCCGAGGCAGGCCGCGTTCCGTGCCGGAGGGTTCGTCAGGTCAGCATCGAGGCCACACACGCGGTGAGAAAGCACGCGATGCTTCCGCCCAGCAGGGCCTTGACCGCGATTTTGGCGAGTGTGGCCCGCTGGTTGGGGGCGAGGGAGCCGATGCCCCCGATCTGGATGCCGATCGAGGCGATATTTGAAAACCCGCAAAGCGCGTAGGTGAGAATGATCTGCTCCCGAACATCGGGGATCAGCCCGTCGGCCTTCATTTTGGCGAGAGTGCCATATGCGAAAAATTCGTTGAGAATCGTCTTCTCGCCGATGACCTGACCGGCGGCGAGGAGATGACCGGAGTTTACGCCCATCAGCCAGGCGAGGGGCGCCCCGATGATGCCCATGATGTAGTGCAAGGTGAACTCGGTATAGCGTCCGCCGGTGGCGGCGGTGATCCAGTGGTTGAGCCCGGTCCAGCCACCAATGCCGGCGGAGAGGATCCAATTGGCGAAGGCGATCAGCGCGGTGAACACCAGCAGCATCGCGCCAACATTAACCGCCAGCTTCAGGCCATCGGTGGTGCCATTGGCCACGGCTTCGAGGGCGTTGGCTCCGATTTTTTCGCGGGGAATTTCGATGGTCCGGCTCACTTCCTCCGTTTGCGGGAGCAGGATCTTGGCGCAAATGAGCGCGGCGGGGGCGGACATGACCGATGCCGTGATCAGGTGCTTGGCAAAGAGCAGGCGCGCCGCGGGGTCGTTACCTCCCAGCATGCCGATGTAGGCGACCATGACGGCGCCCGCAATCGTGGCGAAACCACCCACCATTACGGCCATGAGTTCGGAGCGGGTCATGGTGGCGAGGTAGGGCTTGATCAGCAGGGGAGCCTCCGTCTGGCCGAGGAAGATGTTCGCCGAGGCGCTGAGGCTTTCCGGCCCGGACAGGTTCATGGTCTTCGTCAGGACCCAGGCGAAGGCGTAGACGATCCGCTGGAGGATCCCGAGATAGAACAGCAGCGAGGTGACCGCGGAGAAAAAGATGATCGTGGGCAGGACATTGAACGCAAAAATGTAACCGAAGCTCTGCTTGTTGGTGATGAGGCTGCCGAACAGGAACTCCGCGCCTGCCGTGTTGAAATCGAGGATCTTGACGAAGAAGCTTCCCACCGCATCCACAATGGCCCGCACAAACTCCACGTGCAGCACGAGGAAACCAAAGACAATCTGGAGCAGGGTGCCGGTGCCCACGAGCCGCCACGGAATGGCGCGCCGGTTGGAACTGAAGGCCACCGCAATGCCAATAAACACGGCGTAACCCAGGATGCCGCGACCGATATGGCTGAGCTGTTCCATCAGGAGGGTGAGCTGGGAGCTTGATGAACGGGACTCTTCCGGCGAGAACCAAGTCATGCCGATCAAAGAGCAACTCGCCCGTCATTTCTCCCGGACGCCCGATGTCGCTGGCGCTCTCTTCGTCGCGACAAACTCCACGATCAACGGTGACGTCGTCCTCGGCCCGCAGACCAGTGTGTTTTACGGCGCGGTGCTACGGGGTGATATCCACGAGATTCGCGTGGGCGAGGGGACGAACATCCAGGACAACGCCATTGTCCATCTCGCGGACGACTATGGCGCCTACATCGGCAAGTGGTGCACGATTGGCCACGCGGCAATCGTCCACGCCTGCACGATTGGCGACGAGTGCCTCATCGGCATGGGTGCGACGATCCTCGATGGCGCGGTGATTGGTGCGCAGAGCATCGTGGGGGCGAATTCCCTCGTGCCGCAGCATTTCAAATGTCCGCCGGGCTCGATGGTTTATGGATCGCCGGCGAAAGTGATCCGGCCGCTGCGACCCGACGAGATCGCCATCCTGAAACCGTGGGCGGAGAAATACGTGGAGACCGCCAAGGCGCACGCGGCGGCGCAGGGTAGCTAGGGCCTTATTTTGCCCGCGAATTACGCGAATTTGCGCGAATCCGATCCCCATCCCTTTTTACCACGGATTACACGGATGGACACGGATCTTCCGAATCATCCAAAAGCGCGCGGTGCCCGACTGGATTCAGTTTCAGGGGTTCTAATTCTGATCCGTGTGGATCGGTGGAATCAGTGGTAAAATTCCCCGTTTCAGGATTCGCGCCTCTTCGCGTGCTTCGCGGTTAAAGTTCAGGGGCGCTCCAGCGTATGAAAGGTGTAGCGGTAGTTCGCGTCGCTGCTCTCGCGGCGGCTGGTCTCGCGCCAGGCGAGGTGGCGCCACTCGGGAAAATAAGTGTCACCGGGTACGTCGGCGTGGACCAGGGTGAGGTGCAGCCGCATCGGCCGGTCGAGGGCGAGGGTTTCCGCATAGATGCGCTCGCCGCCGCAGATGTGGATCTCGCCGGGCAGATCCTCGGCGATGGCGAGTGCGTCCGGGAGTGAGCCGGCGACGTGGACCTGGTCGTTGGCGAGGCTCGTGTTGCGGGTGATGACGACGGCGCGCCGTCCATCCAGCAGCACGCGTGGCCACGTTTCGAAGCATACCCGGCCGAGCACGACGATCTGGCCGGCGGTCTGGTCGTGGAAGAACTGCATATCCTCCGGAATCCGCCACGGCAGCTTGCCGTCACGCCCGATGACGCGGTTCTCGGCGCAGGCGACTTGGAGATGGAGGAGCTTGGGCATGGGGGAGGAAGGCAGGTAGACGAAGAGGCCGCGCTGGTCAGGGTGCAGGCTAAAAAAATAAAGGCCGGGCGTGAAGCCCGGCCTGCGATTCCCATAAAGTGGATCCGGCCTTACTTGGCCGGGACGATCGTGATGCTGGTGACCTCCACGCGCTCGATGGGCGTGCTCTTTTCGCCGCCGCCGCCGGAGCTCGTCGGCATGGTCGCGATGCGATCGAGGACGTCGTCGCCCTTCACGAGTTCGCCGAAGCCCGTGTATTGGTTATCGAGGAACTTCGCGTCACCATGGCAGATGAAAAACTGGCTGCCGGCCGAGTCGGGGTGGGCTGAGCGGGCCATCGAGATGACGCCGCGCACGTGGGACTTGGAATTGAACTCGGCCTTGACCTTGAAGCCGGGGTCGCCGGTGCCGGGCATGCCGGTCTTGCCCTTCTTGGTGTTGGGGCAGCCGCCTTGGATCATGAAGCCCTTGATGACGCGGTGGAACGCGGTGCCATCGTAGAACTTCTCGCTGGCGAGTTTCTTGAAATTGGCGACGGTCGCCGGGGCGACGTCGGGCCAGAAGGCGATCGTCATGTCACCATAGGTGGTCTTGATCAGGGCGTGTTCAGCGGGGGCGGGAGTGCTCATAGGAAAGCGCAGCGAACCGCCCGCGCCGCAGTGCCGCAAGAACCAAATCCATCCGGTTGGCCGCGATACACTTCAAGGTCTTGTCGAGAAAGTCAGCGATCTTGGTATAGATCCCCGCTTCGTAGACTGCGGGGCTGACATGGTCGGCCTCTCGGTAGTCAACCTGACTCCATTCATAGGCCTTGTGGCTCCCGCCTGCCTGCCGGATGATGACGCGAGTTTCCGCGAGCGAGCTGCTCATCCAGCGAATTGACTCAGCGCTTAGATCACAGTCGGTGTCATAGGCCACCGCAGCCGAGAAGGTCTTCGACAGGGCCGCAGTGCGCAGGGCAAATAGACCGCCGCGGCCATAGCCCATCAAGGCCACGTGGTCGGGATGGATCAATTTTTCGTGTGCGAGATGGGCCACGCCGTCCTCGAAGTCTTCGACGATTTTTCCGGCCAGTTGAAATTCACCGGCCTGCTTGAACTTGCGGCCGTAGCCGGCGCTGCCACGCACCGCAAAGTGAGCCACCGCGAAGCCGCGGCTGACAAAAAACTGGTCGCTCGCGCTGAAATAATTGGCCGAAGCCGCACATTCGCCGACTTCCCCCATCGCCATTACAAGCAGGGGAACCGGTTTGGGATCATGCGCGCTCTTGGGCATGATGACATAGCCGGATTCATTTACGCCGTCGCGAGTCGTGAACTGAAAGAAATGAACGTTGCCCAGCGCACCCGGTAAAATCCCGGGACGTTCCTCACCTAGCAGCGAGAGCCGGAGCTGCACCTGATCAAATAGGAAATAACGCGCAGGGTAGCATGGTTGCCAGGCTTGAATGATGCGCAAGTTACCGTCCTTGGAAGCGCTAGTTACGCGGTGGAGCATGCCGGGCAGGGACATATCGAGGGCGGTGGAAAATCGCTTGGCTTCTTCGTCGAAGAAAACGATGTCCTCGGGGCCGTTGTTATAGAAAATGGCTCCGACCGGCGTCGCCTGAGGAGCCTGCCAAAGAAAGGTGTAAGTGTCGCGGTGGGGCCGCCGGGCAACGACCGTGCGTTGACCGGTCTCGGGATCCAGGAGTTCAACGGCCACGGTATCGCCTGCCCCAAAAGCGAAGCCCAAGATGTGCCGGATGTCGGCCGCGATGCTGCCGGGCAGAAAATTTGGCCAGTCTTCGATCGGGCTTTCCGCGGTGTGCCAGGGCTGCTTCGCCTGACTGCGCCAGGCCGTATGCCACTTCCAATCCTGCCCCCAAATTTTTGCCCGCACTTCGCCGTCGATTGAAACGATGGTATAGTCGAGGTCGGAAATAAAGCTCTCGACCAGCCGCGAATATCCCGAAACCACGTCGATTTTGATCAGCCTTCCCTGCTGCCGGAAATCCAACGCCAGGACGTGGCCCGGGTCATCGGGCAGGAAGGTGAGTCGATCGGCGGGAATGTCATCGAGGACGGAGAGTAACCGGGGTTTGGATTTGACCAGTTCCTGCAGGAAATACCGGGTGGTGGTATGGTCCACGTCGTTTCCCCCGACGA
>Ga0105048_10002815_pt1 | contig 28364 bp, 21 predicted proteins | sample MAT05_FD_78382 | JGI IMG/M metagenome (GOLD analysis project Ga0105048, IMG submission 78382) | Freshwater microbial communities from Lake Fryxell liftoff mats and glacier meltwater in Antarctica - MAT-05 | ecosystem: Environmental > Aquatic > Freshwater > Ice > Liftoff microbial mat | place...
GGCGGCTTAGGCGGCGGCGGTGGCAACGGTGGACCGAACATCTCGATACCGAGGGTTCCGACGACCGAGAACCCACCCAACGGGCCGAGCTGCATCCATCAAGGCTTCCGGGCGAAAGTCCGGATCAAGAGCAACAACCGTCTGGCTTCGGTCAAGGTGTACGTCGCCGGCAAGCTGATCAAACAGACGACCCGCAGGAACTTCAGTGTCTGGGTCAGTGCCAAGGGCATTCGTCACGGCAGAAACGTGATCCGGGTCGTGGCCCGGGACGTCCAGGGCAACCGTAAATCGCAGACCCGGGGATTCCGCTGGTGTTCACGGGCCGTTGCCTCCCCTGATTTCACGGGCTGAGAAATCAGGGCTTTGGCGGTGGTCGTCGCATTGATGGCGGCGACCACCATTGCGACTGAAGCATCGGCGGCCGGGCACGTCGGCCAGGGGTGGAGCGGGCACAAACTCTCCGGGAAGGGCAGCGTGACCCGATGGGCCCATCCGGTGTCAGTCGCACCCGTCCGGGCTCGTCCTCGCCAGCACTCCCGGCGCATCACCAGCACCAGGTACCTGACCGAAGACTCCTTCCCTGAGGTGTACATAGCCCTGCGCAGCCTCCGTGACCCGAAGGGTGTGGAATGGACCCGGGTACGGGTGCCGATGCGACCCAACGGCCGGACCGGCTGGGTTCGCCGGAAGTCCCTCGGACCGTTCTACAAGGTGAATACGAAGTTCGTCGTGAATCGCAACCGGGGGTTCGCGGCGCTTTATAGATACGGCCACAGAATCTGGAAAGCGCCGGTCGGAACCGGTGCTCCCGGCACGCCAACCCCGGGGGGCAACTTCTGGGTCCGGGAGAAGTTCCGCACCACCGAGCCGGGAGGTCTCTACGGGCCGTTTGCTTTCGGGACCAGTAACTACTCGGTGCTCAGCGACTGGCCGGGCGGGGGAGTGGTCGGAATCCACGGCACTGACCAGCCCGGGCTGATTCCGGGCCGGCCCTCTCATGGCTGCATCCGGGTCAGAAACGGTGCGATTCGGCGGCTTTTCCGCCTGATGCCGGTCGGGACCCCGGTCCGCATCCACTGAGGGGGTTCCGGTCAGCCGACCACGGCTCCGGCACCTGTCAAATGAGGTCGGTCAGCTGGTCGTTGCCTGGCGCGAACGCCGGGCGAGGTCAACCGTTGCCGCGCGCAGTCCGCCTGGCGAGCTGATCGATTCGGTGAAACTCACCCGGGTTGCTTTCTTGCCATCCGGCGTGATCAGAGCGAGATCCAAGCCGTAACGGTCGGCCCGTGTGCACTTAGCTTCGGTTGCGTCCGGGTACTCGCCGAAAGCCTGAGCCATTACCAGCAGGGCATCGGGGTGGTCGGCATTCAGGTGAGAAACCGCGTCGGCAGCCTGCGCCTGGACCGGATCGGGCTCGGCTTCGGCGTAAATATCACCAGTGGCGGAGTCCATACGGCCGTAACCACCGACCCAGCGAACGCGACCGACTTCGAGGATCCAAAAAGTGAAATCGTTGAAGTCGGCGTACATGGCCGCGCTCGGGACAGCCTCCAGATGGGCCTCGCGGGCTGACTTCTGGTCGCTGAATTCATCCGAGCGCACGACCTTGCCGGCGAGTGTGACCCGGCCACCGGCGAGCGCGTCGCCGCTGTGGCTGGGGTCGGCGACCATCAGGGACGCCTGACGGTTCTCGTCAAGGTTGCGGGCGTGCTCGGCAAGGCGCGAAAGGCAGAGCACGGGGGAGCCATTGGCGAGTGTGCCGAAAGTGACCAGCGAAGCCCAGGGGGTGCCGTCTGAGCTCATCGTGGCAAGCGTGCCGGAGTTGGTCGCGGCAACCAGGGTGCGAGCCTCTTCGGAAGCAGAACGGCGGTTGCCGTTGAAAGCCATCGGCGGCACTGCCGGCATCGGCATGCCTTCGGGAAGGTCGTGATCTCCAACTACGGGTGACTGCACCGTTGACTCTCTTTCGGGGTGGTTCAAGGGGCTTTACTGCTCGCGAGCGAATTAGGTTACCCTATCCCGACAAGAAGCATGGGGATTACTTCACCAGTCCTGAATCCCCCGGTCTTCAGATTCCCCGCCACTGGTTTCCCCTCAAAGGAGTTCCGCCTCAATGAAGCTTTCGATCGCCCCCGAACCGAAAAACGGCCTGTCGGCAACCCTGATTGCCACCGTCATCGCGGTCGCCCTGGTCGCAGTTTCTTTTGCCGGACTGGCCGATTCCGCCTCAGCCGCACCACCAAAGCGTGTGGTTGCCCTGACCCCGTTCGCTGCCAATACGATGGCCGACCTCGGCGTGCTGCCGAAGGCCGTCGGTCAGGTCCTCAACACTTCGGACGAAAGAAGCTCCTTCAATCCGAAGATCGACGCGGGCATCCGTCGCGGCAAGATCAGGGTGCTCACCCTGACCCATCCAAATGGACCAAACCTTGAGCAGCTGGCGCAAATGCGGACTGACTTCGTTTTCTCATCGAGCCAGTGGAGCAAAGGCACGCCGGCAATGAAGTCACTCGGGATCAAGGTCCAGCAGGCTGATCCGCTGAGCCTTGGCCAGACCTGGTCGCAGATTAAATCGATCGCCGGCAAGCTCGGCAAAGCCAGGGTGGGCATACGACTGGTCAACCAGAAGCGGGCCCAGGTTGCCAAGTCCACTCAAAACATAAGGTCGCGCCCCAGGGTCATGGTCATTCTTGGCGTCGGACGCACCCCGTTCACCTTCCTCGACTCCAGTTGGGGCGGGAAGCTGGTCAAGGCCGCGGGTGGCACCCTCCTCACCGGTGGAGCCAGTGCCGATGGCGGCTTTGCCCGGATCTCGGACGAAGTCGTGATCGCCGAACAGCCGGACATCATCATCGCGGTGCCACACGCCGAAACGAAGAACATCGACGAAGCGATCAAATACCTCGAAAACAATCCGGCCTGGGGCAACACTCCGGCCGCGGACAACGACCGGATCTACGTGTCGACCGACAACTCTCTGCTCCAGGCGGACGGCAATCCGGCCAAAGTGATCAACCGGGTCCGAAGCCAGTACCTGAAGAACCGCTGACAGTTTGGCGACCGGCAGACTTCGCAGAATCGCGGTAGTCGTTTCGTTGCTGGTCGCCCTCGTGGCTGCCGTGGGTGCCTCCCTGACTTTTGGAGCGGTGAAGATCCCGCTCCACGAAGTGATCGACGTGATTTTCGGGGGCAACTCATCGGGTCCCTCCGCGAAGATCATCGAACTGCTGCGACTGCCGCGCACCGTTGAAGCGATCGTCGTTGGTGCCGCCCTGGGGGTTGCCGGGGCGCTGCTCCAGGGATCCCTGGGCAACCCGTTGGCTTCTCCTGATGTGATCGGTGTGACCAGCGGCGCCGGTTTCGGCGCGATGCTGATCATCCTGCTCTATCCGGACTCGATCCAGCTGCTGGCGGTGAGCGCACTTTTCTTCGGCCTGCTGGCCGCCGGACTGGTCTTCCTGGTCTCTTTCACCGGCAGGACCGGCGGCGGCATCAGCCGGGTGATCCTCGCCGGCATCGCGATCGCCTCGCTTTTTTCGGCGGCCACCGCGGCGATGATGGCCGCCTACCCCGACCGGGTCCCGTCCGGGATTTTCTTCCTGGTTGGTGGTCTCACTTCAACCGGCTGGAATAACCTTGAACAGATCTGGCCGTATTTCGCTTTCGGCGCGGTGCTCACCTGTTTTCTGATCCGGCCTCTTGATCGCCTCACCCTTGGTGATGACGTTGCCGCCTCGCTCGGGTCCAGGCCACGGATGATTCGCCTTGCTGCGGCACTGGCGGCGGCGGTGCTCGCTTCGGCGGCCGCGGCGATCGCCGGGCTGCTGGCCTTCCTCGGACTGGTTGTTCCGCACGTTGTGAGGATGATCGGTGGCACCAACCGACACACCTTTGTCATTCCGGTCTCGGCCCTCGGTGGTGCGACCCTGCTGGTCGCGGCTGACACCCTGGCCCGCACGGTCCGGGCACCGATCGAGATGCCGGTCGGGCCGTTCCTCGTTCTGCTCGGGGTGCCGCTCTTCCTCTGGCTGCTCAGGAAGGCCGTGTGATGGCTGCTCCCCTGATCGAAGCGCGCGGGGTGGAGGTGACCATCGGCGGCGCCGCGATCCTCAAGGGCGCTGATCTCACCCTGAACGCCGGTGAGCTGCTGGCCGTGGTCGGCCCGAACGGTGCCGGCAAGTCGACTTTCGCCCGTGCGATCTGTGGACTGCGCAAACGGAGTGCGGGGACGGTGAGCTGGTCCGGCCGGGAACTTTCGTCACTCAAAGGTCGCGATCTTGCCCGGCTCCGGGCTTTCGTTCCCCAGCGGGCAGAGGTTCCGAACGGGGTGTCGGTTCATGATGCCGTCTCGATCGGGCGGTCTTCGCACCTGAAGCCCTTCCAGTCCTTTTCAGCTGAAGACCGTGATGTGATTGCGGAATCGCTGGCCCGGGCCCGAATGACCGGGTTCGAAGACCGGCAGCTGAACACCCTTTCCGGTGGCGAGATGCAGCGGGTCCAGATTGCGATCGGGCTGGCCCAGGGCGCGCCGGTCCTGATTGCGGACGAGCCGACCGCGCAACTCGACCTGGGTGCCACGGCCGCCGTCTCGAAGCTTTTGCGTGATCTGGTTGACGATGGCCTGGGGGTCATCCTGATCGTTCATGACCTCGCCCTGGCGGCGGCGATCGCCGATCGGGTTCTGGTCATATCCGATGGGCGCTCGACCGCAACCGGGACCCCGGAACGGGTTTTGACCAGAGAGACAATCAGCAAGGTCTGGCAGGTTGAAGCCGAACTGATCCAGCACCAGGGCCGTTCGGCGCTCCACGTCGAATGGCTCGACCGCAACTGAGGCTGAAACCGCAACACCGACCTAATCCCTATGGTGTTAGTGTGAATTAAGTAAGGTTCACCTAACTACCTCCGCTCGCAACTTTCCACAAGGAGTTTCCTCAAGCATGAATCCGTCCTTCGCCACCCGTGCCTCCGCGGCCGCCGCTTTTCTCGCAACCGCTGCTTTCTTTCTGCTGGCCCTTTTCGGGGGGACAGCCAACGCGGATGAGATTTCAGGTACTGCCACGATCACCATCGGCACCGGCAAATCCGGCAAGATACTTTCCGGCAAGAAGGGCAAAGTCACCGCGATCAACCCGGCCGAAGCCAGGAAGCTCCGCAAACAGATGACCCAGGTTCAGGTGCCAGTCAAGACCCTGTCCGTGGCGACGAATTCGAAATCCACTCTCGCCGGTGGAATCCAGTTCCGGAACGGAAAGCGCAAAGTTGTGGTGACCGGTCTCGAGCTGAGCTTTGGCGCCGAAAACACCCTGATCAAGGGAAAGCTGGGCGGCAAGGCCATCTCTCTCTTCACGGCGAACGGCAAGTCGACCACCGATCTGGGCGAAAAGACGGTCAAAGTCAATTCAGCCAGACTGAATCTGACTGCCGCCGCGGGCAAGAAACTTGGCAAGGCTCTCAAACTCAGGAAGCGTCCTTCGGGAACGGTCGGGGACTTCAGTTTCTTTGGGAAGGTCACAGAAACCACTCCGGTCGATCCCTGTGTGGCCGATCCGGCAGCCGAAGGCTGCGGCCCGGATCCTCTGACCGATCCCTACCTGGCGCAGTGTGGAGTTGAAGCCACCAGTCAGGGCGTGCCCGGCCTGCCCGTCGCCCCGGCCCTGCCGACTCTGGCCGGCGCAAAGAGCTCAACCGCGCCGACAACGTTCGACTGGGGCTTCAAAGCAAGCTTCCGCGGATACATCAAGTTCGCTGCCGGAGGCAGCCTGCATGCGCTTGACGGAGCCGCCCGCGACGGCGTCTCGCCGGTTTCAGGATTCCGTTTCAACGTGGCAGACGGCAGCTACAGCAGCAACAGCACCCCTGAACTGGGTGACGACCAGGCGATCATCAACGGTACCGGTACTTCACTGTTCTGCGGGACCGAACATGGCTTCCGTCTCGCTCTCTCCAATCCGACGGTCGTAATAGATGGTTCGGATTCGCGCATCATCGCCGACGTCGACACCAACCTGACCGGGGTCTGGACACCGGCTCAGCGGGTTGATGTAGCCGATCTCGTGCTCGGCGCGGGCGAGCCGACCTCCAACGGGAGCCCTACCGAGATCACCTGGACCGCCATTCCAGCGACGTTGTCGGAAGCACTGGACGGCGTGATCCCCGGATACTCCAAAGGTGCCGCCCTCGATCCGATCACTGTTGGTGTGACTGTCGCCGGGGAGTAGCTCTGAACCATCGATCCAGATACTCCGGAGTAACTGCGTCGGCCTTGTCAGCAGCCATGGTCGGCGTTTTGGTGTGCTTGATTCTGGCTATTGGATCGCCGGTACCAGCAGGCGCAGCTGACCTGGTCCCCTGCACCGCGGTGACGCCGCCGGTCGGGCCTGTGGTCGAGATCGATGGTGAAGCAAGCATCACCCTGAGCGCTGCCGCCACGCGGAAACTGAAAGCCGGTGGGGTCCGCACCCGGTTGATCAAACCGGCCAACCTCGACACCGGTCGTCCGACTTATCCGGTCGGCGCGATCAGCTTTTCCAAAACCAGCTTGAGGATCGGGCTGAAAGGCGGCTTCAAGCTGCTGGGCAAAAAGAGCCGGACACTCCCGGTGAAAGGCCTGGTCGCGGTGGTCAGGGTATCCGGCAAAACCGTGATCAACGCGAAGCTCGCGGGTGGCCAGAAACGGCTGTTCGAAGTGCGTGGCGCGAAAGTGTCGCGTGACCTCACCGCTGGCACCCTGGATTTGTCCGCCGGTAGAGCAAAGATGACCCCGATCGCTGCCAAAACCTTCAACAAGCGGCTCGGACTGACCAAAAAGATGCGGCTGAAGGCCGGATTGGACTGGGGCCGCCTCGAGCTTTTCGCCAGCCGAACGGTCACCCCGGGGGAGCCTGACGATCCCGTTGGTGAAGCCCCACAGGAGCCGCCGGTCAAGGTCAGGCCGGCCGGAGCCCAAGACGTCACCACGGGAACGATCGACTGGCGGGTACGCGAATCCTTCATCCAGTACGTCAATTCCGGTGCTGGCGCCGCCGTTTATGACGGGGCCACCGCGGGCCCACCCGAAACGGTCGGTTCGGCCCCGCCGCTCACCTATGGATTCTTCTTCCCGTTCAGTTCCGGCTGGTCGCAGGATTCTGACGAAAGCGCGACGATCTACGGGTCGGGTGCGGTCGGATTCAAGAACTGCCGCAATACGATCAATTTCACTGTGGCCGATCCCGAAATCGAGCTGGACGGCGATGGCAACTCACGCATCATCTTCAGGGTAAACGGGCTCGATGGCACTCCCTTCCCGCACAGTCGCGCGGTCGTCGTGAAACTCCTGCCGAGCTTCGGCACCCGCACGGTCAGCGGCAACACGGTCACGATCAGCGGTATTCCCGGGTACATCCCCGAAGAGTCAACCGGGATCTTCGCCGGTTTCTACCCGCCCTATCCAGGAACCCCGACCGACCCTCAGGCCGAATTCTCGAAGTTCGGCTCGATCACGGTCAGCTACACCACGCCATGACCGTTTCCGGATCGCGAACCCGGGATCGAATCTTCCTGCCAGCGATCATCATTTTCGTGCTGCTGGGCCTGGCCGGAGCGTCCTCGGCCAGGGCGGCGGCGGACAAGGGCATCGTCGAAGTCGACGGCTACGCCTGGGTCGGTGACGCGGTGGAGGTGAACCTGAACTCGATCAGCGGGGGAACTCCGGAAACGATCGCCGGTCAGCAGCGCAAGGTGTTCAGCCTGCTCGACGTCCTGACCGAGGCCGATGGTGAGTCAACCGATCTCGGCCTCGCAACTCTGCCGAAAGTGGAGATCGCCTATTCCCTGAACAACAAAGTGAAAACCGCTCGCTACACCGGCGATCAGGTCCGTGACCAAGGCAATGCGAAGGACCTGGCCCGGTTCTTCGTCGGCGACGGTGGTGTCACCTACATGCTCCTGCCCGGGCAGGATCCGATCGCTTTCGAGAACGCCAACCCGAAAGTTTTCGACCCGACCAAGTTGACGCCACTTGCCGTGAGCCTGTCTCCTTCGTCAAAGAGCATTAAGACCGGTGACTCGGTCAGCTTCAAGGCGAGCGCGTCGAACGGTGGGGGAGCCAGCCTCACCTACACCTGGGATTTCGGCGACGGATCCAGCAAGCAAACGGTTTCGGGCAGCATCACCCATACCTTCCGCGGTGTGGACCGGCAATTCGTGGTGGTGGTGAGAGTGGCCGGCACGGGATTCCGGGAAGGCCAGGCTCTGGCTTCGATCACGATCGGCAAAATCCCGGAGAAGAAAAAGAAGGACAAAAAGCCGGAATCCGATCAACCGGATCCGGCGCCCGGCAGCACCTACACGGACCCCTACGGCGGTTACGGTGGATACGACAGCGGGACCGGCTCGCCAACCGTTCCGTCCTCGCCCGGGCAGCCGTCCGCTCCCAGGCCCGACGATCAGGTCCAGCCTCTTCCCGACGATGGTCTGACCCAGGTGGCCGGCGAACTGGTGTCCTCTTCGACCCCCGCGGCCGCCGTTTCCCCCGGTGCCGCGACTCCCGAGACGTCTCCGGTTGAAACACCGGCAACTCAGAAGCAGGGCATCAATGAAGGGGTATGGGTGTTCCTTGGTCTGATGGCCCTGTTCGCGCTCGGCGGACTCGCCGAGAACCGCGGTTCCCGGCTGCGCTGAACCCCGGAGCGGCGGCCGGGCTATCCCGGGGGCGGCAACCGGCCTGTCGGATGAGCTGTCTACCGGATGATCTGGGAACCGCCGGTGATGTTGTCGGTGCCGTCAGGGAAACGGACCCAGGCCTTGTTGGTTCCGTCGTAGTCCGGAGCCCAGAGGACCAGGGTCGCTTCACCCTTGCCGTTGACTTCGACCTGCTCGGAGCTTTCTTCATCAAGTCCGCGCCAGATCCGGACGAAGGGGTTGTTCTCCCACTCGGCGGCAACCGTACTCGGCTCCTTGTGGCCGGGATGGATGCGGGTCTCCGGCGGCAGGGTCATCAGGCGTTCCATGATCGAGTGCTTGAGGTCCTCGAACCCGGTTGCGCCCGGGGCCATTGTTCCGCCGACCGTTCCTTTGAAGATGACGTCGGCGGTGATCACATCGGTGCCGTTGATCAGGATCGCGTGGTGTCCGGCGGCATGGCCGGGGGTGAAGATCGCTTCGAGTTCCAGGTCACCGGCCTTGATTACGTCGCCGTCGTTCAGCATCTGGTTGACCGGAAAGTCAACCCGCTCGGCGGTGATCGGATGGGCGAGGATCGGGATGCCGCGTTCCTTGGCCAGCTCACCCAGTCCGACCACGTGGTCCCAGTGGTCATGGGTGAGGATGATGTGGGTCAGGTCGAGGTTTTCACGATCGACCCGCTCGAGCAGGGGTTCGATCACGCCGTTGCTGTCGACCAGCACAGCGGTGCCGCCCGGTTCGTCGGTCACGAGGTAAGCATTGGAGAGCCAGTCGGCCTGTTCAACACGCTGAAGAATCAAAGTAAACCTTTCAAATCTATTGGCTGGCAGTGAAATTGCCCGCTGAGCGGGCAATTTCACTGCCATGAGTGTCTTAGTTGAAGTGGATGACGCTGCGGATTCCGTCGTGGTCTTCCATCAGGTCGAAACCTCTGTTGACTTCGTCCAGGGTCAGGGAGTGGGAGAGGAAAGGATCGACGTCGATCTCTCCCGACATGTACCGCTCAATCAGTTCCGGCACCTGGTCACGCCCCTTGACTCCGCCGAATGAAGAGCCGGCGATGCGGCGGCCCTGGATCAGCCAGCGCGGAATCACGTCGAGCGTCTCGCCCTTGCCAGCGACACCGGCGATGGTGCAGAGGCCCCAGGCCATGCGGGCCGATTCGACCGCCTGCTCCATCACCTTGACCAGGCCGGTTGCTTCGAAGGTGTAATCAGCGCCATAGCCGCCAGTCATCTCGAGGATGTTCCCGACCGTGTTTTCGTCGGCTTTCATCAGGTCCGTTGCGCCCTGGTGGCGGGCCATTTCCAGCCGATCTTCGGAGAGGTCGACGCAGACGATGCGCTCGGCCCCCTGGAGACGGCAGCCGGCGACCGCGCCCAGGCCAACCATGCCGGCACCGAAGACAACGCAGGTTGTGCCGGGATCAACCTTGGCCGTGTACATCGCGGCACCGAGACCGGTGGAGAGGCCGCAGGCGAAGAGGCAGGCCCGGTCGAACGGCGCTTCCGGATTGATCTTCGCGCAGGCGATCTCGGGGATCACCGTGTATTCGGCAAAAGTCGAGGTGCCCATAAAGCTGCGGATCTCTTCACCATCACGGGAGATCCGGGTGGTGCCGTCGGGCAGGTGGCCCTGGTTCTGCTCGGCGCGGATCGCCATGCAGAGGTTGGTGCGTTCGTCGACACAATGGATGCATTCGCGGCACTGTGGTGAAAACAGGGTCACGACATGGTCACCGGGCTGGAGCGAGGTGACACCATCGCCGACCGATTCGACGACACCTGCCCCTTCGTGCCCGAGCACCGCCGGCGCGTAGCCGGACGGATCGGCGCCGGAAGCGGTGTACATGTCGGTGTGGCAGACACCGCAGGCCTCGAGCCGCACCAGCACTTCGCCGTGCTTCGGCTCGGCCAGATCCACCTCCTGGACCACGAGTGGTTGGCCGAACTCCTCCAGAACCGCGGCTCGCATCTTCATGGTTCGATCCTACGACAGCAACTAATGTGGTGGCGTGATCTCGTCCCGGATTTCCAAACTGACCGCAGCGGCGGCCGTCGCCGGCACCCTGTTCTTTCTTTCCGGCTGTGGTGGCTCTGGACAGAACGACACCCCCGATGCCCCTGCGTCGGACGGGGGAGACGAAACAGCCAAGGTTTATTTCACGGCCGGTGAGCAGTTCAATCCGGTCGAAACGGAAGTGCCGGGAGGCGTGTCAGGTCCGCTTGAGGCAACCAAAGCCCTGCTCGCCGGGCCATCGAAAGCGGCCGGGGCGAAAGCCGATGCCGACATCGACACGGCGATTCCCAAAGGCGTCCAAGTCGAGAACCTCGAGATTGACGACTCGGGGAAAGCAGTGGTCCGGCTTTCCGATGAGTTCCTCGGAAACATTCCCGCCGACCCCGCGAAAAGAACCAAAGCTGAAGACGAAGCGGTGAACGCCCGGGTTGGCCAGGTCACCTACACCCTGACTTCTCTCAGCCAGGTCGATTCGGCGAAGGTCGTTTCCGGAGGAGTTTCGGTCGAGGGCCCGCAGGACCGGGCCGACTACGCGCAACCAGCCCAGGAGCCGAAGGTGCCGAAGGTTCGCGGGGGAACCGGGGCGGCCAGGTCCGGGTCGACCCTGGATCTTCAGCAGAAGCTCGCCGACATCGGTTACCTGCCGCCCAGCGGGGTCGATGGGGTAGCCGGCTATCAGACGCAGCAGGCCGTGATGGCGTTTCAGGCGTGGGAGGGGCTTTCCCGGGACGGCGTCGCCGGTCCGGCCACGAACGCGGCCCTGAAGACGGCGAAGCGCCCCAGGCCCCAGGCCAAGAGCCCGAACCGCTTCCTCGAGGTGTATCTGGAGAAGGGCGTTCTGCTTCTGGTCAAGGACGGGCGAACCAAACGGGCGATCCACGTCTCCGGTGGCAAGCCGGGTTACGACACCCCGACCGGCCGGTATCGGATCTTTCGCAAGGAGCTCCAGTCCTGGTCGTACCCGTACAGCGTCTGGCTGCCATACGCCTCGTATTTCAACAACGGCATCGCCTTCCACGAATACGCCGACATCCCGCCTTACCCGGCTTCCCACGGCTGCGTGAGGGTCCCGACCCCTGAAGCAAAACGCGTCTACAGCTTCGCCGTGATGAACCGCGTGGTCGTGGTCCGACCCTGAGGCCCAGGGATCGCCTCGACCTTTGTTCGACGCAGTGGTCGCGCAAGCCGGGGCCGAGTGTCCGGAGCTTTCGAGACCAAGTGGCCAGGTGGTCTCGGGTCGACTTCACCACCGTAAGAGGGGCAAAGTCGACCCGGAACTTTCGAGACCAAGTGGCCACGTGGTCTCGGGTCGACTTTGCCGCGCATACGGTGGTGAAGTCGACCCAGAAGGATTCCAAAGAGCTTCCTCTCTTCATTCCGGGTCGGTTCAGGCCCCACTTTGGGGGCGAACCGACCCGCTGTCCCTGAGCCTGACTCATTGCGTCTGGGAATCGTCGGTTGACCCCATTAAGAGTGGTTGCCGGCGGCCTTCGCCAGCCACGGTCAAAAAACTCCCGCCGGGTCGACCCCGGCGGGAGTTTGTTCTGGACGAGTAAGGCGTCCGGATCTACTTGATGAAAAGCATCTCTGCGTACTTCGGCAGCGGCCAGAACTCGTCGGCGACGATGCGTTCCAGCTTGTCAGCGACGACACGGACTTCGTGCATGGCCGTGAGCTGCCTGTCCCGGGCGTAGATCGCCAGGTCCAGTCCCTCTTCGTCGATTCCGTCCGGATACTGGTTGACGGCTTCGAGCGCGAATGTCTTCTCGATCAAGGCGTCGGTCAGGTCACGGGTCTCCTGCTCGAGCTTTGATGCCTTCGAGGTTTCCAGTAGCACCAGGTGCTTGAGTGCGGCCGGAATGATCATCGTGCGAGCAATGGTTGCCGCGGTTTCAGCCTCGATATTGGCACCGATCGCGTATTGCTCGACCCAGACTTCGTAGCGGGCTTCGAGTTCGCGTTCGGAAAGCACGTTGTACTTCTCGAAGGTTCCGATCGTGTCCTTGGAGATGACTTCGGGCAGCGCGTCGACCGTGGTCTTCAGATTCTTCAAACCACGGCTGGCGGCTTCGGCCTGCCACTCGTCGGAGTAACCATCGCCAGCGAAGCAGATCTGTTTGTTGGCGAGGTAGGCATCGCTGATTACCGATACGACAGCAGCGTTCAGATCACCGGTATTGGCGGCTTCCAGCTTGGTGGCGAGATCGTCAATCGCTTCGGCGGTCATCACGTTCAGGACAGTGTTGGTGAAAGCCAGCGACATGCTGGAACCAACGGCCCGGAACTCGAAACGGTTGCCGGTGAAAGCGAACGGCGAGGTCCGGTTGCGGTCGCCACCGTCCATCGGCAGCGGCGGCAGGGCGACGGCACCGAGGTCGAGGGTTGCGTCAGGAGTGTTCGGATCTCCACCGTTGTCGGCGGCAAGGGTCTCGAAGACCTTCTCCAGTTCGGCACCGAGGAAGATCGAAATGATCGCCGGCGGGGCTTCGTTGGCACCGAGACGATGATCCTGACCGAGGTTGCCGACTGCGGCACGCAGTAGACCCTGATGCTTGTTGACGGCCTGGATGACCGCGGCGCAGAAGAACAGAAAGTTCAGGTTCTCCGACGGGGTTTCACCCGGGTCGAGCAGGTTGTGACCGGTGTCGGTGCCCATCGACCAGTTGTTGTGCTTGCCCGAACCGTTGAGGCCGGCGAACGGCTTCTCGTGAAGCAGGCAGATGAAACCGTACTGGCGGGCCTTGTTCTGCATTACCTGCATCGTGAGTTGCTGGTGGTCGGAGCCGATGTTCGAGTTCTCGAACATCGGGGCGATTTCGTACTGGGCGGGGGCGACCTCGTTGTGGCGGGTCGTGATCGGAACGCCGAGCTTGGCCAGCTCCTTCTCGAGATCCAACATGTAAGCGAGCACACGCTCCGGGATCGCACCGAAGTAGTGGTCGTCCAGCTCCTGGCCCTTGGCCGGCTGCGTGCCGAAAAGGGTGCGGCCGGTGGTGATCAGGTCGGGGCGGGCGTAGTAATACTGCTCGTCGATCAGGAAGTACTCCTGCTCGGGTCCGACCGAAGTGGTGACCCGCTTGGCATCGGTATCGCCGAGCAGCCTGAGGGCCTTGATCGCTGACTTTGAAAGTGCGTCCATCGAGCGCAGCAGCGGGATCTTTGCGTCCAGCGCTTCACCGGTCCACGACGCGAACGCGGTCGGGATGCAGAGCAGCTTGCCGTTCGGGTTTTCCATCAGGAAAGCCGGGCTGGTCGGATCCCAGGCGGTGTATCCACGGGCCTCGAAGGTCGCGCGGATGCCGCCCGAGGGGAAGGAGGAGGCGTCCGGCTCGCCCTGGATCAGGGTCGAACCCTTGAACTTGGCGATCGTGCCGCCGTCACCGGTGGGCTTGAAGAAGGAATCGTGCTTTTCGGCCGTGAGGTTGGTCAGCGGCTGGAAGACGTGCGTGTAGTGCGTGGCGCCGTTCTCGAGGGCCCAGTCCATCATTGCTTCCGCAACGGCGTCGGCCAGTTCGACGTCGAGGGCCTCACCGTGCTCGAGGGTTCCGACCAGTCGATCGAAGATGTCCGAGGGGAGGCGTTCGCGCTGCGTGGCGATGTCGAATACGTTCTGGCCGAAGACGAGGTTGTCTTCGTTGGTCAGGTCGAGCGGCGCGACTTCGACGCTGTCATCTGCGACCCACTGGGCGGCGGTGACGTTGGGGTGACGGACGGGTGTCATTTGCTGAGGTTCCTCCTGATGGCAAGATTGGATGAAAAGGGGAGAAGGAAGGTACCCGCAGGTACCCCCGAAACCCCTTGTACCAAAGGCTAAGGTTAGTTGAGGGCGACCGTCCTGTGGGATAGGCACCCGGCAGAGGTTCAATGGCGGTCCCGAATGTTGCGGCTGGTTCCAGCCCCGCAAGATCATGTGCAGGAGCTAACAAAAGCGTTGTAATTGGCTAATGTATGCAGCAGATGCTGCATTCGAAACCTTTCAGCCGGCTTCATCCGGTCGGGCTCGCGCTCCTGGCCGGGCCGCTTGTGGCGCTCGTTCTGACCACTCTGGCTTCTGCCGCCACCCCGGTCCGGGGAGGCGGAGGCCTGCAGATTGCGCTTGATCCGGAAATCAAGGACGCCTACTGCGTCAGGCAGTGCGTGTCCACGAGGCGGGCGACGCCGGGCGCGATCGTCCGGATAACCGGCCGGAACCTCGATGGGGCCAAGAAGGTTGTTTTCCCCGGCAGGAACAAGCAGATCAAGACACCGGTCAAGGCCCGTTCGGCCACCGCGGTCCGGGTGATCGTGCCCAGGGGTGCCGACGATGGCCGACCGTATGTCGTGAGTGTCGGCGGCAAACGATCCAACCGGGCCCCGCGCGAACTGAAGATCGTCCCCGAAGCCGCGATCCCGGAAGAAGTCTTTCCGGTGCGCGGACCCTTCAGCTACGGCGGATCCGGCAGCCGTTTCGGGGCCGGCCGCCCGGGTCACATCCACCAGGGTCAGGACCTCTCCGCAGCTTGTGGAACCAGACTCGTCGCGATCAGGAAAGCCCGGGTCGCCTACAGCACCTACCAGGGCGCCGCCGGCTACTACGTGGTGCTGGACAACAAAGGCGACAACACTTCGTTCGCCTACATGCACCTGATCAGGCAGTCGAAACTTGAAGTCGGCGACCTGGTGTCGGCCGGACAGCCGATCGGCCGGGTCGGCGACACCGGTGACTCATCCGGATGCCATCTCCACTTCGAGTACTGGATCGGGCCCTGGCAGACCGGCGGCAAGCCGATCGACCCGCTTCCGTATCTGAAGTCCCTCTGAATCGCACCTTTTGACCCCCGGACGGGTTGGTAAGTTCGAAGGCAATCTGGCGGCCCAGCAGGAGAGCCTGCCGCTTGAAGATCAAGGAGATGTGACTTGAACAAGAGGTGGAAAGTTCTGATGGCATGCGTGGTCGCCGGTCTTTTCCTGCCGGTCGGCCTTGTTTCCCAGGCGCAGTCTGCGCCACAGCCTTTCGTCTCCGGCAAGAAATCGTCGACCACGAGCCGGGCCAAGACCAAAAAACGCAAGGTCCACGTGTCGATCGTCGGGGTGAACCAGAACCAGCTGGTCCGCGACCGGGTCCTGAAGGTGAAAGTCCGGAGTGCGAAGAAGGGCCGGATCCGGATCGACGGAAAATCCACGACCTTTGACCGTCGAGAGAAGTACTTCGGATTCACCAGGACAGTAAGGCCCAGGTTCCGGCGGGCCGGTCAACTGAAAATCGTCAAGGTGCCGATCACCGCGAACGGTGTCACCGCGGCCGCCAGCTGCGAAGACCGGGACATCCAGGTCCAGGCCGGTCCGGTCAAGAGCCGGATCCTCTCTCTGGTGCGGCAATCCACTGCCTGCGCGCCCCAGCCACTTGACCTGAGCCGGGCCGACCGCTGCGACTTTACGGTCGACCGTACGGGCACCGTCTGCATGGCTCCTTTCCCGAGCAACTTCTACACAAGGGGGGACGAAACCACTGAAACCGGACGGAGGATCAACTTCCATGACGACGCCATGCCCGGGAACGCCGGTGGGACTCCGATAGCGTCCGCTCCTTACAACCAGAGTGACGGTTTCAGCCAGGGCCAGACGATCATCCTGCGGGTGCCGGGGCTTGACAACCCGGAGGCGTTGGCCCTGACCAGCCCGGTTGGCCTCGCGGATCCCGATCGTTATCTCGATGCTGCGGCGCCGGTGATCGTTCTCAACTCGGCCACTGGCGAGCGTCAGCCGATCTGGGTTGAGATCGACTCGAATGCGACATCGGCTGAAGGCACGAACCTGCTGATTCACCCGATGGTCAACTTCGACGCGAAGGGCCGCTACATCGTTGTCCTGCGCAATCTCAGGGACAGCGCTGGAAACGTCATTCCCGCTCCGGCCGGCTTCCGTTACTACCGCGACATCCTGCCAAGCAAAGAGATCAGGATCAACCAGCGACGCTCTTACTTCGAAGACATCTTCCGCCGCCTTCGGAACCGCGATATTGCCCGGCGCGACCTCTACCTGACCTGGGACTTCACCGTGGCCAGCGATGAGAACAACAGTTCCCGCGCGCTTTCCATGAGGGACCAGGCATTCGCCGAGCTCGGTGACACCAACCTTTCCGACCGTCAGATTCCGCCGGCGTCGACCGCTCCCGCTTTCACCGTTGATTCGGTGACTGACAACCCCAACGCCGAGGTGGTCCGGCTGGTCAAGGGCCACTTCGACGTGCCCTGTTACCTCAAGAATCCGGGCCAGCCGAACCCCTGCGATGCCGGTGGTACGTTGAACCTCAGCGACGAAGGGGTGCCGGTCAAGACCAGCACCTGGAGTGCGAACTTCGAGTGCATCGTGCCGCACGCAGTGGTTGATTCCCCGGACGCTGAGCCGGGGCGGGCACTGGTCTACGGTCACGGGCTGCTGGGCACGATCGGCGGAGAGATCAACGTCGAGCCGCAGCGTGACCTCGCCGACGATCATGGATTCGTGGTCTGCGGCACCGATGAAATCGGAATGTCGAGTTCCGACCTCGGTTCTGTCGCCCAGTCCCTGGGGGACCTGTCGCGATTCCCCCAGGTTGCCGACCGGCTCCAGCAGGGGCTGCTCAACGAGCTCTACCTGGCGAGGCTGATGATCCATCCCGACGGCCTGATCTCCGCACCCGGGTTTCGGGTCGACCCGCTCGACATGAACAGTGACCCCGTGATCAGCATCAACAGTCAGCGCGCTTACTACCGCGGTAACAGTCAGGGCGGAATCCTGGGGGGCGCCCTCACGGCACTCGCGCCGGATTTCGACCGCACTTCACTCGGCGTCAGTGCGATGAACTTTTCGGCCCTGCTGACCCGGTCCTCGGCCTGGAGCCAGTTCTCGGCCATCTTCAATCCGAGCTATCCCGACGAAGCGGTGCGGCCACTCGCGCTCGGTCTCGCCCAGATGCTCTGGGACCGGGGTGAACCCAATGGTTACGCCCACCGGATGACTGGAGATCCGTTGCCGGACACCCCAAGCCACAAGGTCCTGATGGACATCGCTTTCGGTGATCATCTGGTCACCAACTGGCAGTCCAACGTCATGGCCAGGACGATCGGTGCTCGCGCGGTGAATCCTTTCGTTTACTCCGGACGCTGGCCGGGCGTGGACGGGCAGTGGGGGATCGAGCCGATCACGGACTACCCTCACGACGGCTCGGCGATCGCTTATTGGGACAGCGGGCCGGTACGGCCGGACCCCGATAATCCCGGTCAAGTGCTCGGTTCGACCGCTCCGCCGATCCAGAACATCCCACCGGTTTTCGGGGTGGATCCGCATGAGAACCCGCGACGGTCAGTTACCGCCCAGCAGATGGTTTCCAACTTCCTGGACATCAACGGAAGAGTGACAAATCCTTGCCTTCCGGGTGCCTGTTACGCCGCCGGTTTCACCGGTCCTTGACCCTCGGTGCGGTCCGACCAGGTACCGCAAAGGTTTCCGCTGCTCTCTTAGGTAGCATCTCCCTTTCTGGAAGGAGGCTCCGAAGTTGGGGAGAATTACCGGGTAGCTCAGATTGACGACTGCCAATCAAGCAAAACCAAGTCGCGGTTCTAGCCGCGGACGTAGCTCGACTGTGCTCAGGGTTGTAATTCTGGGTTTGCTCGTTTGCGCGATCGTTTTCATCGCCACTTTGATCTTCGGTGGCGAGGCCGGCCACAAGTACACGCTCAAGTTCGAAAACGCGGGTCTGATCGTGTCCGGAAACCAGGTGATGGTCGGCGGCCACCCGATCGGCACTGTCAACTCGGTCGGCCTTGCCGAGGACAATCAGGCGGAGATGGAAATCACCGTGGACGAGCCGCTGCGTGAGGGCACCACGGCGATCATCCGCAAGAGTTCACTTTCAAGTGTCCATAACCATTACGTCGCCCTGACCATGGGTCCCGACAACGCCCCGGAACTCGCCGATGACGAAATCCTCGGTGAGGGATCAACCACTACCGCGGTCGAACTCGACCAGTTCTTCGACGTTTTCGACGAGAAAACCCGCAATGGCTGGAGAAACTTTATTCGCGGTGTCTCCGCCATATATGCGGGCGACGCGGCGGAGGGTGCGAACAAGACCTTCAAGTACTCGAATGCTTCGTTCAGTTCGACCCAGCGCCTGTTTGCCGAACTTGCCGACCAGGACACCAGGCTCGACCAGTTCGTCAAGAACACTTCGGGCTTCGTGACCAACCTTTCCGAAGTTGCGCCCAACCTGACGAATCTCGTCAGCAATGCGAATACCGCCCTTGGCTCGATCGCTGACGAAAGTGACTCGCTTTCCCTGGCCCTGCAGGAGCTGCCGCCGACCCTCCGCCAGGCGAATACGACCTTCGTCAACCTCCGGCTCGCCCTCGACGACGTCGAGCCCCTGATCCGGGCCAACGGCCGGGCCGCTGACGCGGGCCTCGCTGACTTCCTCAAGTCTGATCTTCGTCCGGTGCTGAAGCGCGCCAAGCCGGTCTTCTCCAACCTCGCGACGGCTGCATCCAGGCCCGGGCCGAACAATGATCTCTCAGACCTGGAGAGTTCACTGATTCCGCTCCAGGCAACGGCCAAGCCTGCTGTTGATGCGGCAATCGGCTCGATGGACGCCTCGCAGGAAGAGGTTTCCGAGCTGCGGGCCTTCAGCCCCGACCTCCTGAACTCCTTCGCCCGGCTCGGGGCTGCTGCCGCCAACTACGACGCTAACGGCCATTACGCGAGGGTACGGCCCACCGCGACCGGTCTTTCCCAGCTGAACGGCACATCGATCGAGCCGGCAACGACCGCGATCTACGGCGGACTCGACTTCACCGGCCCGTCGCAGCGCTGTCCCGGCGGCAGTACCCAGGCGATCGCCGGATCGAACCCCTTCCTCGACAACGGCAACCTCGTCGGCAAGTGTGATCCGGGGCAGACGCCGTGAGAAAAGCAATCACCGTCATCGTCGCAATTCTCGTGATCGTCGCCGCGATCCTCCTTCTCCGCAGCTGCGGTGACGACGCTGATGCCTACAAGGTCCGGGCGGTCTTCGACAACGGTGGATTCGTCGTGCCCGGAATTGATGTCCGGGTCGCCGGCGCCAACGTCGGCAGCGTCGACTCGATCGACGTTTCCATGCCGGGCGAAGTCGTCAGCTCCGATCCGGCCGAAAAAACCCGCCCCGGCAAGGCGATCGTCATCATGAACATCACCGACCCGGGCTTCCAGGACTTCCGCGACGACGCGTCCTGCATCATCCGCCCGCAGTCGCTGATCGGCGAGAAGTTCCTCGACTGCTCGGTCACCCAGCCTCGCGCTGCCGGCACCGACCCGCCGCCGAAGCTGAACCAGGTTCCGGAAGGCGATCCTGGGGCTGGCCAGTACCTGCTTCCGCTCGAGAACAACATGAAGTCGGTCGACCAGGACCTGATCAACAACATTTACCGCCTGCCATACGCCCAGCGTTTACGCATCATCCTCAACGAACTTGGCGCCGGTTTGGCCACTCGTGGCCCCGAATTGAACGAGACAATCACCAGGGCCAACCCGACCCTGATGCAGGTGAACAAGGTCCTGGCGAAGCTCGCTGGCCAGAAAGACCGCCTCGCCGAACTGGCCAGGAACGGCAACAACAACCTTTCCAAGCTCGCCGAGAAGCGCAAGAACCTGGTCGGCTTCTTCCAGAGCGCCGGTTTCACAGCGGGTGCGACGGCGGAGCGTGGTGAAGACCAGAAACAGAACCTGGCCAACCTGCCGCAGACCCTTCGTGAGCTCAGGGCCACCTTCAACGCGCTTGGCACATTTGCGGGAGACACCAAGCCGGTCATTGACAGCCTGCGTCCGAACGTCAAGGAAATCAGCCAGGTCACGCAGAAGCTCGGTCCTTTCGCCGACGCGACGCAGGTTTCACTGAAGAGCCTGGCCAAGGCCACCCGGACTGCCGGACCCGACCTTGTCGCTTCGCGGCCAATCATCCAGAAGCTCGGCAAGCAGGCCAGTACCGGAAAGCAGCCGTCCACCGACCTCAATTTCCTGCTTGCCAGCACCAGGCAGGCGGACGGCTTCAACAACCTGATGCGGCTGATCTACAACACGGGCAGCTCGCTCAACGGCTACGACCAGTTCGGGCACTACCAGCGTACGAACATCATCATCACGGGCTGCACCGAGTACAAAGAAGCGATCTTCAGTAACTGTTCGGCCGGCTGGGCCAAGAGCGCCAGCAACGTCGCTGCCGAGCTGCCGTCACTGGACGGCGGAGAGCTGGACTCGAACCTGGCCACCGGCCCGACCGGCGCGACTGGCGACACTGGAGTCCTCGAGTCGCCGTCGCTGACCGGTCCGACCGGTCCGACCGGTTTGACCGGTTTGACCGGTCCGACGGGTCCGACCGGACCCACCAATGAAAACCCGGATTCCGCTGATTCAACAACGGATTCCACAACTGACTCCGAAGTGATCACGCCGCGTTTGCGTGAGGCCACTGGAACGACCGGAAACGATTCTGCGAGCGCCCTCGATCCCGACATCCAGAGCCGCATGACAATCCTCGACTATCTCCTGGGCCGCTGATGAAGACCCGTCGACAGTCAAGAATCTCTTCAAGTCCGATGCTGGTCGGCGCCGTGACCACAGTGGTCCTGATCGTCGGTGTCTTCCTCTCGTACAACGCCAACTCCGGCCTGCCGTTCGTGCCGACCTACCAGGTCAACGTCGAACTGCCCAGCGGCCAGTCCCTGGTCCAGGGCAACGAAGTCCGGATCGCCGGCGTGCGGGTCGGCATCCTCAAATCGGTCAAGGCTGATCAGAAGGAAGACGGCGAAACCGTTGCCAGGCTCCAGCTGCAGCTGGACAAAAGCGTCCAGCCGATTCCGGACAACTCGACCATCTCTGTTCGCCAGCGTTCGTCTCTGGGACTCAAATATCTGCTGCTTACCCCGGGAGACTCCGACCAGGGGCTGCCGGTCGGTGGAACTCTCGGCCCGAGCCAGGTGAAACCGGAAGCGGTCGATGGCGATGAAGTCTTCAACATGTTCCAGCCGCCCGTCCGCCGGGCGATCCAGGTCAACCTGGCCGAATACGGCGGGTTCTTTGCCGGACGGGGAGGGGCGATCAATGAGATCCTCGGTCAGCTGCCGCCATTGCTGGAAGTCGCCGAGCCGGTCGCCAAGAACCTTGCGTCAAAAGAGACTGACCTCGAAGGATTCGTGCGGGGCCTCAGCCAGGCGGCGGCCGAAGTGGCCCCGGTGGCGGAAACCCAGGCCGAGATGTTCGTCAATCTCGACACCACTTTCACGGCCCTTGCCGAGGTGGCCAGGCCTTTCATGCAGGACTCGATCACCGAGGGTGTGCCCGCGCAGCTGGCAATCCAGCGCAACTCGCCGACCATCCGCAAGTTCCTTTACGCATCGGCCCGGTTCGCCCGGGCGCTCAAGCCCGGTGCCGACGCCCTCGGCAAGAGTGCTCCGGTGGTCAACGACTCGCTCGACGTCGGCATTCCTGTCCTGAACTCTTCGCCGCAACTTTACGACGAGCTGGCCCCGACAGCGCGCTCCCTGCGGAACTTCGGTGCCGACACCGGTGTGAACAACGGCCTCGACAGCCTGATTGAGACCAACCGGATCCTCAAGCCGCTGCTTGCGCACGTGGCGCCGGCCCAGAACGTCTGCAACTACCTGGCCCTGGTGCTCCGGAACGCGCAGGCGGTCTCCTCGACCGGTGTTTCGGAAGGCAAGTGGGTTCGCGCGGTCAGCGTCCTGCCCCCGGTCGGACCGAATGCAGAAGGCGGGCCGGCCGCGGCACCGGCCAGTGGCGGTGGCCCGAATACCGGCAACTTCCTCCACTCGAACCCTTACCCGTATACCGCGTCCCCGGGCCAGCCGCGCATCTGCGCCGCCGGCAATGAGGTTTACAGCTTCAGCCCCCGGCGGACGGTCATCGGCAACAGTGAAGCGATCAACACGATCGTCACGAACGATCAGTCGCAGAAGCAGCTTGAATGGGGGCTGGGCCAGTGAGCCGCGACCACACCAAGCCCTCGCGTTACAACCAGCAGTTCTTCCGCGACTGGGGTGGACCCGGTCCGCTCATCTTCGGCATCGTGCTCGTGGTCCTGATGACTGCCGGCACCTGGCTGGCTTTCACCAAGTCGATCCCGTTCACGAGCAACGGATACGAGGTCAAAGCGACCTTCTCGAACGCGGTCAACATCGCGACCAAGTCCCCGGTGCGCATTGCCGGCGTCAACGTCGGCAAGGTGACCAGCAAAGAAGCTGATGGCGACAATACGATCGTGACTTTCACGGTTGACGCCGAAGGCCGGCCGATTCACGCAGACGCCGCCGCCCAGATCAGGCCGCGACTGTTCCTCGAAGGCAACTGGTTCATCGATCTAGATCCCGGCACCCCGGATTCCGAGGTCCTGGACAGTGGCGATTCGATCCCGGTTTCCCGCACTTCCACCAGCGTTCAGATCGGTGACGTGCTGCGCACGCTCCAGCTTCCGCAGAGGGCCAATATCCAGAAGCTGCTCAAGGGCCTCGGCGAGGGCCTGAATCGCGAGCCGACCGCCGCTGACGATCTTACTTTCGAGCCTTCGGTCCAGGGGCTGACTGGTGGCGAGGCGCTAAATCTGGCTTACCGGAACGGAGAAACGGCAGCTCGCGGCACGGCGATCGTCAACGCCGCCACGCTGGGCAACAACCCCGGTGATCTGGGCAACCTGCTCCGCGGCCTGACGCGCCTCACCGGCAAGCTCAACGAACGCCAGGACGACGTGCAGGGCTTCGTCAGGAACTTTGAGGTTTTCACCGGCGCCCTGGCCGCTGAATCCGGCAATCTGCAGCAGACGATTCGCCTGCTGGGCCCAACACTCCAGACCGCCCGGATCTCCTTGACCAACCTGAACAACACCCTGCCCGCACTGCGTGGCTTCGCCATTGCGCTCGAGCCCGGGATCAATGAAGTGCCGCGCACGATCAGGGTCGTGCGTCCGCTCACCACCCAGCTGAAGGCCCTGCTGACCGACCGCGAACTGGGCGGGCTGGCCAGGATCTCGGTCCGCAATGCCCCGGCTGCCGCGACTTCGATCAACGAAACCCTGAGACTGCTTCCGCAGATCAAGAACCTCGGCCTCTGCGTTTCGCAGAACATCGTCCCGACCGGCGATCAGGTGATTCAGGATGGTGCGCTCGGCAACGGACAGAAGGCTTCACGTGAAGCGCTCTTCGCCGCGGTAGGCCTCGCCGGTTCGGCGCAGTCCTTCGATGGCAACGGGCCCTTTATCCGTTTCCAGACCGGTGGCGGTCCGATCAGCGTCAACATGACGGACCCCGTCGAAACCGGCATCTTCAAGCAGCTCTACGGCACCACGCCGACCCCGACGCTCGGCACCACGCCAGCTGCCGGCACCCAGCCGGCGCTCGATGGCAGCAAGCTTTGTCACACGCAGGACGTGCCTGACCTGAACGGCCCGGCGGCCACCCCCGGACCCCCGAGCCCGGCGGTGTACACACCATGAAACGCGCACTCAAGACCCACTTCAAAGACTTCGTGGCGATCTTCGTCCTGATCGTCGTCGCCCTGGCGGTCCTGCTCGGGATCCTTGCCAACCAGAAAGCGGCCCTGCCGTCCTGGCTCCCCTGGCTCGGTCAGGACTTCTACTCGATCAACGCTGAATTCGAATCTGCCCAGGCGATCACCCCGGGCCAGGGACAGGCTGCCGTCATCGCCGGCATCAACGTCGGCAAGATCGGCGCCGCGTCGCTCGATGAGGGCGTAGCCAAGGTTCGGCTCGACATCCAGCCGAAGTACAAAGAGCTGCTCCATGGTGACGCCGAGTTCCTGCTCAGGCCGAAAACCGCTCTGAGCGACATGGTGGTGGAGATCGACCCCGGGACCAAGGGGCCGCCGCCCGAAGAAGGATCAACCCTGCCTTTGGCCCAGGGCGTCTCGAACATACAGCTCGAGCAGTTCTTCGCCGCGCTCGACGGTGACACCCAGGATTACCTTGTGCTTCTGCTGAACGGTGCCGGACAGGGTCTCGACGGCAAGGGCCCGGAGTTGTCCAAGACGCTGCGTCGCTTCGGTCCATTTGCCCAGTACACAGCGCGACTGAACGGCACGCTGGAGAAACGCCGCAAAGACATCAGCGGCGGGATTACCGCATTCAGCAAGGTAGCGACCGAGCTTGGAAACAACGATCAGGCGGTCGCTGATTTCATCACCAACTCGAAGGACAACCTCGAGGCTTTCGCCGAGCAGGAAGCCTCCTTGCGTGAGGCGCTTCGGGAGTTCCCGTCCACCCTCCAGGCGGCCCAGTCCGGCCTGACCAGGTCGAACCAGCTTTCCCTGGTCCTGAGGCCGACCCTGCTCGGGTTGATTCCGGGGGCCGAGGCCTTGAAGCCCTCACTTATCTCCCTGCAGAATCTGGCGACGAACACGACATCACTCGTCAAGAATGACATCCGTCCGTTCACCCGCAACACCCAGCCGGTGTTCCGTGATCTCGGTAAAACCAGCCGCAGCTCCGAGGTCACGACCAAGCAGTTCCGGGGTGTCTTCACCGAGTTCAACAATGTAGTCAATCTTCTCGCTCGCAATCCCGACGGCGACTCTGACGAAGGGTTCCTCTTCTGGGCCCCGTGGACAGCCCACAACGTGAACTCATCCGGCACGGCCCAGGACGCGGCCGGTCCGGTGAGGCGCGGCATCAGCACGATCAACTGCAACACGGCCACGATCGCCCAAGAGATATCCCCGATGATTCCTCAACTGCTCACTGTCTACAGGCTTGCCCAGTTGCCACCACCGACCAACCCGGTCGATGGAGGAATCTGCGTAAACGCTCCACCGGCGGGACCATGAACAAACAGGCACCTTCAATCGGACAACTGATCACGATGGCCGGATTCGCGCTGTCCTGCTTCGGGCTGCTGCTTTTCGTCTGGGTCGCTTTCGGCGGTCCCACACCGCTGGCCGCCGGCGGTTACCACCTGAAGCTGCCGCTGACCCAGATCGGGCAGCTGGCAACACAGTCTGAAGTCGCGATCTCCGGGGTCGGGGTCGGCCACGTGACCAACGTTGAACTTGGCGAAGGTGACCAGGCCGGAAGCGCCATCGTCACGCTGGAACTCGAGCCGGAATACGGGCCTGTTCCTGCAGATACACGCGCGATCCTGCGCGCTAAGTCCTTGCTGGGCGAGGCTTACATCGAACTGACTCCGGGCGACAAACGGGCCGGAATGCTCCAGGACGGCGATGAACTGCCACCGGCACAGGTGGCCAAGTCGGTCCAGCTGGACGAGATTTTCCGCACCTTCGATCCCGTGACCCGCGAGGCTTTCAAGCAGGGTGCGATCGACAACTCGATCGCCATGCTGAACCGCGGGGCATCGATGAACCAGACCCTGGCTGTGCTGCCGGGCACCCTCACCGAACTTGATGACGTGCTTCAGGTCCTCGACGAGAACGATCAGGACCTGTCGAAGCTGGTCAGGAACACCGGAGTTGTGTTTGACGCACTCAGCAAGCGCCAGGGACAGCTCAGCGGGCTGGTCACCAATACCAACACGGTTTTCAAGACAACCGCCAGTCGAGACCAGGAGCTCCAGGACTTCTTCCGGATCTTCCCGACTTTCCTGCGTGAGTCAAGGGCCACCCAGGACCGCCTCGGCCGGTTCAGTGCTTTTGCCACGCCGGTCATGAACAAGATGGTGCCGGTCGCCAGGCAGCTCTCACCGACTTTCAAGGCCTCCGCCGCCCTTGCTCCGGTAAGCAAACGTCTTTACATCGCGCTCAAACCGGTCATCCGCAAGGCGCCGAAGGCCTTCCCGTCGCTGCGTGGATTCCTCGACGACGAAGCGCCACGCCTGCTGACCCGGCTGCCGGACTACCTGGCCGAATTCAACCCGTTCCTCCAGACCATCAGTTATTACAGGCTGGAACTGGCTGCGTTCCTCGGCAACGCCGCGGCGGCTCTGAACGCCACCCAGAACTACGGCGGTAGTGAAGTGCCTTACGTACGCGCTGGGGTCACGATCGGGCCGGACACACTCACTTCGTATCCGAACCGGATCACGCCCAACCGCGCCGTGCCCTACGGAATCGCCGGGAGCAATGCCGACTTCGGCAGTGGCGGTTTGCAGGTCTTCAATGACGACAACTGCAGCGCCGGCCTGAACGCGACCATCGCGCCCTGGGCGGCCCTGACTCCGGTCCAGCAGGCTCAGTACACGAGCAACCTGCGTTACCCCTTCACTCCGGTTCAGGCGCAGGAGCAGTATGAGAACGTCATCAAGTACGCGCTGAACGATTCGGCCCAGACGAACAACGTGCCGGCCCCGGCCTGCATCCAGCAGGCCCCGTTCGAGGCGATCGGAGACACTTCCCAGCCCGCAACGCAGTATCAGCACGTCTTCCGGCAGCCTTAGCGGCTTTCCCCATTGCGACTGCTTTCGACCGCGAACGCAACTTCATGTAAACGCCGGGGTTCTATCCTGTAGTGTGCGGCCCATCACTTAGGGATTGGGCGAGATACGCCCCATTTTTTACCGACAGGAGAGACCATGAAAAGATTTATCGCGGTAATCGCGAGCCTCGCCCTGACTGCGTTTGCAGCGCTTTCACTGGCAGGTTCCGCAAACGCAGCAAACGAAACTGCTGAAAGCAGCCTCAAGATGGACCCGATCAGCGGAACCCTCTACAAGGAAGCCTTCAAGCCCGTCAACTGGCAGGTCGAAACCAAGATCCTTGTTCCCGCCGGAGCAACCACGATCGAGCCGATGAAGGTCGCAAACCTCTCCAACCCGACTGGTCTGCTCACCTTCAACCCCGATCCGGACATGCCGGTTTGTGCTGATACGGCCATCGGCCCGGGACTCGTCAGCATCCCGGTCGAGCAGGCGATCGCCAAGTGCCCGGATTCGATCATCGGTAACGGCCTCGCCAAGTTCGCCCTGGCCCAGCAGACTGCCCTCCCGCGTGATGGCGTCGAACTGGTCTTCAACGGTGGCATTGTTGCCTCCGGTGAGAACAAGGGACTGCCGCGCATCAAGATCTACGCCTACTCATACGACACCGGCGTCGGTCTTTACACCGAAGCAGTCCTGAAGAAGAACGGCGACCTGTTCTTCAATATCCCGCCGCTCACCGCTGACTCGTCGGTCACCTCGCTGAACCTGAGCATCCCGGGTAAGCCCGAGAGCCTCTACGTGGTGTCCAAGGACATCACCGTGAACCTCCCGGCTGGCCAGGACAAGAACTACGCCCAGGCCAAGTGCCCCGGCTCGTCGTTCCCGTTCGCAGCTCAGTTCCTGCTCGGCGACCGCAACACCGCCGGTGAAGACACCGGCCCGACCACGACCCTCAACAACACCAGCAATACTGCCTGCACCGGCGCCGCCGGAGCAGCGAAGTTCTCGCTGAAGCTGAAGGGTCCGTCAGTGGTCAAGTTGGGCAAGAAGGGAACCTTCAAGGTCACCGTGGAGAACACCGGTACAGCGTCAGCCAAGGGTGGAAAGATCACCGCCAGTGGCAAGGGCGTGAAGGGCTCGGCCAAGCTGCCGACCGTCGCACCGGGCGCATCCAAGACCGTCACGGTCAAGGCGAAGTTCTCGAAGTCCGGCAAGATCAAGACCAAGTTCAAGGTCGCCGCCGGCAAGGCCAGCAAGACCATCTCGAAGACGGTCAAGGTCAAGTAA
>Ga0105048_10002818_pt1 | contig 28355 bp, 24 predicted proteins | sample MAT05_FD_78382 | JGI IMG/M metagenome (GOLD analysis project Ga0105048, IMG submission 78382) | Freshwater microbial communities from Lake Fryxell liftoff mats and glacier meltwater in Antarctica - MAT-05 | ecosystem: Environmental > Aquatic > Freshwater > Ice > Liftoff microbial mat | place...
TACATGAAGCCGATGAACTGCCCGATGCACTGCCTGATCTTCCGGAGTCGGCAGCGCAGCTATCGCGAGCTGCCGCTGCGCCTGTTCGAACTGGGCACGGTGTACCGGTACGAGCGGGCAGGCACGTTGCACGGCCTGATGCGCATTCGTGGCTTCACACAGGACGACAGTCATATCTTCTGCATGCCCGAGCAGGCGGCCGACGAGATCAAGTCGTTGCTCGACTTCGTCATCAGTGTGTTGAAGGCGTTCGGCTTCACCGAGTTCACGGCCAACCTCAGCACGAAGGATCCGCTGAAGTACGCCGGCGACGACGATGCGTGGAACCACGCGACCGATGCATTGCGCGCGGCCCTCGATGACTACGGCCTGGAGTACAAGATCAAGGAGGGCGACGCAGCCTTCTATGGTCCCAAGATCGACATCGACGTGAAGGACGCCATCGGCCGCACCTGGCAGTTGTCGACCATCCAGTACGACTTCAACCTGCCCGAGCGGTTCGAGCTGGAATACGTCGGGGCCGACAGTGCCCGCCACCGCCCGATCATGTTGCACCGCGCATTGTTCGGCTCCGTCGAGCGCTTCTTCGGCGTGCTCGTCGAGCACTACGCCGGCGCCTTCCCCACGTGGATGGCTCCGTCGCAGGCGCGGGTGCTGCCGGTCGCCGCAGCTCATCAGGAGTACGCCGACCTGGTCGTCAAGCGTCTCTCGAAAGAGGGCTTTCGCGTCGATGTCACCGACGCCAGCGACCAACTGGGCAAGCGCATTCGAACGGCCAAGATGGAGAAGCTGCCGTACGTATTGGTGGTGGGCGACGACGACGTCGCCAACAACTCGCTGGGCGTCAACCCGCGTGGCGGCGAGGTCGAGCGCGGCGTTGGCCTCGACGACTTCGTGGCTCGCCTGCACGCTGAAATCGCCGCCCAACTCGCCAATTTCTGACCGCGTCGAATCGGCGACCGCGATGCTCGCGGTACCCACCCTTCGCGTTCACAATCGCACGTGTCACAGCCCGACCACCATGTGATTCGATGGGGCCGCGACACGTGCGAATGTGATTGACGTCAGATGATGCCGCGCAGGAGGTGGCGTTGCAGCTCGCTGGGGTCGGCGGGGACGCCGTGGGTGTGGAACCACCTGCAGATGTTCTCGCAATCGCGGCGCAGGAACTCGAAGCCCTGCGGGTTTCCGACGAGGTCGACCGCCTGTGGGACATCGATCAGAACCAGTCGCCCGCGGTGCACGAGGATGTTGTACGCCGAGAGGTCGCCGTGGGCATAGCCGGCCTCGGCCAGCGCCGTCAGCGCGTCTCGCAACTGACTGAACAGGTTGTCGCCCTCCTGGAACGTCGGGCGTAGCTGAGCGAGCCGCGGAGCGGCAACCCCCTGGCCGTTGCCGTCATCGTCGCCGATGAACTCCATGATCAGTTCCGTGCCGGACAACTGCACGGGATATGGCACTGCGGCCCCCGCCGTCCAGAGTGTGCTGAGCACTGCGAACTCAGCCGCTGCCCACTGACCGGCGATGAGGTCGCGACCGAACTCGGTGCGCGTGGCCATCGCCCGGGTCTCTCGGCTGCGACGCATGCGGCGGCCCTCCAGATAGCCGGCGTCCCGGTGGAACATTCGGTGTTGGGCGCTGCGGTACTGCTTGGCTGCCATCAGCGATGCGTTACCGTCGTGCTCGCGTCGCAGCAGCGAGACGTCGGCTTCCTTGCCGGTCTTCATGACACCGAGATCGGTGTCGAGGGCGCTGGGTGATGTGATCACCCACTTCGGCGCGGGTGCGGGCCCGTGCGCGGCTTCGGTGTAGGTGCTCCAGTTCGGCTCGACATCAGCGTCGAGGTCGAGGTGGATGGATGGAATGGTCGGGATGGACGGGATGTCGGTGAAATCGTCGTCGTCGAATCGACGGCGGGAACGCGTGGCCACGGGTGGGCTCCTTGACGTATGAACGGCGAGTGCGGTTCGGTGCGGACAGTTCTGGCACCGGGCCAGCCGCGATGGCGTGCGTGAGCCGGTGCCTAGGCGAGAACGGGGGCGCGGAACTGGGAGGGGACGGTTGTCATGTCGCTACCTCCCTTTCGTCTCGCGCCGGCGGCGTTTCCGACCGAACAACCGCAACTTACCGTGCGCATTCGAGGGGTGCCAGCTAATTTCTACGTGTGACTCAACTCGATCGCATCTGGAATGGCTGGCGTTCGCAGTACGTCAATGCCGCAGGCGCCCGCGAAGTCGGCGCCAACGGGAGCGTCTTCACGCAGATTCTCGGGTCCGGCCTCGACGATGAGACGACGCACATCGTGCACCGCGGCACACATACTTTCGCCATCCTCAACGCCTTCCCGTACACCTCCGGGCACTTGATGGTGCTGCCGTATCGCGAGGTCGGCACGCTCGAGGAGCTCACAGATGTGGAGGCCGCCGAGCTGTGGCCAACGGTGACCGATGCGGTGCGGGCAGTGAAGGCTGCCTACACACCCGGTGGCGTGAACGTGGGCATCAACATGGGGCGCGCCGCAGGTGGCAGCATCAGCGAGCACTTGCACGTGCACGTGGTGCCGCGCTGGAGCGGTGACGGCAACTTCATGACGGCGATCGCCGAAGCGCGCACGCTGCCCGAGCCGCTGTCGTTCTCGGCCGGCAAGCTGCGGGCAGCTTGGCCGACATGACGCTGGAGGTTCGCCGGCTGCAGCCCAGCGACGACCGAGCGGTGGCCGGCGCCATCGTGCAAACCGCCTACTTCCGGCTGCCGGGTTATCCGCGCGACGACGAGTACGACCTACTGCTGGGCGATGTCGATAGTCGCGCACAGGACTCCTGCGTGGTTGTCGCCGTGATGGGTGGACAGCTTGTGGGCTGTCTGACATACGTGGCCGACATGAGCGGCCCTCACGGCGAGTTCGACGACGCCGATGCTGCCAGCTTCCGGTACTTCGGGGTCCACCCGTCAGTGCAGGGCAGTGGTGTCGGCGAAGCAATGGTGCAGTGGTGCATCGACACGGCGAGTGCCGGCGGGCGTAGGCGGCTACGCATTCATACGCTCGAGTCGATGCCCGGGGCGCAGCGTCTGTATTTGCGGATGGGCTTCCTGCGCGACCCGGACAACGACGAAGTGTGGGGCGGCATCAAGGGCCTGGCGTTCGTCTATCACTGCTGACCGGATCGGACGTGTGAGACTGCCGGCATGCGCGCCGTTGTCCTTCACTCCTATGGTGGCCCTGAAGTCTTGACGATCGAGGAGATCGCCGATCCGATTCCGGGGCCCGACGAAGTGCTGGTGAACGTCGCCGCCACGGCGCTGAATCGCGCCGACCTGTTGCAGCGCATGGGCTTGTACCCGGACCCGCGCAAGGTGCAATCGGAGATCCCCGGCCTCGAGTTCGCCGGCACGGTGGTCGGCAGGGGAGCGCGTTCGACCATGTGGCAGATCGGCGATCGCGTGATGGGGATCGAGGCCGGCGGCGCGTACGCGGAGAAGATCTGTACTCATGAGCGGCAACTGATGGCGGTTCCGGCATCACTTTCGCTGGAGGAAGCGGCAGCCATCCCCGAGGTCTTCTTGACCGCGTGGGATGCGCTCGTCCTACAGGGCAGGCTGACCAGTGGTTGCTGGGCGCTGGTGCATGCTGGCGCGTCCGGCGTGGGCACCGCCTCCATCCAGATCGCGAAGGCCATCGGGGCTCGGATTGCGGTGACGTGTTCAGCAGGCAAGGCCGAGCTGTGTCGCTCGCTGGGTGCGGATCTGGTGATCGATCGCTCGCCAAACGACTGGTTGGTGCAGGCAAGTGCCGCGGTACCCGGCGGCTTCGACACGATCCTCGATGTCGTCGGCGGCGAGGAGGTCGATCGCAACCTGCAAGCAGTGGCCCAGCGCGGCACGATCGTGCAGGTCGGGCTGATGGGTGGCGGCAGCGTGCAGGTCAACGTCGGGCTGCTGATGGGCAAGCGCGCACACTGGGTCGGCACCACCTTGCGGGCACGGCCGATCGAGGAGAAGGTGGCCCTGACCCGGCGGTTCGCCGCCGAGATGCTGCCGCTGTTCGACGACGGCCGCCTACGTCCCGTGATCGACGGTCAGTTCCCCTTCGAGCAGATTGCAGCCGCACACGAACGGATGGCCAGCAACGCCAACGCCGGCAAAATCGTGATCAAGCTGTCGTGAAGATACCTGCGAGCGGTTCCGGGCTGCCGTTCAGCACGTCGCCGGCCGGCACTCCGAACCAGCCGTCAGCGACCGTTGCGTAGTACTGGTCGAAGCCGAGGGTGGCGATGAGGTCGTTGTTCTCATCGAGATCGGTCAGCAAGGGATGTTGGCCGTACAACCCGGCGTTGACCGGGCCCATCAACATGGCCACGGATGCAGTGCCATGGTCGAGACCGGCGGAGGCGTTGTCGCGCGCCGTGCGACCGAACTCACTGGTGGTCATCACCAGCACACGATCGCGAAGGCCCCGCGCCTCCAGGTCGACGAAGAACGCTTCGAGGGACGTGTCCAGTTCTTCCATCAGCGCTGGATACCGGCCCGAGTGATCGTCGTGAGTGTCGAAGTCCTCGCTCATCGGCACGTGCACGATGCGCACGCCGAGATCGACGTCGAGCAGCTGTGCGGCCAGTCGCAGGCCCTGTCCGAAGCTGCTGTCCGGGTACCCTCCGTCGCCTTCTTCGCCGAACGTGCCCAATGCTCCGGCGAACTGCACGGTTTGTGCCCGCACTTCGCGGAGCAGATCCTCGAACCCGCCCGCTGCGTTGCGCGCGTTCCGGTCGCCGAAGGCCGCGAAGCCGCGCTGGAACGCCTGTCGCAGCGGGTCTTCGTCGGCTGCTCCCACGACGTAGCCAATGGCATCGGCGTTGGGGATGGCAAGTGTGCCAACCTTTCGTGACAGCAATGCCGGATGCGAACTGGTGCCGACGGACACTGCAACAGCAGCAGCCGCGGGGTCGCCGATCGCGTCGGCCAGTCGGCCGAGAAAGCCGGTGTCGAACGAGCGACTGTTCAATGGGTCGCCGGACCACCATCGCGCCATCATCTCGAAGTGCGAGCCATCGGGTTTGGGGGATCCGACGCCCTGCAGTACTGCAGCTCCACGGCGATGAATGTTGGTCAGCTTGCCATGAAGGCCGACCTGGCCGTCGAGGGCCAAGACATCGGTTTCAGACACCGCCGTGCGCTGGCGGAGGTCGTAGTATCCGCTCATGCCGTACGGCACCAACGTGCTCATCCCATCGTTACCGCCGCCCATTTCGATGACCACCAGCAGCCGCTGTGACAGGTTGCTGACCGCGGCGATCGGGGCAGGCTCGACCTGGGCCGTGCGCGGTGCAGCGGTGCCGGCAGGCGTGGTACCGGCCGAGCCAAGGTCCAACGACGGGTGATCTGCGTCGGAGCGGCCAACCATCCAGGTCGCACCACCAACTGCGGCAGCACCCGCGCCGGCGCTGGCCCATTTCAATAGTTCTCTTCGACTTACGCAAGCAGGCATGTTGTCAGTCCTTTCGATTCAGGCGAGTGAGAATTCAGGGGAGCACGCGACGAGCGCGTGCAGCAGCGTGGAGAGTTCGCGTCGGCTGTCGACGGCGCCGATCGCGTCCGTGAGCACCGCAATGGTTGCGTCGGAGACCTCGAACAACCCGGCGCGCGCGAGCACATCGCCGATGGGGTCTTCTTCGTCTAGAGTGGCAGTGTCCGAAGCGTGATCGGTGGCGATCTGGGCCTTTGTGAGGTCATTGCCCGCACTGAGCCACCGGTTGTCGCCGGGCCAGCCGGCAACGTTCGGTGGGTCGAAGGGTGTTTGACCGAGACCGTCGAGGTAGTAGCCATCGATCTCGATATCGAAAAGGTGACGCAGTGAGATCACCCACTCGACACTGCTGCGTGGTCGATTGTTCCGTTGTTCGAGAAATCCGACGTCGCGAACAATGGCCTCGACGAGCGACTTGATCTGGAGTCCCGAGTCGGCGAACACGGCGGCCAGCTCGCTGAGCCGTTCTTCGGACGGCTGACTGCCGGAGAGAAAGTGTGCGAGCTTGCCGGCGATGTGGCGGGCGCATTGAGGCTGGTCGCAGATGGTGTTGATGGCATCCTCAGTCGTGCGAACCGTGGTGCCGAGAAAGTCCACCGATGAGGTCAATGCACTGTCCGGATCAAAGCGGACCTCGTCGCTGTTGTCGCCGTCGATCCACCAACCGGAGAACGCCTTTGCCCCGGCGCGAACGTCTGCCTCGACGTACACGTCACTTTCGCGACCGAGCGCGAACAGCTCCATGACTTCGCGAGCGAAGTTCTCGTTCGGCTCGTCCGCGGTGCTGCCCGATCCGTCCAGCCAGTAGAGCATGGCGGCATCGACAGCCATGGCCTGAAGAAGGTCGCGGAAGTTGCCCAACGCGTGTTCTCGCAAGACCTTGTGCTGGCGATACATCAGCGCCGGGTTGACCTTGCTCAACCCACTGGTCACAAGGGTGTGCCAGAACCAGACCATGCGTTCGTGCACGCCGGCGTCGGCGCGGCTCATCACCCGTAGCCACCACTCGGGAAGCTGGGAGTAGTCGTCGTCGCTGCCCAGCTCGGGTGCTACCGGCTCGAGGGCCGGCTCGGCGAGCAACTGCTCGATGACCTCGGCGGGTGCCCACCCGTCGAACTGAGCAAGTCGTGTGGGGTGTATGCCGAAGGTGAGACGGCGCAGCACATGACTGGTCAACGCATTGTTGTTTACCATGGGGTGAGCATGCCCGATCGGACATGAACCGCCGATGAATGTGTGCTTCATGTTGCGTTCATCGTTCGTGTGCGACGATGGAGGTTCGTGCGAGTACTCCTGGTGGAAGATGACCCGTCACTTGGCGGGGTGGTGCAGCGTGGCCTCATCGAGGATGGCCACGCTGTCGACCTGGAGCGCACACTGGCCGCCGCGCGAAGGGCTATGGCCATCAACACCTATCACCTCGTCGTGCTCGACCTGGGCCTACCCGATGGCGACGGCCTGGCGCTGTGTCGTGAGCTGCGCAGCGGTGGCGATACCACGAGAGTGCTCATCCTCACCGCTCGCGATACGACCGGCGACAAAGTTCTGGGCCTCGATGCCGGTGCCGATGACTATCTGGCGAAGCCGTTCGACTTCGCCGAGTTGGGTGCACGCGTCCGGGCCCTGCTGCGTCGCCCGGAGAATGCGCGATCGCCATTACTGACCGCGGCCGACATCGAGCTCGATCCGGCCGCCCACACGGTTCGTCGCGCAGGTGTGACGGTGCCGCTGACCGCCCGTGAGTTCGCGCTGCTGCACTATTTGATGGATCGCAAGGGCGAGGTGGTCAGCCGTACCGACCTGCTGGAAGCCGTGTGGGACGCTCACTACGATGGTCTGTCCAATGTTGTCGATGTGCATGTAGCCAACGTGCGTCGCAAGCTGGAGTTGCCGGGTCGGCCAACACCGATCGAGACTATCCGTGGGGTCGGCTACCGGGTGGAGGAGACGTAGTGAGAGTGCGACGGCTGCGCTGGCTGATCGCCGGCTTGTTCGCCTTACTGATGGCTGCGATTGCGATCGCTCCGTTGCTGTTGTGGCAGTCCGAGCGAGAGGACTCGGCAAAGCGTCGCTTCCAGGACGGTCTCGTTGCGCAGATGGAGGAAGTGCTGCACGGCGAGACGATCGGGCAGCGTCCGCTAGATGCTCCGACGTGGTTCGTCAACGTCAACGACGGGTGGAGTGATGCGTTCATCGAGACCGACTTGGAACCGCCGCTGCTGACATGGATGCGCGAGTCCGGCGAAGAACCGTCGTTTCGCAGCTATCGCCTCGACGGTTCGGACAACTATCTGGCGTACATACGCCCGAAGGTCGACGGGCAGGGTTGGATCACACTGTCGGACACCGCCGGGCGCGACAACGACCTCGATCGGCTCGACCACACCACCTGGTTGCTGATCGGGGGGCTGTTGCTGACCTGCGTCGGCTTCGGCTGGTTGCTCTCGGGGCTGGCGCTCGACCCGGTGCGGCGCGTGTTGGCCGACCAGCAGGGTTTTCTTGCCGACGCCGCCCACGAGATGCGTACGCCGCTGGCAGTGATCATGGCCAGCAGCAGCCAAGCGCTTGCCCGCCAGCGCAGTAGCGAGGAGTACGTGCGCTCGCTGTCGGAGATCCGCTCAGCGGCGGAACGGGCGAGTACAGGCGTGAACGAGATGCTGGACCTGGTTCGCTTCGAGTCGGGGCAGATGATGCCGCGAGTCGCCCCGCTGCGCCTCGACCTGCTGGCCGAAGAAGTCGCCGCCTCGGTCCGCGCCGACGACAGCGAGATCGTCGCCGAGCTGGGCGACGCCGTGGTGGTCGACGCCGATATGGCGCTGCTGCGCCAGGCTGTCGAGAACGTCGTCCGCAATGCGGCGCGTCGCGCTCCGAACGTCACGCTGCGCACCCGCACTGACGGTCGCGACGGCATCATCGAGGTGACCGATGATGGGCCCGGCTTCGACCCAGCGACAATCGGGCGAGTCTTCGAGCGCTATCAGCGGGGTGACCGGCGTGGCGAGGTGGGAATCGGCCTTGCGATCGTCCGCGCGATCGTCACGGCGCATGGTGGTTCGGTGAGTGCCGCCAACAACGATCAGGGTGGTGCTGCGGTGACGCTGCGCGTGCCGCTGAGCCGCACCGTGTACCAGTAGTGGTGCCGGCTACTCGACGGTGACGCGAATGGTGTGATGACCGGTGGCGCCGTTGGGAGCCACCGGGGTCTGCAACTCGGTCTGCGTCTCACCGGTCTTGTCGGTGGCGCGAACGCGCACCGTGTACTTGCCCGGAGTCGGCTCCCATTCCAGCAGCCATTGCCGCCAGGTGTCGATGCTGACGTCGGCGGCCAGCGTGGCCATCTGCCACGGACCGTCGTCGACCTGCACTTCCACTTGCTCGATGCCCCGATGCTGCGCCCACGCCACGCCGGCGATGGCCTGCTTGCCGGCTGCGACGCTGCGGGTACGGGGGACGTCGATTCGTGACTGAGTCTTCACCGGGCCAAGTGCTGCCCACCCACGGGGGACCCAGTAGCCCTCGTCGTCCCACGTGGTCAGCTTGATCTCAGCGAGCCACTTGGTGGCACTCACATAGCCGTACAAGCCGGGCACGACGAGGCGGGCCGGATAGCCGTGCTCGAGCGGCAGCGTCTCGCCATTCATTCCGATGGCGACCATTGCGTCGCGCCCGTCGAAGGCAACCTCCACGGGGAAACCACTCGTCCACCCATCGAGGCTGGTGCTGTACACCTGCTCGGCGGTCGACCGGACGCCCGCCATGTCCAGTAGGTCGCGCAGCATTACCCCCCGAAAGACGGCGTTGCCGATGAGGTCACCGCCAACCTCGTTCGACACGCAGCAGAGAGTGACCGTTCGTTCCGCCTGCGGCAGCGCCAGCAGGTCGGCGTAGGTGAACTTCATCGGCCTGTCGACCATGCCCTTGATCTCGAAGCTCCAGTTGTCGATGTCGACGTTGGGGAACGAGAGTGCGGTGTCGATTCGATAGAACTCGTCGTTCGGCGTGAGGTAAGACGTCTCGTCGAACAGTTCGGCGTCGGGCGGGATCTCCTGCATCTGGTCTGGCGCGTCGACTACCGGCGCGTCGAGTGCCGGCGCGACCAGGGAGGGCAGTGGCGTCTGGATGCTCTCGCGGATCTGGTCGACACGTCGTTCCTCGACAACTCGGGCCATCGCGCCTGCGACTACCGCTCCGGCTGCGGTGGCTCCGCCGGTCACCAAGAATCGACGACGGTCCCAACTAGCTGCAACTCCTGAGGCGCCATCAGCATCCACCGACCGTGGTCGCACCAAGCGATACAGGACCAATGCGCCCGCCGCCGCTCCGAGGAAGCTCGGAAGTGCAGCGCCGGCGCTCTCACCCGGACGGCCTGCAGCGGCGACCGAGCCGACAACACCGAAGATGGCGATGCCCGCGACCCCCAACCAGATCCGACGAACGGCCAGTAGACCGACGCAGACGGCAGCGAGGGCGAGGATGCTCACGATGCCGATGCGCAGCGCCAACTTGTCATCGGTGCCGAACCACTGGATTGCCTGTTCCTTGAGCCACAGTGGGGTGTGGTCGATGACCTCGCTGCCGACGGCGTCGATGGGTGAGACGACCTTGGTGAGGGATGCGACGAACATGCCAACCGTCACGGCCAGTCCACCGGCGACGAGGCCGGCAACGGCCGCGAATTGGCGGGGAACGGGAGTGTTCATGAGTGCTCCTTGCTGGGAAACCAGAGATGTACGTCGCCACCGGGGCCCTTGCCCAGCCAGACCCGTCCGCCGTGCTGTTGCACGAGGGCGCGGGTAATGGCAAGGCCGAGGCCGGCATGGCCGGTGCGGGTGGCCCGCGCTGGATCGGCGCGGGTGAAAGGGTCGAATGCCTGGTCGCGAAAGTCGGCAGGAAACCCTTCGCCTTCGTCGGCGACCACGACTGACACTCCGTCGTCGGTGCCGACAACGGTCACCGTGATGAGGCCGTCGGTCGGGGAGTGGCGGACGGCGTTCTCGACCAGGTTGCGCAGACATCGACTGACGTCGAGTTGGTTGGCAGTGACGTTGCCAGGGCCGTCTGCAACGAGCTCCAACCGCAGGCCGCGACGGTCTGCGAGGGGAGTCAGGGCTTCGACAGCCTCATGCGCGATCTCGGCGACCGAAACCGTCTCACGCGCATGCGTGCGCTGGCCGGATTCGATGCGAGCGAACTCGACGAGTTGATCCAACAACGCTTCCACGTTGTCCAGTTCGTTGCCGACCACCCCGAGGTATCGCTGAGGGTCAGGAGCAATTCCGTCCTGCAAGCTCTCCACCGCTGCGCGCATCGCAGCCAGCGGCGTACGCAGGTCGTGCCCAATGCTGGTGAAGAGCATCTGGCGGGCAGCTGCCAGTCGCTCGCGTTCGTCGGCGGCCGACTGCAGCGAGTTGACCATTTCGTCCACGGCGGCGGCAGCGCGGCCAACTTCGTCCTTGCGGCGAATCTCCGTACGTGTCGTGAAATCACCGGCAGCGACCTGCTCGGCAACGTCCCCGAGACGGGCGATGTCGCGAGCGAGAGGGCGGGTGAGCTGCGAGCCGACGACCAACGCAATGCCGCACGACAAGACGAGCACGACGAGAAACAGCCGATAGTCGCGATTCGAGAGGAACATCGCGTTCGACGCCGCCGACGTGGTCACGGCACCCAAGGTCAGTGAACACAGTCCCACCACCAGCGCCGCACCGGCCACGCTGGCGCGGCTGGACACCCATCGACGGAGCAGAGGAACCAGTGCAGCGGTCACCACGGCGGGCGCCCCAAGAATCAAGAGGAGGTGCCAGCGGTCCTCGGAGGTGGCGGGGGCGAGCAGTACCTCTGCGAGCACCGCTGCTCCGGCGACGAGAACCACCAACCACAGCACCAGGCGCCAGTTCATGGCTCGAACCGGTAACCGACGCCCCAGACGGTGGTGATCCATCGGGCCTGCTCCGGGTTCGCCTCGATCTTGGTGCGCAAGCGGCGCACGTGCACGGTGACGGTGGCCGGGTCCTGGAAGTCGGGCGAAGAGTCCCATACGTGATGTAGAAGCTGGGCGCGGGAGAAGACCTGGCGGGGGGCCTGCGCAAGGAAGGCAAGGAGATCGAATTCCTTGGCTGTCAGCGATAGTGGGGAACCGTCAACGAAGACCTCTCGCGCAGGGAGGTCAATGCGCAGACCATCCTCGAACTCGAGCGCTGCCGAGCTGGCCGGCTCCAGATGGGCACGACGAAGCACCGTCCGCACTCTGGCCACCAACTCACGCGGCGAGAACGGCTTGGAGATGTAGTCGTCGGCGCCGAGCTCGAGTCCGAGCACGCGATCGGATTCCTCCACACGGGCAGTGAGCAAGATGACCGGGACGCGATCGCGACCCGAGTTGCGCAGGAAGTCCAGCCCGGAGGCGCCCGGCAACATGATGTCGAGCACGATGAGATCTGGGTGGAACTCGGCCACCACATCAGCGACCAAATCTCCGCGATCCAACTCGCGGACCTCGTAACCGTCTCGGACGAGGTACTGCGCGACTACCTCTCGGACAGTGGGTTCATCGTCGACGACGAGGATCTTCGGCGCAGCCATTGCGCACACCATAGAGACGTGGTGGCCAGCAGCGAACGACCTGGAGGCAGAGTTTCGCAGATGTTTCGTGGCACGTGGGCGTCACGCTATGAGCTGATCGGCTCAGCGGCTCAGGATCGGCACGTAATCGCGGGTGCCTTCGCCGGTGTACCACTGACGTGGGCGGCTGATCTTTTGTTCCTTGTCGCCCAGCAGCTCCTGCCAGTGCGCCAACCAGCCAACGGTGCGCGGGATGGCGAACAGCACCGTGAACATGGCGACCGGGAAACCGAGCGCCTGGTAGATGAGACCCGAGTAGAAATCGACGTTGGGGTACAGCTTGCGCTCGATGAAGTACGGGTCGCTGAGGGCGGTCTCTTCCAGCTTCAACGCGATGTCGAGCAGCGGGTTCTTGCCGGTGACCTCGAACACGTCGTAGGCGGTCTTCTTGATGATGGTGGCTCGCGGGTCGAAATTCTTGTACACGCGATGACCGAAGCCCATCAGGCGCGTGCCGTTGCCACTCTTCACGTCCTCGATGAAGGCAGGTACGTTCTCGATGCTGCCGATCTCGGTGAGCATGCGCACGACGGCTTCGTTGGCACCACCGTGCAGCGGGCCGTAGAGAGCTGACGCGGCAGCGGAAGCAGACGAGTACGGGTCGGCGTGGCTGGAACCAACGACACGCATGGCGGTGGTGCCGCAGTTCTGTTCGTGATCGGCATGGAGGATGAACAACACATCCATTGCCCGCTCCAGTCGCGGATCGATCTCGTAGTCACCGATGCGCCACATCATGTTGAGGAAGTTGCCCGGGAACGACAACGAGTTGTTGGGGTACACGAATGGCAGGCCGACCGAGAAGCGGTAGCACATCGCGGCCAGCGTGGGCATCTTGGCGATCAGACGCAGGATCTGCTTGTCGCGACTGTCCTTGTCGTGGATGTCCTTGGCGTCGTTGTAGAAGGTGCCCAGCGCACCCATGGCGCTGACGAGCATGCCCATCGGGTGCGCGTCGTAGTGGAAACCGTCGACGAAGCGTTTGCGCATGTTCTCGTGGATGAACGTGTGGTGAATGACGTCGTCGTTCCACTTCGCCAGCTGCGTGGCGTCGGGTAGCTCACCGTTCAGCAGCAGGTAGGCCACTTCGAGGTAGGTGCTCTTCTCGGCAAGCTGCTCGATGGGGTAGCCGCGGTAACGCAGGATGCCCTGATCACCGTCGAGGTAGGTGATGGCGCTCTTGCACGCCGCGGTCTGCATGTAGGCCGGGTCGTAGATGAACAGCGATGGATCAAGTTCCCGAACTGCCGCCGCAGGAAAGACGCCGCCCTCGATGGGAACGGTGACTGTCTTCCCTGTGCGATCGTCGGTGATGGTGATGGTGTCGGGCATGTTGTTCCCCTCGGTGACACGATGTGGTCGATGAGGGCTTTTCTCCCCCCGAGTGTTTGAGACTAGCGGCGAGGGGTCGGCCCTGTCCCAACCAACAGCAAGATCTGGCCAGGCCACGCACCAACGATCACAGCGGTGTGTTGTCGTGTGGGCGAGACTGCAATCGCTCGCGCTTGTCGATCAGCATCAGCAATGCCTCGCCGATGATCTGGCGAGTCTCGGCCGGGTCGATGACGGCATCCACGTAACCACGCTCGGCGGCGATGTACGGATTCAGCAGCCGTTGCGAATAGTCGGCCTCGAACACGGCCCGCTGCTCGGGGGTCGCCCGACGTTGGAGAATTGCGGCGGCCTGGCCGGCACCCATCACTGCCAGTTCGGCCCACGGCCAGGCAAGGCACAGGTCGTTGCCCATCTCCTTGCTGTCCATGACGATGTAGGCGCCGCCGTAGCTCTTGCGCAGAATGACGCAGATACGCGGCACGGTGGCGCGTCCGTAGGCGAAGACCAACTGCGCGCCGTGGCGGATCATGCCGCGCCATTCGAGGTCTTTACCGGGGTAGAACCCAGGGGTGTCGACCAGCGTGATGATCGGCAGGTTGAACGCGTCGCAGGTGGCGACGAATCGAGCTGCCTTCTGTGAGGCGGGGATGTCGAGCGTGCCGGCAAGCGCGAGCGGTTGGTTGGCCACCACGCCGACGGGCATGCCGCCGATGGTGGTGAGCGCTGTCACCACGTTGGCCGCCCACCGCGGCCGAAGTTCCAGCAGTTCGCCGTCGTCTGCCAACGCCCGGATGACGGCACGCACGTCGTAGCTGCCGGTGGAGGTCGCTGGAATCAGCGCACCGGCCTCGGGTGTCTGGCGCGCGATCTCGTCGTCGGTGGGCCACTGCGGCGCTTCCTCGTCGTTGTGTTGAGGGAAGTACGCGAGCAACAGCCCAGCAAGCTCGATCGCTTGAATCAGGTCGGCTGCCACGAGCGTGGCTGCACCGCTGTAGCGGCTGTGGCTGGCCGCGCCCCCCAGCTCGTCGTTGTCGATGACGACACCCGTGAAGTCGGCAACCATGGTCGGCCCGCTGACGAACGCGTAGGCCGTCTCGGTCATCACCACGTGGTCGGCGATGCCCAACAGCAACGCGGGGCCCGACACCGCCGGACCGTCGACGATGAGAATGGTGGGTACCACGCCAGAACAATCGGTGAGCGCACGGGCAGCCTTGCCCCAGCCGTGCAACGCACTGAAGCCCTCGACAATGTCGGCGCCGCTGGATCGCAGCACGCCGATCAGCGGCAGTTTCTGGCTGCAGGCGATGCGCGCTGCGTGCTCCAGCATCGACGATGAATCGCTGGAAAGCGCGCCCTTTCGATCGGTTCCGTCCACTTCGGCCCAGACGACGCTGCGACCATCGAACTCGCGAACTTCAGCGCGGACCGAGCCGGGCACCTTGCTGCGCAGCGCGACGGGGAACATTGCGAAGAGACTAGACGGAACGACCGAGCGGGAAGGCGTCCGTCCCCACGTAGAGACCAGGCTGCTTGGCTCCCTGGGTGGCGATCACATCGCGTAGAACAGCCTGCAATGCTCGCGTGGGTGGGCCAGGGCTGGGCCGGCGACGCTGCACCCAACCAACCACGCGGCGGGGAAGCTCGGGGACGACGATGCGCTTGAAGTCGCCCTTCAACCAACGCGGCACTGCAGTGGCGGGCACGATGGCCGCGCCGAAGCCTTCGAACGCCAGCGACGTCAGCAGCCGGACACCGTCGATCTCGACTTGCGCTTCCAGCTCGACACCGACGCTGGCTGCTGCACGGTCGATGGCGCGACGTAGCGCAGCGCCCACTGGAGGCAGCATCAGCGGCTCGCCGGCCAGATCTGCCAGCGGCATCGAATCGCGGTTGGCGAGGTGATGGCGTGTGTGCACCAAGAGCACGAGGTCCTCAGCGAACAACGGTTCGACGGTCACTTCCATTTCGTCGACCGGCAGATGCACGATGATGGCATCGAGCTGCTGGGCGAGCAGGCGGGGGAGCAGGTTGGTGGTGTTGCCCTCGTGCACCGTGACGTGCACGCCGGGATGCTGATTGTTCAGCTGTGTGAGCAGCTGGGGCAACAGCCAGCGGGCGGTGGTGCCGATGACGCCGAGGCGAGTGTCGCCGCGCACCTCGTCGCCACGGCTGGCCATTTCCGCAGAGATCTCGTCCAACTCGTGCAGCACTCTGCGTGCCTTCTCCACCACCAGTAGGCCCTCGTCGGTGAGCCCACCTCGCTGGCGGTCGACCAGCACGACGCCGAGCTCGCGCTCGAGGCGTGCGATATGGCCACTGACGTTGGATTGCACGGTGTAGAGCGCCCTGGCGGCTGCGGAGAACGTGCCGTGATCGGCGATGGCGACCAGTGTGGTGAGCTGGCGGAGGTCCATCGCAAAAAACGATACCGAGTATCTTCTAAATGCGCTTGAAAGATCACTCGTTCACGTGATAACTTTCACATGTTGTTCGAAGCGGGTTGTCCCCCAATAACTCGCTCGGCACGAACCCATCAATGTGGTTCCCCCAATCACAGGGTTCAAAAAGGTTGAGAGGCCCCGCTTCCCCCAAGCGGGGCCTTTCCCGTTTTCGCCTCGGTGGCGCGTCGTGGGGGCGTGTCGTGCCAGTTGCACGGTGCCGTACAGTGACGCCATGACCAACCAGGCCAGGACCACCGGCGCTGCCTTCTTCGATCTCGACCGCACGCTGCTGGCAGGTGCCTCCGGCGAGGTCTTCTCGCACGCGATGCGCGAGGCTGGACTGGTCAGTAGAACCATCCCTGGCGAGAACATGCTGTACAAGCTGTTCAACACCATTGGTGAGACGCTGCCGTCGATGGCGTTGGCCCGCCAGGCCGTCACGTTCGCCAAGGGTCGTCAGCGTTCAGTTGTCCAGCAGGCTGCCAATGGGGCCGCCGGTGCACTGGCGGCGATGGTGCAGCCGCTGGCAGCACCCCTCTTCGCGGAGCACCGCGCCGCTGGCCGGCCGATCGTGATGGCCACCACAACGCCGTACGACCTGGTCAAGCCGCTGGCCGATCTGCTGGGCCTCGACGACGTGGTCGCCACGCGCTACGGCGTCAACGACGATGGCACCTACAACGGCTCCCTCGATGGGCCGTTCGTGTGGAGTGCTGGGAAGTTGGCAGCGGTGCGCGATTGGGCGGTCGAGCACGGCATCGACCTGGCGGAGAGCTTCGCCTACAGCGACAGCATCTATGACACACCGCTGCTTGCCGCGGTCGGGCATCCCTTCGTGGTCAACCCGGACCCGCGCATGAAGCTCATGGCTGCAGCTCGCCGATGGCCCACCCTCGATCTCTCCGCCGCAGCTGACCTCGTCAAGGACGTGACGTCGATGGGCAAGATTCCGGTCGTGAACATGGAGATCCAGCGTTTGGCGCTCAGCTTCACGCACCCGCTGTTCTTCCCGTATGCGAAATTCCGCATCAGCGGCACCGAGAACATTCCCACGACCGGCCCTGCCATCATTGTTGGCAACCATCGGAGCTATTTCGATGCCGCCGCGCTCGCCGTCACGATTGCTCGCACGGACCGCACCGTTCGCTTCCTGGGCAAGAAGGAAGTGTTCGACGCGCCGGTCGTCGGTCAGATTGCATCGGCAATGGGTGGCATCCGCGTGGATCGCGGCACCGGCAGCGACGGGCCGCTGGAAGCCGCTGCCGAAGCGTTGGCCAACGGCGATCTGGTGGCCATGATGCCCCAGGGCACCATCCCGCGCGGTGAGGCGTTCTACGAGCCCCAGCTCAAGGGGCGCTGGGGTGCTGCCCGCCTGGCGGCCCTGGCCAGGGTGCCGGTGATCCCCGTGGGTATGTGGGGCACGGAGAAGGTGTGGCCGCGCTCGGCGCGGGTGCCCAACATTCTCAATGTGGTCAGTCCGCCCACTGTCACCATCACCGTCGGGGCTCCGGTGAAGCTTGGCTACCGCAGCGCAGATGCCGACACGAAGAAGATCATGAGGGCCCTGATGGACCTGCTGCCGCCCGAAAGCCGTGAACGCCGCGAGCCCACCGAGGAAGAGATCGCTCTCGCGTTGCCAGCGGGTCAAAGGGGTGAGCTGCAGCGGGAGTCGCAGCGGCGGCCTGGCACCGACTGACGGGTTACGCCTTCTTCGGCGGCCTCGGCACGAACGGGCTGGTGCGAGCCACGTACTCCATGTACCCCTTACGACGCTTCACCAACGACTTCTCCAGCAACGTGACGCCACTGACCCGGCGCAGCAGAGTGGTCATCACGACAGCACCAATGAGGCCCCACCGGCCGACGGTGGTCTCAGCCGCGACCAGGGCAATGCCCCACCACACGCACGCGTCACCGAAGTAGTTCGGGTGACGGGTGTACCGCCACAGGCCTTTGTCCATGACGACGCCGGCGTTGGCAGGGTCCTTCTTGAAGCGCGCGAGCTGTGCATCGCCAACGCCTTCGAAGAACAGGCCCACTGCCCAGGAAGCCACGCCGAGCCAGGCCAGCAGACCCAGCTGCGGGGTGAGTTCGGTTTGGCCCAATTGCACTGGTAGCGAGACCAGGAACATCAGCACGCCTTGCGTTGCGAACACGGTGCCGAGCGAAATCAGCGGAAAGCGAGGGCCCCAGTGTTTACGCATGCGGACGTAGCGGTAGTCCTCACCCTTGCCGTGGTTGCGGATGAACAGGTGGGCGGCCAGGCGGAGTCCCCAGATGGTCGTCATTGCGACCAGCAGGTTCTGCCGTGCGTCGAACCCGTCGACGCGCAGCCGTACGGCCCAGGCCACGCAGACGAAGCCGAAGCCCCACACGATGTCGACGATGGACGCGTTCTTGACGATGAGGCTGACGATCCATGTACCGATCATCAAGATGGCGATGGTGAGCGCCGAAGTTGTCAGTGCAGTACTGGTTACTGTCGTTGCGATCAGCGTGGCAATCATGGTGTCCCTTCGGGGTGGAGAAGCTCGTGTACCGCTCGGTCGGACCGTATCCATTGGTCGTCGAGCCACTGTGTGAACGCTGGGCCATCAGGCACATCGGCCCGTGCGATTCGGCGGGCATGAAACTGCACCTGGCGCGGCTGACGAGCGAGATGACGAAGAATGCCGCCGAACGTGTCGAGCCCATCGAAGCCGATGTGCCAGGCGACGATCACGTCGGCGTCCGGTCGCCCGCCGAGGAGCGCCTGTGAGCCGGCCGACCTCGGCGGCAGCAGGTGCTGCATGCCGGCGAGCCGGTCGGCGCGAGCCGGGTCGCGTTCGCGGATCTTGTCCAATGCTCGCTCGCGTTTCTCGGGCGATGAGCGGGTTCCCTCGGGGAAGATGATCGCTATTTGGTCATTGGTCAGGCCGGCCGACAGGGCGCGGAGGGAGGCGAGTTCGGTCGCTGAGTCCGGTGCTCGGCGGTCGAGGAAGTAGTTCGGCAGCCGATTGCCGACGACGTCGAGGCAGGGGTCGGCCAACAGCTCCTTCTTCAACACGTAGCGCGGGTTCATGCGCGCCTTGGTGGTGACCACCCACGCGCTCAGCAGACTGTCGGCAAGGCTTGCGTGGCGACACAGCATGATGGCCGGGCCGGGAGAAAGGCTGCTCGCGTCGGGAGTATCGATGCGGATCCCGGTGGTCAGTTGCAGCGAGGCCATCAGCCGCGCGGCCCACCACCGTTGCAGGAGGAAGTGCACGCGTTGATTGCGGCGCTGCCCGGTCAGCCACAGCAGCAACGCGGCCGCGACGCCGACCGTCTCCAACCATGTCCAGCACACAGCGAACGCGAGTAGCCGAACTGTGGGCAGGCGCCAGTGGAGTCGCACGATGTCGGCCATCGCTGCCAGTGGGAGCCAGAGGGGCAGCAGCACCACGAGCGCGACCGCTCCGAGTGTCAGCGAGGGAATGCTGACTGCTCGACGCTGCAAGGCACTCACAGGCGCGAACCATAGCGACAGGTGCGCAGACGTGCGGTGATGCGCCGGGCCCTTGCATTCACGATGCTGACCGGTCGGAACGTGCTCCGGATCGGATGGGAGGAGCCAGGTGAACACTCAGCCGTTGAACTCGGCGACCAATGGGGCGTAGTGATCGAGTGTGGCAAGGGCTGCATCGCGGTCGAGCGGTGGCAAACCGAGCGCTACGAAGGAGGTGCCGATCTCGCGCAGATGGGCAAGGTGAGCAGCGTCGGACTTGGCTCCGAAGACTCCGAGTTGCAGGGTGGCGGGATCGCGGCCGGCAGCGGTGGCCGCCTGCTGCAGCTCCAACCACTTGTCGTCGATGGGGAAGCGCCCCTCGATCGGCATCCACGCGTCGCCGTACTCGACGACGTGGCGGAAGTGCAGCGAGGTGGGGGAGGCACCGATCACGACCGGGGGGTGCGGTTGTTGCACGGGCTTCGGCCAGCTCCAGCTCTTGTCGAAGTCGACGAACTCACCGTGGAACTCGGCCTCTTCCTTCGTCCACAGTTCTTTCATCGCCAGCACCTTCTCGCGTACGAGCCTGCGGCGCGTCGAGGGGTCCACCCCGTGGTGCCTCATTTCCTCGTGGTTCCAGCCGTAGCCGACGCCGAACAGGACGCGACCGTTCGAGATCATGTCGAGCGACGCGACCTCCTTGGCGAGCCAGATGGGGTCGCGCTGTGCGACCAAGGTGATCCCAGTGCCGAGCCTGATGGTTTCGGTGGCGCCCGCGATGGCTGCAAGCGCGATGAACTGGTCGTGCGTTCGGCAGTACTCCTCGGGAAGCGGTGGGGCCCCTTCGCGGCCGCCCCAAGGACTGAGTCTGCTCGTGGGAATGTGTGAGTGCTCCGGAAACCACAGGGCATCGAAGCCGCGTGCCTCGGCCTCGCGGCCCAGCTCGACTGGTTGAATGCCCTTGTCCGTGGGGAAGATGATCAGACCGACGCGCATGGGAGGACGTTAGCCAGCATGCGAAGCGTCAGTCGCCGACGGCACCGTCGATCGTCTCGCGCAGCATGTCGGCGTGGCCGCAGTGCCGGGCGTACTCCTCGAGCATGTGCACCAGCACCCATCGCAGCGAGCGTGGGCCGTAGCGGGCAGGGTTGTCGGGAGGGCCGACATCGATTTCGGTGACGTCGTCGAGCGTGGCGTGGGCCGCAACGCGTTCACGAGCATCGGCCACAGCGGAGTGCCATGCCGCGACGGCATCGGCAAGCGTGTCGTCGGGACCGTAGTGGAAGTCGGCATCCTCGTCGGCTGGGTCGTTCGGGTTCGACCAGAAGTCGGGCTCCTCGCTGCCGTCCAGGGACTGCGAGAACCAGTAGCGTTCGACGCCGGCCATGTGCCGCACGAGGCCGAGAAGATCCAGTTCGCTGGCCCCGATCCGAAGTCGCGCCTGCTGATCGTCGATGTCGTCCGCCTTCCGGATGAACACCCCACGGAAGTAGTCGAGGAACTCCTCCAGCGTCTGTCGTTCCGGCGAGCGAACGGTGGGAAGCGGAGATGGCTCGGTCATGGGAACGAGTCTCCATCGAACCGGTCGACCGACGCAAAGGAATTGACCGGGTGGCGCCGGAGCTTGGTGTTCTGGTGGGTGGGCACGCCGAGGAAGATGGTGGCGACCAGCGCGTGATCGGCGGGTAGGCCGAGCAGCGGGGCCGCCGCCGGCTCGGCACGGCTGAGGAAGGTGGTCAGCACCCCGCCGAGCCCATGCGCCCGGGCGGCGAGCAGGATGCTCCAGCAGAACGGGTAGATGCTGGCGCCACCGACCACCGGGGGCCGTTCGAGGTTGCCATCCATCATCGCGATCTCCTGGAGGTTGGCGGCAACGGCCAACACCACGGGCACGGAAACGATCTCGTCGATCAGTGCATTCGGCACTGCGACAGGCGGGGCGTCGATCGAGCGGCCCAACACGAACGGGCGCTGGCCCGCTGCGTTGGCGCCGCAGTACTCCTCCCACACAGGCCGCATGAGCTCCGCCATCGAGGTTCGAGTCTCCGGGACCTTGACGACAGCAACGCGCCACGGCTGCCTGTTGCCCCCACTGGGCGCAAACCGCGCAGTATCGAGGATGGCGGCAATGGTGTCGTCGCTCACCGGGTCGTCCGTGAAGCCGCGCACTGCGCCGTTCGATCGCAATGTCTCCAACAGATCCATGCGTGCACTGTATGACTACCGTCGGTGGCGTGACTGAACACGCACGGCAACTCATCGGGTACAGGGCGCACGGCAGGGTCGGGGTCATCACCGTCGACCGGCCCGAGAAACGTAACGCGATGACCTATGCGATGCTCGGGGAGTTCATCGCGACCGTCGCCGAAGCCGACGCCGACCCGACGACGGCGGTCCTCGTGATCACCGGCGTGCCCGGAGCGTTCTGCGCCGGCACCGATCTGGCCGACCTCGCAACGATTCCCGGCGAGACGCGCGGGCTGCGCGGCTCCGCCGAGGAACGGCACCTGTGGTGGCCGATCGCGCAGGCTCGCAAGCCGACGATCGGCGCCATCGACGGGCCGGCGGTGGGGATGGGCGCCGAGTTCAGTTCGCAGTGTGACCTACGCCTGGCGACACCGAACGCCCGGTTTGCATGGAACTTCGTTCACCGCGGGCTGGTTCCCGACACTGGCGCCGGCACGTGGCTGTTGCCGCGCATCGTGGGCGTGCAGCAGGCTCTGCGCTTGCTCTACACCGGCGCGATGATCGACGCCGATGAGGCGTTGCGCCTCGGGTACGTCCTCGAGGTGGTGCCCAGCGATGAACTGCTGCCCCGTGCCCTCGAGCTGGGAAATGCCATCGCCACAGGGTCACCGCACAGCCTCGGCCTGGTGAAGTCGCTGGTACATGAGGGGCTCACCGCTCCAATTGGCGAACACATGGAACGTCACACAGCAGCACTGTCCGCCTGCTTCAAGAGCGATGATCACCGCGAAGGTGTCGCATCGTTCTTGGAGCGCCGCCCAGCCAATTTCACCGGCCACTGAAGCGTCGAACGGAGGGTTTCAGTGACCTGGGGTGGTGCCGAAACCCTCCTTCGAGAATGAATCCGGGATGCTGGACAATGGCTCGCACCGGCCAGCAAACTGGTGGTAGTCGGACAGTATCGCTACGTTCGCAACCCGACGGCTGTTGCGACTGCCATTCAGACTGTTGGCGTAGCGCTGTGGCTCGGATCGTGGGTGGTGATTTTGTCCGCACGTGCCGGAGGGGTGCCGTATCTCGGGTACAGCGCGAGAGCGCGTTGCCAGTTCCCGGCTCCCGGCACCCGATGCGCCCACTGGAGGGTTTTGGTGGCCTGGTGAGGGCTCGAAACCCCCGAGCTGGGCATCAGCCTGCAGCGTCGGCGACCTTCTTGCGGACGACGTTGAGGGCACTTCCGGCCCTGAACCACTCGACCTGCTCGGGGCTGAACGTGTGCACACCCTCGAAATCGACGGTGCTGCCATCGGGCTTGACGATCTGGCAGCGCACGTTGCGGCCGGGCACCGGGGGAAGATCGAGCACGTTGATGCGGTCGTCTTGGCCCACCAGGTCGTAGGTGGCCGGATCAGCGAACGTGAGCGGCACCAGGCCCTGCTTCTTCAGGTTGGTCTCGTGGATGCGGGCGAAGCTGCGGGTGATGATGACGACGCCGCCGCGGAAGCGAGGCTCCATAGCTGCGTGCTCGCGTGACGAGCCCTCCCCGTAGTTGCGATCGCCGATTGCCACCCAGCGCACGCCGGCCTCGCTGTACTTCTTGGCAAGGTTGGGATACGTGTCGTCGGCGCCGCCGAGCGTGTCCTTACCGACACCGACCGGGTATTCGCTGCCGTCGGCCTGGTTGTAGGCGTTGACCGCGCCGAGGAAAAGGTTGCCGGAAATGTTCTCCAGATGACCGCGGTACTTCAGCCACTTACCGGCAGCCGAGATGTGGTCGGTGGTGCACTTGCCCTGGGCCTTCATCAGCACGGGGAGGGCGTGGTAGTCCTGGCCGTCCCACGGCGTGAACGCCTCGAGCAACTGGAGACGGTCCGAGGTCGGCGAGACCTCCACCGAGACACCGCTGCCATCAACCGGGGGCGCCGTGAACGTGTCCTTGCCCGGGTCGTAACCCTGCGACGGCAGCACTTCACCCATGGGGGCATTCAACACCACTTCAGTGCCGTCCGGGGCGGTGATCGTGTCGATCGATGGGTCGAAGTCGAGCTGGCCGGACAACGCGAGTGCCACCACGGTGTCGGGTGACGTGACGAATGACAGCGTGAGTGCGGAGCCGTCGTTGCGCTTCGGGAAGTTGCGGTTGAACGAGTTGACGATGGTGTTCGGCTTGTTGTTGGCATCGGCTGGCCGGTCCCACTGGCCGATGCACGGGCCGCAGGCGTTCGCCAGGACGGTGGCGCCGATGGCCTCCAGATCAGCGATCAATCCGTCGCGCTCGATGGTGGCGCGAATCTGCTCGCTGCCGGGGGAGACCAGCAGCGGTGTCTTGACCGTCAAACCCCGAGCCGAGGCCTGACGGGCGATGGATGCGGCCCGGGTGATGTCCTCGTAGGAGCTGTTGGTGCAGCTACCGATCAGCGCGGCGCTGATGTCGAGCGGCCAATCGTTGGCACGAGCCTCGGCACCGACGGCGGCACCGATGCGGTTGGCGCGGTCAGGGCTGTGCGGCCCATTGATCAGTGGCTTGAGTGCGTCGAGATCGATCTCGATGATCTGGTCATAGACCGCGCCGTCGTCTGGCCGTAGGTGCTCGGCCACTTTGTCAGCGGCGTCGGCGATGGCTTCGCGTCCGGTCGCCTTCAAGTACTGCGCGAGGTTGTCGTCGTAGCCGAACACGCTGCAGGTAGCGCCGATCTCGGCACCCATGTTGCAGATGGTGGCCTTGCCGGTAGCGCTGATGGTGTCGGCGCCGGAGCCGTAGTACTCGACGATGGCACCGGTGCCGCCCTCGACGGTGAGCACGCGGGCGACTTCGAGAATGACGTCCTTGGGGGACGACCAACCGCTGAGCGCGCCGGTGAGCTTGACGCCGATGACCTTCGGCCAGCGCACGTTGAACGGAAAGCCGGTCATCACGTCGACGGCGTCAGCCCCGCCGACACCGATGGCCACCATACCCAGACCGCCGGCATTGGGGGTGTGGCTGTCGGTGCCGATCATCATCCCGCCCGGGAAGGCGTAGTGCTCGAGTACGACCTGGTGGATGATGCCGCTACCGGGGCCCCAGAAGCCGATGCCGTACTTGGCGCTGACGCTGCGCAGGAAGTCGTAGACCTCGCGATTGGTGTCGATGGCGACGCCGAGGTCGATCTTGGCGCCGACCTTGGCGGAGATGAGGTGGTCGCAGTGAACGGTGCTGGGCACCAGAGTGGTGGGTAGGCCTGCGGTCATGAACTGCAGCAGCGCCATCTGGGCAGTCGCGTCCTGCATGGCAACCCGGTCGGGGTGGAAGTCGTTGTAGGTGCCGCCGCGCTCGATGGCTTGGGCAGGGTCGTACAGGTGGTTGAGCAGGATCTTTTCGGTCAGGGTGAGCGGGCGCCCGAAGCGCTCGCGGCCAGCGGCGACCCGCTCAGGAAGGGTGGCGTAGACACCCTCGACCAGTTCAATCGGCGTTCCAGCGGTAACAGTCATCACAAGTTCCCCTTGCATCGGCGGGCTATGTATACAAGCATAATACAAGTGCACGATCAACTCAAACAAACGTCCGGAGAACAGTGGCTCGGAATCGACCACGTGCAGCTCGCCATGCCGGTCGGCGGCGAGGTGGTCGCTCGCGAGTTCTACGTGGGCGTTCTGGGCTTCGTGGAGATGCCCAAGCCGCCGGTGATGGCTGCTCGAGGGGGCTGTTGGTTCGAAGGCGGTGCGGTCAAGCTGCACCTCGGAGTCGAGGCCGCGTTCGTTGCTGCCCGCAAGGCTCACCCGGCGCTGCTGATGCATGGCCTGCGCTCGTTCATCGCGGCGCACAAGCTCGCGGCAACGTGGAATGACGAGATCGTCGGTACCGTCCGGTGTCACATTGACGATCCGTTCGGTAATCGGATCGAACTGATCGAGGCCTGATTGAAGACGAGCAATGCGACAACGTGGCTGGCGTCGGCCCCCGTGCGAACCGCCGACATCGGCGGGTGGACCGATACTTGGTTCGCCGGAGTCGGGGCGGTGTGCAACATCGCACTCGAGCATCGTGCGCAGGTCACCGTCGTTCACGACCCCGACGCGGCACCCATGGTGGACCTCGCGCTGGCGATCACGGGCGAGCGCTATTCCTTTCGGCCGGGCGAAGAGCCCGGCCGGCACCCGATCATCGAGCACGCGATCTCCGCTGCGATGCCCCACGCGTCCGTCACCATCACGATCGACAACAGCATCGAACCGGGCTCCGGTCTCGGCACCTCGGCGGCTGTCATGGTTGCACTCGTCGCCGGCCTGCTGGCGTGCGACGGGCACGACATCGACCCGGCAGACATCGCGACCAGAGCCCATCGCTACGAGACTTCAACGGGCAAACAATCCGGAGTGCAGGATCATTGGGCGTCGGCGTGGGGTGGCATCAGTCTGTTGTCGGTCGAGTACCCGGCCGTCGTCCGTATGCCGGTGGTGATCACCGACACCACAGCTGCTGAACTCGAGCGACGACTGCACACCGTCTACCTGGGCTCCCCGCACGCCTCGTCCTCACTGCACGACGAGGTGATCGCTCGACTGGAAATTCAGCGCGCACCGTGTCTCGATGAGATGCGGACAGCCGCAAATGCCGCTGCTGCAGCACTTGCCGACGGAGACCTCGACGCCTATGGCGCATCCCTCTCGGCCCATCACGAGGCTGTTCGCACGATGCACCCCGGTTTGGTCGGTCGCGATGCCATCCAGTTGGTCGCACTGGCCAGCGGTTTCGGCGCGAGCGGTTGGAAGGTCAACGGTGCCGGCGGCGAAGGTGGCTCCATGGTCGTGCTCGGCCCTTCTGACGCAGACGCAAACGCAGCACTGCGTGCCGTGATCGAGGCCCACGGGAGCTGGCAAGTGGTCCAGGCAGCGCTCGGCGCGACCGGAGTGCGCGTGGAGCGACAGCCCGAAAGGGCGACGATCGCGGCGATCGGGGAGCGTGTGGGGTGAGAACCATTCGGTATCAAGAGATCGCCGATGAACTCCGCGGTCGGCTGACCAGCGCGGGTGTCGGCCGGGTACTGCCCAGCGAGAGTGAGCTCTCCGCAGAGTTCGGGGTCAGCCGCGTCACCATCCGGCGCGCGCTGGAGATCCTGCGCGACGAAGGCTTGGTCGATGCCCGTCAGGGCTTCGGGTGGTTCGTCGCGGGTGAGCCTGTCCGTCAACACCTCGCCGAACTGGGGACCATCGAAGGCCAGTTGGAAGAGCGCGGCATTCGGACCGAACGCAGGGTCATCGAGTTCGAGTTTCGCGTCGCACCGCAGCGTGTGGCAGCGGTGCTCGGCACCGATCAAGTACTGCGCGTCAAGCGACTCAACCTTGCCGACGAGACACCGTTTGCGGTCGTGACGGTCTGGTGCCCGGCAGAGTTGGGTCATCATCTCAGCCGTCGCGACGTGGAGCGTCACCCGTTCTACGAGTTGCTCGGGGTCGCGTTGCGCGGTGCAACGCAGACCATCGGCGCAGACTCGGTCGACGGTGCCGACGCGGCATTGTTGGGGGTGCCGGTGGCCAGCCCAGTACTGCGCTGCGAGCGGATCACCACCGACACGCATGGGCGCGCCGTGTTGATGAGCGAGCATGTCTTTCCAGCCCATCGAACAGAATTCGTGGTCGAGTTGCCGCAAGCCGAACCGTCTGTGCTGCCCACCGGCCTCCGCCTGGTCGAGTGACCCCCTCGGGCCGCCCTCGGCGAGTTGTCGCGCCGCTTCCGCAGTCGCGGTCGGGTTCCGCAGGCAACCCGCGAGCACATCTCGCACGCCCAACTCGCGAGCGTGAAATGCAATGGCGGACCCGTTGGGGGACGGCAGGACCAATCTCGTGCAGGCGTGCTGCGCCGGTTCAGTCGCAGCGGTAGGCCAATCCGCTCTGCGCCCAGAACTCCGGCAGCCGTGCGCTGCCGAGTTCGGTCACCACTGCTCCCAGTGAGTGATCGGCTCCAGGGGCAGGCGCTTGGCGGGCTTGAAGTCGGTACCGATTGTGTACGCCACGGGGAACAGCCCCGCCTGTGTGATGCCGTCGGGGATGCCCAACAGTTCAGCGGCTTCCTTGTCGCCGCCGTTCATCAGGTGAATGGTGGTCCAGGCCGTGCCCAAACCACGCTCGCGGGCTGCCAGCATGAAGCTCCACACGGCCGGCAGGATCGAGCCCCACATCGATGCCCCGGCGAACGAGGGCACACCATCGAGGCTGCCGGTGATGCACGGAATCATGAGCACGGGCACTTTGTGGAAGTTGTCGGCGAGGTACTGCGCGCTGTCCGTCACGCGATCCTTCTGCTCGCCGCGCAGGTCTCCCTCTTCGAACGTGGTCGCGGCTGCGAAGTTGCGGTAGAGCGCGAAGTTCTTGGCGTAGATGTCGGCCAGCGCCTGTTTCTTGGCGGGGTCGGTGACGAAGATCCACTGCCAGCCCTGCGCGTTGCTGCCCGTGGGCGCCTGGAGCGCCAGCTGCAGGCATTCCTCGATCACTTCGCGACTGACGGGCTTGTCGAAGTCGAGGCGCTTACGGACAGCGCGAGTGGTGGACAGCACTTCGTCGGCAGACAGGTTCAATTCCATCCCGACAGTGTTGCACGGCGTGCCAGGCTGGTCGCCGTGGAACCGATCGACCTCTCCGACTATCAGCGAATCAACAAGGCCAACTGGGACAGTCGCGTGCCGCACCACGAGCGCGGCTACGAATTGCACGAGTTCACCGACGACCCCTCTCATCTCTCGCGAGTTGTCCAGTTCGACCTGCCGCGGCTCGGTGACATCGCCGGGCTGCGCGGAGTGCACCTGCA
>Ga0105048_10002821_pt1 | contig 28352 bp, 27 predicted proteins | sample MAT05_FD_78382 | JGI IMG/M metagenome (GOLD analysis project Ga0105048, IMG submission 78382) | Freshwater microbial communities from Lake Fryxell liftoff mats and glacier meltwater in Antarctica - MAT-05 | ecosystem: Environmental > Aquatic > Freshwater > Ice > Liftoff microbial mat | place...
ATGGGCCTGATGAAGGCCGCCAAGTTGTGCCCGCAGGCGATCCAGCTGCCGGTCGATTTCGAGGAATACCGGCGCTTTTCGCGTGCGTTCAAGCAAATCATCCTGGACATTGCCCCGCAAATGGAGAACCGCGGTGTCGACGAGGTCTACATCGACTTCACCGAGGTGCCTGGTGGCCAGCGCGAAGGCGGTCGCGTGCTGGCACGGCTGATCCAGAAAAGCATTTATGAGGCAACCGGCCTCACCTGCTCTGTGGGGGTGGCGCCCAACAAGCTGCTGGCCAAGATGGCCAGCGAATTCAACAAACCCAATGGCATCGCCATCGTTCACGATCAAGACCTGCAAGGCATGGTCTGGCCGTTGGCTTGCCGCAAGATCAACGGCATCGGGCCCAAGGCAGACGCCAAGCTGCAGGGCTACGGCATCCACACCATAGGCGAGCTGGCGGCGAAGGATGAGCAGTGGCTGATCGACCACTTCGGCCAGAGCACCGGGGCCTGGATGTTTCGCGTTGCCTGGGGCCGCGACGAGCGCCCGGTGTCGACCGAAAGCGAGCCCGTGTCGATGAGCCGCGAGACCACGTTCGAGCGCGACCTGCACGCTGTTCGCGACCGCGCCGAGTTGGGCGCCGTCTTCACGCGTTTGTGCGAGCAGGTCGCCGGTGACCTGCAGCGCAAGGGCTACGCGGGCAAGACCATCGGCATCAAGCTGCGTTTCGACGATTTCAAGATCGCCACGCGCGACCAGACACTGGTCCAACACACGGCCAATGCGCAGGCCATCCGGCAAGCCGCCGGCCAATGCCTCAAACGCGTGCCCCTGGATCGTCGCCTGCGCCTGCTCGGCGTGCGGGTCGGCTCCCTGGCCAAAGTCGGCGAGCTGCCACCGGCCAGCTTTACACCCGACCACGAAGTCCGCGAACCCGGCGCCGTTGGCGACGGCTGGACGGGCCAGCTGTTCTGAGTCGCGCCGCGACCCGACGCCTTCGGGCTGGTGAAGCCGGTTGGCTACTGCCGAGCAGTTCGCACGTTGCGCGGCAAAGCCTGCGGCGCGCTGGTGCGAAAAGGGTTGATGTCCAGGCCGCCACGGCGCGTGTAGCGTGCGTAGACCGACAACTTGGTCGGTTTGCAGCGGCGCCAGATGTCCATGTAGATGCGCTCTACACATTGCTCATGGAACTCGTTGTGATTGCGAAAACTCACGATGTACTGGAGCAGGCCCTCCTGATCGATCTGCGCTCCGCTGTAGCTGATCTGCACGCTGCCCCAGTCCGGCTGGCCGGTCACCAGGCAGTTGCTCTTGAGCAGGCGGCTGCACAGCGTCTCGGTCACGGGTTGATGGTCGGTGTCGGCACGCAGCAACTCCGGCGCGGGCGTGTACTGGGTGCATTCCAGATCGAGGCGGTCCATATTGACGCCATCGAGTTCATGCACCGGCTCTCGGTCGAACATTTCCGGACCCATCAAGCGCACGCCCACACCGGTGCCGGGCACCGGCACGCCGCGCCACAAGGCCTCGTTCAGGTCCTTGCGCAAGCAGGCTAGCACCGCGTCGATATCGTCGAACTGTGTGTTGTTGAAGCTGCCCAGATACAGCTTGAACGACTTGCTTTCGATAATGTTCGCCGTCTCGCATGGCACCGTGAAGTGGCCCAACGCCAGTTGCGGCTTGCCGCGCCGATTCAGCCAGCCCAGCTCAAAGGCCGTCCACAGGTCGGCGCCGAGAAACGGCAATACCGCACCCACGCCGATCTCGCTGCGGTTGGGCGCGCGGACGATCGGATACAGCTGCGATGCGTCGTAGTGGTCGGGATAAGCTGATGCCTTGCCCAATTGGGATTGTTCGGGTGTCAACATACGTGTAAGTTCTCTCAGCGATGCGCCAGCAGAAACGGCGCCAGATGGGGCATCAGTCGGTCCACCACACCCTGTGCAAGGTCATGACCCATGCCCTCGATACCGGCAAACCGAGCGCCGGGGATACGCTGTGCCGTGTCCTTTCCATGCGCCAGCGGCAACAACGGGTCGGCATGGCCGTGCAGCACCAGCGTGGGTTTGTCCAGCCGCGAAAGTTCCTCGGCACGGTTGGTGTCAGCGGCAATGGCCGCCATCTGGCGGACGGTTCCAGCCGGATGGTAGTTGCGGTCCACTCCCAGCCCGATACGCCGAACCAGTTCCGCCTCGTCGGTCGGGAAGCCCGGGCTGCCGATGGCCTGGTAAAGCCGCACATAGTGCGCCACGATGGCATCACGCGACGCATTGGCCGGGCGACTGAACAATATCCGCATCAGGCGCGGATCTGCCTGTGGCAGGCCGCGGGCGCCGCTCGAGCTCATGATGCTGGTCAGACTGGCGACGCGTTCGGGCGCAGCCAGGGCCATGCGCTGCGCAATCATGCCCCCCATGCTCACGCCCACCACATGGGCTTTGGCAACACCCAGCGTGTCCAGCACACCGACCGCATCGGCCGCCATGTCGTGCAGCGTGTAGGGCGGCCGGATGCGCCAGCCCAGGCGATGCTTGAGACCGGCCCACACCAGATTGGGCGTACCCAGCTGATCGAAATGTTGCGACAGGCCGATGTCGCGATTGTCGAAACGGATCACGCGATATCCGGCATCGTCCAGCAATTTCAATACAGCCGGCGGCCAGGCCACCAGCTGCAGGCCCAGGCCCATGATCAACAGCACCACCGGGCGCATATCGGACGCGCCGCAGCCGCTGTCCTGCACCTCGATGTCGATTCCATTGGCTTTGATCTTCATGCGGCTCCTTGCTTTTTCATGCTTATCCATCGCGTGGTCTGCATCAACGCCCGATGGCGATGCGCGAGACGCGCCGCGATTCAGTTGGGAGCCGAACGCCGAAAAACCAGCCGGTCTGTCTGCGACACCTGACGGTCCAGTACATAAGCTTCAGCATGGAAGGTCTCGAGCTGGTGTACCTGGGTGGCACGCGTGCGGATCACATGGCGCGCCATCAGGCCGCGCGCGCGCTTGGCCATGAAGCTGATGACCTTGTACCGGCCGTCGCGCAGCTCCTCAAACACGCACTCCACCACACGTGCCCGCAGCGCCTTGCGGTCCACCGCCTTGAAATAATCCTGCGAGGCGAGGTTCACCACCACCGGTTCCGCGTCTGCCGCGAGGCGCTGGTTCAGGTACTGCGAAATGCGCTCGCCCCAGAACTGGTACAGGTTCGCGCCGCGTTCGTTCGCCAGCCGGGTCTTCATCTCCAGTCGGTAGGGCTGCATGCGGTCCAGCGGCCTGAGCACGCCATACAGGCCGCTGAGCATCGCCACATGCTGCTGCGTCCAATGCAGATCCGCCGATGTGAGAGATTTCGCATCCAGCCCGCCGTACACGTCGCCGTCAAATGCCAGCACCGCCTGGCGCGATGTCTGCGGCGGCACTTCGCGCCGCCAGGCCTTGTAACGGGCCGCGTTCAGGCGTGCAAGATCGTCACTGAGGTCCATCAGCTCGGCGATCTGCGGCGCCTTGAGCCTGCGCAGTTCGCGGATCAACCGCACGGATTGCGCCACAAACAGCGGCTCACTGTGCGGCAGGTCGGGCATGGGTGATTCATAGTCCAGCGACTTCGCTGGCGAGAGCAACAATAGCATGGTCAGGAGAACCTTTCAGGGCGATTATCCCTGCCCTCTGACGCACAGCGGCGCCCGCCGCCACAAGACCCTGCCTCAACGTGCCCGCAGCAAATCCTCGATGGTTTCCTGCACCGCCAGCGCTTCCGAAAAGCCCGGCAGCTCGTGCCGCCCGCCTTCGATCAAGGCCACCCACTGGTCCATTTGACGCGATTGCCCGGCCGCGCGCAGCACATCCGGCTCACCCAGCGCTTCGACGCTGCCGCCCCCGCGCAGCCGCAGCAGTCCGTACCAGTCGCGCAGCACGATGGCGCCCTGCTCCGCCCGCCAGACCATTTCGTTGTGATCCGCCACCGGCACGGCACGGTCGACCTTGGCCGTCACCTGCACCGGCACGTCGGCCGCGCGCAGAGTCGATTTCATGGCCGTCTCGGCGCCCATTCCATGAACGGGAAAGGTGATGGCACTGTCCCACACCGTGGCGGGCCCCAGTACCCGCTGAAGCACAAAGATGAAATGCGACAGCACCTCGCGCGCGAATCCACCCTCGGTGCGCAGCGACAACCATTCCCCTGCCGCCGCCTGCCAAGGTCGCGGCCAGGCGGCAAAGTCCAGTGCGATGCGCACGTCGCGCAGATTGCCCAGCGGTCTGGGCGAGTCGGCGCCGAAGGTCTGTTGCAACAGCGCCAGCCCGGCCGATGCGGCGAGTGAATAGTTGACTGCGGCGCGATGGTGGCCTTCTTCGATTCTGCGGATCACGCGGCGCGCCGCATCGAAGTCAACGGTCAACGGCTTTTCGCAGAACACCGCCAAACCGGCATCGAGTGCCAACTGGCTGAGCGCCATGTGCGCCGCCGGCGGCGTTGCGATGTACACACTATGCAGACCGGCACTGTGAACCAGTTGTTCCGCGCTGTGTGCGGCGTGGATTTCCGGATGGCGGGCGCGTGTCAGTCCCAGCGTGTCCGGGTTGGCGTCCCAGACGATGGTGGCGCACAGCCGCGGATGGCCCTTGATGCGGTCCAGCATGCGCTGGCCCATGACACCCAATCCGATCACACCGACATTCAACCGGTCCGGCATGGTTCCCCCTGATTGCGGCAATACACAAGCATACCGGTGCCATGCCCTGTGCGTCCATGACCTGACACAACGCGTTACCGATCTGGCCCTTGCCCGACCCGCATGCGCCATCCACGCGGCCGAGATACCAAAATGCGTCGGTTACTTCAGATCGGCTGCCAGCGACGCCAATGTCTCGGGCGACATCATGATGTGCGCCGGGTAGTGGGTATGGTCGCAGGCGAGCTTGACACCGGCCCCTGCCTTGACTGCCGCGACCATGGCTGCGCTCAGTTCGAAGCGCACAAAGTGCACGGCTGAGGTCTTCTCGTCATTCTCGCGCTCCAGGTCCTCATCGGCGATGGCATACACCCTTGTCATGCCCTCAACCTCGACGAACATGCGGTCTTCGACGCCGATCAGCCTCGCGAGTTCGCGCCGGCGCTCGTTCACATCCGGGTACTCGATCAGCATCGTCGCCTTCCAGTTGCTGCCATCCGGCACCAAGGGTGCATAGGCGTCGATTTCCTGCATGATGCCGTCTTCCTCGAAGATCTTCTCGATGCGCAGCATCTCCTGGATCTGGTAGCGGATCGTCATCTCGCTTTCGAACTGCAACCGGATATGCTCGCCCAGTCCCACCGAACGCAGCTTGCGGTGCGCCATGACGTCGGCCTTGTGCGCCTTGCGGTATTTGCTGTAGGCCTCCAGGCCCATCAGGTTCTCGGGGGTGATGTGTCCGGTCAGTTGCATGGGACTCTCCTGGGTCGTTGTCGTGTCTGTCTACTTCAGGCCGTAGGCTTCGCGTACCAGCGTCAGCGGGTGCCTTTGCGGCACCGCGCCAAGCTGGTTGACCTCGAAACCCTGGGCGATGTGGTGGCCCCCGAGCGGGCAGTCGGAGCTGATCACGTCCGGGGGACCGCCGTCCTTGTGATTGGCCATGGCCTTGAACAGCGGCTTGCCGATCTTCATCGCCATCGCATGCGTGCCCTTCTTGACGCCGAAAGTTCCGGCATGGCCCGAGCAGCGCTCATGCGTATGCACGCTGGTGCCCGGAATCATCTTCAGCATTTCTTCCGTTTTCTTGCCGATGTTCTGCACTCGCCCGTGGCAGGGTATCTGGTAGCTCACCTTGCCCAGCGCATGGGTGAACTCGGTCTTGAGCAGGCCATCGCGCTTGCGTGCCATGAAATACTCGAACGGGTCCCACATGGCGTCCCGCACCCGTTTGACCTCGGCATCGTCCGGATACATGAGCGGCAGTTCCTGCTTGTACATCAGCGTGCAACTGGGCACGGCGCTGAGGATGGCAAAACCATCGCGCGCGTACCTGGCCAGAATCGGTATGTTGACTCGCTGGCTGTCATCCACTGATTGCAGGTCGCCCAGTTCCAGCTTGGGCATGCCGCAGCATTTTTCCTTTTCGACCAGCACATACGGCACTGCGTTGTGGTCGAGCAACTTGAGTAGATCCAGGCCAATACCCGGCTCGTTGTAATTGACGTAGCAGGTTGAATAGATCACGACCTTGCCAGGCGTCTTGGCGCCGTGGCGCACCGGGTGTTGCGCACTCTTGGGCGCACTGGAGCGAAATTTTCTGGTGGCCAGATCCGGCAGCCATGCATTTTGGTCGACTCCCAGCACCTTTTCCATCAGTGCGCGGGCCGGCTTGGTGTGGTTTACCGCATTCACCGTCTGCACCACGATCGGTATGCCGGCCAGGCTGCCGTGCACGTCGGTCGACGCCAGCAATTGCTCGCCCATGCCGACTTCGCCCTTTTTGAACTTGATCGCCTTGGCGCGCAACATCGTGTGCGGGAAATCGACGTTCCACTCGTGCGGCGGCACATATGGGCACTTGGTCATGTAGCACAGGTCGCACAGATAACACTGGTCGACAACCTTCCAGTAGTCCTGCTTGTCGACCCCGTCCACCTCCATCGTCTTGCTCTCGTCAACCAGATCGAACAGTGTCGGAAAGGAGCCGCACAGGCTGACGCAGCGCCGGCAGCCGTGGCAAATATCGAAAATGCGCTCGAGTTCCTGAAACGTGGCGGCTTCGTCGTAGTAGTCGGCACCCTTCCAGTCGATGGGATGCCGCGTGGGCGCTTCGAGATTACCTTCTTTCGCCATGTTGTCCTCTCGTCTGTCCTGATCTTGTTGCCATCGAGTTCAGGCAAGCGGTCACAACTGGCGATACCGCTTGCCTGAACCGGCCGCCCGAACGGGCGGCCGCAGCGAATCACGCGGCGTGGTGACCCGCGTCGCGCAAATCCGTCATCAATCCACGAATTCGGCCAGGGCCTTGGCGTAGCGGTTCGCATGACTGCGCTCCGCCTTGGCCAGGGTCTCGAACCAGTCGGCGATTTCGTCATGGCCTTCTTCACGGGCCATCTTGGCCATGCCGGGGTACATGTCGGTGTACTCGTGGGTCTCGCCGGCCACCGCGGCCTTGAGGTTGTCACGGGTCGGGCCGATCGGCAGACCGGTGGCCGGGTCGCCGCACTGCTCGAGCCATTCGAGATGGCCATGGGCATGGCCGGTTTCGCCTTCGGCCGTGGAGCGAAAAAGTGCAGCCACGTCGTTCTGGCCTTCGATATCGGCCTTGTTAGCGAAATACAGGTAACGGCGGTTGGCCTGGGATTCGCCTGCGAAAGCGGCCTTCAGGTTTTCTTCCGTTTTGGAGCCTTTGAGTGCTGCCATGGATATCTCCTTGGAATTGAGGGTTGAACAAACACGTCTCCTTCAAACGACGCACGCGCGTTCGAAGAGTTATATAGAGTAGCCGGGTAAACACGATGGGTCTAATTGGCACATTCAATCTGCCAAATTCATTCAGGCTATCGAGTACAGGCTATTGATAACAGTTCGCAATTAGGTCGTTGAACACTGGCCATGCCACCGTGACACTGACACTGACACCGCCGTGCCGACCGCCCGAAGCAGCGCATGGCACCACTTACCGACCGTTGTCGCACTCGTTTATTACGATATAGTAAACGCGTTACGAATAGGTAAATCAATCGGACGGGGATCCACATGCACTCACAACCGAATGGCACCAGCACGCTGCCCGCTGCGGCACCGATTCAACAACTGCACCACTATGCCTACCGGGCACGTGACGCCGAGGAGACGCGGCACTTCTACGAGGACATCCTCGGGTTGCCGATGTTCCACATCATCCAGAGCGACCACGTACCCAGCACCGGGGAATATTGCCCCTACACACACTTCTTCTTCCGGCTGCAGGACGGCTCGTTCATTGCATTCTTCGATCTTGGAGACGACGAGGCAGCCCTGCCTTCGCCCAACACACCCGCCTGGGTCAACCACGTGGCGTTTCGCGTCAATTCGGTGGCCGATCTGGAGGCTTCCCGCACGCGGCTGCAGGCCCATGGCATCGACGTGATAGGGGTGACCGATCACCACATCTTCAAGAGCATCTATTTCTTCGACCCCAATGGCGTGCGACTCGAACTCACGGCCCAGCTCGCCGACGAAAACCAGATGCTGGAAGAGAGCCGCGACGCGCGCGCCCGGCTTGACGCATGGACCGAACGCAAGGCACAGTGGCGGACCGAGCGTGCTGCCGGCAAGGCCATTGGCGCCCTCAAGCCGCAGCAGAACGACCGCCCCGAAGTCAGTGCGCGCGCAGGCAAGCAGGCGCGCTAGCCAATACACGCTACAGGAGATCTGCATGGACAGCGCCCCCACCGCCGGCCAGGCTTACCAGGCCACCGCCTTCACCAACGACTACGAGTTCTCAAAGGGCGGCTACGAGCTGCCGACCTATCCGTTTGTTGCCCCGCCGGAGTTGGGCAGCAAGATCGCCATGCGCCACCCCATCGTCATCGTCGGCGCCGGCATCACCGGCTTGACCATGGCCTGCGCGCTGGCCCGCCACGGAGTCGCCGCCGTGGTTCTTGACGAAGACAACTCGGTGGGCGTCAAGGGCGCGTCGTCGCGTGGCATCTGCTACACGCAGAAGTCACTCGAAATTTTCCAGCGGCTGGGCATTTACGACCGGATCGCCGCCAAGGGGATTCAGTGGAGTGTCGGACGCACCTTTGCCGGCAACGATGAGGTCTATTCGTTCGACCTGCGCCAGCAGAGCAGCTTCCAGCTGTCGGCCCAGCCGCCATTCATCAACATCCAGCAGTTCTACATCGAGGGCTTCCTGGTCCAGCGCATCCAGGAACTCGGTCATGTACACCTGCGCTGGGGTTCGCGCGTCACCGGTTTTACCCAGCATGACGGCTTTGCCACTCTGACAGTGGATACGCCGCAAGGCAGCTACCAGATCGAGGCCGAGCATGTGGTCGATGCCAGTGGGTCGCACACGCCGTTCCATCGCTGGTGCAGCGCCAGCATGCAGTCGCGCCGCGGCGACGACCGCTGGTGTATCGCCGATGTTCGCTTCAAGAACCTGCCCCCCACCGAACGCCACACCTGGATCGAGGCGCCGTTCAATGACAACCGAGCCGTCTGGCAACACCTGATGGCCGACGATGTCTGGCGCATCGACTACCAGATGGAACCCGACGCCGATCCAGCCCTTGTCAGCAGTGAGGCCGAGGTGCACAAGCGCCTGCGCCGCCAGTTCGGTGCGGACGTCGCGTGCGAGATCGTCTGGGTGGGCCCCTACGCCTACCGCAGCCAGTGCCTGGACGCACTGCATATCGGCAATGTATTTTTCATGGGTGACACCGCCAAGATCGTCAGCCCGTTTGGCGCACGTGGTGGCAACACCGGCGTGGCCGATGCCGACAACCTGGCCTGGAAGCTGGCGGCGGTGCTGCGCGGCCTTGCGCCGGCGGCGCTGCTCGAGAGCTACAACCAGGAACGACTGGAGGCGGCGCAGCAGAACGTGCAGGTGACCAATCGCACCGCGCGATTTCTGCGTCCGGCCGATGGCATGGAACGTGTGTTCCGCACCGCAGTGATAAGCCTGGCGCGCCAGCATCCGTTCGCACGCCAGTTTGTCAATACCGGCCGCATGGCCGTGGCCAATCCGTACAGCCAATCCGCGAACTGCGAGGGCTCAGGCGGTCTGTCGGTGCAGAACGTGTTCTTCCGCTGGGAGGACGGCAGCCCGGGCTGCGTCAACGATCTGGTCCTGTGGGCCGACGGGCGGCTTCTGCTGCTGGTCTTCGGCGACCAGTCGGCGCAGGCGCGCCAGCGTCTGGCCGAGCTGACGCGCCATGCGCCGGTTCGCTGTGTGCAGGTGCTGGGCACCGACACCCGGCGCCAGTCGCTGGAGACGGTGCGCGATCCGCAAGGCCATTTGCAAGGCGCCTGCCATGTGTTCGGCCATGCCTGGGCTCTGGTGCGGCCGGACGCCTATCTGGCCGCTACCGGCGAAGCCGTGGACAGCGCGCTGGTGCGCGCCGTCGAACATGCCCTTGCCCTCGCCTGAACGACGGGAGCAATATCCATGAAAACCCAACTGCATCTGCAAGATGCCGACAGCTTTTATGAGCAGCTTCTCGATGCGCACCAGGGGCTGAGCACTGAGCAGTCCGAATTGTTCAATGCCCGGCTGATCCTGCTGATGGCCAACCAGATCGGCGACGGCCGATTGCTGCAGGAGTGCCTGGCGGCGGCCCGCATCGCCCCGGCGCCTGCACCCGCCTGAGTCAAGGCCGGACCAGCGCCCGACGCCGCGTCCCCTAAAATCCACTCGTCCCGGACCACCGTCCGGGTGCGGCATCATGCCTGCGCGGGTTGCACGACCCGGCTGGCACGGCACCGCTGTATCACCGCTGTCTATTGGCAGGGCCGCCACAAGCGTTCCCGCACGACCAACGCACCACACCATGACCGACGCACTGAAGCAGCCCGGGCTCGAAAGCCTGTCCAAATCGTTTGAACCCGCCGCACTTGAGGCCTTCTGGGGCCCCGAATGGGAGCGCCGTGGCTACAGTACGGCGGGTGCACGGGGCACCGGCGTGCCCGATCCGCAGGCAGGTGCGTTTGCCATCCAGCTGCCGCCACCCAATGTGACCGGCACCTTGCACATGGGTCACGCGTTTAACCAGACCATCATGGACTCGCTGACGCGTTACCACCGCATGCGCGGCAAGAACACGGCCTGGATACCCGGCACCGATCACGCCGGCATTGCCACGCAGATCGTTGTCGAGCGCCAGCTGCGCGACCAGGGCATCAGTCGCCACGACATGGGCCCGACACCGGCTCAGGCGCGCAAGAACTTTGTCGCCCGGGTCTGGGAATGGAAGCAGAAGTCGGGCAACACCATCACCACGCAGATGCGCCGCATGGGCGACAGCGTGGACTGGAGCCGCGAATATTTCACGCTCGACGACAAGCTCTCTGGCGTGGTCACCGAAACCTTCGTGCGGCTTTATGAGCAAGGCCTGATCTACCGCGGCAAGCGCCTGGTGAACTGGGACCCGGTGCTCAAGACCGCGGTCAGTGACCTGGAGGTCGAGAGCGAGGAAGAAGACGGCTCGATGTGGCATATCCGCTACCCGTTTGCCGACGGCCCGCAAATGGTCGAGGGCCAAATGCAGGACGGGCTGGTGGTGGCCACGACCAGGCCTGAGACCATGCTCGGCGACGTGGCCGTGATGGTGCATCCGGATGACGCGCGTTACCAGCACCTGATCGGAAAACAGGTGCAGTTGCCGCTGTGCGATCGCAACATCATCGTGATCGCCGACGACTATGTGGACCCGGCCTTCGGCACCGGCGTGGTCAAGGTCACACCTGCGCATGACGTGAACGACTATGCAGTGGGCCAGCGCCACAAGCTGCCGATGATCGGCGTACTGGCGCTGGACGCCACACTCAACGATGAGGCCCCGGTCGCCTACCGTGGGCTGGACCGCTTTGTCGCGCGAAAGAAAGTCGTGTCCGATCTCGAAGCCCTGGGCGTTCTGGTCGAGGTGAAGAAGCACCGGCTGATGGTGCCGCGCTGCGCACGCACCGGCCAGGTCATCGAACCGATGCTGACCGACCAATGGTTCGTCGCGATGTCCAAGGTCAGCCCGATGGACCCTTCGGCGAAGTCGATTGCCCAGAAGGCGATCGACGCAGTCGAAAGTGGCGCAGTGCGCTTCGTGCCGGAGAACTGGGTCAACACCTACAACCAGTGGATGAACAACATCCAGGACTGGTGCATCAGCCGCCAGTTGTGGTGGGGGCATCAGATTCCGGCCTGGTACGGCGAAAACGGCGAATTGTTCGTGGCCCGTACCGAAGCGGACGCGCGCGCCGCGGCCGACCAGGCGGGCTACCAAGGCGCACTGCAGCGTGACGAGGATGTGCTCGACACCTGGTACTCTTCCGCGCTGGTGCCCTTCTCCACGATGGGCTGGCCGCAGGCGGTCGAATCCAGGGCGGACTCCGGCGGCGGCAGGCAGTCCGACTACGACCTGTACCTGCCCTCCAGTGTGCTGATCACCGGCTACGACATCATCTTCTTCTGGGTCGCCCGGATGATCATGATGACGACCCACTTCACCGGGCAGGTGCCGTTTCGCGACGTCTACATCCACGGCCTGGTGCGCGATGCGCACGGCCAGAAGATGAGCAAGTCCGAGGGCAATGTGCTCGACCCGGTCGACCTGATCGACGGCATCACGCTCGAGCCGCTGCTGGCCAAACGCTCGGAAGGACTGCGCCGGCCCGAAACCGCACCGGCGGTGCGCAAGAACACGCAAAAAGAATTCCCGGGCGGTATACCCGCTTTTGGCGCCGACGCCTTGCGCTTCACTTTCGCAGCGCTGGCCTCGCTCGGGCGCAACATCAACTTTGACACCAAGCGCTGCGAAGGCTACCGCAATTTCTGCAACAAGTTGTGGAACGCGACACGCTTTGTGCTGATGAACTGCGAAGGCCAGGACTGCGGGCTCAAGGACCACACGGCGGCCGAATGCGCCGCTGGCGACGCTGCGACGGCCTACCTGGAATTCAGCCCGGCCGACCGCTGGATCACGTCGGTACTGCAACAGGTCGAGGCCGACGTGACGCGCAGCTTCGAAGAGTACCGTCTGGACAACGTGGCCAACAGCATCTACCAGTTTGTCTGGGACGAGTTCTGCGACTGGTACCTGGAGATCGCCAAGGTCCAGATCCACACCGGAAGCCCGGCCCAGCAACGCGCCACGCGCCGCACGCTGATCCGCACGCTCGAAACCATCTTGCGCTTGGCGCACCCGGTCATTCCATTTATCACCGAAGCCTTGTGGCAGCAGGTCGCGCCGGTGGCGGGGCGCGCTGGCGACTCGGTCAGCATCGCGGCCTACCCGGTGAGTCAGCCCGAACGCATTGACACTGCAGCCATGGAGCACGTGGCGCGGCTCAAGGCACTAGTCGATGCTTGCCGCAACCTGCGCGGCGAGATGGGTGTTTCTCCGGCGACCCGGCTACCCCTGTTCGTGCTGGCAACCGACGCCGGTGAGGCAGCGTTTCAGCGCCAGTCAGCACCGGTGTTGCAGGCTCTGGCCAAGCTCAGCGAAGTGCGGGTGTTCGAGAACGACGGTGAATGGTCCGCAGCAGCCCAGGCGGCGCCGGTGGCGGTGGTTGGTGCGGCCCGCGTCTGCCTTTACATGGAAGTCGATGTGGCTGCCGAAAAGGTCCGACTCGGCAAGGAAGCCAAGCGCATCGAAGGCGAAATTGCCCGCGCGCACGGGAAGCTGTCGAACGAGGCGTTTGTCGCCAAGGCTCCACCTGCGGTGATTGCACAAGAGCGCCAGCGCGTCAGCGACTTCGAAGCTACTTTGGGCAAGTTGCGCGACCAACTCGCGCGGCTGGGCTGATTCAGTACCCGGCAGAGCGAATCCTGCCACGCTGCAAAGTCATCAGCGCCGGCGCATCAGGTGGATGAAGTCCGAACCTTGAGTCTGTTGCTCGACCAGTTCATTGCCGGTCTGCTTGGCAAATGCCTGAAAGTCGCGCACCGATCCGGCGTCGGTCGATATGACGCGCACGGTCTGGCCACTTTCGAGCCCACTCAACGCCTTCTTGGCCTTGAGGATGGGCAAGGGGCAATTGAGCCCGCGCGCATCGACTTCGATATCTGCTTGCATGACGTCTCCAATTGGGAATGTTCTCGATTCTATGTATGCTGAGCACCAGGCCGGAGCCTGCGCCGCTTCAGGTCGTCTTGCCCCATTCGACAAAGCGCGGCTGGTAACCTCGCCCGGTCAGCCAATCGGCGAGCGCATATCCCGTACCGGCGGGCCAGCACACCACGTCCTCATGCCGGTACAGCCGGTAGTCGACCAACTCCGGTGACAGTCGTACCGTGCCACTGCACGACGCGTGGTAGGCGATGATGATCTGGTTCATGCGCTGAAAGTCGTAAACGCCGATCAGGCTCAGCGCATCGACCTGCAGCTGGGTCTCCTCCCCGATCTCGCGTGCGATGCCTTCCTGCGGTGTCTCTGCGGCCTCCATGAAGCCGGTGATCAGGGCATAGGCCTTGGCGGACCAGGCGGCATTGCGCGCCAGCAGGATCTTGCCCTCAAACTCGATCACTGCGGCCAGCACCGGAACCGGGTTGTTCCAGTGCGTGAATCCGCAGGCGCCGCAGCGCAAGCGCTCCTTGTGGCCACTGTCTTCCAGTTGCCCGATCAACGCCAGCGGGTGGGCGCATTGCGGACAGAACTTGAACGTGTTCACCATCGGCATCAAGCGGGGAATACGCCGGTCGACAGATACCGGTCGCCCCGATCGCAGACGATGAAGACGATGGTGGCGTCCTTCTCCCGTGCGGCGATCTGTTGCGCAACCCAGCAGGCACCGGCGGCAGAAATTCCAGCGAAGATGCCTTCCTCGCGCGCCATGCGCCGGCACATTTCCTCCGCATCGGATTGGCTCACCAGCACCAATTCGTCGACTGTCGTCGGGTCGTAGATCTTGGGCATGTATTCCTGCGGCCACTTGCGTATGCCCGGAATGCGTGAACCTTCAGCGGGCTGGGCCCCGATGATCTTCACCGCAGCGTTCTTCTCCTTGAGGAAACGCGAGACGCCGGTGATGGTGCCGGTGGTTCCCATGGCACTGACGAAATGCGTGATCTGACCCTTGGTGTCGGCCCAGATTTCGGGGCCGGTGGTCTCGTAATGGATCCGTGGATTGTCCTGATTTGCGAACTGGTCGAGCACCCGGCCCTTGCCGCTGCTCTGCATCTGCTCTGCCAGATCACGGGCGTATTCCATACCGCCACTTTTGGGGGTCAGGATCAATTCCGCACCATAGGCCTTCATGGTCTGCACACGCTCGATCGACAAATCTTCGGGCATGATCAACACCATGTGGTAGCCCTTGATCGCTGCAGCCATCGCCAGCGCGATGCCGGTATTGCCCGATGTGGCCTCGATCAGCGTGTCGCCGGGCTTGATGTCGCCGCGCTCCTGAGCCCGCTGAATCATTGACACAGCCGGACGGTCCTTGACCGATCCCGCCGGGTTGTTGCCTTCGAGTTTGCCCAGCATGACATTGCCGCGCGACTGGTTCTGCGCAGCGCCGATACGCTGCAACACAACCATCGGCGTCTTTCCGATGGTGTCTTCGATGGTGGGGTATTTCATGCACTGCACTGTGCCATAATTTCGCCCTTGTTCTGACTCCGATGCCGGAGTGGTGAAATTGGTAGACGCACGGGACTCAAAATCCCGCGGGGTAAAACCCGTGCCGGTTCGATTCCGGCCTCCGGCACCATCCCCTTGCGGGGACGATTCAACGTGGTGATGGCCTTATTGCATAACCATCTTTCGCAACGTATCAGGCAACTCCCTCCAAGAGCCTTCGACTGCTGCTGGCCGCCTCCTGCAATCAGAGCCTTCGCGTCGGCACCGAACAGCCACACTCATTTGCCATGACGTACCAGCTGCTCAGCTTCGACCTCGACGGCACGCTGGTCGATACCGCCGGTGAAATTGCGTACGCTGCCAACGAAACACTGGCCGACGCCCGGTTGGAGCCTTACTCAGTCGAACAAATCACCCGACGCATCGGTGGTGGTGCACTGGTGTTGATGCGCGGCCTGCTGATTGACGCCGCGCCGGCAGATCAGAAGGCGTCGACGCCGGCACGCGAAGCCGCCAATGCCGCCATGGACACTGCGCATCTGCTGCAACGCTTTGAACATCACTACGCCAAGGTCGCCGGTACGCTGGCCCAACCTTATGCAGGTTGCGTGCCGACGCTGGAGGCGTTGCGCGCTGGCGGGGTGCGACTGGTTTGCATTACCAATAAGGAGCAAGTCTTTGCAGAACAGGTGATGCGTTCCACCGGGCTCGGCGGCTTTTTCGAACTTGTGATCGGTGGCGATACCCTGGCCCACAAGAAGCCCCATCGCTCGGTCATAGACCATGTGCGTCAGGTTTTCGACTGCCCAGTTGACCGTATGGCGCATGTCGGCGACTCGAGGATCGACGTACAGGCCGCCCGCAATGCCGGTGTCGCTGCCTGGGCTGTCAGCTACGGTTACAACGCCGGCGAACCGATCGCTGCCGCGGCGCCGGACCAGTGGTTCAATGAATTGCCCGCCGTTGCGCGCCATGTCGCCGCGCTGCGCCGCACACACCCGACCTGAGAAACAGGCTACCTTGCCAGAGGTGGGTGGCCGATGCCCCTGACGATACCCCTCACACTTGCCACGGTATCGAAACAGGCGCATTCTCCGGTCGGTAAGCAATCCGCTGCACGGGGGTTCACGATGCGCAAACTGTTCCGTAGTGCCCAGCCGACCCTGTGTCTGGTGTTGGCCATAGCCACCCACATGTGCATGCCGTCAGCAAATGCCGCCGAGACCGTCGACGCACCCACCGCCCAGACCCAGATTGCGCAACTGAGTCGGGCCAATGCAGCCGTCGTGGGTCTGCGCGTGGCGGTGGGCGACGACGCATCGTCGGCCGAAACACTCGGGCGTGCGCGCACCGGCTCCGGTGTGCTGATCGACAAAAGCGGACTGATCCTGACGATCGGCTACTTGATGCTCGAAGCGCAGAATATCCAGATCGTCACCCAGGACAACAAAACGCTGCCGGCGCAGGCCGTGGCCTACGACCAGGCCACCGGCTTCGGCCTGGTGCGCGCGCTGTTGCCACTGGAAGGCATCGAGCCCGTGGCACTGGGCAGCCTGGCGGAGCAGCGCACAGGCACCCCCTTGATGGCAGTCACGGGCATTCAGGCAGACGGCGCCGACAGCGACCTGAACATGGTGCAACTGGTCAGCAAACGGCCGTTCTCCGGCTATTGGGAATATCACATCGATGCCGCCGCGTTCACCAGCCCGCCGATCGCCAACCATTCCGGCGCCCCCTTGTTCAACCAGCAAGGGGAACTGGTTGGCATCGGCAGCCTGTTTGTCGGCGACGTGATGGGTGGTGATCGCCGCCTGCCTGGCAACATGTTCGTGCCGGTCGATCTGCTAAAACCCATCCTCGACGAGCTGCGCAGCACCGGCACCACCGCACGCAGTCACCGCCCGTGGATCGGCATCTCGTCGACCGAGCAGTCCGGCCGGGTGCAGATCGTGCGTGTGAGCAAAAACAGTCCGGCGCAGCAGGCCGGCTTGCAACCCGGCGATCTGGTACTGGCGGTTGACGGCACCAAGGTCGACTCGCTGGAGGCCTTGTACAAGAAGTTGTGGGATCGGGCCCACCCTGAGGCCGATATCACCCTCACCGTGTTGCAGGGCGCGGACATCCGGGCGATCCGCCTTCGGGCCGTCGACCGCCAGCTCAGCTATCGCAAACCAGCGGGCATCTGACGGTCCTGCCAGTGCCGGATAACGGCGCCGGCCTCAAGGCGGACGCAAGCCCTGAGCTACCGTCGGATACCGCAGCAACAGCTTGAGTTCGCGCTTGATTCGTGTGTTGTCCAGGCGGCGTGACTCACCCATGAAACTGAGCAACCCCAATGGAAGCGCGGCCGCGGCCGCTTCGCGCGCCAGCCGCGGGGGACGTGGCAGACCATACAAGTCGGCAGCCAAGTCGAAATAGTCTCCCATCTTCAGGCAGGTGTCGTCGCAGATGTTATAGACACGCTGGGGCCGAGCGCGCCACATGGCCAACGTGCAAGCGCGCGCCAGGTCATCGGCGTGGATATGGTTGGTGTACACATCGTCTTCACTGCGCAGCACCGGTGTACCGGCCTTCAGGCGCTTGTGCGGCGTACCGCCGATGCGGTCAGGCGCGTAGATGCCTGGAATACGCAAAATGCAGGCGCGCACACCGGAGCCTCGCCCGAAAAATCGCACCCAACGCTCCGCGTCCGCGCGCCGCTGCGCACGGGGTGTATCGGCGCGCAACATGCGCGTTTCCGCGACACGTGCGCCTGCGCAGTCGCCATACACGCCACTGGTGGAGCCATAGACCAGCGCCAGCGGCGCAGTACGCCGGCGCAAGGCTGCGACCAGCGCGCGGGTGCGGGTGTCAGTCCAACCTTCGGGTCGGGGCGGCGCAAGGTGAATGACGCGGTCGGCCAGGCCAGCCAGGCGACGCAGGCTGGCGGGCCGGTCCAGGTCACCGCGCAAGACCCGAACGCCGAGTTCACGCAGCGCGCCAGCGCGTTCCCCGGTGGAAGTCAGTGCCATGAGGTGCACACGACCTTGCAATGCGTTGGCGATACGCATGCCGACATCACCACAGCCGACGATCAGCACACGCTGCCTGCGAAAGCGCGCAGGCAGCGCTCCGAGCGGGTTTTGGTTTGAAGGCAAAATCGGGGACTCCAGTTTGAGAATTGCCAAGGATACCGAACCGATGACATTCCAGATTTCGATCCTGCCCAGCGGGCGCACGTTCACCGTCAATGCCGATGAGCCGATGCTGGCGGCCGGCATCCGTCAGGGCATCGGTCTGCCTTACGGATGCAAGGACGGTGCCTGCGGTTCCTGCAAGTGCAAGAAGCTCGAGGGTACCGTCGTGCATCGCGCCCATCAGAGCAAGGCCTTGAGCGACGAAGAGGAAGCCAACGGTTACGTGCTCACGTGCTGCGGTGTTCCACAAAGCGACGTGGTGCTCGAATCGCGCCAGGTCACCGAAGCCGGCGCTTTCCCGATCCGCAAGATGCCAGCGCGCGTGAGCGCACTTGAGCGCTTGTCGCACGACGTGTTGCTGATACGGCTCCAACTGCCGGCGAATGATCCGTTCATCTATCACGCAGGCCAATATGTCGAGTTCATCCTGCGCGACGGTTCGCGTCGCAGCTATTCGATGGCCAATGACATGCACAACGGACCGGCAATCGACTTGCATATCCGCCATATGCCCGGGGGCAAGTTCACCGATCACGTGTTTGGCGTCATGAAGGAAAAAGAGATCCAGCGCATCGAAGGACCGTTTGGCAGTTTTTACTTGCGCGAGGACTCCGACAAACCGATGGTGCTACTGGCGTCGGGAACCGGTTTCGCGCCGATCAAGGCCTTGATCGAACACATGCAGTTTCAGGGTATCACGCGCCCCGCCACCCTGTACTGGGGCGGACGACGGCCCGAAGACTTGTACCTGAACGCATGGGTGCAGCAAAAACTCGCCGAGATGCCGAACCTGAAATATGTACCGGTGATCTCCAATGCCACGCCAGAGGACTTTTGGACCGGCCGTACCGGCTTCGTGCACAAGGCCGTGCTCGAAGACCTGCCCGACCTGTCCGGCTATCAGGTTTACGCATGCGGCGCGCCTATCGTCATCGACTCGGCCAGGCTTGAATACAGTGACCTGGCCGGTCTGCCGGAAGAAGAGTTCTATGCAGATTCGTTCATCACGGAAGCAGACAAGGCCAAGGCCTGACCCGCGTTCGATGGTGACTTCGCCCTGGCTTCGTCCAGGTCATCCCCAGGCCCGGCCCAGTGTTCCGCCCGGGTACCAATTCAAGAAAAAACCATCCCATGCAACTATCTGCCATTGCCAGCATCACGGCGGTAGCCGCGAGCCTGTTCATCATGCCCATCGGCGCCATTGCGCAGTCGAAGACTATCCGCATCGTCGTGCCATATGGTCCCGGCGGCCCGATCGACGTGACGGCGCGCATCCTGGCCGAACGCGTCAAGGACAGCCTGGGCACCGTCATCGTTGAGAACAAGCCCGGTGGCGGTGGCAACATCGGTGTCGACCTGGTTGCCAAGTCGGTGCCGGACGGCACGACCATCGGCATTGCCGCCGTTGCCACACACGCCATCAACCCGTGGCTTTACAGCAAGATGCCGTTCAATGCGGCCACCGACTTCGCGCCCGTCACCCAGATGGTTCGTGTACCCAACGTGCTGGTGCTCAACGCCGACACCGCCAATCGCCTGTCCATCAACAGCGTGGCCGACCTGATCAAGTACGCCAAGGCCCACCCGGGCAAACTCAACTACGGCTCCGGCGGCAACGGCAGCGGCGGCCACCTTGCCGGCGAGATGTTCAAGTCGCAGGCCGGCATCTTCGCCGTGCATATTCCGTACAACGGCGGCAACCCGGCGCAACTGGCACTTTTGTCGGGTCACGTCGACTTCAACTTTGACAACCTGGCCACGGCATCGGCCAACATCAAATCGGGCAAGCTCAAGGCATTGGCAGTGACTACCGCACAACGCAGCCAGGTATTGCCCGATGTCCCGGCCGTAGCTGAAACACTCAAGGGCTTCGAGGTCGACACCTGGTGGGGACTGGTTGTGCCGGCGGCCACACCCAAGGATGTGGTGGCCAAGCTGAACCAGGCCTTTGTCGCCGCACTCCATTCGCCGGAAGCGAAGGCCCGTTTTGCCACCTTGATGGCCGAGCCGGTTCCGACGACACCGGAGCAGTTCGGCGCCCTGATGAACGCCGAGCGCGCCAAGTATGAGCCGGTCGTCAAGGCGTCGGGCGCCAAGGTCGACTAATCTGCCGGTTCTGCGGGCGCCTGCCGCTGTGGCGAGCGCGCCGCGAACACCATGTCGATTCGGTTGCGCTCGCCCTCGCGCAGGTAACGAAATTCGTCGGCCAGGCGGAACACCATCATCAGGCCCAAGCCACCTGCGGGTCGCTGCTCAAGGGCAAGCGCGGATCGGCGCAAGGCCTCGTCCAACCTGGCCACGGGATCGAATGGGGCGAAAGGGTCCTCGTATCGCATCAGCAGGCCGTCGAGCCGGGCGTCGGCCGCCATCCAGACCACCGGCTCCGGCGACAACTGCGCGCCACCATACACAATGGAATTGCTCAGCAGCTCCTCAAGTGCCGTTTCTGCGCGCAACACAGTCGCCATCTCCAGCGCGGAGGACACCGATTTCAGATGCGCCACCATGGAAACCAGGGATTCCATGCGGGCGGGAAAGCGGTATAGTGAGGCAGCACCCATCTGTTCGAATTAGAACAGTCAATCGGAGGCAGAGCAAATGAACCACTTTAAAACCATCGCGTTGGCATTAGTGCTTTCACTCACGGGCCTGCATGCCACGGCAGGTGACGAAGCTGGTGTCGTGAAGATCAGCCAGGGCGATGTCAGGGTCGAACGCGAGCGGCTAATGCAGCCGGCGCCGGTCGGCACCCGCATATTCGCCAGCGACCGGGTCGTAACGGGTCGCGACAGCGCGGTGGGCATCACCTTGCGCGACAACACCTTGTTGTCTGCCGGGCCGAATTCGACCATCGACTTGAACAAGTTTGCCTTCGACAGCACCACCCATTCGGGTGCCATCGACGCGACAGTGCGGCGCGGCACCTTGTCGGTGATCTCCGGCAAGATCGCCAAGGCCACACCTGAGGCGGTCCGATTCTCCGCCCCGGGCATGACGCTTGGCGTGCGCGGAACCAGCTTCCTGATCGATGCCGGCCAGTAGCCGCCGGGCTGGCCTGAACCACCATGCTGCTGTTCGCTGTCGGTCTCGCAGGCATCGTGTATCTGAGCCTGACGGCGCAGCCCACCAGCACTGTTCTGCTACTGCCAGATGCCGACGGCCAAACCGGACAGGTCGAAATACGCACCGCTAGCGACCGGTTGGCTTTGAATCGAGCATTTACCAACGCTGACATCACCCATCGAGGCCATTTCGTCGCGAGCGTGCAAGACGCTGCGATAGTCCAGCAAAGGTATGCACGCACGCTGGCGGCTCGCCCTCCCGCGGCGGAATCATTCACACTGGTCTTCGAATCCGGTTCGGCCGTAGAGCTTGCGCCTGAATTCAAGGCCGTGCTCGATCGCCTGCTCGCAGCCATCGCGCGCTTCCCCGCGCCAGAGGTTACCGTGATCGGTCATACCGACCGTGTCGGCTCCGTCGAAGACAACGACCGCCTGTCGATCAGGCGCGCCGAGACCGTGCGCGACAAGCTGGTGCAGGCCGGCTTGTCTGCGTCCATGATCTCGATTGCCGGCAGGGGCGAACGGGAACCGGCGCTGGCCACCGCCGACGAGGTGGCCCAGGCAGAAAACCGGCGCGTCGAGATCAGCGTGCGCTGACGGGCAGCGGCAGCGACCGGCATCACATACGCGCCGATTCGCCTGGCCCGTTCCAGCGCACGACCAGAATGGCCAGGTCATCGGAGGCCTCCGCCCCATCCACAAAGTCCGCCACATCACTGCGCAGCCTCTTCACGATCGCCTCGACCGGCGCCGCATCGCCGACAGCTGCCAATGCGACGCGCAATCGCTCGCTGCCGTAAAGGTCGGCCGCAGGATTGGCCGCCTCGGTGATGCCATCCGTCATCATCACGAGATCGTCGCCAGGCGCCAGTTGCAGGTGTTGCACGGTGTAGGCGAAGTCGTCCAGCACACAAAGCGGCGGCCCGCCTGCATGCGCCGGCGCACTCACCTGCCGCGGCGACCGACCAGGCCCGCGCAGCCAGGGCGCGTCATGGCCGGCATTGACCAGTTCGAGTGCACCGGTCTGCACGTCGAGCACTCCCAGCAACATCGTCACAAAAAGCGTTTCCACATTTCCGCGCGACAAGTCCAGATTGGCTGCCGACACCACGGCCGATGGCCCGCCTGCGAGACGCATCGCAAAACTGCGTGACAAGGTCTTGGTCACCGCCATGAACAGGCTGGCCGGAACGCCCTTGCCAGAGACGTCGCCAATGAGAAAACACAGGCGCCGCTGATCCACCATGAAGAAATCGAACAAATCGCCGCCAACTTCGCGCGCCGGCTCCAGCAGGGCGCCAATGGCAAAGCGGCGCTCTCCCGCAAACGCCGTGCGGGCATCGGGCAGCGATCCGAGCTGAATTCGGCGTGCCGCCTCCATTTCGCCGGCAAGCCGGGCCGCATCCTCCCTCAGGTCGCGCTCGAGCGCGGCAAGCCGCCGATTGTCGCGTTCGACCTCCAGCGTCGAACTCGACACCAGGCCGGCCAGCGTGGCGGCAAAGGCAATCGACATGCCGGCACCGTCAAACAACCAGCCCTGGGCGTGGAACAACGCAACTCCGGAGCCCAGCAGCATCAGACATACAAGCGATACCCCGGCGCCAACCCGGCGCGGCCGGCGCCCGCCGTGCTGGTCATGGCGCGCCAAGGCGCCAGGAATCCAGACGATCATCGCCAACCCCAACGCCAGCAGAATCGCCAGTTCGGCATAGGGCATCCACCATGGACGCAGCAACATGCGGCCGTCGAGCAAGCTCTCCAGCAATTGCGCCTGGATCTCGATACCCGGCACACTTTCGCGCAGCGGCGTCACACGCCAATCGTTCAATCCAGACCCAGTCAGGCCAACCAGCACCAGCTTGTGCTGCAGCGCTTCGCCGGACACCTTGCCGACGAGCAATTGCACCGCCGAGATGTTGCGCAATTGCGCACCCGCTTCGCCGCGGGCGAAATGCAGCCAAACGTCACCACCCGCCTGGGTCGGCACCGTCAATTCTGCCACCCGCACGGTGCGCACACCATGGCGATCCACGTCCAGGTCAATGGCACCGCTGCCGCTTGCCACACGCAGCATTTCCATCGCCAGCGACGGCGTAGGCACCGGCCCAATCGCGGCAACCAGCGGAATGCGCCGTACGACCGCATCCTCGCGTACCGACACCAGTGCTTGCCCATGTGCTGCAACCTGCAACTCCGGCAAACTGGTCAGTACAAAAGGAAAGCTATGCAAGAATGCCAACGCATCACCACCACTGACTTCGATTGGCACCGTACGCATGCCCTCGCGCGTGCTGTAGGTCGAAAATTTGAAACCTGCTGCGCCCAGCACGGTGGGAGCGTCCCGCAGCGATCGCGCCAGCCGCACGTCATGCGGGGGCAACTGCCGGAGTGCATCCGCCAGCCCCGCGTGATTCGAATCCAGTCGGTCAGCCACGCGCTCAGGTGAACTCTGATCGGCCTCCGGCATGTAGATGTCGAGGCCGATTGCCGCCGGGTCGTGGCGGGCGATCGCATCCACGAGAGCGGCCATCTGACTGCGCGGCCAGGGCCATTGCCCCAGCGCCTTGAGGCTGTTCTCGTCGATAGCGACCACGGCCACGGGCTGCGCCTGTCGCTCGCGCGGGAGCAGGCGCTGGTACGCATCGAACAGCCACTGCTGGACGCTGGACAGAGGCGCGCTGACGGCAAACAGCACCTGCTGCGCCGGTGTCTGTGGCGCATCGATGCGTGCGCGCAGGATCCCGGCCGCAAGCAGCACGGCGAAGACCGCCAGTATCAACGCTGCGGCCAATCGACCACGCCCGTAGAGGAACAGCCGGCCGAACAGCGTGTCGTGCCGGTTCATATGATTAAAGGTTCAGCTCGAGGCCATCCCAGGCAGACAAGACCTCCAGCACATGGCCGTCGCGGGTGATTTGCTCGAAGCGCCGGGTCTCCTCCAGCACCTTGGCGATCTGCGAGTCGCTGTAGGCAGGTTCATGGTGAAACATCAGCAGGCGCCGCACATGTGCGGCCTGGCACAACTCGACGCCGACGATATTGCTCGAATGCCCCCAGTCGGCCTTGACCGAAATCGCATCGGCCAAAGAGTACATGGCGTCGAACACGACCACGTCGGCATCGCGAAACAATCGGATGAAACCGGCGCGTTCTTCTTCGTCTTCGAGCCGGTGCTCGGAGTCGGTCGAATACACCAGGCTCTTGCCGCCACGCTCGAAACGCCAGCCATACGATTCGCCGGCGTGGCGCTGCGCGTGCGCGATGACCCGCGTGCCGTCGACCTCGAATGGCTGCCCCGGCGTCACGGTATCGAATGTGAAGTCAGCCGAAAAATGATCGAAACGTACCGGGAAAGATGGCTCGGCCTGCTGCCGGCGCAGCGCAAATTCGGCATGCGGATGGCAGCTGTGAACGATGATGCGGTTGCCCGGAATGTAGACCGGCGTAAAAAACGGCAGACCCATGATGTGGTCCCAATGCAAGTGGGACAGGAACACATGGTAGGTCTGCGGCTTGTCTGCGCCGTACTTCTCAATCATGTGCGCACCCAGCGGCCGCACGCCGGTGCCCAGGTCCAGAATGATATGTTCGTCGCCATCCGTCTCGATCTGCAGACAACTCGAGTGGCCGCCGAACGTGCCGGCGACGTCGAAGCCCAGTCCGTCGACATACGCTGCCATGGCACCGGGCACGGCCAGATCACGACCCTGTGCGCCTTCGAGCGCACGCACAATCTTGGCCCGGACATCGGGCGCCGTCAGTGAAACCGGAATCGAACCGCGTGTGCCCCAGCAGTGCAGTTTCATGGCGCCAGTCCCGCTGCCGCCGAAGTGACGTCCGGATACACCGACAACACCAGATTGAAGTGGCTTACCTGGAACACCTCGGTGACGATTGGCGTGAGGGCCGCGATTGCGATCCGGCCGTGCTGCGCCTTGACCTGCTTGGCAGCGAGCAGCAACACGCGCAGACCGACGCTGCTGATATAGACGACATCCGAGAAATCGAGCACCAGCGGCGTACCGGCCGCAGTGCAGGCCACGAGATGTGGCGCAAGTACCGCTTCAAAATCCTTGGCATGCGAATGGTCGAGCCGACCTTGCACGCGAAGCACCCGTGTGGTACCCAGATTGCCCGAAGAAACTTCCATGCAGACCTCGCCTTGCCCTAGTCCGAAAAGAGTATAGCCACCGACGCCGAAAGCCGGAATCTGCCGTGGTGGCTGGCCGCGCTTCGCATGGCGCTTATAGTTATCGCCTTTCCAGCTGAAACACATATCCATCATGAAAACCAAAGCTGCCGTGGCCTGGAAGGCCGGTGCACCACTGACCATCGAGACCGTCGACCTGCAGGGGCCGAAATTCGGCGAAGTACTGGTCGAGATCAAGGCCACCGGCATCTGCCACACCGACTACTACACCTTGTCAGGCGCCGACCCGGAGGGCCTGTTTCCTGCGATCCTCGGGCATGAAGGCGCTGGCATCGTGGTGGATGTCGGTCCGGGTGTCACCGGCCTGAACAAGGGCGACCATGTGATTCCGCTGTACACGCCGGAATGCCGCCATTGCAAGTTCTGTCTGTCGCGCAAGACCAATCTGTGCCAGTTGATCCGCGGCACGCAGGGCAAAGGCCTCATGCCTGACGCCAGCAGCCGCTTCAGCCTGGACGGCAAAGCCATCCTGCACTACATGGGTACCTCGACCTTCAGCAACTACACCGTGGTGCCGGAGATCGCGCTGGCCAAGATTCGCGAAGATGCTCCGTTCGACAAGGTCTGCTACATCGGCTGCGGCGTCACCACCGGAATTGGCGCAGTGTTGTTCACCGCCAAGGTCGAGGCCGGCGCGAACGTTGTCGTATTCGGTCTGGGTGGTATCGGCCTGAACGTGATCCAGGGCGCAAAAATGGTGGGCGCGGACAAGATCATCGGTGTGGACATCAATCCGGCGCGCGAGGCCATGGCACGCAAGTTCGGCATGACCCATTTCATCAACCCGAAAGAGCTCGAGGCTGCCGGCGAGAGCGTAGTGGAGCGTATCGTGCAGCTCACCGATGGCGGTGCCGACTACAGCTTCGAATGCATTGGCAATACCAGGATCATGCGCCAGGCGCTCGAGTGCACGCACAAGGGCTGGGGCCGCAGCATCATCATCGGTGTTGCCGAAGCCGGCGCCGAAATCAGCACCCGGCCGTTTCAACTGGTCACCGGGCGCAAATGGGAAGGCTCGGCGTTCGGAGGCGCGCGTGGGCGCACCGACGTGCCACGCATCGTGGACTGGTACATGGACGGCAAGATCAACATCGATGACCTGATCACCCACACGATGCCGCTGGAGGACATCAACAAGGGCTTCGATCTGATGAAGAGAGGCGAGTCGATCCGCGGCGTGGTGCTGTTCTGACGTCCGGCTCCAAGGCCGAAACTGCACCAAAACCGGGCCTGAGGGTCAGCCGCAGGCCAACTCAGCAAGATGCCGGCATCGGCACGCATTCGGCGTTTACTGGGGCCCGGGGCCTCGTCCGGCAATATGACGGAATGTGATGCGGCCCTTGGTCAAGTCGTAAGGCGACAACTCGATCGACACCTTGTCGCCCGCAATGATGCGAATATGGTGCTTGCGCATCTTGCCGCCGGTATAAGCCACCAGCTGGTGGCCGTTGTCCAGCGTCACGCGAAAACGGGAATCGGGCAGGACCTCGGTCACCAGACCGCTCATTTCAATCAGTTCTTCTTTGGCCATGGCCAATACTCCCGTGAATTTCCAACAAACTGGATATGCGGCGACCGTCAGGAAATACGGGTCGGCGCGACCGTATCGCACCCATCACCCGCCGTGCAGCGCTGCGTGCGGACGAGACACCCATCGGTGCCACACCCCACGTCGCCCTGACACCGGTCGTCACATTGCACGGATAGTCAGACGCTCCGTGCCCGGCCGCAAGCATCTGGTACCTGGAGCCGTCAAAGCCTTCAAGTATATAGCGCCAGGTCCGGGCCACCGTCAAAGGAAGCATGCGGGCACTTTGCCGCGGTCAACGCGCCGCAGTCGCGGCGTTGGCACGGTCCACTTCGTTTTGCCCTTGTGCGCCACCGGATTGCGGAACCAACTCGCCCGCGCGCGCGCACACAGCGTCGAGTTGCAAGGCGAGCTGCTCGGCAGCATCTTCACCGGTGCCAATCCAGACGCCGCGTGTCAGCGTAATGTGGGCGGCTTCGAAGGTTCCGGCGCCGGCACACAAGATGGTCCGGTTGGGCGCATCCTGCGACGCCAGTACCAGCATCGCAGGCGTCACCGCTTTGGGATCCAATGCCTGAAACATGGCCTCGGGCATGAGCCCCTGCGTCATGCGGGTGGCGGCCGTTGGCGCCCGACAATTGACTCGAATGTCGTACTTGGAGCCTTCCAGCGACAGCGTCTGCATCAGTCCCACCAGCGCCATCTTTGCCGCCCCATAGTTGGACTGGCCGAAATTGCCATACAGACCGGACGACGAGGTGGTCATGACCACACGTCCGTACTTCTGCGCCACCATTGCAGGCCATACCGCCTTGGTGCAAAACACCGCACCCATCAGATGAACATCGAGTACCTGACGAAAATCGTCCAGTTCCATCTTCGCAAATGTCTTGTCGCGCAGGATGCCGGCGTTGTTCACGAGAATGTCGACCCGACCCCAGGTGTCCATCGCCTGAGCGACCAAGGCCTGCACCGCATCAAAATCGGTCACCGAGGCCATGTTGGCGATCGCCTCGCCACCGGCCGCCCGAATCTGTTCCACCACGGCCTGGGCCGCACCCGACGACCCACCTGTGCCGTCGCGCGCACCGCCCAGATCGTTGACCACCACCCTGGCGCCACGGGCGGCCAACGCCAGCGCATGTTGGGCAC
>Ga0105048_10002823_pt1 | contig 28343 bp, 19 predicted proteins | sample MAT05_FD_78382 | JGI IMG/M metagenome (GOLD analysis project Ga0105048, IMG submission 78382) | Freshwater microbial communities from Lake Fryxell liftoff mats and glacier meltwater in Antarctica - MAT-05 | ecosystem: Environmental > Aquatic > Freshwater > Ice > Liftoff microbial mat | place...
ATGCACCGACATGGCGGCCGGGCGCGGGCTTACGCTTGCCCAGCGTGCCAACCGTCCGCGATCAAGCCGTGTGTATCCGCATCTGGGACTGGTCCGAGACCAGCCAGACCGTGTCGCTGTTCGCGCGCGACCTGGGCATCCTGCGCGGCATCGCCAAGGGGGCCAAACGCGAGGGAGCGCCGTTCTCAGGGGGGCTCGAAACCCTGACCCGCGGAGAGGTTGTGGCGATCGTCAAGTCCAACGAACGCTCGCCCGACGGACTGGCGACGCTGACAGCGTGGGATCTCCAGGAAACTTTTCCAGCGGCCCGGCGCGCGCTTCCCGCCTTTCACGCCGGCTTGTATATGTTGGACCTGGTCCATCACGCCGTGCGCGACGCCGACCCGCACCCGGGGCTCTACGACGGCCTTCTGGCGGCCTTGCGAGGTTTGGAGATCGCCAGTGGTGTGCCGATGACGCTGGCGAGGTTCCAGTGGCTGGCGCTCAAAGAGTGCGGGTTCACGCCAGAGTTAGACCGCGACGTGCGCACCCAGGGGGTGCTCGTGCCAGCGGCGACTTACGGGTTCTCGGCCACGCTGGGCGGATTTCTCGCCGATCCGGGTGGCGGGTCGGTTTCCCGAGAGATCGGAGCCAACGACCGGGCCAACGACGAGGCGAGCGACGGGGCGAGCGACCCAGGCCCGATCTGGCGGGTACGAGCCGGGACGATCGAGTTTCTGCGCGGATTAGACAGCTTGACAAAGTTGGGATCCGAGCCCGAGATCCTCACCAGCGATCCTAACGGCCCGGGAGAACCCGGGGGGGCGGTCGGTCGCGCCAATCGCTTGCTGGCGATGTACTTCCAGACAGTGCTCGGGCGCTGGCCGCTGTCGGTTCATACCGTTTTTCCGGGCATCTCGGGCGGCGAATCACGAGGCGGCGCTTAAGCCGATCCCCGGGCATGTCGATGCTCACACTGGATCGGGTGTGCCAGCTTCGAGGCTGTGCGCTCGGTCGCACCGTGCCCAGACTTCTTTGAGCAGATCGAACACAATGCGAGACGAGCTACTCGAACAGATTTTGGTCTGCCCTTCCCTGCCGTCGTTGCCAGCGGTGGCGCTTCGCGTCATCGAGCTGGCGGGCAAAGAAGGCGTGGTCATGAAGGAACTGGCCGCCACGATCGAGCAGGACCAAGGCCTGTCGGCCAAGGTTCTCAGGACAGTCAATTCCAGCTTCTATTCCGTTCGTACCAAATGCTCGACGATCAGCAAGGCGCTGGTGCTGCTGGGGCTGGGGCCGGTGAAGACTCTTTCGCTGGGCTTCTCGCTCGTCTCGGCTGTCGCAGATTCCGGTGACGACGCCTTTGATTTCAAATCGTACTGGCGGCGCGGGCTGTACAGCGGCGTGGCGGCCAAGTGCCTCGCGGAAGCGGCGGGCTACAAGTGCGCCGAAGAAGCGTTCCTGGGCGGGCTGCTGCAGGACGTGGGCATGGTCGCCATGCGCCGAGCGATCGGCAAACCCTACCTAGACGTGCTGGCCCAGACCAAGGGCGACCACCGCAAGCTCGTGAAGCTCGAGGTCGATACCTTCGAAATCCAGCACCCCGAGATCGGCGCGATGCTGGCCAAGCGGTGGAAACTGCCCGACGAACTGGTGCTGCCCGTGAAGTACCACGAGAGGCCTACGGCGGCCCCCAAGGAATGCACGCAGCTGGTGCGTTGCGTCGGTCTTGGAAACTTTGCGCACGACGCGTTGACCGAAGCCGACCCCACCGACGCGATGCGCAAGCTGTACACACGCTGCGAAGAGTGGCTGTCGATGCCCCCGACGAAGGTCGACGAGGTGATGCGGCGGATCGGGACTGCGGTGCGCGAGATGTCCACGCTCTTCAGCCTCGACACCGGGTCATCCACCAACGTCGACGACGTGCTGCGCCGGGCCGAAGCTCAACTGACCGCCATGACCAAGAGCGGAGAGCGCGCGACCGCGCCAGCCGGGTCCGGGCTGGAATCGCTGCTGAAAGACTCCGGCGAGTTTGATCCGCTCACCGGTGTGATCGCTCGTGGAGGCTTTGACGGCGCGCTGCGGCAGGCGTTCGCGTCCGCCGCTAAAGAGAACGACTCGACCTCGCTCATCGAGGTAAGCATCGACGGGCTTAAGGACGTGAACACCGCAGGATCACCCGACACCGCCGACGACGTGGTCGTTGGTGTGGCCACCCTCATGAAGAAGCACTTCGAGCCGATGGGCGGGCTGGTGTGCCGACTCACACCAGAAATCTTCGCGGCCGTCATGCCCGGGAGCAGCGGGGCCGAGGCGAGAGCCGTCTCCGAAGAGTTCAGGCTCGCGGTGCTTCGGGCTCGCGAAAACTGGGGCCTCAAACCCGCGGGCGGCACTTCCCCCGCGGCCAAGATCGGCGTGAGCATCGGGCTCTCCGCCCGCGAGCCCTCCGGATCGATCTTCGAGAAGCCCGAACAAATGGTCGTCGCGGCGGCCCAGGCGGTCAACGCTTCCCGAGCCGCGGGCGGCAACCAGACCAGCGTCTTCACGCCGCGCGCCGCCGCGTAGAAAAGCTCTTCAAGCACCGATCGCGACGCTTTTCCGCTACCATCCTCCTCATGCCAATCCGCGATTCGCTTGACAAGCTCCTCGCCAGCCGATCTCTCACTCGCGCCCAAGCCACCACAACCTTCGACGAGATCCTCAGCGGTCGGGCCGACGACGCCCAGATCGCCGCACTCCTCGCTCTCATTCAATCACGCGGTGCCACCGTCGACGAGCTCACCGGCGCTGCTGAGTCCATGCGCCGACACGCCGCCCACGTCCCCGTTCAAGATTCAATCGACGCCCCCATCATCGACACCTGCGGCACCGGCGGCGCGCCCAAGGCCTTCAACGTCTCCACCTGCGCCGCCATCGTCGCCGCCGCCGCCGCGCCCAAGAAAATCCGCGTCGCCAAGCACGGAAACCGCAGCCGCACCGGCCGCGGCTCGGCCGAAGTCCTCGCCGCCCTAGGCGTCAACATCGACGCCTCGCTCGAAACCCAGGCTAGGTGCCTTGACACCGTCGGCGTCTGCTTCTGCTTCGCCATCCACCACCACCCCGCGGTGAAGCACGCCATGCCCGCACGCCGCTCGCTCGGCTTCCCCACCATCTTCAACCTGCTCGGCCCGCTCACCAACCCCGCCAACGCCAAACGACAGCTCATCGGCGTCTACGCCGAATCTCTCGTCGAGCCCATGGCCCGAGCCCTCGCCAACCTCGGCACCGAACGCGCCATGATCGTCCACGGGCTCGACGGGCTCGACGAAATCTCCATCGGCGCGCCCACCCGCGTTGCCCACGTCGAACGAAACCACATCCGCATCGACACCATCCACCCCGACCGCGTCGGCCTCCGCCACGCCACCCTCGACCAACTCCAGGCCGATTCCCTCGATCGCGCTGTCGAATTGTTCAAGGACATCCTCGCTGGCGAACCCGGGCCCACCCGCGACATCGTGCTCATCAACGCCGCCGCGGCCCTCGTGGTCGGCGCCGCCGCGCCAGACCTCGCGGTCGGCGTCCGGATTTGCCAGAACGCGATCGACGAGGGCGACGCCACGCGCACCCTCGCGCGTCTCGTCGAGATCTCACACACAAAGTGATCCGCGCCGAGGTTCCTCGCGCGAAACGTAAGGCAGCCCAAGGCACGAAGGATCGCCGATCCTGCTCGAAATCACGCGCCCTTCTGCAGCACGTTCAACGCCACCTCGAACCGAGCTCGCGCCCGCTCCGCGTCGTTGGCACCCAACGCCTTGAACGTCGGCCCCACCACAAAGTACTCGACCGCGACCGAATCCTTCGAAAAGTCCGAACGCCGCACCCACAGCGTCAGGTCCACGCCGCTCGTCCGCGCGATCCAATCACCCAGCAGCTTCCGCGCGACCTCGCTGTCAGGACCCGCCTGCCCGCACTCGGCGATCGCCCGGGCCGTCAGCTCCAGCTGCGACTTCATCGCGTCCGCTCCCGCCGAGTTCCCCGGATAATCACCATCCACCGAGAACCCCGCCGCCCCCAGCCGCCCGACCAGCCGCGCCACCGCGGCCTTGTTCGCTGGCGAAAGCGGCTTGGGAAGATCCACCACCACCAGCACGTGCCCGTCAGATCGCGGCAACTCCGCCGCGGCGTCCGTTACGCTCGCACCCGCGTTCGCCTGCGACGTGCGCGCCGAATCACGCCCGATCTCGTACACCGCCGGCCTCGAAACAGCCAACGACCTCGCCACACCGCTATGCGCCCGTAGCGTCGGCCCCGCGGGCACCGCTGGCAGGTCGGGCATGACGGGCAGGTCGGGCATGACGGGCATGGCCGGTTCCACGATCGCAACCACCCGCGACCACGCCTGCTCTCCATCCACACCGCCGTCTCGCGCGTACACCTCCTGCCCGTCGACCGTCTCGAACGCCTTGGTCGGTCCCTGCGCCCGCAGCCCCGCCTTGATGTACGACGTCACGCCGATCCCAAACCCCACCAACACCAGCAGGCTCACCATCACCACGCCCACGTTGGGCCGAGTATCAAAGGGTTTGGCCACCTTGACCCGCCGCGACGCCCGCGACAACCCACGCGCTCGCGCCGCGTCAACCCGGGCTCGCGCCCGCGTCAGCTGCTCCTGGGCCGAACGACGCGGTGCGCCCTGCAGCGGCGAACGCCCAGCCGCCATCCCGGCCGCCACCCCAGCCGCCATTCCAGCCGCCTCCGGAGCCGCGAACGGCAAGACCGATGCCGCCGGGCTCACTCGCGGCTCCACCGCGCCCTCGGCCTTGTGCGCACCCGTCCACCAGTTCGTCAACGTCAACTTTGGCGCGGTCCGCGGGCCGCGCGCCTCACCCTCCGCCGCGACTCCCGCCCCGCGCGGCGAGTGCGCCGCCGCGACCGCCGCGATCTCCGGATCGAGCATGGTCGACGGCGCCGTGTTATCCACTCCCCCGGCCGCCCGCATGCTCGGCAGCTCGAACGGCTTCACCACGAACGGATCGCGGTTCGTCGCCACGTAAATCAGGTCCTCCGCCATAGCCGCCGCGGTCGGGTATCGCTTGTCATAGTCTGTCATCGCGCGCCGCACGATCCACCGCACCGCGTCCGGGCAACGCTTGGTGATCTGCGACAGCACGCCGTGAGCCGGGAACGAGTTCTCGATCACCGAGTACAACACCGCGCCGACCGCGAAAATATCAAACCGCGTGCCGTCCACGTCCTGAACCTTCACGCCCTTGAGCGCCAGCCGCACCAGCTCGGGGTCGCGGAAATACTCTGTCCCGTGCGTCGTCAGCGTCATCGCCGAGCGCAGCGGCGTGATCAACCCAAAGTCCACCAGGTGCGCCCGCGACCCGTCCACAATGATGTTGTCCGGCTTCACGTCCTTGTGCCACAGCCCGCCGCGGTGGTACGTGTCCAGCGTCTTCAAAAGATCAACCACGTACCCCGTGCCGCTCCGCAACGGGTTGGCGTCCAGCCCGCCGGGCGCGCTGGCCGTGTGCAACTGCTGCGTCACGATCGAAAGCGACTGCCCCGGTACGAACTCCATCACGTAGAAAAACCGATCTGGCGTCAGGTCGTGGTCCAGCACCAGCCCCAGCTTCTTCGCGGCGTCCAGCGAACGGCTCTCACGCACGATCTGCGGCAGGCTGCTCCCGTCTTGCATGCTGAACGACTTGATCACCACCTGGCTCAGATCACCCCGCCCCATCCGCGCGAACACCGCACGCTTGGTCGCGTCCGGCTCCGCAACATACAGCTTGCTCCCCGACCCTCCGCCCGGCAGCGACCCGACGATTTTGTACCCCTCGAACTGCCCGGTGCGCTTGCTCGGCGCGTCCGCGCCCGGGGCCTGCGCCACCATCACGGGCATGCGCTTCTCCACGCCCTCGGTCAGCGCCGTCAACCCCAGGAACCGAGCCGGGTGCCCGAGAAAAATGCGGTACGCCGATAGAGCGACGTTGCGGATCTCGCCCGTCACCCCGCGCCCGTAGTGGGCCGCCGCCGACCAGCGCCCGATCACCACGTTGCCCAGCACCATCGGCACCATCAGCAGGCCCGTGACCGTCGCGCCAATCACGCGCAGCACGTCCATCACCTCGCCCGACACGAAGCGGAACACGTGCCCGATCGCATACCCGATCCAGGTAAAGATCTTCACCGCGAAAAGAATCGCGAGCACACCCGCCACGATCACGAGCAAGATCGCGGCAACAACCAAGGCAGGGGTAGCGATAGGGTCCATGTGTTCCTCGATCCGTTCCGAGTTCCCGCGAAAGGCAGGTTCTCCGAGCCGATTCCTCTTCTTGGTGCGTCGGCTCTCCGAGCCGAGCCTTCGCCTTCTCTTCTCAACACCCCGCCCGCCCAAGCCAAGCGCCGCGAATCAACTCACACCACCCGCTCAACGCACCCGATTCGCGTCGTCGCTCCGCCGAAGCTCCAGCTGCTGGTGATAAATCTCCGCGATCGCCTCATCGAACCCCGGCTCGTCAAACGGCGCCGAAGGGTTCCCGCTCGCATCAACCTTGGGATTCAGCTCCAGCCCGTTTCGCGCCGCCTCTTCACGCTCATCGTCCGTAAAGCTGTACGTCGCGATCACCTCCGAGAGCCGCCGCCGCAGTGATTCTCGAACCTTGGCCAATCTCCGGCTCACCGTCGGCTCGCTCGTCCCCAGCGCCGCCGCCACTTCTTTCCCGCTCTGCCCGTCCAGCACTCTCATCCGATAGATCGAAAAATCGGTGAAATCTGTCTCTTTCTCGACCATGCGGATCGCCGCTTCGACTTTCGCACGAAACACCGCCGCCTCATACTGTTCGTCAACCCCGGCCGTGGTCGCGGCCCCCATCCAACTCTCATCGAGCACCGCCGCTCGCTTGGATCCGCCACGCTTGAGCGCGTTCCGCCGGTCCATCTCATCACCCAGCACATGCTTGGCAATCGCCAGCAGCCAAGTCGAGAACCGAGCCCCACGCGCGGGGTCATAGCGATCGATCGACTCGGACAACGCCGCCAGCGTCTCCTGCGAAAGATCACGCACCGTCTCGCTCCCGATCCGCCCCTTCCCCCACTTGGTCAGCTGCGCACGGACCACCGGCCCGAACGTCTGCCACAGCTCGAACCACGCCGCCTGGTCGTTGGCCTTGAGACGCCCGATGAAGTTCGTGGTCAAAAGCGTCAGCATGGTCCGCGGCGATCCTTCCTTGAAAAGAACTCCTCATCAGCAACCCGTGTGCGCACCGTGGGCGCACCGTGAGCGTCGATGCATTGTTAGGGGGACCGAGCACCGAATTTCGCCATATCCCCCCACCGGTAGGTCAGCTCTCCGAGCCGACTCTTTTTCTTCTGAACCCTCACCACCCCCCCCCCTCCCCAAACTTTGCCACACAGATCCTCATCCGCAACCCTCGACCCCGCCTTTCCACGTCTGAGAACCCATCTTCTCGAATTCCGCACTCAGCACTGAAACTCCGAAACCCTCGATCCCAACAACCTCCCCGAGCACCACACCGCCGACGGCCTACCGCCGGCCAAGCTTTTAGGAGACAGTCATGGGTTTGAGCAAGTGCATCGTTCGGTACACAGTCATCGCGGGCTTGGCGGGCGGGGCGGCCGTGCTGGTCGCCGGGCCTGAACGCGTCGGGGCAATCCTCACCCAGACCCGCAGCAACATCAACTCGCAGCTCGACAAGGCCATCAAGGACCCTGTCGCACTGCGAGCCCAGCTCCGCAGCCTCGAGGCCCAGTACCCCCAGAAGATTGGCGAAGTCCGCGGCGACCTCGCCGAAGTTCGTGAACAAGTCGCCCAGATCACCCGCGACCGTGAGGTATCCACCCGCGTCGTCGAGCTGGCTCACACAGACCTCACCGACCTTCAGCCCCTGATCACCAAGGCCGAGATGGCGATCTCGCAGGGCGCGGGCGTCTACGCCTCGACCAACGCGGCCAACTACTCGATGGTCCCCGTCGTCCGCATCTCCTTCGGCAACGAGTCGATTGACCTCAAGGAAGCCTACAACCGGGCCGAACGCACCCAGCAGGTCATCGGCGTCTACTCCGCCAAGGTCACCGAACTCGACCGCGACATGGGCTATCTCACCCAGCAGGAGCAGCGCCTCAGCGACCTCTCCACCCAGCTCGAAACCGAGCACGCTCAGTTCAGCAGCCAGCTCTGGGCCCTAGACCGCCAGATCGATTCCATCGGCCGCAACGACCGCATGATCGAGACCATGCAGAAGCGCCAGGACTCCATCGACGAGCACAGCCGCTACCGCGTCAACAGCCTCGAACAGCTCACCGCTCGCTTCTCCGAGATCCGCAGCAAGCAAGAAGCCCAGCTCGCCAGCCTCGGTAAGGCCAAGGAAACCATGAACTACGAGAATCGCGCCAAGATCGATCTCGACGCCCGCAACACCATCAACCCCGCCGTCTCCGGCCCCTCCTCCTTCTCGCCGATGAATAGGCTCAACCGCGCTCCCGTCATCGAGATCCGCCCTGACTCTGACGCCAAGGCTTCCAAGACCTCGGCCCAGACCGTCAGCAAGCGGATCGACTAACTCTTCTCAATCGCCACGAACCAAGCCCTCGGCTCGCGCTGAGGGCTTTTTCATTGAGATATTCCTTGCGCGACGCCTCGTCGCGGTGAGACAGGTTTTCAACCTGCGTCTTCGTACGGCGCATGAAAAAAGCAGGTTTTCAACCTCCACCGCCTGAAGTCACGTTCTCGCTTACGCCCGGTTCAACTCATCGCTGAACTCGCCCAGCGCCTGCGCGAACTCTTCCGGGCACTCGATCATCGGCGCGTGCCCGCACCGGTCGAACCACACGATCCGCGATCTCTTGATGCTCTTCAAAAAACCCTCCGCGGCCTCGGGCGGCGTCACGATGTCCTCGCGCCCCCAGATCAAGAGCGTCGGCACGTCGATCCTGTGCAGCTCCGCGCCGAGGTGATTCCGCCGGGCCGTCCGCGAGAGACGAACGATCGCCCGCGCCCCCCCGCGCTGCGACAAGGCCGCGTGGGCTCGGTCCACGTCCCCCGGGTACATCTTCGAGCGGTCAAAGAAAAGCTCGCCGATCTTCTCCGCTACCCACTCGCGATTCGGGCGGATCTGAACCTCGCGCACCATCGTTCGTTCCAGCAGCCCCGAAGACCCCGCCAGCACCAGCCCGCGCACCAGGTCAGGCCGCTCGATCGCCAGCTTCAACGCCACGTGCCCGCCGAAGGAGTTCCCCACCAGCACGACCGGCTCGCGCACGTGCTGCTCGAGGAACTTGGCGGTCAGCACCGTCACGCCGTCGATCGAGCAATCGGCGCCCGCAAGGTCCAGCAGCGGCAGCTCCAGCATCACGCAACGAGCCTTCTGCTTGACGCCCTGCACCACCCGGTCCCAGTGGTCGTTGAGCCCCACCAGCCCATGCAGGAACACAATCGGTTTGCCCTCTCCGAGTTCGACAACTTCCGCCACCACGAGCGTGCCCGAGAGCCCGCTGATTCTCAGCATCGGCGGCCCAGCCTCGGAAGAGCCCGCGTTTCCCGCCGGTGCGGCTCGGATTGAACTCGGCTTGGTCGTCGTCAACACGTCCTCCGCAATAGGTCCAAGTCCTTCAGGACCGGTCCGGCTCAATAGTACCGGCCCGAGCGCCCGTCGGGTGGGTGCCCCCTCCTTCGCCCAGAATTCATTTTGCGTCTGGACAAGGTTCCTCGACCCCAATCCTTAATCCCCGAGTCCCCGAGCCCTCGGCGGAGATCTCGCCTCGCGCACCCGCGCCCATCGGACCGCACCGTCCGACGCGGCTATGTTCTTCCTTCCACACGGAGAACCGACCATGCCCACGCTCGACGTCGTCAGCCGCGTTGATTATGCCGAGATCGACAACGCGCTCAACAACACCAAGAAGGCTCTCATGCAACGCTTCGATTTCCGGGGCGCCGCCTACGAGATCAACGTCGACAAGAAAGAAAAGAAGCTCTCGCTCAACGCCGAGGACGGCACCAAGCTCGGCGCCATCCGCGAAACCTTCTTCACCCACGCCCTTCGCCGAGGGCTCAACGTCAAAAGCTTCGAGGTCGAGGACCCGCTCCCAGGCGCCGGCGGCAACGTCAAGCAGACCTGCAAGATCCGCGAAGGGCTCGAGGGCGACCTGGCCAAAAAAATCGTCAAGCTCGTCAAGGAAAACAAGCTCAAGGTCCAGGCCTCGATCCTCGGCGACGAGGTCCGCCTCACCAGCAAATCTATCGACGACCTTCGCGAGACCATGGCCATGCTCACCGCCGCCGACGTCGAGGTCCCGCTCCAGTTCGTCAACATGAAGAGCTAAATCGTCCGAGGCAGACGCGGCTCTCCGAGCCGCGTCTTCTTCCAACAACCACAAAGACGACAACCCAAAGACGACAACAAAAAACGGCACCAGTCCAACGACCGGCGCCGCCTTCGTTCATCGTCCTCGCAAAGACCGCTTACTTGTGCTCGTCCTTGCTCTCTTTAACCTGGGCCTGAGACTTCATCGGCTCCCTGCCATTCTTCGTGAATGCCACGACCAACTCCGCCTGCCACGGGTGCTCGCCCAGCCACAGCACCTTGCCGTCAGCGATGTCGTACATCGCGCCGACAACCTTGAGCTCACCCTTGCTCACCATCTCGCGCACCGGCCCGCTGGTCTTGAGCAAGTCGAAGATCGTCTGCCACACATTCTCAGAAACCGCCAGCACGGCGATCTGCTTGTCGTCGGCCGCAGGGTTCAACTTCTTGGCCCGCTCCACCGCTGGCTCGATCGCCATCATCAACGACGAGACGTTCCCCTCCGGCTTCGCGCGCGAGGCCGCCGCGCCCACCGCGCCGCACTTGGTGTGACCCATCACCACCAACAACGGCACATGAAGGTGCTCGGCCGCGTACTCGATCGAACCCGCCTCGTGCGGCCCGGCCACGTTCCCCGCGACCCGCATCACGAACACGTCGCCCACGCCTCGATCAAACACACGCTCCACCGGGATCCGCGAATCCGCGCACGTCAGCACCGCCGCGAACGGCCTCTGACCCTCGTCCGCCAGAATCTTCCGACGTGAAGCCTCGTTGTGAGGGTCTTCAGGCGAAGACTTCGCCCAACGCTCGTTGCCTTCCTGAAGCAGCTTCATCGCCTCGTCGCCCGTCGGTTGCGCCGAGGGCTCGGCCAACTTGCCGCCGCTCGACGCCGAACCCTTCACGCCCGCAGCGTCGTCCTCACGCTCGCCTGCGCTCGACTTCTTCTCATCTTTCTTGTCTTCTTTCTTGTCGTCTCGCTTGTCATCCGCGCGGCCACCCTTGCCCTTGCTCGAAGGCCCCGGCGGCGGCGGCGCGCCCTTCCCGGCGTTCGCGGTCATCGCTGGCTTGGGCGGCTCGTCCGCGTCGTGCCCGGCCGAGGCGGGCGCCTTGGTCTTGGCTGGCGCACTCTCGTGCGGTGGCTCCGCCTTGCGCCACGGCGCCGCGATCCCCGTCATCATGCTCCCGGCCACCGCAAACATAACCGCCCGACCCGCGAGACCAAGCACGTTCTTCTTCATGTGGAAACTCCCGGTTCACGAAACGCAGCACGCGCACTCGCCCCGGGTCTTCGGTTCTCAGACGCCTCGTCTTGAGCCTGTTCGCCAGAACACGCCACGATCAACAAACCTCACGCCCACGCGCGAGAAATCTCAGGCCAATCCCCGGCCGCGTCGGGTTGATGAGAACCGCCCACGCACGCCACCGAGACAAACCCTCACGCCCCGCGGAACAGCGCCACGCACGCCGACTGGCCGTGCAAAAAACTCCCCCCGCCGATCGGACCGATCTCCCCCGCCGCAACAAACCCCGCCAGCGGGATCGGGTGCGGCTGACCCGGAGACGCTGGCGCAATCGAGTGCCCCGACTTGGCAAGTTCCTCCCCGCTCGAGGCTGGCGCAAACGCACGCAGTACCGCCGCAACGTCATGGTTCGGCCGACCAAACAACTTCGATCCGCGCCCGTTGCATGTGATCAACAACGCGCCCGCTGGCCGGTCGTACAACTTCTGCGCATCCATCAACAGCGACAGATCCTCGCTCGCCGTCGTCGCGTCCCGGAAGTGCAGCCGGATCGTCTGCCCCGTCTTCACCAAGTCGCCCACCGCCAGCGCCCCGCTCTTCTGGTCCACGCCCATCACGTTGCGAATCAAAAAATCGCCGCGCCCGAATCGGTCCTTGTACTCGTTGATCACACGCCCCACAAACAACCCCGCCTGCAACTTCTGCCTGTCTTCTTCAGGCAGATCTCCCACCGCCTCATGCACCGCCTCCAACGCTGGCCTGCCCGCCAACTGCAAAATAATGTTCCCTCGCGCCTTCGTAATCACCATCGGCGGCCCGAACGGCCTGCACCCCTGGCTCACCACCGTGTCCACTCGCAACGCGCCCTTAATACTCACCCCCACGCCACCGCTCGCCATCACGCGATCATTCATGATCAACCGATTCCCACCAGCCCCCCCCGACGACCCCGACGCCATCCCGCCCAGCAGCACCGGCCTCGAACGACGCTCGACCCCCGGCGCTCCCGCGTAATGCGCCGCACCCATCGCCGCGCTCATCGCTGGCAACAGTTTCACCATCGGCACGCTGAACGGGTCCGCGAAGAAGATCGTCGCGCGCAGCGATTCGTCCACGCCCATCCGGGCCGCAATCGCCGCCGCCGCATCGAGACCGCCCTGCACCGGCGTCAGTTGCTCGACGCTGAACGCCTCGAACGTCGCTCCCGGAGCCCGCAGCGTCAAGATCGAAACCCCCGGCACACGCTCCAGCTCCAGCTGCCCGCCCACCACCGACTCGCCGCTCACCCCGATCATGCACGCCGCGCGGGTCCGCGCTCGCACCGAGCTGGCGATCGAGGCCGCCGACCCCGCGTGATGCGGCGAGATGAACAGCAACGCTAAGTCCGCCGGTTCATCACCCATCGTCGCCACGCACTGCTCGGACGCGAGCGCCGCAGCGGTCTCGGCCGACGGATGCCCGGAAACACCGCACGCGGCACGCGGCTCAGTTGGAATCGTGGATGGCATGGTTCGATTCTGTGTACCGACAACACGAGCGTGGCCTCGGAATTCGTTCCAGACCCACCAGAACCGGCCGCTCACCACGCCGCCGCTTCACGCTCACAGTACGGGACATCAGCCCGGCCGTCCCCACCCTCCGCCCCTCAGATATCTTCTTGATTCACAGAGCCCGAACCAAGTCCTGATAATCTCCGAGCGGGCTTTCTCGGACCGGTCCGGAGTCACCGGCGAAACCCTTTGCGGTTCTCTCGGTAAGCCCAGCCTTTCACACCGACCCAACCGCTCAGTTTCACGGTGTTTCTCGTTCACGGATTGCTAGCATCTTGTTCAGTTCCGTGTTAGACTGATGATCTCGGAAGAGTCCTGTACGGATGCGTTCAATTTTCGAAGTGTCGTCAGTGAGGTTTTTTTAGGGAGTGTTTCATATGAAGACCGGTCTTTCTCTGTTCGCGCTCGCGCTCGCCGCGGGCTCCACCTCGGCGTTCGCTCAGACCGTGGAGGGCATCAACAGCTTCTCCAAGGCTGAGAAGATCGCCCCCATCTCCGTCAACGGCGTCCCCTTCAAGGGCGGCTTCAGCGACCGCGCCGTGGTCGTCACCGCGTACCAGAACGACGGCAACTTCGCCGACGGCTCCGACAACCCCGGCGCTGGCTTCTTCAGCACCAGCTCGGTGCCCAACTGGCACCAGATGGACGATCTGGGCTTCGCTCAGGTGCCCGCTGACGCAGCTCGCGCTGGCGACCCGCCCCTCGGGCAGAACGCCGGCCAGCTCGGCGGCAACTACCTCACCGACCAGTTCGGCGTCGGCTTCGTGTGGGCTGGCGGCGCCAACCCCGCCCCCGCGCGCCTCCTCCTCACGGTCGAGCTCTGGAACCAGGACATCTTCAACACGAACGACACCCCGGTAAATCGTTACGCCGACACCGTCGACCCGCTCGGGCCGAACATCATTGGTGTCTTCGGTGTCGTGTTTGACATCGGCGCTCGCACCGGCAACGGCGCGTTCACCTCGGTCCTCTTCGGCGTCACCGACGCCAGCAGCAACCCTGTCCACTACCTCCTCCCCAGCGCCACCTTCGGCATGAGCTACCGCATGCGTGTCGAGACCGCCCCGGGCTCCAACACCTTCGTCACCGCTCCCAACGGCACCTACACCGGCGCGTTCGTCAACGCCCCGGACACTGTTGACCCCCTCAACGTCGGACCGGCCGTCGGCGGTTCGTCCGGCATCAACATGCGCGACATCAACGGAGACCTGAACTTTACCCAGCCCCCTGGTGTTAACGAGTATCGCACCTTCGCCCAGCCCACCCAGGCCAACCTCGTCTTCGTCGTCACCGGCAGCTGCGCCAGCGACTTCGACGGCGACGGCTTCCCCACCGGCGATGACTTCGACGCTTACGTCACCGCCTTCGAAGCTGGCGACATCTCGTCGGACTTCGACGGCGACGGCTTCGTCACCGGCGACGACTTCGATAAGTTCGTCGTTGCCTTCGAGAAGGGCTGCTAAGCTCAACGCAGAACCCGCCCTCGGCTGCGTTCTCGCCGCGGAAAAGTTCCGTGTCTCTTGATCCAGTTCCAATCGCAGCCCCGGTCGAAAGACCGGGGTTGTTTTTTTCTGTTCGCTGCCTTTTTCTCGAGACCGCAGGCCGGGCCGCAACCCAACTCTGTAACCTCGAAATCAGCGACCCAAAAAAACAAACGCCCCCGTCAGAACAACGAGGGCGAATGCGGCTAAGAGGAGTCGAACCTCCACGGGTGTTACCCCACTAGAACCTGAATCTAGCGCGTCTGCCAATTCCGCCATAGCCGCAGATCGATCAGAACCTCAACCCAAACTTAAATCTCAGCGGCCAGTTTAGGACGCTCCACCTCAAAGGACAAACCGACGGCCTCCAACTCAAACGCCTCACCGCCCCGGCGTCACAAACCACAGCAGCCGATAGTTCCCTCGCTCCATCACCACGTCGATCCCCGTCCATTCCTCGCTCGCCACCAGACTCTGCGCCATCTTCCCCGTCACCTCCAGCCGCTGAACCCCGCCGCCGATCCCTCGCAAAAACAACCCTGGCGTGTACTCGCCCATCGGCATCAGGTTGAACAGCCGCAGCACCTCCGCCTCACGAGCCTTCACCGCCGTGAACGCCTCCGACGGGCTTAGCCCACGCTCAAAGTACTCCGCCTTGGTCCGCTCGCTCAGCACTTCTCTCACGAACAGCTCGCTGTCATCCTTGCTGACCGTGTTGGCGATGTGCACCATCACGTGCCGGGCCGTACGCGCCAGCAGGACCTTGCTCCCCTTGGCGGTCCCGTCAGGCCGCGTGATCTCCAGCTCGTCGTCGCCCAACTTTCTCGGCTCGCCCTCAGCCCCGCGCGGCGGAGACACTGCGCACCCCCCCTCCGCCCCTGGCAGCCCCCCCAACATCGGCCGATATCCGATCCGCTTCTCCTCCACCGCGCAGCCAATTACCATCGCCCCCACAAGCAAGGCCGTCATCGTCCTGAACCATCGCACACCAGCCACCCTCATCCTCTCCGCTTCTCTTCCTACCAAATCGAGTAGGACAGGTTTTCAAGCTGTCTCCTACCGCATCTACTTCGTTCTTACACTCGCAGACCCACCATCTGATTCTCTCTTCGCCTCTAAGCCGCTGCGCCTCGGTGTTGATTCTTCTATCTTCATTCCGTGTTCTTCAAATCTCTACACCCGCACCGCCTCCATCACCACCGTCCCTCTCCCTCTTCTCCAGCAATCGTGTACCGCCAGCTCCGCCCGCGCCGCCGGAAAATCACCTCGGCTGTGGCACCCGCGCGATTCCTCCCGCCACGCCGCCGACCGCGCCACCAGCGCCCCCGCCAAAATCATGTTCTGCGTCTCCCATCCCGCTGGCTCATCGAAAATCTTATCGAGCGTGTACTTGGCCCAGAAGTCCAGCATGTCGATCACGTCCGCCAGTTTGGCCCCGTTCCGCTCGATCCCCACGTTCTTCCACATCGCCGAGCGCAGGCTCGACCGCACGTCCTCCAGGTCCAGCTCCCCATGATCGCTGGGCCGAATGTCGCTCACCACCGCCACCGGCGCAAGCCGCGACGGCGCGCTCCAGCTCGCGGGCTTGAGGATCTCGACGCCAGCCCCATCTCCAGCCCCGGCCGCCGCCCCGTTCCCCTTCATCTCCGCCGCCGCCCGCCCCGCCATCTCGCCCAGCACCAGCCCCTCCAGCAACGAATTGCTCGCCAGCCGGTTCGCCCCGTGCAGCCCAGAGCACGACGCCTCCCCCACCGCATACAGCCCCGGCACGTCGCTCCGCCCGCACAAATCTGTGCGCACGCCGCCCACCATGTAATGCGCCGCCGGGTGTACCGGGATCAGGTCCTTGGACGGGTCCAGCTCGAACCTCTTGAGCATGGCCGCAATCCCCGGGAACCGATCCGCGAACCCCTTGATCGCGCGACAATCTAGCCACACGTGCTTGCCGCCCTGCTTGGCGATCTGCCGCACGATCGCCTGGCTCACGATGTCGCGCGGCGCCAACTCCGCCAGCGGATGAACATCAACCATGAACCGGTAGTGCGACGAATCCAGCAAGTGCGCCCCCTCGCCGCGCACCGCCTCGGTGATCAACAACCTTGCCGCCCCCGGCAAATACAGCGTCGTCGGGTGAAATTGCATGAACGCCATATCGCTCAGCGTCGCCCCCGCCCGGTACGCCATCGCGATCCCGTCGGCCGTCGCCACCGGCGGGTTCGACGACTCTCTGAACAACATCCCCGACCCGCCCGCCGCCAAAATCGTCGCCTTCGCCCAGATCACCTGCAGGCCGTGCTTGGGGTGCCACGTCACCGCCCCCATCACCGGCGACCCCACCTCATTGCTTGGCGTAATCAGATCCAGCGCGAAGCACTTTTCAAACAGCCGAATCCCAGCCGTCGCCCGCGCCTTCTCAATCACGCACCGCTGCAACTCGCGCCCCGTCGCGTCACCGTCCGAGTGCACGATTCGGTTGGCGCTGTGCCCCCCCTCGCGCCCCAGCTCCAACTCTCCATCTCTCTTCCGGTCCAGCCGCAGCCCCCAGCCGATCAACTCCTTGACCAGCTTGGGCCCCTGCCGGATCACCACGTCCACCGCGTCCGCGTCGCAAAGCCCCGCCCCCGCCACGTGCGTGTCGCGCACATGACTATCCGGCGAATCGTCCGCCGCCAGCACAGCCGCGATCCCCCCCTGCGCCCACGACGTGTTGGACGTCATGAAATCGCCCTTGGCCAGCACGATCACGTCGCCATGCCTCGAGCCCGCGATCGCCGCCCGGATGCCCGCCACGCCCCCGCCGATCACCAGCGTGTCGGTAAAAATCTGTGGCAGCAGCGAGGACCGAAACGGGATCAGATAGCGACGTTCATCAAAGACTGTTTGCATGAATAAAGAGTCCTCGGAAGATCTCGCACACATCGAACTCTCAGAGCCGCGAGCTTTAGCCAGCGCCTGCGAAGCCGCTTACCCAGAAACGAAAACTCACCCCCCCGCCAACCTCTCCATCGCCCCTCGATACCGCTCCAAAGTCCCCTTCACTACGTCCCCCGGCAGCTCCGGCCCCGGGGCCTGCTTCCCCCACTTCCCCGCCGCCACCAACCCTTCCAAATACTCTCGCAAAAACTGCTTATCAAAGCTCTTCTGCGCCCGCCCCGGTTCATAAGAATCCACCGGCCAGAACCGCGAGCTGTCCGGCGTCAGCGCCTCATCAATCAAAATCGGCTCAGCCGAATCACCGCCCCCCACCGCACCACTCACCGGCACCCCAAACTCAAACTTCGTGTCCGCGATAATGATCCCGCGCTTGAGCGCGTGCTCTGCCGCCTTCGAATACATCGCCAACGAAACCTTTCTCAACTTCTCCATCATCCCCACCCCCACCGCCGCGCTCGCTCGCTCAAAGCTCACGTTCTCGTCGTGCTTCCCCATCTCCTCCTTCGTCGCTGGCGTAAAAATCGGTTCAGGCAACCGATCGCACTGCCTCAACCCCTTGGGCAACGCGATCTCGCACACCGACCCGCTCTGCTGATATTCCTTCCACCCCGACCCTTCCAAATACCCGCGAACCACGCACTCGATCGGGATCACCGAGCAGCGCCGCCCGATCATCACCCGCCCCACCAGATCAGCTCGCGCGGTCCTCTCATTCCCGACAAACGCCGACTCCGGAATGTCCCCCGCGTCGGTCGATAACAAGTGCGTCCTGCACAGCTCTCGATCCTCAATCCACCGCAACCAGAACACCGACAACTCTGTCAGAATCCGCCCCTTCCCCGCGATGGCCGTCGGCATCACCACGTCAAAGGCCGAGATCCGGTCCGACGCGACTATCAACAGTCGCGGCCCGCCTCCCGCGTCCGGCAAGTCGTACACGTCTCGCACCTTCCCACGCCGCAGCCCCGGCAGCGCCAAGTTCGTCTGGAACAGCGACCCGCCGTCTCGCGAACCGGTTCCGCCGATCGACCCGTCCGGAGAAGAAGAATCACCACCCGAACCAGAAGAAAACAGAGGGGCAGACACCATGCCGCAAGCGTACACTCCCCTCCCTCAGGACGAACAGGGGCATCACCCTGGCTGTCGTCATTTCTGGCTCCGATGCCGTCTGGTTTCCTCACTCTCTCGCACCTCTCAAAGGTCCACCCCTCGAATGCTCAGCTTCGCGGTTTTCGACGAATCCGGCCCCGCCAAATCTTGGCCCGCACGCCTCGCTCATCTGCAAGGCGCTGGCGACCTGCCGCTCCAAGGCACGGTCACCTTCTCAAACGGCCGACTCCTCTGCGAAAAAACCACGCCCGAGACCGCTCAGCTCGTCGTTCAGGTCCACGTTGATCGCCCCTCACTCGCCAACTCGAAACCCCCGCTCCTCACCGACACAGGCCTCGGCGTGCTCTCTCTCAAAACCTGCCTCCTCCCCGACCGCGACCAGCCCTACCTCCTTAACCTCGAACTCGCCCGCCACCAGATCATGGAGTTCCTCAACAAACTCGAAGACTGGAACCTCGTCGATCTCCCCCTCGACAACCCCGTCCTGCAAGAGTTCGAGCTCGCCCGCCGATCCTTCACGGCCGCCCTCGTCGCGCAACGCCACGAAGACGACACGCTCGCCTCAAACCCGACCACCAATCCGGCCTCCAACACGCCGCCCACCGCAAAGCCACACGGGCACTGGGACTTCTCACCTCAGGCCGACCGCATGGCCCGCGCTTCGCTCGCGCAGGCTCTCGACGCCGGTGAAAAGCTCGCCGTCCTCGCCGCCGAGCGCCAAATGCCCCAGCGCCTCTCGGGCGAGGTCTACAACAAAGCCGTCGCGACCATGACCTCGCTCACCGGCGAAAAACCCGCCCCCGGCGTGCCCCTAGCCGTCCCCGGCGCGGGCACCTGCGTCGTCGCCACGCCCCCCGTCGTCGGCTGCGCGATCTCCCCGGACGTGTTCTCCGAGCCCATCCAGCGCACCGCCGCCGCCATTTCCGACTTTGTCGTCATGCCCTTGCGCTGGATCGACATGGAGCCCAGCGAGGGCAAGTACAACTTCACCACCACCGACCGCTGGATCGAATGGGCCGTACGAGTCGCCAAGGTCCCCGTGGCCGCTGGCCCGCTCGTCGATCTCCGCCCTCACTGCGTCCCCGAGTGGCTGTATATCTGGGAGAACGACTACGAGACACTCCGCGAACTCGTCCACGACCACATCCAGCAGATCGTGACCCGCTATCGCCGCACCGTCACACGCTGGACCGTCTGCTCGGGCCTGCACGTCAACAGCAACTTCAAGCTCAGCTTCGAGCAGATCATGGACCTCACGCGCATCTGCGTGCTGGTCGTGAAGAAACTCCACCCCGCCGCCAAGCTCCAGGTCGAGATCGCCCAGCCTTGGGGCGAGTACCACGCCGAGGTCAAACGCAGCATCCCACCGCTGATGTACGCCGAGGCGATCGTGCAGTCGGGCCTGGCCGTGGACTCACTGGGCCTGCGCATCCAGATGGGGCAGCCAGCCTCGGGCCAGTCCACCCGCGACCTGATGTCCTTGTCCGCCCTCATCGACCGCTACGCCCAGCTCGAAAAACCGCTCGCCATCTCCGCGCTCGGCGTCCCCAGCATCATGCCGCAGGCCATCGAAGGGCGCGACGGCGGGGTCTGGCGCAGCCCTTGGTCCGAAACCGCTCAGGCCGACTGGCTCGCCCGCGCCGCCACAATCTGCCTCGCCAAGCCCAGCGTGCAGAGCGTCTGCTGGCAGGAACTCGCCGACGGCTCTACCCGCGCCGAGATGACGGGCGGCGGCCTGGTCACCGCGGCTGGCGTCGCCAAGCTCGCCGCGCCGCGCCTCGCGCTGGTCCGTAAATCGCTTCGCGAAAACAAGCCGCTCGGGGCCGCCGCAACGGACCTCGGAGCGTGAACGCCGGACCGTCAAAGAGCGACGCATCCAACGCGCCGTCATCTCACGACTGGACGACCGGAGCCGCCAAGTGGTTCGCGGTGCTCGTCCTCGGTGCCGCTTCGATCGCCGGGATGCTCTGGTCCATCAACACTCGCAAGCTCGCGAGCTGGGCTCGCGAGCCCGCGCCTCAAATCATCGAGATCCACCCAAACTCACCTCGCGGCACAGCGCCCGCCGCGCTCACCCCACCCGCTCAACAGCCCGCCGCGAAAAACTCAGACACGAAGGCATATCCGCGCGAAAAACTGTCAGCCGACGACACGCCCGCCACCACGCCCACTGCTGCGCCAGCATCAGCCGCGACCTCGAGCGCGACCACCACCGATTCCCCTGAAAAAGCAGCCGTCCCTGCCAAGCTCGACCTCAACACCGCCACCGTCGCACAGCTCGAACTCCTCCCCGGCATCGGCCCCGCGATCGCGCAGCGCATCGTCGAATACCGCCAACAACACGGCAAGTTCGCCACCCTCGAATCTCTCGACGCCGTCAAAGGCATCGGCCCCAAAATCATCGCCCGCCTCCGCCCACTCGTGACTTGGTAGATCGCCTTAGATAGATCGGCTCTGGTAGATCGGCTCTCCGAGCCGATTCTTCCCGCCCCTGATCCTCGAGCGCGCGCACAATACTCTCCGTGTTCCACGTGGAACACTTCACCGTGCTCGATCACTCGACTTCCATCCTCATCGACGCGATCCAGAGCGACCCGTCGCTTGCCGCGCTCGCCAGCGCGCTCGACGCGGGCCGGCGCGTCGTCGCCACCGGCGCGGTGGGCTCTTCCACTTCTTTCGTCGCCGCCGCCCTGGCCGCGCGAACTAAACGCCCCGTGGTCCTCATCGTCGCGCACATCGACGACGCCGAGGAAGTCCTCGAAGAACTCACCGCCGCGTCGCGCGCCGTGGTCCGCCTGCCCGCACTCGAAGTCCTCCCCGGCGAGACCGGCGTGAGCCTCGACCTCTTCGCCGAGCGGCTGAGCGTAGTCCGCGCGTTGCTCGCCGATGAATCCTTGAAAGCTGACGAAGCGCCCGTGATCGTGTGCCCGATTCAGGGGCTCATGCAACTCGTCCCGCCGCCGTCGGCGTTCCCGGCCCTCGTGCGCACGCTCGAACGCGGGAAGAGTTACGACCTCGGCGAACTCAACCGCTGGCTCGCTGGCGCGGGGTACACGCGCAAGGACGCCGTCGAAGAACCTGGAGATTTCGCGGTGCGCGGCGGGATCCTCGACATCTTCCCGAGCGGCAGCGCTGGCGTCCCGGCCCGGCTCGATTTCTTCGGCGATCAGCTCGACAAACTCACCGAGATCGACCTGGAAACGATGGGCTCGGACCGCGCGATCGAGTCGCTCCAACTTGTCACCGCCGACGAGAAGGCCGCGCGGCCTGACGATCGTTCGGTGAACTTCCTCGAACTCCTGCCGCGTCGCTGCGTCGCGGTGCTGTCGGAGACGCTGGAGATCGTCGAGCAGGCTCGCGGGTATTTCGAGCGCGTGACCGACTCGCGCGGGATCGTCGGGCCGCCAGCGGTGTTGAAGATTGTTGAGCAGCGGTTCCACGCGCTCGCGGAGGTGAACCAGTTCTCGGCCGGGGCTGGCAACGCCGACGTGCGGGTGGAGCTTCCGGTGGCGATCCTGCCAGCGTTCTCCAACGACGCGGGCGACGCGGTGCGCGAGCTGGCGGCCTTGGCGGTCGGGCCCGAAGAACCCACGCCTCATCACGCACGGCGTGTGATCGTGACGTGCCAGAACGAGGGCGAGCTGCAGCGCTTCGGCGAGCTGACGGCCGAACTCCCGGCGGCCACCAGATCGCGCCTCAAGCCAATTATCCACTACGTTCACCGTGGGTTTTTGTGGCAACCCACAGACGCGAGCGCGGCCTCAGCAACCTTCGCGGTCGTGCCGTACCACGAGCTGCTCAACCGCTTCACGACGCGCCGCCGCGCTCAGGGCTTGCGTTCGTCGCGCGCGATGGACACGTTCCTGGACTTTCAGCCGGGCGATTACGTGGTGCACGTCGAGCACGGGATCTGCCGGTTTTTCGGTTTGCAGATGCTGAAGCCACGCGACCTTCCGGGGTTCCAACCGTCGCGCGATGCGCGCCAGTCCAAGGACGCCAAGGCGAGCAAGGCCGCGGAGCCCGAGGAGTACCTGACGCTGGAGTTTGCTGGCAAGGCCAAGCTTCATGTGCCGGTGAGCAAGATCGATCAGGTGCAGAAGTACGTCGGCGGGTTCTCCGGCAAGCCGCCGCTTTCGACGCTGGGGGGCGAGCGGTGGAAGGGGCAGAAGGCGCGGGCGGCCGAGAGCGTGCGCGATCTTGCGGCGGAGATGCTGCGGGTGCGTGCGGCCCGCGAGCATATGCCGGGGATCCGCTATCCCGGCGACACGGCGTGGCAGACGGAGTTCGAGGCCGAGTTCCCGTACGAGGAGACCGCCGACCAGCTCGCGGCGATGGCCGAGATCAAGCGTGACATGCAGTCGGCCAAGCCGATGGACCGGCTGATCTGCGGCGATGTCGGGTTCGGAAAGACCGAGCTGGCGATCCGTGCGGCGTTCAAGGCCTGCGAGTTCGGCAAGCAGGTCGCGGTGCTGGTGCCGACGACGGTGCTGGCCGAGCAGCACGAGCGAACTTTTCGCTCACGCTTCGCGGGCTACCCGTTCCGCGTCGAGAGCCTCTCGCGATTCAAAAGCACAAAGGAAGTGAACGAAACGCTGAGCGACCTGCGCCGCGGCCAGGTCGATCTGGTCATCGGCACGCACCGGATTCTCAGCGCGGACGTGAGGTTCGCCGATCTCGGTTTGGTCATCATCGACGAGGAGCAGCGCTTCGGCGTCGAGCACAAGGAGCAGTTGCTGCGGCTGCGCTTGACCGTTGACGTGCTCACGCTCTCGGCTACGCCGATCCCGCGCACGCTACACATGGCGATGCTGGGGATCCGTGATATATCGAGTCTGACGACCGCGCCGCTGGACCGCCGGGCGATCGTGACGGAGGTGATCCCCTACAACGAGAAGCGGATCGCGCAGGCGATCGCGCGCGAGCTGTCGCGCAACGGGCAGATCTACTTCGTACACAACCGCGTGCAGGACATCAGCTCGGTCGCGGATAACGTCCGCAGGCTCGCGCCCGAGGGGACGCGGATCGTCGTGGGCCACGGGCAGATGCAGCCGCACGAACTGGAAGAGGTGATGCTCACCTTCATGCGCGGCCCGAAGGAAGGCGGGGCGGACATCCTCGTCGCAACAACGATCATCGAATCTGGCATCGACATCCCCACCGCCAACACGATGTTCATCAACGACGCCGACCGCTTCGGGCTGGCGGACCTGCACCAGCTGCGCGGGCGCGTCGGGCGATCAAGGCACCGGGCGTATTGCTACATGCTGCTCGCGCCAGATCGCAGCGTGCGCGAGATCGCGCAGAAGCGGCTCAAGGCGATCGAGCAGTACTCGATGCTGGGGGCCGGGTTCAAGATCGCGATGCGCGATCTGGAGATCCGCGGCGCAGGAAACTTGCTCGGGGAGGAGCAATCGGGGCATATCGCGCTGGTCGGGTACGACATGTACTGCCAGTTGCTCGAGCGAGCCGTGAAGGACCTCAACAACGAGAAGCGGGTCGAGGCGCCGAGCGCGACGAGCGTCGAGATCGGCGTGAGCGGGACGATCCCTAAGCCGTACATCCCGTCTGATATGCGGCGGCTGGAGGCGTACCGTCGTATCGCCACGGCCACGTCACGCGAGATGCTGGCGCAGGTCGAAACGGACCTCACGCAGGCGTACGGCCAGTTGCCCAAGGCGGTGCAGAGGCTGATGGAACTGGCGGCGCTGCGAGTGGCGGCGGCGCAGCTTGACGTTCGCACCATCACGATCCGCGAGAAAGACGTGATCTTCCGCACGGCTCATCCCAAGACGTTGGAAGATCGCTTGAACGCGGCCAAGGGCGCGCCGGGGACGGTGACTGCGCTGGCGCCGAAATCGACGGACGATCTGGCGGAGGTGTACTTTCGGCCGCCGGAACAGTATTTGCGTGACCCGGAGACTCTGCTGGCGGTGTTGAGGAAGAGGTTGGGGTGAGTGCCGAGCGAAGGCGGATGAAAGGGTCGAAAGAGGGAGGGAAGAGAAATCGGCTCGGAGAGCCGATCTACCGGGGCTGTCGCGCGGTGCTCGCGACGACGTGAATCTCGGGGCGCTGATCGAGCTCGCGAGCGGATGAGGCGAGCACCGGCCCGTTCACCAGCAGCCCGCGGTACTCCGCGTAGGCTTGGGGATGGCTTTTGTGGTCAGACACTCGGTCACGAACCACTCCGAAGCCCTCGCTGCTGAGCAGTTCACGCAGCTTGGCCTCGCTAAACGGGTTGGGGTGCATGTGGTCGCGGTAGTCCATAAGATCGACCAGCAGCCACATGTGCCCGCCAGGTTTCAACAGACGCTTAATTTCTCGAACTACAGCGCGAGGGTTGTCCACGTGATCGAGGCAGTTCTCGATCACGACCAAGTCGGCAAAGCCGGAAGGCAGCGGCACGGCCTCGCCGGGGCTGGCGAGGTACACGACCTCTTCGCAGAAGCAATCTTTGGGGAGCAGCTTCTCCGCGAGGTAGCCGTCGGCGAGCGGGTCGATGGCGACGGCACGCTTCCATTGTGCCGTGGCGATGGACGGGTACGGACCCGCACCGATCTCGACGGCGGAGCGAGCGAGGCACCAGGCGTTGAGCGCGGCCTGATCGGCGAGCCCGAGAAACTCGCGCAGCTCGTTCATTCGTTCGCGCTGCCACCCGCCGTACACCTGCTCGAAGGGAACGTTAATCGTGGCTTGAGCTTCGCGTTTGATAAAGTTGATCCAAAACGTAAGCTCGTCGAGGTACTTTACGGTGAGTTCCGGCACCGGGTGCCCCGCGGCGTCGATGGCCTCGCCGTGTATGCCGCCACGCCAAGCTCCGAATCTCCCACGCCCCGCCGCTCTGGCGAGCGTTTCGACCTCCCGAAGGTGCAGTTCGAGCCGCTCTAGGCGCACGGTGGTGTCGGCGAGCCGGTTGTTGGTTTCGAAGAGCCCGGGGCGTAGGGCACGCATGGCGAGGTGCTTGAGTCTGGCTTTCAGGCTTGATTCGGGCATCAGCAATCGTATTCTGCGGGCGGGCGTTGAGGACGGCCCTAGAATCCTCATTCTCGCCTGGCGCGGATTGAAGTCCGCGGGCCTGTTCCCGCTCGCCTTGGAGCTCGGGAGAGTGTTCTGATGCCGGAGTTTTCACGCCAGTTCTCGCCGCAGTTCATGCCGGCCGCAGATGATTCCGCAGGAGCGGCGCCGCTGTCGTTCGATCGGCGTGTGATCCAGCTCAAGCGCCGATTGGTGCGGGAAGCAACCCAGGCGATCGGGATGCTGGAGGCGGCCCTCGACGCGCTCTGGCGGCTTGATCGCGACGCGGCCAAGCAAGTCACCCACGACGACGACACCATCGATCGCGAAGAGGTCGCGATCGAACAAGAGTGTTTCAACATCCTGGCGTTGCACCACGCGTTCGCACGAGATTTTCGCGTGCTGACTTTTATTTTGAAGGCGAACGCAGACATCGAGCGGGTCGCGGACCACGCGGCATCGATCGCCAAGGTGACGAGCAAGTTTCGCGGCGATCGCCCGCCCGTGTGGCCGACGGCCCTGCGCGAGCTGGGCGAGCGCGTGCCGCTGATGTGCCACGCGCTGATGAAGGCCGTGCTAGACGAAAACGTGGAAGCGGCAAAGGCATTGGTGAAGTCCGACAAGACCATCGATTCGTTGGACAAGCAGTTGTTCGACGAAGCGATCGACCTGATGGCCGGGGAGACGATGACGGGAGAGGTCAGTTCGCGCGATCATTTGTGCAACGGGATGCTGATTTACCGGGTAGGCCGTGAGTTGGAGCGGGTGGGCGATCTCATGACGAATGTGGCGGTGGACGTGGTGTACCTCGCGACGGGGTCGATTATTCGCCACGCCAAAAGGCTTACTGCGCCGCCGCACGGGCCGACCCACGGCAATTCCCCGTTCGACTCACGCGGATGATCGGTTCATTCGCGTGGCCGAGCGCGCTGGCGATGCTCTTCTCGTCTTCCCCTGCCAATCTCAGCGCAAGCACATGCTCAAATCGAGCAACTGCCAAACAGGGAATTGCGATGGCGAGGTACGCACCAGATTCTAATCCGACCGGGCACATACCAGCGTCCGCAGAGGTGCTCGCGCTTCGCAGCGATGGGTTCCTCATCAGCGCCGATCCGAATCGGCTCGATCTCGATGCGACGCACGAGCTGCTGAACTCGACGGTGTGGGCCGCGAGGATACCGCGGGCGGTTATGGAACGGTCGATCGCAAACTCGATCTGCTTTGGCGTGTACGACGAGCGAGAGCCGCAGACGAACGAGCGTGTCAAGCAGGTGGGATTCGCACGAGTCGTCACGGACCGTGCGACGTTCGCGTACCTGTGTGACGTGGTGATCGCCAGCACGCACCGCGGCCTGGGGCTTTCCAAGCGGCTGATGGAATGCGTGATGGCGCACCCCGAATTGCAGGAGCTGCGGCGGTTCCAGCTTGTGACCCGAGATGCGCACGGGCTATATGAGCGGTACGGGTTCAAGGTCACGGAGCAGCCGGGCCGGGCGATGGAAAAGCTTGACGCGGAGATTTACAAACGGATGAGCTTGAAGAGAGACTAGCTCACGAGCACGTACTAGTTGTCTTCAATTCCGAACGTTCTGCGGACCGACCAGATCTTTGAAATCGTGAAGGTCCGGCGTAACGAAGCAGAGCGTCGAACCAGAATGAAGAGCGTCGAACCAGAATCTGTCGCGTAGGAGGAAATGAGTTGGTTTGGAGAGCCGACCTACTTGGCCGACCTGCCCGACAGAGCACGGACAACTTGATGGCGGGTTCGAAAGCATAGCGAGAGGTGCAAAAACACGACCACCCGCGGGTTAGCGCGGGTGGTCAGTCTGGTTTCCCAGAATGGTCAAGAAACAGTCGGGTCCGCTTGCTCAACCGTCACCGGCCGAGCGTTCGTTAGCCTCACGGCTTTTCGAACGAGAGAATATTGACGACTTGGTGGAGATCGCTCTCCGACACCGGGGGTATTTCAAGCCATCGGCGAAAGCCGATAGACGTTGATCCGATATGCTGCCAAGTCTAAGGAAATCCCTTAGAAAGGAGGTGATCCAGCCGCAGGTTCTCCTACGGCTACCTTGTTACGACTTCGTCCCAGTCACCGATCTTGCCGTAGGCACCACTGAGATGTGGCGACTTTGGGCACTCCCGGCTCCCATGACGTGACGGGCGGTGTGTACAAGGCTCAGGAACACATTCACCGCGGCGTAGCTGATCCGCGATTACTAGCGATTCCGACTTCATGTAGGCGAATTGCAGCCTACAATCCGAACTGGGGTGCATTTTTTGCGATTTGCTCCAGCTTGCGCTCTTGCATCGATTTGTATGCACCATTGTAGCACGTTTGCAGCCCTAGGCGTAAGGGCCATGAGGACTTGACGTCATCCCCACCTTCCTCCGGTTTGACACCGGCAGTCTCGCTAGAGTACTCGGCATTACCCGTGAGCAACTAACGATAGGGGTTGCGCTCGTTAAAGGACTTAACCTGACACTTCACAGCACGAGCTGACGACAGCCATGCAGCACCTGTGTACGTTCCACCCAGAGGGTGTGGCTCCGCTTTCACGGAGTTAATCCGCACATGTCAAGCCTAGGTAAGGTTCTTCGCGTTGCCTCGAATTAAGCAACATGCTCCACCGCTTGTGTGAGCCCCCGTCAATTCATTTGAGTTTTAGCCTTGCGACCGTACTCCCCAGGCGGTACACTTATCGTTTTTACTACGAC
>Ga0105048_10002824_pt1 | contig 28340 bp, 16 predicted proteins | sample MAT05_FD_78382 | JGI IMG/M metagenome (GOLD analysis project Ga0105048, IMG submission 78382) | Freshwater microbial communities from Lake Fryxell liftoff mats and glacier meltwater in Antarctica - MAT-05 | ecosystem: Environmental > Aquatic > Freshwater > Ice > Liftoff microbial mat | place...
AACAGCCGCCGAAGCCTCAGGGCTTACCCGGGGCGAGTTCCACCACCGGGGAAATTGGGTGTGCGCAGTGTTTTTTAGCAGTTAGCGGGCAGCAAAAAGTCAACAGCCTAAAAGTCGGCAGCCAAAAGTACTGGGCCCGCTACCTGCTGCCCGCTGAACGCACTATTTTTCCCCATGATTCGTTTTTTCCCTGACTTTTCACCACAGACTGAACACCATGCGTTTTATCCTTTGCCTGCCTTTTTTGTTCTTTGCCTTCATTTTTACCCTGAAAGCCCAGAATGGCGCTCCTTTCCCCGAAAATTCGAATGAATTCGTTGACAAGCTCGGTGAATTTATGACCGTGTCGAAACGCCCCGATTTGGAAGAAGCGTTTTCTGTTTTCAAAAAAAACGTTCGCGATGGCAAATACCGGGAAGACGAGCTTCAAAGGGTTCGGGCCATAGCCAACGTGTTGTCTGCCCAACGCCTGGCAGCATTTCCCTATTTTAAAAACTACATCAATGCTGTGTCGGCTTCCAAAACCAAGTCCGACACCACGACCTTCGATCGGTGGCACAAACTCACCGAGCAAACCCTGCCCTCCATCGAACGGGGCCGCACCAAACCCATCGCTCAATACCTCGAGTTTTCGGCCGATTTTTTAGAAAACAATGCGTTCAAAACGGGTGAAGGCGGCACGGTAACCTGGAAAGTGAGTGGCGGAAAAACGGCATTTGAATACCGCGAAGGACAACCCATCCTGCTTTGCACCAATTTCGACCTTGTGGGCTTGCGCAAACAGGATTCGGTGGTGGTGAAAAAAACATCGGGTATTTATTACCCGTACGACGGCGTTTTTCGCGGTCAATCCGGTACCGTAAGCTGGGCCGAAGCAGGCCTCGACTCCTCGGTTTATTGCAGGCTTAACTCCTACAAAGTGGAAACCAGCAAACCCATTTTCAGCAGCGATTCCTCCACGCTGTATTACCCTTTGTATTTCCCGAAAGGACCCATTACCGGCAAATTTGAACACAACATCGTGGTGGAAAACAAATCTGCTGGGGTGCAATATCCGCGTTTTGAAAGTTACAATAAAACGCTGAAAATCACCAAAATAGGCGAAGGCGTTGAGTACACCGGCGGTTTCAAACTGTGGGGCACATCGTTGTATGGCTACGGCACCAGTGCCGAACCGGCACAAATGACCCTCTACAACAAAAAGCGTGAGCGCATTTTTTACGGCACCTCCGATTTGTTCATCATCAAACGCGAAGTGAGTATTGTGGCTGAAGGTGTGGATGCCAAACTGTATATGGACAAGGACAGTTTGTACCACCCCGCCGTCGGATTTCGCCTGGAAATTCCCAACCAGATCATCCACCTAACGCGTGGACAAAAAGGCTCGGAACGCAACCCGTTTTATTCCTCGTTTTACAACATGAACCTCGATGCCGAAAAAATATCCTGGTACATCACCAAGGATTCGATTGAAATAGGATCACGGGCCGGCGGCATGAAAGGTGTTGCCGAAACCGTTGCGTTTGAAAGCAGCAACCACTACAGCAATTCGGATATGGTGAAAATGCAAAACATCGCATCCACCAACCCGATTTCTATTCTTTACATCCTCACCAGAGAAATGGGCAGCAACACCGTTTCGGACGACGCTTTTGCTCAACGACTCAACCCCAAATTCGACCACTCCAGCATCCAGTCGCTGCTCGCCCAAATGGTAAAAGAAGGGTTCATCAACTACCACTTCAGCAGGCACGAAATTGAATTGCGCGACAAACTTGTGCACTACGCCCTCGCCAGTCAGGGTAAAAAAGACTTCGACGCCATCAAAATCGAATCGAGCAGTACCTCCTCCAACGCCAAACTAGACCTCAAAACCAAAGAAACTACCATCACGGAGGTGAATCGAATTGAGCTCAGCGCACGCCAGCGCGTTGGCCTGCTGCCCAACGAACGCAACCTCACCTTGCTTCAAAACCGCGACATGCGTTTCAGCGGACGCCTTTTTGCAGGATTCTCACTTTTCCAGGGCGAAAACATGCACTTCTCCTACGATAAATTTCAGGTCGAATTTGACTCCGTCAAATTCCTTGATTTTTATTTGCCGACAGGCGAAAAAGACAAAAACAACAACCCCGAAGCGTTCGCCATGAACTCGTCGGTGGAATTCGTCTCCGGCGTTTTGCTCGTGGATGCGCCCAACAACAAATCGGGTAAAGAAAGTCTGGAAATTTTCCCCTCGCTGCAAACCAAAAAGAACAGTTTCGTGTATTACGAACGTCCCAGCATACAGGCGGGCGCTTACAAACGCGATTCTTTTTATTTCAAACTTGACCCCTTTGCGTTCAATGGTTTGGACAGCTATACGCCCGACATGCTCAAATTTAAAGGCGAAATGGCGCCAGCGGGCATATTCAAACCGTTCAAAGAAACCATCGTGGTACGCGAGGAAGACCGCTCTTTTGGTTTTGTGCACAAAACACCGCCAACGGGTTACCCCACCTACTACGGCAAAGGCAATTACACGGGTTTGCTCGACCTAAGCAACAAGGGATTCCTCGGCGAAGGCAAGGTAGAATACCTGACGGCCGACATCGAATCGGAGGACATTGTTTTTAAGCCAAGGCAAATGACGGCTACTGCACGACGCTTTTTTATGGAAGAGGACCGTAAAAGCGCCGTGAAAGTACCGCAGGCACGTGGCGAAGACGTAAGCGTAAACTGGCTGCCTTACAACGATTCGATGTATGTAACTTCCCAAAACAAGGACTTTGAACTCTTCAAAGACCCTGGTTATTTCCACAATGGCACGCTTATTTTGACGCCTTCTGGTTTGAAAGGAAACGGACAATTTGAATGGGAAAACGGCACGTTGACTTCCAAACTTATTTCGTACGATCCCTTCCAGGCGAGCGCCGACACGTCCGACCTCAAGGTGAAAGCCCTTGACGGTGAAGGCATCGCTTTTGACTCCCGCAACGTGAATGGCGAACTCGATTTCGACAAGCAGGAAGGCAGGTTCAAGGCCAATACAGCCGACGCGAGCACGACCCTGCCGTTGAACAAATACCGGACGTCGATGAACGAATTTTTCTGGGACATGAAGGCGCAAACCATCACGTTTAAAGCCGACCTCAACAAACCGGCCAAATTCGTGTCCATCGACCCCGATCAAGATTCGTTGTTTTTTAATGGCAAAACGGCCTTTTACGACATGAAAACAAGTCTGTTGAAAATTGGAGGCGTGGAAGTCATCAAATCGGCAGATGCTTTCATCTACACCAAAGACGGAAACATCGAAATTGAACCGGGCGGTAAAATGACCAAATTTGAAGACGCACGCATCGTGGCTGATACCGTGAGCAAATACCACACGATCGACAGCGCTTCCGTAGAAATACTGGGCAAAAAACTGTACAAAGCAACCGGGTACTACCAGTACAACATCGCCGGATACGATCAGGAGGTGTTTTTCGACAACATCGTGGGCCAGCGCTTCGGACCAGGCGCCGCCAAGGTGAAAAACGTGCGCACGACCGCCAGCGGCGTCATTCCGGAAGAGCAAAACTTCCGCCTCGGCATCAAAACCTTGTACAAAGGCGACATCATCCTGAACGCCGACAAACAAAACCTGCGTTTCGAAGGCTACGGAAAACTCGACGCCGCCAAATTGCCCGCCAACGAATGGTTTACCCTGCGTTCGGACGTGGATAAAAACGACCCGCTCGTAGAAATCCGCAAAACCAAAAACCCCGAGGACGATCCTCTCGTTACAGGATTTTTCCTCGGCAAAGAATCGGGCCAATGTTACCCGCGCATCCTGCTGATACCTTTCAACCGCACCGACCGTGTACTCATCGACGCCGCAGGCTTTTACAAATACGATGAAAAAACCGACAAATTTACGTTCGGCGACTCGCTCAAAGTGCTGGATAAAAGCCAACGCGGCGCCAAAATGGTGTACGACAACCGCGTGGGTACAGTACAAGCCGAAGGCAAAATCAACATCGGCGAAGGTTTGAAATACATGAAAATACAAACCGCCGGCAAACTGAAATCCGACTTCAACATCGACTCCACCGGCTACACCACCACCGGGGAATTTATGTCGGGCATCAACATCACCATGCCCAAAAATTTGCTCGACATGATGCTGAACGACATACAGGCATCAAGTTTTGATGCCCAAGCGCCCATCATCAACACCCAAATGGCCTTTTACCAGCCGGCTACAGCCGAATTTGTTTCCAACAACAAAGACATGGATGAAACCATGGGCAACCTGCGGAACAACTTCGTCGTGCTGCCCAAAGACGACAACAAACACACCATTCTGCTCGGCCGACACCAAGTGATCTGGAACGATGAGTACCAGTCGTTCCTAAGCCTCGACGACCGCAACCCCGTGCTTTACATCAATGGCGTTGCCATCAACAAAATGTTGACCGTGTTCGTGGAATACAGAATGCCTACCAGCGACGACGACCGATTTTACATCTACATCAAACCTTCGCCCGACCTCTGGTACTTCCTCGGTTACCAGGCCGGTGCCCTGAATGTCGTTTCCAGCAGCACCCGTTTCAATGACGCCATTGTGGGCATGAAGCCCAAAGACCTGCAGTTCAAAATGCCGGACGGTGAATTGTACGAAATCATCCCGGCCAACCCTTCATTGGCAGAAGCTTTTGTGAATCGGGTGAGGCAGGGAAGGAAAAAAGAGTAAATAGGCCAATGAAATGGATGTGAAAAACCAAAACCGCATTGCAATCGTCACCGGGGCCAGCTCGGGTTTAGGCCTGGAAAGTGTTGTCCAACTGGCTGCGTCCGGAATAGAGGTGGTGTTGGTTTGTCGGACCATCGAGAAAGCAGAACAAAGCGCTGCGGAAGTACGTGCACGGCTAAGCAAAAATGTTCGTTTGTCACCCATGGCTGCAGATTTGTCGTCGCAGGCCGACATACGCCGCTTGGCCGGCGACCTACAAATCCGGTACGATCACATCGACGTGTTGCTCAACAACGCCGGCGCTGTTTTTGCGCGTTTTCAGAAGTCAGCCGATGGCCTTGAGATGAACATGGCAGTGAACCATTTCAGCTATTTTTTACTGACCAACCTGCTGTTGCCCCAACTTAAAAAGGCGCCCCGGGGCCGCATCGTCAATTTGTCGTCCAATGCCCACCACATGGGCAACATGGATGTGGAAAGTTTTACCCACGAGCGCAACTACAGCTTGTTGAAAGCTTATGCACAATCAAAACTGGCCAATGTGCTTTTCACCACCGAACTTGCACAGCAATTGAGCGGAACGACGGTTACGGTAAACACGGTTAGTCCGGGACGGGTGCGCACAACCATAGGTTCCCGCAATCAACCCTTGTTTTACCGCTTGGTTTGGTCTACGCTTAACCACCTTGGTGCGGTTTCCATTGAAGAAGGCGCAGCCATGCAGGTTTCGGCAGCTTTGGACGAAAAATGGGAAGGCGTAAGCGGTAAGTACCTGGAAAAAAACGAGTTGCGCAACCCTTCGTCCAAATCTCAGGACAAACAACTCGCTGCTATGTTGTGGGAAATAAGTGAACAACTATGCCCTTTGGGGTTGTAGATTACCAAAAAAAACCATGCAACAACTTCGTTTTACCCTCATCTGCTTGTTCATCGTTGCTGCTCTGCCCGTCTTTGCCCAAAACATCGGTCTGGCCGACTTCAACCAGAACCGACTCAACCGCACCCGCAACAGCATGCTGGTACTTGGCGGTTGGGCTGCCGCCAACATTGTTGTGGGAGCGGTAGGTGCCGGCAGAGGCGGCGCTGAAAACAAGGCTTTTCAACAAATGAACCTCGGCTGGGGCCTCATCAACCTCGGGCTTGCCGGCGCCGGTTGGTGGACGGCCACGCACACCGACCCCGCTTCCTTTGATCTTTACGGTACCATAAACGAACACCACCGGATGCAAAAAATTCTGCTGTTCAATGCCGGACTCGACGTCGGTTACATGGCCGCAGGTTTTTGGATGCAGGAAAAGTCCAAAACGGACGATAAAAACCCCGAACGATGGAAGGGTTTTGGAAGATCCCTGGTTTTGCAGGGTGCCTTTTTGATGGTTTTCGACCTGAGTGCGTTTTTTTATTTAAACGGTCTTGAAACGCAGCTTAAACCGCTGATCACGGGAAATGGGGAGTTGGGCGTTTTGTTGCGATTTTAAGCAAACCATAGGTTCAGGCAACCACACCAAAGCATGCTGCGTCAAATTGGAAATGTAACCAAAACACATCTCCAACATGAAACAAGGCATCTTCACCTTATTGCTTGTAGCAGCATTCCAGCCCATACTGAACGCCCAATGGACCATTGCACCCGAAGCCGGCGTCAATTTTGCCAAGATCGGTTGGTCGGAGGATGCATTTGACACCGACTTGGGCACCCAATTTTTTGCAGGCTTGCACGGCCAATATTGGTTGTCGGGAAAAATGGCTTATGGTTTGGCCGCACAGTACTCTTTAAAAGGTTATGGAGTAGCCGACGATGACATCTTTGGTATAAAAGCACGGTATTCGTACATCGATTTTTTACCCAATTTTGAAATCAAACCATGGCCGTTTCTGGGCATTTTCGCGGGAGTTAACGTAGGCGTTTTGGTGTCGGAAGAATACTATAATGGCGGGGAATGGGTAGATCCGATATTCGATGATTTTATAAACAACGTGGATTTCGGAGGGTTCATTGGCGCCAAAGCCTACCTGAAAAATTTTTACCTGAAAGCCCATTTCAATCGGGGTTTTACGCCTCTTTTTGATGTCACTTTTACGGATGACAACGGCCAGGAAATTGGCGATGCGAATTTTTTCAACCAGAACATTCAGGTGGGACTGGGCTACAGGATCCCTTTAAAAAAGAAGGGTTGATAAAACATGAGTCATCCCGAAATGATTCGGGATGACTCATGTTTTAAAGACTCTTGGTTTGTTTTGTTTTGGGGAATTTCTCTTGGATTCAATTGAGGTAAACGCTTGTTGGGAGTATGTTTTACAAAAAATTCAGGCTGTGGCGTACGGCTGAGCTGAACAAAAGGTAAACCTTGCGTTTGTCGGACACACGGAAACGTTCTTGAGCGATGCGTTGAGCCGGCGCATTTTTAATTTTTGCAAAAAGCTGCGTATAGTATTTGTACGCAAGATAAACGCCGAAACGGGTGCCTTCGGGCAATTGTTTGATGCCAATCAGGGCTGCATCAAAATCGGCTTTGATGTCAAGTTCAATTTGAGCTTTGTCTTCCATGGTAAAACGACGAAAATCCACGCCGGGAAAATACACACGGCCGCGTTCGTCGAAATCACTTTTTATGTCGCGCAGGAAATTGATTTTTTGAAAGGCGGCACCGAGACGGCGTGCCGGTGTTTTGAGATGTTCGTACATAGCATTGTCGCCCTCGCAAAAAACATGCAAGCACATCAGTCCCACCACTTCCGCCGATCCATAAATGTATTCATCGTATCCTTCCGGGTCGTACGCCTGCTGGTGCAAATCCATTTCCATACTTTTCAAAAAAGCATCAATTAGATCACGTTCGATGCCGTATTTGTGTACCACCTGCTGAAAGGAATGCAAAACAGGGTTCAGGCTGATGCGGTCTTCAATGGCGTTGTAGGTATCCTGACGGAAACGTTCAAACAGCTTGGCTTTTGGATAATCGTGGAAAGTGTCCACGATCTCATCGGCGAAACGCACAAATCCGTAAATGCCGTAAATGGGCATGCGAAAGCGCGGATGAAAAACCCTGATGCCCATGGAAAAAGAGGTCGAATACCGGGTGGTAATCATCCTGCTGCATTCGGAACAGGTATCATTGTATAAAGCCAAAGGGCTCATAAATTGATGAATTTTGCTGTTTATAGTTTATTTTGCGTAAGCCTTCACAATTTCTCTTGCTACTACCGCTCCGCTGATGAGTGATGGCGGCACCCCGGGACCCGGCACGGTTAGCTGCCCGGTGTAATAAAGGTTCGAAACTTTTTTACTTTTCAATCTGGGTTTCAAAAAGGCCGTTTGCATCAAGGTGTTTGCAAGGCCGTAAGCATTGCCTTTAAAGGCGTGGTAATCGCTTATAAAATCGGCATGGGCATAGGAGCGGAGGTAAATCACACTGTCGCGCACGTTTTGTCCTGTACGTTGTTCGAGGCGATCCATCACCATGTGGTAATACTTGTTCCTTATTTCGGGGGTATCTTCCAGACCTGGCGCCACAGGGATCAGCAGGAACAGGTTTTCACAACCTTCGGGCGCCACCGAGGGGTCGGTAATGGAGGGTACGCTGGCATAAAACAGTGGTTTTTCCGGCCACTGCGGATTTTCGTAAATTTCGTGTGCATGCCTTCCAAAGTCCTCGTCAAAAAACAGGTTGTGGTGCCGGAGGTTTTTGAGTCGTTTGTTCAGTCCGACGTAATAGAGCAGACTGGAAGGGGCCATGGTGCGATTTTGCCAGTAGGCTTCGCTGTAGTTGCGTTGGTTGTCGTCCAGCAGGTTGTTTTCGATGTGGTGGTAATCGGCGCCGCCCACCACGATGTCGGCTGCGAACGACCGGCCGTCTTTGGTGCGCACGTGGGTTGCGTGCCCGTTGGGCGTTTCGATATGGGCCACTTCGGCATCAAGTTCGATGGTGACTCCGAGTTCTTTGGCAAGTGACACCATGCCTTCTACTATTTTGTGCATGCCTCCCATGGGATACCAAGTGCCCAGGGCCATGTCGGCGTAATTCATCAAACTGTAAAGCGCCGGCGTGTTTTCGGGTGTGGCTCCGAGGAATAGAACGGGAAACTCGAGCAGCTGGCGCAGTTTTTCATTTTTAAAAAGGCGGCGCACATGTTTGGCCATAGAGGTAAACATTTGCAGACGAAACATGCTTGCTGCAATACGCCAGTCTACAAACTCAGCAATGCTGTGGCTGGGTTTTTGCACAAAATCGCGCATGCCCACTTCGTATTTGTAACGCGCCTCAGACAGGAACTTGCGCAACCTGGGCGTGCTGCCTGGTTCGTAATGTTCGAACATGGCTTCAAGTGCTTCGATGCCTGCGGGCACCTGCATCACATCGCCGTCGTTGAAAAAAACGGTGTACGACGGGTCGAGTCTTTTCAAATCGTAATAATCAGATACTTTTTTCCCAAAATGATTGAAAAAGGATTCAAAAACATCGGGCATCCAATACCATGAAGGCCCCATATCAAACACAAAACCATCGGTTTTGAATTGTCGTGCCCGGCCGCCGGGTGAATCGTTTTTTTCAAGTATGGTTACCTGAAAACCCTGCGCAGCCAAATGGCAAGCGGCCGATAATCCGGCAAATCCAGAGCCAATGACGATAACTTGTTGGGACATAGGTCCGTTGGTTTGTTTTTTCAAAGGTGTAGGTCAACCAAGGTACAAACAGCACTTTCCTTATTTTGTTTAATGTTTTAAGGAAAATGTTGAACAAAAGTAGTTATAAATTTCCATAAATTTATGGATTAGGCAGAAAATCATCCCTGGCATCCCCGTTGGAAAACTGAAGACCATCGATTAACAATGGGAATTTTTCGCAGGATTGCGCCATAAACCCTACTTTGGACCGTTTACAGCTTGGCATGGATATTTATACACGCAAATCTTATTGGAAATGGTACTTGGCAGCAGCGGGTATTGGCATCGTTTTTATTTCATTGTTGTACACCCGTTACCTGGCCCAACAACTCATTTTACGTGAGGAGCAACAAGCTACGCAATTTGCAGAGGCGCTTCGCTCTTTGGGCAAAGCAAACCGTGACAGTACCCAGTACAATTGCGACGTAAGCCTTCACTCGCTGGTCATCACCCAAAACATCAACATACCGGTGGTGCTGCTCGACGAAGGATGGCGCATCATCGAATACCAAAACATTGGCGACAACAACATCAAACAGATGGACACAGCCCTTGTGCGTCAGGCCCTCAACAGCATGGTCGACGATTGGACCGATACCATCGAAATATCCGCCCCACCCTATTTTCGCAATTACCTTATTTATTCGCATTCGCGCCTGCTGCCCATGCTCAACTACTATCCGGTTGTGCAGTTTATACTCATCGCGGCCTTTATTTTGTTGGGATACATGGGGTTCAGCGCTACCCGCCGCGCCGAAGAAAATCAGGTGTGGCTCGGTATGGCCAAAGAAACGGCACACCAGTTGGGAACGCCCATCACAGCCATCCTCGGCTGGCTCGAAGCACTTAAAATGACCAACGAGGGGCATGAGGTAAATCTGGAAATGTTGCACGAACTGGGCAACGACATCACCAGGCTCGAACTGGTGGCCGACAGGTTTTCAAAAATAGGTTCCAAACCAGAATTGGTTCCAGTAAACCTTTACGACCAACTTGAAATTTGCCGAGTTTACATGCAGCGCAGGTCTCCGCGCAAAATCACCTTCGATTTCCCTGTACCCGCCGAGCACCTGCCCATGATGGTCAACATCAATCCGCACCTTTTCGATTGGGTGATCGAAAACCTATTGCGCAACGCCATCGATTCGATGGAAGAAGGCAAAGGCGACATCAGTTGCAAGGTGTATACCGAAGGTAATTACATCTGTGCTGACATCTCCGATACCGGCAAAGGCATACCTTCCGGGAAGTTTAACACGGTTTTTAAACCTGGTTTTTCCACCAAAAAACGCGGCTGGGGATTGGGATTGTCTTTGTCGAAACGCATCGTTGACCAATACCACGGCGGTAAAATTCTGGTGAAACGATCAGAGCTGGGCAAAGGAAGCACCTTCACCGTGAAGTTACCCAAAATCAGGTAGAACTACCTGTTTTTATATTGTTAGGGAAAAAATCGGTCATTCGTTTTACCTTGGTTCGTGAATCGCGGAACACAGGCTTTTCTTTAAATGGCCATGCCAGCAAACGAAACGATACCCAAGCCTTTACTTAACGTAAGCGACGAATGCAAAGAATGCATCGAACGTACCCAAATCCGTTACAACCTCAACCGCGAGGTTTGGCACCCTCGTCTGCGTTCGTACAACCACATCGAATTCCATAAGTCGCGAACGTATGGCGGATTTCTGGCCAGGTTGGGTTTGTTTTTTCTTGAAGGTTACGAATGGTTAAACAGACATTACAACAACTTGCTACGTTGGCTTTTTCCCAAGCGCGACAAATGCTACGGCATACCCTCGCCTTATGAAACCATTACTGGCAGGATTACTTTTGGACAAAAACAGCATGACCTCGATGTTCCCATCAACAACATGCACGTCGAATTGTGGGGCCGCGCTTTTTGGGGAGGTTACCGCAAACTCAGCGAAGGACTTACCGACGCAGACGGGCATTTCTCGCTGCCCTATGACCTGCATTTCGCCTGTAACTGGTGGATGCGACGGGTCTGGCTGGGCATTTATCATACCGGACACGAACATTACACCCGACGGGAAGAGCGTTTGCCTGATTTTACCTTGTTTAAAAAAATACCCATCCTCAAGGGCGACCTGGTGGGCACCGAAATGTGCCTCAATACCATCCAATTGTTCTATTGGGAATACCGTTTGGACTCAACCGTGCCGCGTGTGTCAATCAAAGACCACGACAGGGAAGCGCCCGACCACTACTCTCCCGGTCGTTTGGCCACCATTGAACGGCAGTTTGTACCCATCGAACTGATCAAGATCAAACACCTTGATATGATTCGTATGGCCCCCGGCAAACTCAACTACGACGTCATCAAGGAAGATTATCCGGAAAACCTGACGGTGTGTATGGAGAAGAAAAGGAAGGGCGTCACACGCGGCGATGTTTGGTTCGGCCAACGAATGATGAATGGCATGTATGCATCCGATTTCGACCGCGACCCGCGCGACCCAGAACTGTACTGGATCCATTACCACTGGAACTCGTACGACAAAAACCTGCACTACCATGCCATGCCGGATGTCGACATCTGGTTCCGGCTCAACGAAGATGGGGTGCCGCTGCCTGTGCGCATCACCCTCACGGGGCCTTTGCGCTCCGACGAAACCGATCCGCGCGCCAAACGCACCTTCACCCCCGAAGACGGCGAAAAATGGCTTGCCGCAAAACGTGTAGCCAGGGTGAGCGGCTCCCTGTACACCGAAGTAGCGCACCACTTCGCGGGAACCCACCTCAATGTGGAACAATACGCCATCGCCGCATTCCGCAACCTGCGGCTCAACCCCGTTGCCGGCCTCCTTAAATCATACCTGCGCAGCGTTGTGCTTGTAAACCATACCGCCGACCGCATCCTTGTTGGCAAAGGCTACATCACTTCAGCCTGTGCGCTCACCCCCAAAGGAATCAACCAGGTGGTGGAAAATGTGCTGGGCACCCACGATTGGAAACATTTCCGCCCCATGAAACCCATCAGCAAAGCGCATGTTTATGCACACGCCGCTAACCTGTACTGGAATATCCTGGCCAACTATGTTTCAGAATACATCGACCATCCTCCTTACAGGGAAAAAATCATCGAATACTGGCATGAGGTTTACCGTTTTTCGGAAGACCTGCTAAACCACAGCGTACCGATGTTTTTGTGCAACTACCTCCGAAGCGCTGTGCTCGACAAATCGGGTAAACCCCGAACGGGCTCGACAGTCGAATGGTTTGCCACCGAAAGCCGCATGGACCTGAATAAGGAGCGCCCAGTGGTAAACGGTGTACCCAGAGCCTTATCGCGGATCACAACCGCAGCTTACCCCGAAGCTGTGACCGAAGCCGACCTTGACAACCTCAAACAAGCCTGTACGTACATCATTTACCAGGCAACCTTCGGCCATACCTGGGCCAATTCCAAACAATACGACGACATTGGCGATGTTTTGTACAGCAGCCTTGGATTGCGTTTCGGAACCGGTCCCGATGGCGTGCTCGGCCCAGAGTCCGATACGTCCATCGCTCCCGATCTTACCCGTGCCACCCAGATGATGTGGTGGAGCAACATGCTTTCCCGCACCGGGTATGGCTTTATTACCACCAATGAAGACAACGATGTGAGCCCTCATTTCATAGAGGCTCTGGAAAAACACCGGGCCGATTTTGATGCGCTCGGCTTTAACATCGACACCATCCAGTCCCGTACCAACATATAACCGCTCCAGCGATGGCGAAACACCTCTTCCCTTTTCTCAGCGCCTTGCAAACCTTGCTGGTACGCTCCGGCAACCGGATCATTTTGTGGTTGTATACCGGTGTTTTCAATCTTGTCCTTACCATTGTGGGCAGCCTCATGTTCCGTACACGCATGTCGCACAACAACGGCATTGCGGCAGTTGGGTCGTTTAAATTCGTGGACCATCCGAAGTTTCCCCTACATCCTTTTTTTGAACCCGGAAAAATTTTACCCTGCCGCATCCGGCACGGCGCTGCATCCTTCAAGGACGACGCCATGCGCGCCGTGCGCAGTCTTTCGATCAAACTCGCCAACGAACGGTACAACAGTCCGTTCGACCTTGAGCTTAACACCGGCATTGTGGCCCTTTTCTGGTCGGCTGCAAGTTTTCTGCGGTTTGCCAAGTACAAAAAAACCATGTACGGCATTCAATACCACCAGTATTACCGCAACTACCCGGTGGGCGCCCGTGGCGCCTACGAAGGTCTGCGCCGCAACCCTACCTCGTTTTCCAACCTACATTACTACAGCCAGACACCGTTTTGGTACATCGCTTCCGACCAAGTAAAGCGGTACGTAAAATACCGCGTAATACCTGCTTCGGATGTGCCCGAAACCGGTATCCTCGATGCGTATGACCGCACCATACCACCCGAAAACCAGCGCACCCTCCCAGGAGAAACGCGTACGCGCAATTACTTGAAAGAAGAATATGCGCAGCAGATCAAAGAAGGGCCAATAACCTATAAGGTTCAGCTCCAGTTGCAAACGGCAGCCGACGACGAAAGTCCGGAAATTTTCAACTGTTGCCGTGCCTGGGACGAAAACGCACACCCCTGGATGGATCTGGCTGAAATCCGGGTGGAGCGTGTATTGGACTGGCGTGAAAGCACCATGATGGTGTTTTCCATGAACAACATGCCCAAAGGTTTGGGCGCTCTTCCGGCTTATTCTATCTTTGATTACAATTCTTTGAATTACATGCGCAAACATTCCGATATGGCCCGCAAGGCACGGGTGCTTGCCATCAAACTTTTCGGCCTGCCTCCAGAAATACCAGATGATGACAACCGGAACCAATAAACAAGGTTAGCATGACCGAAGAACTCATTTTTGAAAGCAAAAATTCAAAAATCATCCTCAGCAACACGAGTGAATGGGGCTTTCCTGTGGTGACCAAAATACTCAACAAGGAGTTCCCGTCGCCGCAAGCCATACGCCATTTTTACAATGAATACGGGATCACCAAAGACCTCGACATCCCTGGCGTTCGCAAAGTTTTGCGCATGGGAAAAATACAAAATCAGCATGCTTTGGTTTTTCAGTATGCCGCCGGAATACCTTTGAAAAAAAAGGTAGCCGACGGCCCTTTGTCCATCGGCGAATTCCTGCACATCGCCATCAACACGGCCCGGATCCTGGCCGACATCCACAGGATGAACATCATCCACAAAGACGTAAACAGCCAAAACATCGTGGTTGATGAAGCTACGGGTTCGGTTACCCTGCTCGACTTTGGCATTTCCACCCAACTCAACATCAAAGAACAACAACTCGGCAACCCCGAGCGCCTGGAGGGCAGTTTGAATTACATTTCCCCCGAACAAACGGGACGGATGAACCGTATGGTGGATTACCGCACGGACTTGTACTCTCTCGGAGTTACTTTTTACGAATTGCTAACTGGCAAACTGCCTTTCTTGCGCAAAGACGCCATGGAACTCGTGCATGCCCACCTGGCGCAAAGACCGACAATGGTGCGGTCTCTAAGGCCCGAAATTCCGCAGGTTTTGTCGGACATGGTGGACTGTCTTTTGGCCAAAAACGCAGAGAACCGATACCAATCGGCCAACGGTTTGATGCACGATTTACAACGTTGCCTTCAGGACTGGGACAATCTTGGCGTCATCGATTTGTTTCCTCTTGGAGAAAAAGATTTTTCCGGAAAATTTCAGATTCCTCAAAAATTATACGGTCGCGATGGTGAACTTCAGTTGGTCATGAACGCCTTCGAACGTGTGGCCCGGGGAGGCCTGGAGACCGTGCTTGTGGGCGGTTATTCCGGAACAGGCAAATCGGCACTGGTACATGAAACACACCGCCCGATCACCGCAAAGCGAGGATATTTCATCGAAGGCAAATTTGATCAATTCCAGCGTTCGGTGCCATATTTTGCATTTATTGAGGCATTTCGCGGCTTTGTAACCTTGTTGCTTACCGAAAACGAAGAACGCCTTAAGCCACTCCAGGCACGTATACAGCTCTCCCTGGGTGCTGAAGGCAAAGTTTTGACCGACGTATTGCCCAGCCTAGAGCTCCTCATCGGACCTCAGCCGGAAGTGCCGGAGGTAGGCGGAGCAGAGAGTCAAAACCGTTTCAATTACATTTTCAGAAGGTTCGTGCAGGCCATTTGTAGTCCCGACCACCCCATCGTATTGTTCATCGACGACCTGCAATGGGCCGATTCGGCGTCGCTTTCCTTGTTTCAAGTGCTCATGACCGACGTCGACACGCGCCACCTGCTGTGTGTTTGCGCATACCGGGACAACGAAGTGAATGGGGGGCACCCTTTCATGACGACGGTGGATGAAATGGAAAAAAAAGACGCTGCCGTGAGCCGCATAGAAATTGATAACTTGTCGCTCGCAGATGTTCACCACCTGATTTCCGACGCCACCGGACTGTCCAACGACCGAACCGAAACACTCGCCAAACTGGTGTTTGAAAAAACACACGGCAATGCGTTTTTTGTTACCCAATTCCTCTCTTCCCTTGCACGCGAAAGGCTGCTGAAATTTGATTTCGACCTGCATCGCTGGGATTGGGATGTAAAGCAAATCCAGGCAAGCAACATCACCGACAACGTGGTGGAACTGCTGGCGGGCAGGGTATCGTGGCTGCCCGACAACACACAGCAAGTCCTTAAAGTGGCCGCTTCTGTGGGCAGCCATTTCGACCTCGACACCCTGGCTGTATGTTGCGGTAGTTTGTTCAACGCAGAGGCATTGTCGGATGCCGGCAATAACACCACCGACGCCGTGGAAAAAGCCTTGCATGCTGCCCTTGCCGACGGATTGTTGACGCCTGTTGAAGACCGCTACCGCTTTGTACACGACCGTATTCAGCAGGCGGTGTACTCACTCATTCCGGTGCATGAGCGCGCCAGGATGCATTTGCGCATCGGCGAATTGCTTTGGGAAAAAACTTCGGCCGACCAGCAGGAAAACCACCTGTTCGATGTTGTGAACCAATACAACCAGGGTCTGGAACTGGTGACCAATTCGGAACAACGCGCCTTGCTGGCCGAACTCAATTTACGTGCTGGCAGAAAAGCCAAATTGAGCTCGGCCTTCAAACCCGCCTCCGAATACCTCGAAACAGGCATTGGATTGTTGAGGCCCGACCAATGGCAAAGCCAGTATGATTTGAGCCTGCACTTGTACACAGAGGCTGCAGAAACGGCTTACAACATGGGTGATTTTGACCTCATGGCGCAAAAAATTGACGTCGTGTTGCAAAACAGCCGCGACCTTCTGGATACCATTCGTCCGTATGCCATCCGCATCAACGCGTACAAGGCACAGAATAAGCTTCAGGAAGCCATCGATACGGGACTGGAAGTGCTTGCACGTTTGGGTGAAACTTTTCCCAAAAAAGGCGCGCTGCCGCTGGTCATGGCCGACCTTTTGAAAACCAAATTTCAGTTGCGGGGCAAAGATCTGCTTACCCTAACCAATTTGCCGGCCATGCAAAACCTTCACAAGGAAGCGGCCATGCGCATGCTCAACGACATCGCTTCACCAGCTTACTGGGCCCGGCCGGGCATCCTGCCCTTCCTCATTTTCCGGATGGTGCAGTTGTCCCTGAAATACGGCAACACCTCCATATCTGCCTTCGGATTTGCTACCTACGGCCTGCTGATGTGCGGCGTGGTGGGCGATATGAAAGAAGGTTACAAATTCGGGCAACTCGGTTTGGCGCTGCTTGATCGGTTCAGGGCCAAAGAATGGCTTTCGCAGGTTTACACGCCCGTTTACGCCCTCATCAACCATTGGAGCGAGCACGTGCACAAATCACTCGAACCTTTTTTGTATTCCTACCGCGTTGGTTTTGAAACCGGCGCCATTGAATACGCCTGCATCAACATCAACATTTATTGCAACCACATTTACCTCGGCGGCAAACCGTTGGTGAAAGCGGAGGAAGAAATGCGGGCGTTCAGCCGAACCATGGAGGAGTACAAACAGGAAACCAATTTGAACTACAACGAAGCTTACCGACAAGCGGTATTGAACCTGTTGGGGCGATCGGAAGACCCCACACGTTTAATCGGTGAGGCGTACGACGAGGAAAAAATGGCGGTGCAAAACCAGGAAAGACAGGACAGGGCAGGCACTTTTCTCATCCATTTTCACGGGATGATCCTCAATTACCTGTTTCATAACTTCGAAATGAGCCTCAAGCATGCGGAACAAACACGTCCGATGCTGGATGCCGTGTTGGCCAAATACGATGTGCCCGTGTTTTGGTTTTACGAAGCGCTGGTAAGCATGGAAATGGCCCGGAAACGCAAGGGCAGCGAGCGCACCAGACTGCTAAGCCGGGCAAGCAAAAACATCGCCCAGTTTAAAAAATGGGCCAAATTTTGTCCGGAAAATCATGCCCACAAACTCGAATTGCTGCTTGCTGAGCAGGCGTGGTGCATTGGAAAAGTTGAATCTGCCAGACTGCATTTCGACCGTGCTATCGCAGGCGCTTCTGTGCAGGAATTTATGAACGAAGAAGCCCTGGCACACGAGCGCGCCGGAACCTTTTACCACAGCACAGGACAAGTTACAATAGCCGAACATTTTTTGAAAAAAGCGTACCAAACCTACCGGGAATGGGGCGCGTCGGCCAAAATGGACGACATACGCAATCGGTATCCGCAGTTTTTGAGCGCCATTCCCAAGGAAAAAAGGACCATTTCACTCAATACCACCAGCATTGATACCACCAACATAGGTTTGGAATCGTCGCTTGACCTCGACACCGTCATGAAAGCATCGCAGGCCATATCCGGAGAAATCGTGTTCAACCGTTTGCTGCGCACCTTACTCAACATCGCCATCGAAAACGCCGGCGCTGAAACTGGCTGTCTGATCATGGAAGAAAATGGCCAATGGATGGTACAACAGGCCGATACCACCGAAGCCGAAACGCGCGGGTCGGGCGGTGGTCCTACCCCATTGTTGGGCAACAGCCATGTGCCTGAATCGGTCGTGCAGTATGTGATCCGTACCCGTGAAAGTCTGGTGCTGGACAACGTTTTAGAGGACGACCGCTTCTCCTCCGATCCGGTTGTGCAGGAACGCAAACTTTGCTCCCTGTTGTGTCTTCCGGTGATGAACAAAGGCCTGCTTTCGGGCATACTATACCTGGAAAACAACCTGCAAAGCGGCGTTTTCACCGATAGCCGTGTGCATTTTTTACGACTGCTTTCGGGACAGATCGCCATTTCCATCGAAAATGCTCTTTTGTACGAAAACCTCGAACAAAAGGTGGTTGAACGCACCGAGCAAATCGCGCGGCAAAAAGACCAGCTCGAACAGGAAAAACACAAATCCGACAACCTGCTGCTCAACATTTTGCCCGCCGAGACGGCAGAAGAACTTAAACGTTTCGGAAGGGCCAAGCCAAGGCAATACGACAGTGTGACGGTGTTGTTCACCGACTTCGTCAACTTTTCCCACGCAGCCGAACGCCTAAGTGCTGAAGAACTGGTAGAGGAAATCCACAAGTACTACAGTGCTTTCGACGCTATTTTATCCAAATACAACCTTGAAAAAATCAAAACCATCGGCGACAGTTACATGTGCGCAGGCGGCTTACCCATGGAAAACATTACCCACGCCTTCGATGCGGTGAGCGCAGCTCTTGAGATCCGCGCCTTCATCGAACAGGAAAACACCGAAAGGAAAAGCAACGGTTTGACTTCCTTTGAATGTCGCATCGGCATACACACCGGACCTGTGGTGGCGGGAATTGTAGGTACCAAAAAATTCGCCTACGACATCTGGGGCAATACCGTGAACATTGCCTCCCGCATGGAATCGAGCGGCGCTCCGGGTAAAGTCAACATTTCACAAGCCACGCACGCTTTGGTCAAGGAACTTTTCCATTGTGAGCACCGGGGTAAAATCGAGGCGAAGCATGCGGGGCTGGTGGACATGTATTTTGTGGAGGCGTAATGTTGCATCAATCTATGATCAAAACAACATTGCCCACTTTTTGCCCTGAAGCAACGTAGTTAAACGCCTCCGTGATTTGCTCCAGTGGATACCGCCTGTCGATGAGGGGTGTAAACCCACCTGTTTTCCACATTTCCCTGATGTAAGCCAAGCTTGCCTTGATGTCGGTGGGCAGTGGGAAAATGACCTTTTTTCCGCCGAACAAGGGTGTTAAAAGCGCTAAAAATGGATTTTGTACGCCCGGACCGAGTTCTGAGGAGATGTATACGCCACCCGGTTTCAGCAAACGTTTGCATTTGCCAAATGTGCTTTTGCCAACAGCATCAAAAACGTAATCATACAACTGCTTGTCCTGTGTAAAATCTTCGCGGGTGTAATCGACGACCGTTTGAGCACCAAGCGACCGCACCTGTTCCATGTGTTCCGTTCGGCAGGTAGCAGTAACAGTGGCTCCTTTGTTTTTTATCAATTGTATCAGGGCCGAACCAATCGCGCCTGTTCCGCCGTTCACCATCACGTTTTGTCCTGCATGCAGTTCCAATTTGTTCAGGAAATTGATGGCGTAATGCGCGGCTTCCATGCTGGCAGCGGCTTGTTCGAAGGCCATGTTTTCGGGAATGGTGATGATGGCTTTGGTTTCCGGCAAAGCGAGGTATTCTGCGTGCGAACCAAGCCCCTGATCGTAAAACCCGCAAATACGGTCGCCTGGTTTGAATGTTTGCACGTTGTTTCCCACGGCTTCCACGATGCCGGCGAAATCTGTTCCTGTGCTGGGTAAAGTTGGTTTGAACAGCCCCGTAAACAAACGCATGATGAATGGCTTGCCGGTGAGCACGGCACAGTCGGTGCGGTTTACAGTAGTTGCGTGTACCCGGACGAGGATTTCGTTGTCTCGGGGTACGGGCTTTTCAACTTCCTGAATGGATAAGGTTTCTGGCGGACCGTAGGTGGTGCGGATGGCTGCTTTCATTTTCATGTTGGGTACTTCATTAAATAATGGACCCAATTGTAGGTGTGCATCTGCCGGAATTGAAAAATAATCTACAAACGTTGCCTTATGTTATACCATACCGCGATTCCGGCAACCTCAAAGCCTTTTCAATTTTTTAAGGATCACATCTTCCTCAGGCGTTTTGAGTTCAACCACTGGTTCCATCACGCTGTTGGGTACCGTCATAGACAAGACGTATTGCTGCACTTTCCACACCCCTTTTACCCGCACCATCACGCCGGAGCCGCGGCACAGTTTCATTTGTGTGTCTAACAGTTCATCGAACCAGGCGATGTCTTTGTTTTTGCCCGCATAAATGTGGCGTTCGAGGGATTTGAAGTTCCAGGTTGTTTTTTTATCAAAATAGGGTTTTGCCCAAACCATGTAGGCTTTTTTATCCCAAATTTCGGTGGCATCGGTGCCAATAAAGGTAGCGTCGTCGGTGTAAAAGGCGAAGTAAGCGTCGTAATCCGCACTTGCAGCTGCCTTGTTGAATGCGTCGAGCGTGGCACCTATCTGAAGGCTGTCGGAGGGCGTAAGAGAATTTATTTTAAAGGAACAGCTTGAAAAGAGGGCTATGGCGACAATGACCGGAAGCAAAAGAATGGTTTTCATCAATGGTGGATTTTGATGCAATGTATATGAACCTTTGGTAAATTGCTCCTGTTTTTCACCATAAAAAACGCCTACCTTCGCAACTCAACCACCATAATGTTTATGCTTCGCAACATCCTGTTCGCCCTCGTCCTGCTCCCCACCCTGCTTCTAAGCCAACCCACGCCCGGGCTCGTACAACTCGGGTTCCTGCAATACAACCCTGTAACCCTCGCAGGCGTGTGGCACCATGTGGATGACTTCGGAAACGAATACGCCCTTGTGGGTACGAGCCAAGGATTGAGCATCGTGGACGTGAACAATCCGGCTTCGCCGCAGCAAATTTTTACAGTGCCATCGTTGCCCAACAACTGGCGGGAGTTGCGCACGTGGGAAGGTTACCTCTACATGGTATCGGAAGCCGATTCGAGTGCGGTGACCATAGTGGACCTCAACAGCCTACCCGACACCATTTACTCCAAAGTCTGGCGCGGCGATTTTCCCAACGAAGGCAAACTGCGGCGTGCGCATGCCGTACAATGCTTCGAGGGCTACCTTTACCTTTTCGGCGGCAACAACCTGGGCGACGGGGCCACTATTTGCGACCTCACCGATCCATGGAACCCCGTCATAACAGGCAGTTACAACCTGGAATACCTGCACGACGGCTTTGTGCGCAACGATACGTTGTGGGGCAGCGAAATTTATGAAGGCCGTTTTAGTGTGGTGGACATCAGCGATAAAAACAACCCCGTCCTGCTCGCCACCAACCCCACACCCGGCAATTTCAACCACAACAGCGAGCTCAATCCGGCTGGCAATGTGTTGTTCACCACCGACGAAGTCCCTTTTGCACCCTTGGCCAGTTTCGACGTGAGCGACCTGGAGAACATCCGCATGCTCGATACGTACAGGTGCAGTCTGGAACCCGACGGCGAAGTACACAACGTGCGCGTTTTTGGCAACTTCCTGCTTTGTCCATCCTACAGAGGCCAGCTCAGCATCGTGGATGCCACCCAGCCAGACAACCTGATCGAAACGGCCATTGTTGACACAGGCAATGCGCTCATTTGGGATGCAGACCCCTATTTGCCATCGGGCATTGTGCTTGCTACGGACAAAAACGCGGGATTGTACATTTTCCAGCCTACGTACATCCAGGCTGCTTACCTGCGCGGTACCGTTACCGATGCCGTCACAGGACTACCCATCAACAAAGCGGGCATCAACATCGTTTCGTTGCCACTTACGGACAGCAGCGGCGTCGACGGTACCTTTAAAACCGGAACGGCGCAGGCGGGCGCGTACAATGTATTGGTGACCAAAATGGGGTATTTCCCCAAACAAATGGACGCCGTGCAGCTTGTTACCGGACAAACCACCACGCTCAACGTTGAACTCACGCCCGAAATGGTTTCTCAATATGAACCCGGTTCAATGGAAGCCAAATTTGATGTTTTGCCCACGGTATTCAACGAAAAAATAACCCTGCGTTTGCCCGCAAACAGCGCATGGGAAAAGGTCATTTTGCGCGATGCACAGGGCAAAACGGTGTTTGAACAAAACGTGCAAAGCTTGGAAACAACGTTGTATTTGCCGGCAAATCTGAATACAGGTGTTTATTTCATCGGTCTTCAAAACGGGAACGTGCAAAGCATTGCCAAACAAGTGGTGAAAATAAAGTAGCGCCTTACCCCTGCCACCAACTTCGGACTTACACCTATCTTTGCCATATGTTGAACATGTTGCAACCTGAAAAACCCATTCCCGACCCCTTTCCAGAAGGCGGCGTGATGCTGGTGGACAAACCTGCCGGATGGACGTCCTTTGACGTGGTGAACAAAATCCGACACCATCTATCCAAGCGCCTGAACATCAAACTTTACAAAGTAGGCCACGCTGGCACCCTTGACCCACTGGCTACCGGACTGCTCATTTTGTGCACTGGCAAATACACCAAACTCATCGACTCTCTGCAGGTGCAAACCAAAGAATACACCGGTACGATCACGTTTGGCGCAACCACGCCTTCCTACGACCTGGAAAAAGCACCTGATGCTTTTTTCCCAACCGAGCACCTCACCAATGAGTCCGTGCAAACCGTTATCCCGCAATTTTTGGGTCAAATTGAACAATATCCGCCTGTATTTTCGGCCGTCAAAGTAGAAGGCAAACGCCTTTACAAAGGTGCCCGAAGCGGCAATGAAAAAGTAGTTCCCAGCAGAAAAGTAGAAATCATGGAGCTGGAGCTCGGTCCGCTGCGCCCTGTACCTTCGAGCGACGAACCGGCTAAAGTCGTCAGCGACAAAGGTGCGCCCATTTACCTGCACCCCGAATATGCCGAAGGCTTGCAATGCGACTTCCGGGTGGTGTGCGGCAAAGGCACCTACATCCGTTCACTAGCCTTTGACTTGGGACTGGCGCTCCATTCCGGCGCTTATTTGAGCAGTTTAAGACGAACAGGTAGCGGGGAGTTGAGGGTGGAAGAGGCAAACTCGCCGGAGGAATGGGTTGCATGGGTATTGTCTTGACCCGGATTTTTGGTTTTTTGGGGATAAGGATTTTATTGGGATTTGAAAAAGATCGGGATGATTGGATTGGATTATACTGGATTGATTCTGAAAGGAATTGAAGATTTCCCAAATGCTATTCTTAACCTTACGGTCGTTTGGAATCAAGTCCAAAATAATCCAATCCAATCATCCCAATCTTTTTCAAATCCCAATAAAATCCTTATCCCCAAAAAACCAAAAATCCGGGTTAAGACAACTTTAGCGATAATCCGTATGGTTATATCCTATCAATCCGTTACCTTGCATTTCAGCCTCAAAAAAGGGCAGGCCAAACAATCAATTATGCGGACACGCCTTTACTTACTTTTTATACTTATTGCATCTTATTTTTCGGCCTTCGGCCAAACATTCTTTCCTGTGGGCGGCCCTTTGCACACGCAGGAAGTGGCACTTGAACAGGCCAACGAAGCTTACATCCATTTCGACAATCCTTCCGGCGACACGTTGAAGCTCCGTTGGAGACGGCTGGAAGTGAACAAACCCGACGATTGGGACATCGATCTTTGCGATTATGGCCTGTGTTACATCGGTATACCATCCAACGGTACCATGAGCCACGTGTTCGATACCATACAACCCTACCTGAAACTCATTGTGCAGCCCGGACAAACGCCCGGTGCAGCATGGATATGGTTCAGGGTGTATGAATTGGGCAACGAGGCTAATTTTCAAGACGTGTATTTCAGTTTAAACACGCCCGGCGTAACAGCCTCCAACGAACCTGTACCATCCTTTTCTGTTAGCATTTTTCCAAATCCTGCGACGGATATTGTCAACATCACAAGCGAAAACAGCGAACCGGTTGTTTGCCGGGTCTTTGACGCGTACGGACGCCTGATGTTTGAAAACAAACACCTTTTGGAAACGACCATACCGACGGCTATTTGGCCTTCGGGTTCTTATTGGATCAATCTGGGAGGCGTTGGCAGACAACTTATGGTTTCCCATTGAAATGAACCATTACCATTCATTTGAATACCATTTTTAAGTTAAATTAAGTCCTTTTGAATCGAGTATCAATCTTGTGCATCTTCAACTCATTTGAATCCTGATATGAAAAACATCATCGCTTTTCTACTTTATTGCCTATCGGTAACAGCCATGGTTGCCCAATCGGATGGAAAAACCCGGTTGGAGGTGCCCGTTAAATCGACTGGAGAAACCATCTTGGAGTTCACCATGGGCAATCCAAAATTCACCACGGTTACCACACCGCTCGGCGAATCCGTTACCGTAGGTTTCGACGGCGGTACGCCCCTGCTTCAGGCTGGTATGCCCGACTTGAGCAAATATGCTTTGGCCCTGCATGTTCCCAATTCCGGAACCATGGCCGTGGAAATCCTGGAAAGCGATTACACCGATATTTTTGATGTACGTGTCGCCCCATCAAAAGGCAACCTCCTGCGCAACGTGGATCCGACTACGGTTCCTTATTCGTTTGATGCTACTTACCAAAACGACGATTTTTATCCCGGCCGCATGACCGACCTGCAACGGCCGTTCAACATGCGCGGTGTTCGTGGCCAATCGCTTTGGCTGTACCCCGTGCAATACAATCCGGTGCAGAAGGTACTGCGTGTTTACCACCACCTCAAACTGCGTGTATACGACGCCGGAGGAGTTGGCGAAAATGAAGTTACTGCTGCTGTTTCTGGTAGCCTGCCCACCAGCTTTGAAAGTTTGTACGCAAAAATGATGGTGAACTACACCGCGCGTACGGCGAACCGCAGCAACAATGCAGACATGGAAAAAATGTTGGTGATCGTCCAGGATGATTTTATTCCTGAACTGGAACCGCTTGTAATTTGGAAGCGCCAGATGGGCATCCACACCACCGTAGTTCCTGTTTCGGAAATTGGCGCTTCGGATGCAGCCACGGTGTATAATTTTGTAAAAGAATATTACCTCCAACACGGCATCACTTACCTCCTGCTGGTGGGCGACGAAAACGCCATCAATCCACAGTTGCGCCCCAGCGGCGGCCAGAACTACTCGTGCGATAACTGTTTTGGGTACATGGACGGTGACGACCACTTCCCCGAAATTTTTGTAGGCCGCTTCAATGCCGCCACCATTGACCAGCTTAAAATCATGGTCGCCCGTAACCTGGAATACGAAAAAAATCCGCTGGTCGACGTAGCGCAAAACTGGGCCGGTACCGCCATGGCTTCTGCATCCAACGAAGGTCAGGGTTACGGGGACGACAACCAGGCCGACTTCCAGCATGCCAATGGATTGAAAGAACAACACTTGGCCGACGGTTACGAAAAGGTTTGGGAGTTTTACGACGGCGACCATGCCGACATCTCCCCCACCCCCGGCGACGAATCGGCCGACCAGCCTGGCAGCCCCATCAATACCTCGCTGATTCAACTGATGAACAACAGGGGCGTGAGCCTTTACAACTACACCGGCCACGGCTGGGAACAAGGTCTTGTGAGTGGCAATTTCAATACTGACGCTGTCGCGCAACTGCGCAACAATGGCCGGTATCCTTTCCTCATCGCTGTTGCGTGCTGTTCGGGTAATTTCACCAACAACGGCGGCGGCGATTGTCTCGGAGAAGCCTGGCAACGCGCAGGCGACTATGGCACAGGACAGCCCTGGGGCGGTATAGGAGGCTTTTTCTCCAGCGATTTCCAGAGTTGGGCGCCACCCATGGAAGGACAGGACGGCATGAACCAGTTCCTCGTTGATGCCGATGGCATCACGCTGAGGCCAACCATCGGAAGCATGTTGTCTTTTGGCAACGCCCTTATGATCGCTGCCTACGACCAGGGAGGCGAAGTTATGGCCGATTTTTGGAACCCCTTCGCCGAGCCAAGCACCGTGCCGCGTACACGCCTGCCCCAGCCACTCACTGCAACCCACCAGCCTGGTCTGTTCCTCGGTGCAAGCAGCCTAACCGTGAGCAGCGGCGTGGAAGGCGCGTTGGTTTCCTTGTACTGGGAAGGCCAAACGCTGGCAACAGCCTTTGTGCAGGACGGACAAGCCATACTCGACTTTCCGGGGCTTACTACGGTGGGCGACCTGGTGATTACCGTTTCGCAATTCAACCACATTCCTTACCAGGGTACTGTGGCAGTGGTTCCCTCCGCCGGTCCATATGTGGTAAGCCAAAACGTGCAACTGCAGGATCCCGCGGGCGACAACGACCAAAAAGCCGACTTTGGTGAAACGGTTTTCCTCGATCTCGAACTCAGCAACATCGGCGTTGATGTTGCCACAGCAACCAGCGTTGCCCTCAGCAGCACCGACCCTTACCTTTCTCTCGGCGACATCGATGAATTCGCAGGCGATTTGGCCGACAGCGCCACCATCGCCCTGCCAGGTGCTTTCTCCTTCAGCGTAGCCGATAACGTACCCAACGGACACGTCGCCTCGCTCGTCCTGCACCTTACTTTCAACGATACCCTTGGCTACAATGTGCCCTTGTCCATCGTATTGCAAGCGCCCAAACTCAACGCCGCCATCATCAGCATCCAGGATTTCCCTGGCGGCGACGGCGACGAAAGGCTCGAAAGCGGCGAACAAGCTTTGGTAAAAATCCAAAATTACAACACCGGCGCAAGTTTGTCGCCTGGTGCTGTTGGTGTACTCAGCACCAACAGTCCTTGGCTGACCATCAGCCCGGCCGCAAGTCTGGGCGCCATCGATGCTGTAACCGGCATGGTGGAACATGTGTTCACCGTTGATGTTTCACCGCTTGCACCACAGGTACAGACGGCAATGTTTCAATACCAACTCAGTGCCGGCGCTTATGGTGCAACAGTTCAGTCGCAAAACCTGATCATCAACCCCATCCTTGAGAGTTTTGAAAGCCAGAATTTCGACGCCTTTCCATGGGTTATGGGCGGCGACAAGCCCTGGGTCATTTCTTCACCCACGGCCTACACCGGCGCTTACAGTACGCGTTCGGGCAACATCACACACAACCAGTCGTCTACCATGGAAATAACATTGCTTGTTTCCGATACCGGTCAGGTGAGTTTCGCGCGTCGCGTGAGCACCGAAGAGAACTACGACTTGTTGCGTTTTTACATCGACGGTGCGGAAATGGGCACCTGGAGCGGCAACCTGAACTGGGAAGAGATCACCTACCCCATCAACGCCGGCCTGCGCAACCTCCGCTGGGTGTATGAAAAAGACGGCATCGGATCGGCCAACAACGACCGCTGCTGGGTGGATGATATTTCGCTGCCACCCCACCAATTGGTGGTTGCTACCAACAATCCCGAAAACGGTTTGGCCTCCATCCAGGCAAATCCGAACCCGACAACGGGCATGGTGCACCTGCGCGTGATGATCGAAGAAGAACAGGAACTGCAGTGGCGTGTGTACGACATGACCGGACGCATGGTTTTGGAACAACCCAATCCGCAGCACGTTTCCTCCGGCATGTGGACGCCATCCTTCGACTTGAGCGGTCAGCCATCGGGCGTTTATTACATCGTTTGCGACAGCGAAATAAAAGGCAACAGCGTTGTTAAGGTGGTTAAACAGTAAACGAAGCGTTTTGTAATGAGGGCATGCTTACGTTACGTTTACCAAACCTGAAAAGGTTTGGTAAACGTAACCCTCAGTAGCCTGTGGCTTAAAAATTACCTCATGAGGTTCATGAGGTAATTTTTTTTATAAATTTTTAAATTTAAATTATACAAATAACAAATTTATATATAATTAAATATCATTCATTTACAACCAATTTCAAGCAATTCCCTTTCCGACCACCGACCACCGGCTACTGATCATTACCAACCATTTCCCATCGACTTACGACATTACCTGTATCGAACCAAACGAATGGGATGAACGATC
>Ga0105048_10002825_pt1 | contig 28338 bp, 27 predicted proteins | sample MAT05_FD_78382 | JGI IMG/M metagenome (GOLD analysis project Ga0105048, IMG submission 78382) | Freshwater microbial communities from Lake Fryxell liftoff mats and glacier meltwater in Antarctica - MAT-05 | ecosystem: Environmental > Aquatic > Freshwater > Ice > Liftoff microbial mat | place...
CTTGCCTTGCCGCTGAGCAGACCCTGCTGGATCAGCGGCTGTTCAAGGTCTCGGGCGCTCAGTACCAAGCGCTGATGGATTTGTTGGAACAGCCAGAACCGTGCAATCTGCCCGCTAGCGGACCCACCCAATCGGTGAACTGATCAAAGTGCTGAAAAGTGAAAAGAATCATCGCGTTATGGGTGATGGGAAGCGGTCAACTGAGGTTTCTAGGTTGAACGACTGGTTCCTGCGCCACGCGCGACAGGCCCACAGCAGCGGATCCGCCAAGACTTTTGTGGTGGCCGACGACGACCGTGTGACTGGTTACTTCAGCTTGACCGTTGGCTAGGTGGACCCTGCGCTCGCGCCTGAAGGTGTTCGTAAGGGGATGGGGCAAAACCCTTTGCCGGTGGTGGTTCTAGCACGGCTCGTCGCCGGAGTACCAAGGGCGTGGCATCGGTTTCGGTATGCTGCAGGATGCAATCCGCCGCACGCTGCTGATGGCCGAACAGGCGGGCATCCGTGCCCTGCTGACCCATCCCATTGACGAAGAAGCGACGAGGTTTTACACCCGCTTTGGCTGCATTGCATCGCCACTACGCGAACAACAATTACTGTTGCTCCTGAAGGCTGCCCGGCGCTCGGCGTAGTTGGCTCTGCTCAAAAGACCAAAGTAGCGCAGCGAGCTCCGCTGCAAAAGCGGTCTCACTTGGCAGCTGGATGCCAGCGCGCGAGTGCGCGAAGAATATTGAGCGCTTCGCCCAGCACAAAATCGCGGGTGGGATCGTTGGCCGGTACTGCCGCATCTTCTTCCTCAGCTTGCGCGGGCGGCGTCTGGTTGCCATTGCCCAAGTGTCCGGGCAAATCGGCTTCGCTGACGTTGCGGTTGCGTTCGCTCAAAGGGCGTAGTTCGGCGGCCTGCAACAACACGTCGGGCTCGATGCCTTCGGCTTGAATGGAGCGACCGTTGGGCGTGTAGTACAGCGCGGTGGTCAGCTTGATGGCTTCGCCGCTGGCCAGCGGTAATACTGATTGCACCGAGCCTTTGCCGAAAGTGCGCTGGCCCAAGATGAGCGCACGTTTGCGATCTTGCAGCGCGCCGGCGACGATCTCGCTGGCGGAAGCTGAGCCGCCGTCGACCAAGACGACCAGCGGCGCGCCTTTCAGGATATCGCCAGGTGCCGCCTTGTATTCGGCACTGGATTGGGCGACGCGTCCACGCGTGCTGACGATGAGGCCGGTTTCCAGAAACAAATCGCTGACATCCACCGCGGCATCCAACAGCCCACCCGGATTGCTGCGCAAATCGATCACCAGACCTTCCAGCGGTTTGCCCGGCTCAATCAGTGCACCCACGCGTTTGGCCAGTTCCTGCGCGGTATTGATTTGAAACGCGGCGACGCGCACGTAGCCAAATCCCGGTGCAAGCAAGCGTCCGCGTACCGCTGTGACATCAATAACCTCGCGCACCAGGGTCAAGTCAAAAGCCGGCTGGCCAGCGCGAATCACCGTGAGTTCCACCTTGGAACCCGCCGCGCCACGCATCCGCTCAATGGCCACATCGGCGTTTTCACTTTCGACCGGAATACCATCAATCTTGCTAATCACATCGCCCGGCAAGATGCCGCCGCGCGCCGCGGGTGTGTCGTCGATAGGTGCGATCACCGTCAACACTCCGCCACGGATTTGCACTTCCAGACCCAGGCCCGCGTACACGCCGCTGGTGTCATCGGTTAGCGATTGCAGATCGGATTTCTTCAAGTACGCGCTGTGCGGATCAAGATCCAGCAACAGTCCGCGGATCGCGGCTTTCATCAATTGCTCAGAACTGACCGGTTTGACATAGGAACGCTGCACCTCCCGAAACACCGCGGTAAACACGCGGATGTCTTCCACGCTGACTTCATCGACAGCGTCGACAGCGGGCTCTGTGGCCTTGTTTTGCGGTGCCGCCGGCGGATCAGCGGCCCACACCGAGCAAGCCAGCGACAGGCCAAAGACGGCGATCGAAACGCGGGTAAGTTTGCAGATAGTCATGAGTCAGCCGAGTAGCGAACCGCGAGAGCCCGCATATTTGGTGAGCGCGCCTGGAAATACCAGGGATTTATTGACGAGGCTCATTTCCCCCACCAGGCGGCGGGATCCAGCGCCTGACCCCGGTGGCGTAGCTCAAAGTACAAAGCGGTTTCATTAGCGCCACCCGAGTTGCCTACCAATCCGACTGGGCTGCCGGCTTCGATCCAGGCGCCCTCGCTGGGCAACAAGGATTCGCAGCGCGCGTACAGGCTCATATAACCGTCGCCGTGGTCGACAATCAGTAACAAGCCATAACCGCGCAGTTGATCGGCAAATGCCACGCGTCCGCGCGCGACCGCTTTTATCTGCGTGCCACGCGGCGCCTCGATGCGCACGCCAGCGCTGGCCCGGCCCATGTGCTGCTCGCCAAAGCGGATGCTCGGCGTGCCTGCCAAGGGGCGCAACAAGCGCCCGCGCAGCTCTGAAAAGGGCCGATCTTCGGGCAATAGCGACGGAACATCGCCGATCACCGCGCGCAATTGTTCCAGCAAACCTTCGATATCACTGCGATCCTGATCCAAATCCTCCACCCGCGCTTCCACTTTGGCCAGTGCGCTGCGCAGTTCCTTGAGGATGGCGCTGCGTTTGCCGCGTTCGCCTTGCAGTGCGGACAGATTTTCTAGTTCTTGTTGACGTACGGCGGCCAGCGCGGTTTGCGCGCTCGTGGTTTCGATGCGCAGCGCTTCTAAGGCCTGCAGCAAATCCCGAACCCGATCAATGCGCGTTACGCGCACGCGCTGCAACTGCGTTTGGAAGGCCAGCAAGCGCCCGGTATCGGCCAATTGATCCTGCGCCAACACCAGTTTCAGGGTGTCGAGGCGACCGAGTGCATAGGTTGAACGCAAAAGGGCCGCCAGCGATTCTTTCTCACCCGACAACGCGGTTTCCAGGCGCGCGCGTTCGGCAATCAGCTCCACCCACTTTTGCTCGAGCCGCGCGGCTTCATCAGTTAAACCTTTAAGCACTTGATTGCGTTGCGTAATTTGTCGATCCACTTGCGCCAATGCGGCAAGCGAACGATCCACCTCGGCCGAGCGTTTGATGCGCTCGCGCTGCGCCGCCGCCAGTTGCTCACGCACTTGCGCTAAACGATCGACCAAATTGGACTCGTCGGCGGCACTAGGCAATTCCGAGCTGGGTGATTCCGAGCCTGCTGATGGCGGACGAGTCACATCCTGCGCCAGCACATCGGCCATCCAAACGACTAGGCATAACAGCATCAACACGCGCACGGCTCAGCCTCCCGCCGGAGCCAGATCAATCAAACTTTGCCCGGTCATTTCCGCCGGTTGCGGCAGGCCCAGCAGCGCCAGCACGCTAGGCGCGATATCACGCAGGGAACCGCCCTCTCGCAAGGTGGCCGGCCGCCCCACGTAGACCAAAGGCACCGGATTGGTGGTGTGTTGGGTGTTGGCTTGGCCGTTGGCCTCGTCCCACATGTCTTCCAGGTTGCCGTGGTCTGCACAAATCAGCATTTCGCCGCCGACGCTCAAAATCGCCGTTTCCAACGCGCCCAGCGCCAGATCGACGGCTTCCACCGCTTTGATCGCGGCGTTCAAAATGCCGCTATGGCCGACCATATCAGGGTTGGCGATATTGCAGACGATGAAGTCAAAACGCTGCTGGACAATCGCATCGACCAGTTTGTCGGTAAGTTCCGGACAGCTCATTTCCGGCTGCAAATCGTAGGTGGCAACTTTCGGCGACGGCACCATGATGCGTTGTTCGCCGGGGAAGGCCTCTTCGCGACCGCCGTTGAAGAAAAAGCTGACGTGCGCGTATTTCTCAGTCTCGGCGATGCGTAATTGCGTCAAACCCGCTTCCGACAGCATCTGCGGCAGCGTATGGGCCATGCTCTGTGGTCGGAATGCCGCGGTTGTGGGCAGATCCGCCGCGTACTCGGTCAAACTGACGAAGTCGACCAGTTTTGGCACGCGTGGTCTGGCAAAACCGGCGAAATCGCTGCGCACAAAAGCAGACGTGAGCTGGCGCGCCCGATCTGCGCGGAAGTTCATGAACACCACCGCGTCACCATCCACCATCGCACAACCCCCAGCAATGGTGGTCGGTTGTACAAATTCGTCATTTTCGCCACGCGCATACGCGGCGCTCAGCGCGCTTACCGCATCGGGCGCATCAAAGTCGGCTTTGGCGTCCACCATCGAAGTCCAGGCACGCGCCACACGATCCCAGCGTTTATCGCGATCCATCGCAAAATAACGGCCACCGACAGTGGCAATACGCGCCTGCGGTTGGGCTGCACAGGCCGCAATCAACGCTTCTAGCGAGGCTTTGGCACTGCGCGGCGGCGTATCCCGGCCATCCAAAAACGCATGCACCGCGACTTTGGCGCCCGCGCCTGCCGCCAGTTTAAGCATGGCCAAAATCTGCAACTCGTGGCTATGTACACCACCGGGTGATAGCAGTCCCAATAGATGCAGCGTCCGTCCGCTGGCGGACACTGCGCGTGCGGCAGCGGACAAGGCGGCATTCTCATAGAAGCTGCCATCGGCAATGGCCGCGTCCACGCGCGTCAAATCTTGATAGACGATACGCCCGGCACCCAGGTTCATATGACCGACTTCTGAGTTGCCCATTTGCCCCGCTGGCAACCCCACCGCCAAGCCATCGGTGCGGATCAAGGTGTGCGGCCAACGTGCGCTGATACGCCGCCAATTGGGGCATAGCGCCTGCGAAATCGCGTTATCTGGCGCGGGTTCCGCGTGTCCCCAGCCATCGAGAATCAGCAAAAGTACGGGTTTCGGTCGCATCCATTTGTCCCATTGCAGCAGCAGTGCGGATGGTAGCGCGTTGCGCATTCATCTATGCCATAAGCTGGCCCGATCTCCCCTGACCAACTACCCTGGCACCCAGTTTGTCGGTTGGCATAGGCTTTGCAACACCGTCGGCACCCATGTCGGCATAACGGAGAAGCTTAGGAGCACCCCATGAACAACTCAATGGAACAGCGTTTCGTCGATCGCCTGCTGCATGCACTCGCCGCCCCAGGCGAATACGGCGCACAACCGCCAGTCAAAGCGCCGGTTCCGGCAGCGCTGAACCCAATTCCGGCACCAAGCATCTCCCCCATCTCTCGTTGAGGTTTATGTCATGAAACAGAGTTTATTTGCCGCCGCGTTGCTGGCCGCCGTGTCTGCCTACGGCAGCGCAGCGATCGCCGCCACCATTGTCGCGCCGGGCACCAGTCAAGATTCAGTCAATAAGTCGCTGACCGTGGGCACCGGCACACAAGTAAAGAATGTCGAGACCGTCAACGGCAGCATCCGGTTGGAGAGTCAATCCAACGCGGAAGAGGTCGAAACCGTCAACGGTAGTATCCAAGTGGGCGATAACGTCGGGGTGGCCACACTGGAAACCGTGAATGGCTCGATTGTCGCCGGCAGCGGACTACAAGTCAGTGGTGATGTAGAAACGGTCAACGGCCGCATCACGATCGGAATTGGATCCACCGTGCAAGGGTCGGTGTCGACCGTCAATGGCGGTGTCACGCTGGATCAGGTCACCGTCACCGGCGATGCCGAGACCGTCAACGGCGTGCTGCAATTTCGGGGCAGTAGGATCGGTGGCAATGCTGAAATGGTCAACGGTCGCATCGAAGTGGTCGATGGCAGCATCGTCGCCGGCGATTTGATCGTGCGCAAGTCCAAAGGCAACAACTGGAATTGGGGCAGAGAGCCCAAACCGCCGGTGGTGGTGGTTGGCCCCGGCAGTGAAGTGCGTGGCCGATTATTAATCGAAAACGACCGCACCAAGCTATTCGTGCACGAAAGCGCCCGCATCGGCGCAGTGGAAGGCGTGCAAGCGACGCGTTATTCGGGCAACGACGTGCCGGAGTAGGGGCGGCGAGGCTCTGGTGGAAGCACGCTTGCGCGCGGCGCTGATGAGAACTCCGAAACCCGGATCGCAAGCAAGCTCGCTCCCACAGGCCGCCACCCCAACCGCGTTTGCACAACCTTGAAAATCTGGCCTCCGGTTGTTCGCTTGAAATAAATGCGACGCAGGCATTAGCCCGGTTACCGATTTTTCCGCGCGTAGAACCGGAACTTCGCGAAGGACCGCTAGTCAGAGATAACGTAACAGGGCGCAGCAATGAACATCCCTATCCCTGGGATGGTTTTGGGACGCGAAAGGGACTTTAACGCCGGGCAGCACGCTCGGCGTTTTTTTTTGCCCCTTTCAAAAATCGCCCATGCCCTCGGGTGTGCCGCTGATTCCCACGCGCAGTAATTTCAAGGTATTGGTGCCGCCCAACAAGCCGGTGTGATCGCCGGTGGTAATTAATACGCGATCGCCAGTCACCAAACGGCCCTGGGCATGCAGCAGCTCGACCGCCAAACGGGTGGAATGGGTGACGCCGCCGCCGAGCGGGTCGAAGGCTACCGGGTACACATCGCGATACAAACACATGCGCTGCCGTGAGCCCTGATGGCGACTCATCGCGTAAATCGGGATACGCGAACGCACGCGCGACAACCATTGCGCGGTCGCGCCGGATTCAGTCAGCGCGATGATGGCGCGCACGCCGATGCGATTGGCCAAGTCCATGGCTGCCATCGCAATCGCCTGATCGGTGCGGTGAATCTCCAGCGGTGCCGATGGTGGCGCTTCCATCTCACCAAATTGGCGTTCGGCAGCGGCGCAAATGCTGCGCATCGCGGCGACCGCTTTGTCTGGATGTTTGCCAGATGCGGTCTCCGCCGACAGCATCACCGCATCGCTACCGTCGAGCACCGCGTTGGCGACGTCCAGCACTTCGGCGCGTGTCGGGATGGGCGATTCGACCATCGATTGCAGCATTTGCGTAGCGGTAATGACCACCCGATGGCGGGCCAGCGATTCCCGAATGATGCGTTTCTGCAAGCCCGGTAGTTCGGCATAACCGATCTCGACGCCCAGATCGCCGCGCGCGACTAACACGGCGTCCGACGCGTCAATGATTTCAGCGAGATTGTCCATCGCCTCGGCGCGTTCAATCTTGGCAACCAAGGCGGCCGACGATCCAGCACCGCGCAGCAGCGCGCGTGCCTGATTCATATCGGCGGCGGTGCGCGGAAACGACACCGCCAGGTAATCGGCGCCCATGCGCGCGGCCAGTTCGATATCGCGGCGGTCTTTATCGCTCAGCGCATCGACCGACAAACCACCGCCCAGACGATTGATTCCCTTACGATCAGACAACTGGCCGCCAAGCAACACATGGGTGTGCACTTCCAGCCCTTCGATACGATCAACGCGCAGGCTGAGCAAGCCGTCATCCAGCATCAGCGTATCGCCCGGGTGCACATCCTTGAACAGCTTCTTGTAACTGACACCAACGCGGTGCGCGGTGCCCGGCGGCGCCTGATCCGCGCAATCCAAAACAAAGGGCTGATCTGGCTCCAGGTTAATTGCGCCATCGGCAAAGCGTTCGACGCGAATTTTCGGGCCTTGCAAGTCGGCCAGGATGGCCACTTCGACACCCAGTGATGTAGCCACCCGACGCAAATCTTCCGCGCGCGCCAGTTGGTCTTCCGCAGTGCCATGCGACAGGTTCAAACGAACGACATCCGCCCCGGCTTCAATGACTTTGGCAAGCATGCCGGGGCGATCGGTGGACGGTCCGAGCGTGGCGATGATCTTGGTGCGACGGCTATGTGCCATGGGTGGTGAGTCTCTTCTCTTAGAGCCAAGACTCTAGCAGCCTGTCGAACACGAATGAAATCGGCTGCAAACCAATTCAAAGCGACAATCCGTCACGGTCTCGTCGACATCAGGTACAGCTGGCGACGCTTAGAATTGGCTGCAATGGATAGCGGAGTGGTAAGTGCATGAGCGCCTCGCCGGAACTGATCAACGCCTTTGTCGACAAAGCCAAGGGCGTGCTGGTCGAAACCCACCGTTTGTCGGCCGGCGAGTGGGACTCAGCGCAGGCGGCACGACATCAGGATGATTTGAGCAGCCTGGCCGATTACGCCGGCAATTTGGGGCTCGACGACGCCAACTCCGCAGTGCTCGATTTGTATGCCTACGTCAGCGTGTTTACCGAAGGCACCGCCAAACCCAATTCGGCGCAACGCACTGAATTATTGAGACTGGCCCACGATGCCCAGGCGGTGGTGGTGGCAATGGCGCCGCACGTCGGTGCAACCGACGGCGCAGTGGTCTACTTGTTGGCACCCAGTCTGTCGCCCCCTAGTGGTTTAGCCGCGGCCTTGCGCCAAGAAGGCATGCATCTGGCCATCTTCCATGATGGCGACAACTTTGCTGAGGCGATTAAACGACGCCTGCCGCAGGCCATTTTGGTGGAATCAACCTTTGTCAGTTCGGCGACTGAATTATTGGACGGTCTGGCGCCCAACTTTCCCGAAGCCACCCGTTTGCCGTTGATAGGCATCGACAATGGTGAGCCCGGGGCGCGGCTGCAAGCACTGGTGGGTGGCGCTGATTTGTTTATTGGTCGTTTGGACGATTCCAGCGTAGGTGCACAGATCAAGGAATTGCTTGCCACGCAAAGCAGCGAGCCATTTCGGGTCCTGGTGGTGGATGACGACCGCCAGATGTGTACCTACTGCGAGTCCATTTTGACCCGTGCCGGCATGCGCGTGGAAACCACCATGGACGCCGTCACGGTGATCGAGCGGGTGCGCGTGTTTAAGCCGGATCTGGTGCTGATGGACTTATATTTGCCCGGCGTGGATGGCCTGACCTTGACCGCACAACTGCGCCAGCAGGCCGATGCGGTGGTCTTGCCGATTGTATTTCTGTCCGGTGAACAAAGTGAAGAAGCGCGTTTTCAGGCCATTCAAGTCGGTGGCGATGATTTCCTGACCAAACCCATCCGGCCACGCCATTTGGTGGCCGCGGTGCGCAGCCGCATCAAACGCGTTCGTACCCTCGGCAAACAACTGGCGCGCCGGCCCGGCGATGCCAAGGGCCACATGCGGCGTGGCGCTTTTTTGGATCATTTACAAGAGGTCAAACGGCGCCCAGCCACCGGCAGTGTCGCGCTGTTGGTCATTACTGTCGATCAGGGCGACGACTTGCAGGAACGATTGACGCTGTCTAGCGCGCATGAATTGGAGCAAGCCGTGGCGCTGCGTTTGGCGCAGAGTTTCAGCGAGGCGGACCGCTATGGTCTGATTCAGGAATTCGGTTTTGGCGTGGTCGTGGAGCGCGCGCATCGCGACGATCTGCTGCCACTCGCCGAGGAGTTACGACGCCGCATATTTGAACCGCCTTTCAAGGTGGATGGCCAGGACAAGCAGCTGACGGTGAGCGTCGGCTTGGCGCTGATGCCACGCGCCGAACGCAATGTGGATGACTGGATCGGCGCCGCCTACGCCGCCGCGCGCACCGCCGGCCGCTTGGGGGGCAACCGGGTAGAGGGCATTTTGTCCGAATCGACCGCCGGCCTGTCACCGGAACGCTTGATGCGCATTCGCGAACTGCTGCGCGATGGCACCAACAAGAGTGGCATGGCGATTGATTTTCAGCCTTTAATTCCCTTGCGTGGCACCGAAACTGGTCGTTATGCCATGCTGATGCGGCTACGCGATCCCAAAGATCCCTTGCTCGGTATCAGCCGCAACGAGTTTGTGCCCGTCGCGCGTGAACTCAAGCTGCAAGCGGGCATTGACCGCATGCTGCTAACCCACGCGCTGCGCGCGCTAGACGATCAACGCACGCGCAATCGGGTCACCGATTTGTTGGTGCCGATGGATTTTCTCTCGATTGATCGTGAGCAGCTGGCTTGGATACAGGGCGAGTTGGGTCGCAACAAACATGTCGATCAGCGCCTGACACTGGAATTTGAGTCCGCCTCGTTGACTGAATCGGGTCACGCCAGCCGCTTGCTCGAACGCCTGCGCGCGGATGACGTGCGCATTGGCGCGGTGGAACGCTCCGGTCGCCTAGCCCAAGTCGCAGAATTGGCGAAACTGCCTTTGAATGTCATGCGGCTGCCAGCAGCCAGCTTGCAAGCCGCCGAACCGACGCTGATCGGCCCCATCATGAGTGAGTGGTTCAAAGGCGGCCGCGAGTTGATCGCCGAAGATGTGCGGGATTTGGGCGCCATTGCACGTTTCTGGAACCTCGGCGTGGATTATCTGCAAGGCGACGCATTAGCCACCGCCAGCCCGCGCCTGGATTTTGATTTCTCCGAGATCAACTTGGGCTAAGGGCATCGCGGCGCGCTGCATTTTGCCTTGTGGGAGTCCCGGTCGCTCCGGCGCGCTTATTCGCGCATCAAACTGAGTGGGACTTTCGCGCCGATCGGGAGTAAAAAAGTCGTAGGTCACGTTGCCCGCAGGGCTACGTGACAGTGCTCCGATGTCACGTCGGCCTGCGGCCTACGTGACCTACGCATCAACGCTGAAAAAATGCATTAAAATCATTTGCTTGCGGTATTTTTGATGAGAGCCAGCTTGCTCGCGATAGCAGTTGTGCAAGTTTCAGAAGCACCGATCTCAAGCAAGCTCGCTCCTACCAAAGCAGATCACCGCCACAACGGTGGTACGACAATAGCAATAGCAAAGCGCATCAATCGTGCGGCATACCTTGATTGCTCAGCGCGCAGCCCCACTTCCAGCGTGCTATCCCACCGGAATTTGACTCGCGCATGACCGTATTGACCGCTGATCCGCGCAATGGCGCGCCGCACGCTGAACTCGATCGCCTCGCCGCGATTGCCGAAGATGTCATCGCGCGCTGCCGGCGACGCGGCGCTGATCAAATTGAGGTGGGAGTCAACGTGGACACCGGCTTGGCGGTCAATGTGCGCCTAGGCGAAGTTGAAACCGTCGAACACACGCGCGATCGTGGCTTGTCGCTGACCGTTTACTGCGGCCAGCGCAAGGGCTCTGCCAGCACCGCCGATCTTGACGAGCGCTCCATCGATATCACCGTCGATCAAGCCCTGGCGATCGCCCGTTACACCGAAGCCGATCCGGCGGCGGGTTTGGCCGATGCAGATCGACTCGCGACGTTTTTCCCAGAACTCGATCTTTGGCACCCGATTGGCCCGGACGCTAACGCGGCGATCGAGTTAGCCTTACGCTGCGAATCGGCGGCCTTGGGTTTTGATCCGCGCATCAACAATTCGGAAGGCGCCGGCGTGAATGCCGGTCGCAGTTACGGCGTGTACGCCAATAGCCATGGTTTTGTTGGACGCGACTTTGGCACCCGTTATTCGCTCTCTTGTTCGGTGCTGGGCGGCGTGGACGACGCCATGCAACGCGATTATTTTTACGACAGCGCACGCGCCTTTGCCGACCTTGCCGACGCCGAAGCGATAGGCCGCGAAACCGCCAGGCGTACCCTGATGCGCCTCGACGCGCGCAGTTTGAGCACGCGCCGCGCACCGGTGATTTTCGCAGCCGAACTGGCGCGCGGTTTTTTCGGTCATTTGACCGGGGCCGTGAGCGGCGGCGCCTTGTACCGCAAGGCCAGTTTTTTGCTCGATTCGCAAGGCACGCAAATCTTTCCGCGCTGGATGCAGCTGATCGAACAACCGCATCTGAAGCGCGCGCCGGGCTCGGCGGCATTTGACGACGAAGGCGTGGCCACGCGTGCCAATCCTTTGGTTGTCGATGGCGTGTTGGAACGCTACATCCTCGGCAGTTATTCCTCACGCAAATTGGGCTTGGCCAGCACCGGCAACGCCGGTGGCGTGCACAATCTGTGCGTGACGCCGAACGCGGGTGGCCTGCAGGAGCTATTTGCCGATATGGGTAGCGGTTTGTACGTGACCGAACTACTCGGTCAAGGTGTCAGCTTGCTGACCGGCGATTATTCGCGCGGCGCGGCGGGCTTCTGGATTGAAAACGGCCAGATCGCGCACGCCGTGCACGAGATCACCATCGCCGGCAATCTGCGCGAGATGTTCGCTAACCTCATTGCCGTCGGTAGTGATATCGACACCCGCGGCAATGTGCGAACCGGACCCTTGCGCTTGAGCGAGTTGACCATCGCGGGCGACACCGGTGGCGATGCGCAAGAGGACGATGGCATGGACCCCGGCAATGACTAATCTGGGTTGGCTCTGCCGGATCGCCATCCACGGTGGCGCCGGCGTGATTGATCGGGCTTCTTTGACAGCGGAACGCGAGGCGCAGTTTCGCGCGGCGCTAGCGCGGATCGCACAGGCCGCATGGACCCGCTTGTTAGCCGGCGCCAGTGCGCTGGATGTGGTTGAAGCGGCGGTGCGCGATCTGGAGGATTTTCCACTGTTCAACGCCGGGCATGGCGCGGTACTGAATGCGGACGGCAGCGCCGAAATGGATGCGTCGATCATGGATGGACGCACGCGCGCGGCAGGCGCGGTGGCCGCCGCGCAAACCCCCACCCATCCGATCTCGTTGGCGCGTGCGGTGATGGAACACAGCGAGCACGTGTTACTGGTCGGCGCTGGCGCAGATCGATTTGCCCAAGAACGCGGTTTGCCGCAATCGCCACCCGCCTATTTCATCACCGACGAGCGCGCCGCGCAGCACATGCGCGCCGCAAGTTTGGGACGCATCACGCTTGATCACGATGCGCTCTACAACGGCCCCAGCGCGAGCGACAAAACCGGCACGGTGGGCGCCGTCGCGCGCGACGCGCATGGTCATTTGGCAGCGGCCACATCCACCGGCGGCATGACCAACAAACGCCCCGGTCGCGTTGGCGATACACCGCTGATCGGCGCCGGCACCTGGGCCGAAGACCAAAGCTGCGCGGTGTCAGCCACCGGTCATGGCGAATTTTTCATGCGCAGCGCGCTGGCATATGATGTGCATGCGCGCATGGTGTATGGCAACCACGATTTGCACGAAGCCTGCGCTGGCGCGCTCGGCAGAGTGGCCGAACTCGGCGGCAGCGGCGGTTTGATCGCCATCGACAAAGACGGCCACATCGCGCTGAGTTTCAACAGCGAGGGCATGTATCGAGCATGGGTCGATGCTGATGGCTTGCTACGCGTGGCCATTTACACCGAGAGTTGACGCGCAAACTTGCGCGTGCGGCGCCCTAGTCCGCGGCTGCCGGCGCCGCTGGTTTGTCTACCTTGGTTTCTGTTTTGGTCTCGCTTTTTGCAGATTCGCCGGACGCTGCGGCGCCGCTATCGGATTTGCTGTCGGTGCTTTTGGCGTCCGCCTTGCTGTCTGCGGGTTTGGCTTCGCCGCCTTCGACCAGATTGCGTTTTTTGTCTTTGTCGCCTTTGAAGTCAGTCTCGTACCAACCGCCGCCTTTCAGGCGAAATGCGGCTGCGGTCAGCGCGCGCTTCAGTTGTGGCGCGCCGCAGGTGGGGCAGTCGGTCGGATCCGGGTCGGACATTTTCTGCAGTTGGTCAAAGCGTTTACCGCAGCTTTGGCATTCATATTCGTAAATCGGCATGGGTAGCAATCAAAGCTAACGACAGCCACGAGATATGGGGCTGGGCAGTGCGGGTTCAAGGTGCAGGCACTCGGATGCAGCGGTCTGCCCGACCACGACGCTTTACATAGACGGGCGGCTCAACAAACGCTCCACGTAGCGGGCGATTAAATCTACTTCGAGATTGATGGGGTCGCCGACCGCCATCGTTCCAAAGCTGGTGTGCGCCAGCGTGTGCGGAATTAGATTGACGCCAAAGCCTGTGGGATACAGCTCGTTGACGGTCAAACTGACGCCATTGACGGCAATCGAACCTTTGCTGGCGATATAGCGCAGCAGATCGATCGGAACTTCGAACACCCAGCGCTGCGAACGGCCATCGTCGTCGATGCTGAGCACGCGGCCGACGCCATCCACATGGCCGCTGACAAAATGTCCGCCCAAGGGTGTCGCCATCGTCAATGAGCGTTCCAGATTGACCGGATCGCCAACAAATAATTGCCCTAGCGTGGTCTTCGCCAGGGTTTCATTGGACACATCGGCGCAAAAAGTGTCGTCTAGCAGATCCAGCGCCGTCAAACACACGCCGGCGACGGCAATGCTGTCGCCCTCGTTGACGGTCGCCAAGTCCAGACCCGCACCATCCATGCGCAGACGCACATCGCCACCACGCGCCTCGCGGCTGCGCAGTCGTCCTACAGTTTGAATCAGCCCGGTGAACATGGGTGGTTTAGGTTCTCGTGGGGTCAGGGTGTAGAGTTCAGCGCAGAGTCGAGTTTGCGCTGAACTTTTGATTTTCAATGTGGGCTCAGACCGGCCGCAGGATCAAGCGCACATCGTCGCCGATGCGCTGGATGTCGTGCCATCGCCAGTCCACATCGTTTAGTTCTCGGGGTTCCGCTAGCTGCAGAGCGGGTCGCGCGGCGTGGCCCAGGAGCTTGGGTGCGATATAGCAAATCAGCTCATCGACCAGACCGGCGGCGATAAACGCACCGGCCAGAGTGGCGCCGGCTTCCACCAACAATTCATTGTGGCCGCGTTGTGCCAGTGCAAAGACCAGCCGCGGCAGATTCAACCGGTCATGGTTTACCGGCACGCTGATGCGCTCGACACGCTCAGCCAATTCGGGGCGCACCGGCGCCCTGGCACTACTCACCTGCAGTATAGGTCCGGGTTCGGCCAACATGCGCGCATCGATCGGTAAGCGGCCATGGCTATCCAGCACGATGCGCTCCGGCAAAGCATGCTCGACCTCAGGAAGCCGCACAGTTAAGCGCGGGTTATCGGCCAAGACGCTGCCAATGCCGGTCAGAATCGCGCTGGAACGGGCGCGCCACAATTGCACGTCATGGCGCGCGCCCGCGCAGGTGATCCATTGGCTGCGGCCATCCGCCAACGCGCTGCGGCCATCCAGACTGAGGCCCAATTTGATCCGAATCCACGGTCGATGGCGGGTCAGTCGCGAGACAAAACCGGCGTTCAATTCGCGCGCCTCGTCTGCCAGTAGCCCGAGTTCCACGGTGAGGCCTGCCTGCCGCATGCGGGCGATCCCGGCGCCGTTGACCTCTGGAAACGGATCGGCCATCGCCACCACCACCCGGCGCAGTCCGGCGGCTATGAGCGCATCGGCACACGGTGGCGTGCGCCCGTGGTGGGCGCAGGGTTCCAAGCTCACGTAGGCACACGCACCCCGCGCCGCGGCGCCCGCTTGCGCTAGCGCGTGCACTTCGGCATGTGCTTCACCCGCGCGGCGGTGCCAGCCTTCCCCGATGATGCTGCCATCGCGGACGATCACACAGCCCACGCGCGGATTGGGGTGGGTGGTGAAAAGTCCGCGCGCCGCCAACTGCAGCGCGCGACGCATCAACGAATAATCAGCTGCGTCCCAGTTTTCTACCGGTCGGCCAGCCGGCGTCGCCGATCCCGATAAGTTCGGCCAATTCACTTTCGCGCTTCGCTAGTTTGCGGCCATCGGCCAGCGCAATCCAATACATGCGCTCTTGCGTTTCGCTGCCGATATCGCGGACAGACGCCATCCAACCTTGCCCGTCGCCGGCAATCACCGCCACATCTTGACCTACCCGAAAACGCGGGTCGCGCCGGGCGTCGCGGCTGGGGACGAGCTCGTGCAGTCGTTCTGCGATATTCATCTGAGCCATCGCTAGGGCACCTCAATTCGGCCCTTGATGCGTTTTGGGGGCAGCTGGGGCACTCTCTCATAGCTCATCCATTACAAAGGGTGACGCAGTCATCAGAATCACCGGTTGCTTGTGCAGGCTTCGTGTTTCGATGATCGACCAACCCTGGCGCAGATAAATCTCCGCTGATCCGGGTGTGAACAGGTACATTCTCGGAATTCCAAGTTGCTTGGCCTGCGCCATCAACGCTCGCACCAAGGCCGAGCCGATGCCAAGCCCACGCGCATCGGTGCTCACATAAAGGCTAGCCAGCCACGGCGAGTACTCGGAAAATTCCGGCGCATCGCTAGCCAACAAACTCACCGATCCCAGCAATCGCGGCTGATCAAGCGAATTCGCGTCGCGATTCGCATCGAAAGCAATCAAAGTCAGTGGAATTGCAGAGGAGTTCGATGCGCTGTGCTGCAATTCTGCGCGCGCATCGTCCAACGACCACGGCGCCATCAAGGCGCCCCACTGCGCATGATGCCAATGCGCCAGCTGCTCCACCCACTGTGGATGCTCAGCCAGTTGTGCGATCCGCCAAGTGGTCATGGTTGGGTGACCGATTACTCAGCCTTTTTTGCCGACCGGCAGCGGCGCTACACCCAACAACGGCAACTGGTGGGCGCTCAAACCCGGCAACTCACGCTCCAGCTTTTCGACTTCTTCGCGGAAGGCTTGCACGTCTTCAAAGCGCCGATAGACCGACGCAAATCGCACGTAAGCGACCTGATCGATCCGCTTGAGTTCTTCCATCACCCATTCACCCATCCTGCCGGCGGGCACTTCGCGCTCGCCGCTGGTGCGCAGTTTGCGCATCACGGCATCTACGACTTTATCGATGTCTTCCACCGACACCGCGCGCTTTTCGAAGGCGCGCGCCAGTCCACCACGCAGTTTGGGCTCGTTGAAGGCTTCGCGCCGACCGTCGCGCTTGACGATTTGCGGCAGTTTGATTTCCGCCGTCTCGTAGGTCGAAAAGCGCGCCGCACAAGCCGGGCACTCGCGCCGGCGGCGGACCTGCAAGCCGTCGTCGGTAACCCGCGAATCGACGACACGGGTGTCGTCGTGGCTACAAAAGGGGCAGCGCATGGGAGCCGTCGGTGAGCGAGCGCTTAGCCATACACCGGGAACTGTCGACATTGCGCGGTCACCGCATCTCGCACGCGGGCGGTGACGCTTGCATCGCTGGGCGCGTCGAGCACATCGGCGATCCAGGCGGCCAGCGCGCGTGATTCGGATTCGTGATAACCGCGCGTGGTGATGGCCGGCGTGCCCAGACGCAGTCCTGAAGTCACAAACGGCGAGCGCGGATCGCCCGGCACGGCGTTTTTGTTGACCGTGATATGGGCGCTGCCGAGGGCTGCTTCGGCATCTTTGCCGGTCAGTTCTTTGCCGACCAAACTGAGCAGGAACAAATGGTTCTCGGTGCCATTGGAGACGATTTCATAACCGCGTTCGATCAACACGGCCGCCATTGCCTTGGCGTTACGCACCACTTGCGCCTGATATTCCTTGAACTCCGGCTGCAGCGCTTCCAGAAAAGCGACCGCTTTGCCGGCAATCACGTGCATCAGGGGTCCGCCCTGCGTGCCCGGGAACACCATCGACTGCAGCTTTTTCTCGATCTCCGGATTGGCTTTTGCCAAGATGATGCCGCCACGCGGTCCGCGCAGCGTTTTGTGAGTGGTGCTGGTGACCACATCGGCGTGTGGAATCGGGCTGGGATAAACACCCGCCGCAACCAGACCGGCGACGTGCGCCATATCAACCACAAAGTACGCGCCCACGGATTTGGCAATCGCGGCCATGCGTTGCCAATCAACAATTTGCGAATAAGCAGAAAATCCGCCAATCACCATCTTTGGCTGGTGCGCCTGCGCCAAACGCTCCATTTCGACATAGTCAATCAGGCCAGTGGCCATGTCCAAACCATATTGCACGGCATTGAAGATTTTGCCGGAGAAATTCACCTTGGCCCCGTGGGTGAGATGTCCGCCATGGGCCAAGCTCATGCCGAGGATGGTGTCGCCGGGCGACAATAAGGCCAAATAGACCGCCGCATTGGCTTGCGAACCCGAATGCGGCTGGACATTGGCGTAATCGCAGCCAAATAGGGTTTTAGCGCGATCAATCGCCAAGCGCTCGGCAATGTCGACGTATTCGCACCCACCGTAATAGCGTTTGCCGGGATAGCCTTCAGCGTATTTGTTGGTCAGCACCGAACCCTGCGCCTCCAGCACCCGCGTGCTGGCGTAGTTTTCTGATGCGATCAGTTCAACGTGATCTTCCTGACGCTGCTGCTCGGATGCAATCGCGGCGGCAAGTTCTGGGTCCAAGTCAGCGATGGTCATGGTTCGCGCAAACATGGCGGGCGGGTCCAAAAGTGGGGTCGCACAGCATAGCAATGCAGCTCAGCCTCGGCGTGCAGGAGTCCGCGGGCCAAAGTGGCTCAGCCGCGTAGTGCCCCGCGCTGTCCCTTTTTGTGCCCATTCCGGTACATATGCCACTTCTGATCCGTTTACAGCCTGCGCGCCACTTGCTAACTTTACGTTCTGTTAAGGAAGGTCTGGAGAGCACTATGCGTCTGTCGCGTCTTTGTGTTGCACTGGCTGCAAGCCTTGCAGCGAGTTGTGCGTTTGCGATTACCTCAGACGAGGTCAACGCCGGCATTCAATTTAACTTCGCCAATCCAGGTGCGCGCGCCCTGGGCATGGGTGGCGCCTTTTTAGGACTAGCCGATGACGCCACGGCGGCGTACACCAATCCAGCCGGTCTAAGCATTCTCGGCGCCTCGGAAGTCGCGTTGGAATACCGCCATACCGATTTCACCACGCCATTTTCCTCGGGTGGCAGTTTCCGCACCGCGCCCTTCGATGGCAGCAATTTAGGCCGCGCTGAAGCTGAGAGCAGCACCGATTCGCTGGCATTTTTCTCCTACACCTACGCAGGTGATGGCTGGGCGCTGGCCGCCTTTCGCCACCAGCCTCTGGCTTTTGATTTGAGCTACGTGCAGTCCCCCATTGCGGTGCAAAACGCCGCCGGCGCGCAAATTGCCAGCTTGCCAACCAAGTTCACGTCACTCAGCGCAGATTTGGTCAATTACGGCATTTCCGGTGCCTATCGTTTCAGCGACGGTTTTTCCTTAGGCATAGGCGTGGTGTATTCGCAGTTTGAATTGGACTCGAGCACCGTTCGGGAAGGACGCAATCTGCAATTGCAGAGCGGCGACGACTCGGATGTCACTTTTACGCTGGGCGCGTTATGGAAGGTCAATGAGCGCTGGTCTTTGGGCGCAGCCTACCGTCGTGGTGGCAGTTTTGAGTACCGAGCCGGCAATTTTGACGCGCAGGGCAATCCGTTTACCGTGTTAGATACCGGGTTTGATGTTCCGCACGTCTTTGGCGTGGGCATCAGTTTCCGGCCTAGCGACAACTTCGCGGTGGGTTTGGACATCAATCGGGTGGAATACAGTCGTTTGACTGATAGCTACGACGATATTTTCAATGCTGCGACGGTGATCAAAAGCACCGACGGCACCGAAATTCGCCTCGGTGGCGAATACGTGTTCACCCAATTCGCCAACCCATTTTCGCTGCGCGCCGGCGTTTGGCGTGAGCCGGAGCACGCGTTGTTCGCGACCGGGCCTGTGGGTGACGTCAACGTCGACGTGGATCGCGCTTTGTTTCGCCCTGGCGACGACGAACTGCACTACACGCTGGGCCTAGGCTGGGCGTTCCCACGCTTCCAGTTCGATCTTGCCGCAGATTTTTCCGATAACGTGAACAACTACTCGGCATCCGGTGTGGTTCGGTTCTAAGTCGGCAAGACTTGGGCCATTCGATAGCATCACCTGCGGGCTGCGTACTGGCTCCTGTATTGTCTGCATCAGCTGCCAGTCGCTCGGGAGATTAAATGGCCACCGTTGAAGCAAGAGTTCCGGATATCGGTAATTACAAGGACGTACCCGTCATTGAATTGCTTGTTAAACCGGGTGACCAAGTCAAGCTTGACCAGGGTTTGATTTCTCTGGAATCGGATAAAGCGACGATGGAAGTGCCAGCCCCAGTGGCTGGCACCATCATTGAATTGAAGGTCAAAGTCGGCGATTCGCTGTCCGAAGGCGCGCTGGTCGCGCTGATCGAAGTAGCCAGCGCGGTGAGCAGCAAGCCGGCGCTTGCGTCAGTTGCAAGTGCGGCACCAGCAGCGCCAGCGCCAGCACCAGCGGCACCAGCGGCAGCAGTCGATGCCGCCCCGCGTGCGCTCGCAAGCACTGCCGTCAGCGCATCCGCCAGTGAACTGCCGCCGTCGGCGCGACCGCACGCCAGTCCGGCGGTGCGTTTGTACGCACGTGAGCTCGGGGTGGACCTAACCCGAGTCACCGGCTCCGGTCGCAAAGGCCGCATCACCCGCGAAGATGTGCAAGCGCATGTCAAAGCCGCGTTGGCAGCGCCAGCGCTGGCGGCGCGTGCGCCGACCGGCAATGGATTGAATCTATTGCCCTGGCCGCAGGTGGATTTTGCCAAGTTCGGCGCCATCGAAAGCCAGCCCTTGTCGCGTATCAAGAAAATTTCTGGCGCCAACTTGGCACGCAACTGGGCGATGATTCCGCACGTCACCCAGTTTGACGCCGCCGACATCACCGAGATGGAGAGCTTTCGCAAGCGTCTGGGCGAAGAAAACAAGGATCTCAAACTTACCCCGCTGGTGTTCTTGATCAAGGCGGTGGTGGCAGCTCTCAAACAATTTCCCAGCTTTAACGCATCACTCGATGGCGAAAATCTGGTGCTCAAGCGCTATTTCCATGTCGGCATTGCGGTCGATACACCGGATGGACTGGTGGTGCCGGTGATTCGCGATTGCGATCAAAAAGGTCTGCTTGAATTGGCTCGCGATCTTGGCGCGATGTCGGCCAAAGCGCGTGACAAAAAACTGGGTCCGACCGATATGCAGGGTGGATGTTTTTCGATTAGCTCTCTCGGTGGCATTGGCGGCAGCGCGTTTACCCCGATTATCAATGCGCCGGAAGTGGCGATCCTCGGGGTGAGCAAAAGCAGCATGCAGCCGATTTGGGATGGCAAGGAATTTGCGCCGCGTTTGATGTTGCCTCTGTCGCTGAGCTATGACCACCGCGTGATTGATGGCGCGCAGGCGGCACGCTTCACCAGTTATCTGGCTCAGCAACTCGGCGATGTTCGCCGCTTGCTGCTCTAGTGGAGCCTAGACAGCAGGAAATCGTCGACGAGTTCGCGCTGTTTGGCGACTGGTCTGAGCGTTATCAGTACCTGATCGATTTAGGCAAGCGCTTACCCACTTTCGCTGACGTGGATCGGGTAGATGCTTGGCGCGTGCTTGGCTGCCAATCGATGGTCTGGTTAAAACCCAGCGGTGATCGCGAATCGATGCGCTTTGCGGCAATTAGCGATTCGGCCATCGTCTGCGGCTTAATTGCCTTGGTGCTACGTGTTTATTCGGGGCGATCAGCCCTGGATATTGTTGCGACGGAGCCTGCGTTCATTGACGGAATTGGCTTGGCAGGTCATTTGTCGCCAACCCGCAAAAACGGACTGGCTGCGATGCTCGCGCGAATTCGCGAGTATGCGCACGCGGCACTGGCCTGACCGATGCTGTTAGCTGAAGAGGTATTGATTCTGACGATTGACCCCGTCGGTGGTTTGGTCGGCGATGGTCAAAACGCCAGTGGGCGTGACGCGTTAGCGCGTGCTTTGCTGATCGACCTAGCGGTAGTGGGGGTGATCACGTTGGAACAGGGTCAGCTGCGGGTGATCGATCCTTTGCCACAAGCGCATCGTTTGCTGACTTTCACCTTGCGAGTGCTGGGCGATGCTCGTTACCAGCCGGACGCCGCGGTCGCGCGCATACGGCGCCGCATGTGGTCGGTCCGCAGTGATTTGATGGATGGTTTTGAGCGCCTGGGCATCGTGCATCGCTTGCCTGGCACGCTATTCGGGCGTTTCGGTCGGGCGCGTTTTGCGCTGCAGTCGACCCAAACCCGGGCCGAGCGCATCGCGCGACTGAAACGCGGTTGCGAAACACCGAGCATCGACGATTTGCCGGCGGTTGCATTGGCGCTGTTGGCTGAATCACTGGGTCTGGCTGAACACTTCGTCAGCAGTGAAAGCCGGTTGCGGCTGCGCGGCTGGGCGCAAACCATGGCCCCGTCTGGGAAGGCTATTGCCGGCGGAGATGCTTCTCCACGCCGCCGGCTGGCATCGATACTGGCGTTGCTACAGAGTTAGGGCTTGCGCTGCTGCGATCTGCTGGACCCGGCCCGCGAACGTTTGAGTCGGCGCGCGACATGCCGCACGCCGGCTCACCTTCACGCTATCAATCGCCCATCTGCCGCTGCCGATGTTCCCAGCGCTCTTGGGCGTCCAGGGTCATCGTCGCGATTGGACGCGCTTCGAGTCGGTCCAGACCAATATCTTCGTCGGTCTCTTCACAAAAACCATAACGACCATCTTCAATGCGCTTGAGCGCCTTGTCGATTTTGCCAATCAACTTGCGGTAGCGATCGCGGGTGCGTAGTTCCAGCGAGTTCTCAGTTTCGCGCGTCGCACGCTCAGCCTCGTCGCCTACGTCACGGACTTCGTCACGTAGATTCTCGATGGTCTGTTGCGACTCTTCGATCAATTCGGCGCGCCAGATCACCAGCTTGCGGCGGAAGTACTCCAGGTGCTCCGACGACATGTACTGTTGGTCCGCACGCGGCCGATAGCCTTTGGGCAAATCGCACTTGGGAACATAGCCCGGGGGCAGAGGTAAGTCTGCGGGACTGATGCTCGGCCCTGGTCGGGGGCCGCCTAAGGGCGTGCCGGTGCGAGTGCTGACCGGCTTTTCAGGTGGGGGGGGCCTTGCCACCTTAACGGGTGGCGGGGGAATGCTCGGAGCTGCCTTGGATCTGACCTTCGTGGTCGCCATCTTTTTCATCCCTCCATTACACACTGGTAACGCCGATCAGGCTCTTCGCGCCGTGGCGCCTAAAAAGCAAGCCGAGCTATATAACCTATGGCAATGACAGCAGCAAGCCTGAGCCGCTTGACGGTCAGTCACGTTTTCCAATTGGGCGTTTTGGAGGTGCGTTTTGGCAGATTACCGCCGACTTGTTCGGGCTTTTTTTGCCTGCAGAACGAATTTGATTACCCGTTGGCGGTTCGCTTTCGCAAACCTGCGCGCGCTGCTTCGTTGCGACTCGCTTGTGTGGCGCGCCACACCGCACTCATCGCGCCTCGCTTCGCATCCCAATCCGACGGCCAAAAGTCCAAGTTATTTCCTCACGAGCCCTAAGGGCTCGTTCGACACTAACTTGGATTTTTTGCTCGCCGGCTTGGGCGCGCTGCTACGTTGCAACTCGCTTATGTGGCGCGCCACACCGCACTCATCGCGCCTCGCTTCGCATCCCAATCCGACGGCCAAAAGTCCAAGTTATTTCCTCACGAGCCCTTACTTAAACGCGCCCGGCAAAAAGGAGTGCCATTCCGCATTAAGCTCCGTGCCATCTTCAGAGGAGCGCGCCTTCTCAACGCGGGTTGCCAGTGCAGCAATATCGCTGACGCTGGCCTCCGTGGCGGTCGATGACGACTGACTGTAGACGCCGACCACACCCAGCACGGCGTACACGGCCAATGCCAGGAAACCAAAGCGCATACGGATACTGTGCATAAATCACCTCGTTGGGCGTTGTGCCCGTGTGTTTGTTCGCACAAATCGTGCCAAGCCCTAAGCTCGCCGCCGGCCGCAAGCGCTAGCCCGCATGTTTCATGAATTCGCGCGATGATCGCGCAGGATATTGGCCGCACAAGGGATTTTTCGAAGAAGCGCCATATTTGGGTGTATGGCCGACTGAGGATGTCCTTGTGCGGACCCTAGACTAGCGCGGGCGCGTGCAATTTATGAAATATGCGGGCTAAAAAACCGACCAAATGGCTGCACGACGCGCCGAACTGAAAGACCTACGTGCGGGCTAGTGTCCACTCGCGTACAGCGCAGTGTCCGCCTGCGGACAGGGTCGCTGCACTGCAGCACGACCCAGCGCGCCAAGCACCTTATGCTCCGCAGCCTATGCATGCAGTGACTGCTTGGCCGATGTCTACAACGCTCGAACGCTTGAGTGGCGCGCGCCTGAAAGGTGCGTTGATCGCTGGCGCGGGTCGCGTGCTGTCTAAACGCGACGATCTGAATCGCATCAACGTGTTTCCGGTTGCCGACGGTGACACCGGCACCAACTTGGCGTTCACGATGCTGGCGGTGCTAAAAACCGTGCGACGTATGCGCGGCGCGGATGTCGGGACGGTTCTCGGGCGGGTCGCGCACGAAGCGATAGACGGGGCGCGTGGAAACTCGGGCGCCATCCTGGCGCAGTTCTTCCAAGGCTTGGCGCAAGGTGTGGGCCGCTGCAAGGAAATTGGGGCGCGGGAGATCGCCGATGCGGCCATTGGTGCGGCGCTCGCCGCGCGCGCCTGTCTGGCCGATCCGCGCGAAGGCACCATGTTGAGTGTGATTACGGATTTCGCCAGCGAGCTGCGCGGACAAGTGGAAGCCGGCGTCGCGCAGCTCGATATCCTGTTCCGCCATGCGCTTGTGCGAGCTCGCCAATCATTGGCGAATACACCCAATCAATTGCCGGTGTTGCGCGCTGCGGGCGTTGTTGATGCGGGCGCTGCTGGTTTTGTCGACTTCCTCGAAGGCGTGCAGGATTTTATTGACCGTGGGCGTGGCGCATTGCGTTTAGCGCCGGATGCCCGTGATTCCGGCGCCTACGCACACGATGACGTGCATCTGGAGGCGGTCGAAGCAGCCAGCCTTTATCGATATTGCACGGAGTGTGTGTTGAGCGGCGCTGACCTCGACCTCAATCGGGTGCGCGGAGTGCTGGCGACCTTGCAATTGGATTCCCTCGTGGTGGCGGGCAGTAGTGATCGTGTGCGTGTGCATGCACACATCGACCGCCCCAATCAACTGTTTGAAACGCTGTCATCCATTGCCTCGGTCGCTCAGCGCAAGGCGGATGACATGCAGGCGCAGTCCAAGTTACGCGCCTCGCCATTTCAAAAAGTGCGCGTGGTGACCGATTCGGCCGGCGATCTGCCGGCATCTGAAGCGGAGCGTCTGGGCATTACGGTGGTCCCGGTCAGGGTCAATTTTGGTGCTGATGACTTTTTAGACCGGATTACCATCTCGCCACGCGAGCTCTACACGCGCCTGCGCCAAGACCCCATGCATCCGCGGACCTCGCAGCCGCCGCCGGGTGATTTCCGGCGCGCCTTTGACTTGGTGTTGGCGCACTGCGAGCAATTGGTTTCTGTGGATATATCAAGTCGATTGTCGGGGACTTTCCAGGCCGCGCAGACCGCCGCCAAAGAAAGTGGCAAATCTCGAATTCAGGTTGTCGATACGCTGCAAGCCTCGTCTGGACAAGGACTGATCACCATGGCGGCGGCCGAATGCGCACAAACCGGGGCGGATGCCGCAACGGTGATCGCGGCGGCACGCGATGCGATGACCCGCACCCGCACTTTCGCACTGATCCGTGACCTGCGTTATGGCGTGCGCGGCGGCCGCATTCCGAAAGTGGCGGAGACCATCGCGCGTTGGTTTGGGCTGACCGTGATGATCGCCAACAAACAAGGTTTGGTGCGGCCGTTTTCTGCGCTGATCGGCAAACAGCGCCTAGTCGAGCGCTACGCGGCCGTCATCGCCAGACGCATACCCGAACATCAGCGTTGTCGCGCGATTGTTGGTCATTGTGACGCCAGTGATGACGCCGCCGCCTTAGCCGCCACGCTGCGGCTGGTGCTACCGAAACTCGGCAAGATTTGGGTGGTAGAAACCGGCCCAGGCATTGGTTGCCACGCGGGTCCGGGTTCATTGGTGGTTGGTTTGCAGTGGGATCAAACGTGATTTTCCTAATTGTAAAACTGGTTTGCAGTTACTTGCTCGGCAGCATTATTGGAAGTTTGATCCTCGGTCGCTTGCGTGGCGTCGATATTCGCCAGCAAGGCAGTGGCAATGCAGGTGCGACTAATGCGCTACGCACGCAAGGTAAATGGTTTGCGCTGGGTACTGCGTTGATTGACTTCGGCAAAGGCGTGGTCGCGGCAGCGCTGATCGCACCGCTCGATTACGGCAGCCCGACTTCACCGCTGAGCTTGCTTGAAACGCAAATGGCCTGTGGATTTGCAGCGGCAATTGGGCATTGTTACCCTTGGTTTTACCGCTTTCGGGGCGGCAAAGGCGCTGGCACGCTGTTCGGCGTAGTGCTTTGGCTATTTCCGTGGTCCGCGTTACTCATGCTGCTGGCCTGGCTATTGGTGCTCACCAGCACCGGCGTCGTGGGCCTGAGCACGGTGGTCGCGGGCCTGGTCTTCCCGTTGGCGCTTTTGCTGTTCTATGCGCCGCTGAGCGCCAATCTAGCCGCGTTGGCGCTCGGGGCAGCGATGTTCCTGACCTTTACGCATCGCAGCAATCTGCTGCGCTGGCAAAAGGGGCGCGAACACCGCTTTGAGCGCGTGCGCATCCTGTCCCGCTGGTTCGCCAGAACCAAGACCCGCGCAAAGCGTCGTTAGATCATTGCGCGACTGGGCGCGCAATGGCAACGACCCTGCGTATCACATCAATTTGACTCGTGCCCTGCGGAAGGGCCGATGACCACTTCGACCCGAAAGACATCGCCTTCGCTGAGGATCTGCAAGCGCCAGCCGAGTTGCGCGCAGATCCGCCCGATGAGGTCTAGACCAAGGCCAATGTTGCCGCGCCACGCGAGGTCTTCGGGTTCGGCTGCGCTGTCGATGCGGTTAGAGATCGTCAGGCTATGCGCGGATAGGCTGATCTCGACCGCACCGCTGCCGTGATCGCAACAGTTGCGAATCAGATTGTTGATCACGGTAGCGCACAATGAAGGTTCCGCATCGACCACAACGGATTCTTGCGTGGCGAGTTCAACGTGCATTCCTTTGGCGGCGAACTCCTGTTCGAAGAGTTCCAGGCTGCGCTTCAGCACCTCGTTCAGTGCGACTGGCGTTTGGGCGACCGAGGCATCCTTGCGGTCGGAAAGAAATAGCAGCACCTGCGCTAGCTCAAACAGGCCGCGCGCAGTCTGCCGCACCCGCGCGAGCGCAGCCTTGCGGCGCACCTCATGAATGCCGGGCAATTCCAGAACTTCCACCGCGCCGAGGATCACGGCTAACGGCGTGCGCAGCTCATGGCTCATGGTTTCGACGAACTGTCTCTCGCGCTGCACATGCTCATGCAGGCGCGCGATGAATCCATTCAGTGAATCGACGACCGCGGTGATTTCCCGCTCTTTAAAGCGCGTGATGACCGCTGTGGTGGTAGTAGGAGCACGGGTCTGCAGTTGCGCAGAAAGTTCGGTCACCGGGTCGACCGCACGTTTCGCGAGCCAATGCAGGGCGGCCAGCAGCAATCCAATCGCCAGCACCGTCAACGCAATCGCCCACGCCGACAGCGTCGCCTCCTCGGATTCGAGTTCAGTGATATCGATACTCGCTGCGGCGCGCACGCCTGCGTGCTCGCGCACCAGCACCGCCCATTGGCGGCCGGCATAATGCACACCGTCGTGGACGCCGACGCCGAGCGCGGCGATCTGCGGCGGCACTTGCGTGGTCTCGCCGCTGCGCCACACATAGGAATTCAATGCGCCATGATGGCTGGCGACATTCTGCGGATGGTTGAGGTCCACGGCATTGAGTTCCGCGCTGAGCATCTGTTTCCAGAATTCCTGTTCGGCGCGCTCATTCATGAAAGCGCCGACCAAGATCAGCGGAAAAGCGACGAGCAGCGAAAAGAACGTCAGATAAATGGCGATGCGCTGCTGTAGTGAACGCGGTCTCACGGGACTTCCGATACTCTGAGCACGTAGCCGACGCCAGAAACGCTGTGCAGTAAGGGTGTTTCATCGCCCTGCACGAGTTGGCGGCGCAATTCGTGGATATGTCGGCGCAACAAATCAGTCGCCGGAGGCGTACCCGGCCAGACCGCGTCGATCAGCCGCTCGCGGCTCACGACTTTCGGAGCTTCCTGCATCAGCAGAGTCAGCAGCGTTCGCAATACCGGGAACAAAGAGACCTGCCGCCCACCGCGTCTGCACTCAAAGGTGTCTAGATCCAATCTGAGTTCGCCCACCTGTAGCGTGCGTTGGCGGCGCGGCTTACGGAAGGACAGCGCCCGGCAGCGCAGTTCAAGCTCGGCCATTTCGAAGGGTTTGACGAGGTAATCATCCACGCCAGCCGCAAAGCCCTCAATCTTGTCGTCCAAAGTGCCCTTGGCCGTCACCATGATCACCGGCGTCTCCAGTCCGAGTCCATTGCGCATCTTGCTGACTAGGCCAATGCCATTGAGCCGCGGCATCATCCAGTCGACGATGACCACGTCATAGCTGTGCTGGCTGAGCAGATTGAGGGCCAGAACGCCGTTCGCCGCCGCATCGATGTGGTGGCCGCGGCTTTCGAAGAAATCATAGAGATTGGCCACCAGGCCCGGATGGTCCTCAACAATGAGGATATTCAGTGGGGTCGCGCTCATGCTGGAAATGGCCAGGAAATCGACATGCTTGCACACCATGCGTGTTTGACCGATAGGTTCGCTGGTCAACCGGACGATCTTCAAGTTAGGAGTTTAGTCAAACACTGTCGGCACGAGGTCGCATTGATTGCGACATTTCCCCGACTTCCGAGACCGAGACTACACGCTGCGCCAATTCCGAACGCCATCC
>Ga0105048_10002827_pt1 | contig 28331 bp, 24 predicted proteins | sample MAT05_FD_78382 | JGI IMG/M metagenome (GOLD analysis project Ga0105048, IMG submission 78382) | Freshwater microbial communities from Lake Fryxell liftoff mats and glacier meltwater in Antarctica - MAT-05 | ecosystem: Environmental > Aquatic > Freshwater > Ice > Liftoff microbial mat | place...
CTGGGAGATCTACACGCGCATGGAGCACGGCTTGACGTTGTGGGACGCAGTTGTCGAGGCCGGCAAAGAACACGAAATCATCCCGGTCGGCATCGGCGTGTACGCAGTCACCGGACGGATCGAGAAGGGTTATCGCCTGATGGGCGCCGAGTTGGAGAGCGAGTACGACCCGGTTGAGGCTGGCCTGGCGCGGACGAAAGTGAAGAGTGTTGACTTCATCGGCAAGGACGAGTATCTGAAAGCCCGCAAGGCAGCCGAGAACGGCGGACCGGCAGCCACGATGTGCACGCTCTCGATGGATTCGCAGAAGTGCGCGGCGGGTTTCGACCGCTTCCCAACTGGGGGAAACGAGCCGATTCTTACCCTCGCTGGCGAGCGCATCCTCGACGCCAAGGGTCGTGTCTCGCGGGTCACGACTGCGGGTGCCGGGCCGTCGGTTGGCAAGTATCTGTTGCTCGCTTACCTGCCGCCGCAGCACGCGGTCGTGGGGACCAAGCTGCAGGTGATGTACATGAACGAGTTGTACCCGGTGACGGTTGAGCGCGCCGACGCAACGCCGTTATTCGATGCAACCGACGCGCGGATGAAGAGCTAACGCATGCGGATTCTCGTCTGCGTGAAACGGGTGCCCGCGCCCGGGGCCAAGATCAACATCACGGCCGATGGGCAGGCAGTCGATGCTGCCTATCTAGCCTTCACCACCAGTCCGCACGAAGAGTGCGCGGTGGAAGAAGCCGTGCGTCTCGTCGAAGCGCACGGTGGTGATTCGACGGTGATGACGCTCGGACCCGTCGAGGCCGAAGAACAACTGCGCTACGCGGCGAGCATCGGCATCAACAAGTGTGTGTTGTTGCCGATCGAGAGCAGTGACTGGGATCCACAGCGCACTGCCGCCGCGCTCACCAGTGCAATCCAAGGGATTGAAGCGGCAGATGGCGCGTTCGATCTGATCCTGTTCGGCAACGAATCAGCCGACTCGGGCAACTTCCAGATCGGCATTCGTGTGGCGCACGCACTCTCGCGCCCGGTGGTCAACGGCATCAAAGGGATCGCGGTCGAGGGTGCAGCTATCCGCGCTCGCCGCGAGACCGACGCAGGCGTCGAGGTCTACGCGATACCGATGCCAGCGGTGCTCGGCGTCAAGGAAGGAATCAACCTGCCGCGCTATCCAACGTTGAAGGGACGGCTTGGCTCGAAAAAGGTCGCCGTCGATGCAGTGACTCCGTCGGCGGCGCCCGGTGGGCAACACATGATCACGCTGGTGCAGACGGCCGAGCAGACCAGCAAGACCGTCGTGCTCGGTCACGGCCCGGACGCCGCGCCTGCGGTCGTGGATCTCTTTGAAGAACTTGGGTTGCTCAAGTGATCGGCTTGCTCAAGTGACCGTGCTCGTTGTGGTGGAACACGATCGGGGCAAACTCGCGTCCGCGTCGCTGGAGGCGCTGGCGGCCGCCCGCACTATCGACGCAGACGTCGCCGCGCTGACGCTTGGCGCCGCCGCCGATGGTGTCGCAGGCGAGTTGGCTGCCCACGGTGCAACGACGGTGCACCAGGTGCACCACGACTTGCTCGCCGACTACGGACCCGAAGCGTGGGGAGAAGCGATCGCGCAGGCCACCCGCGCGCTGCAGCCGATGGCCGTCATCGCGTGCGGTACCGATCGCGGCAACGAGGTCATGGCGCAGGCGGCGGCTCGCTTGGATGCACCGCTCGTCGTTAACTGCACGGCCATCAACAGTGATGGCGGCGACACGTGGGCGCTGACACGTTCGCGCTGGGGTGGTTCGCTGCTCGAGAGCTGCACGGTGACTGCGCCGGTGAAGTTGCTGACAGTCACGCATCACGCGTTCGAGGCGAAGCCCGGTGCGGGTTCCGGAACAATCGCGTGGCTCCCTGTCGACCTTGATGCATCGCTCGCGCGCACGGTCATCGCTGAACGCGTCGAGCGCGCTGCCGGCGTCACCCTGTCGACCGCACCCCTCGTGGTCGGTGGTGGTCGCGGTGTCGGGTCGCCAGAGGGATTCGCGCCGCTCGAAGAACTTGCTGGCCTGCTCGGCGGGGTAGTGGGTTGTTCGCGAGCTGTTACCAACAATGGTTGGCGCAACCACACCGACCAGGTTGGCCAGACAGGTACTCGCATCGCCCCCGACCTGTACATGGCATGCGGTATCTCCGGCGCAATTCAGCACTGGGTCGGCGCGATGGCGTCGAAGAAGATTCTCGCGATCAACACCGACCCAGAAGCCAACATGGTCACCAAAGCCGACTACGCCGTAATCGGCGATCTGCACACAGTGATTCCTGCTATCAGCGCAGAAGTGCGTCGCCGCACGTCGCGGGCCTAAGACGACAGTCAGCATCTAATCTCGGGCGATGGCAAATCATGGGTCGGTCCGCTCGCCGCGGCAGGGTTACGCGCCAGCGCCGCTGGTGATGAAGTCGAACAAGAACAGCAGCGGGTTGATCGTCATCGGCGCGGTGATTGTCATCGTGATCGGCGGCATTGTTGCGCTGCTGTTCAGTGTGAGTGGCCGCGATCGGACACCCCCACTCACCCTCGTCCCGCTCGGCGTCGCGAGCACCCTGCTTGGCGATGGTGCGACGACGCTTCCAATCAGTGATGCGATCATCGCTGTTCCTGACGACACCGGAACGTTCTCTGTCAACCTGCGCGGCAATCTGCAAATGGAGACGGCTCCGTCCATCGCCGGTGGCGGATTCACCGTTCCCCGGGTCACGGCGTCAGATGATCTGGAGGCGTACTACGCCGACAACACCACCTTCGGAGTGCTGATCGTGGCGGTCGGGCCCGACATCGGTAGCGAGGTCGCGCAGGTGCTGTCGTTTTTGGAACCGAATGAAAGTGTTTGCAAAGACCGCCTCCGGGAAACCATTACGACCACACTCGGTAACGCGGTGCGCGTTTCGCTGACCGGGTGTGGTGTCGACGACCTGGGCACGAAGGTCTTGTTAAGCGTTCAGGTCGCCGATCCGCCGCTCGTCATCGGTATCAGAATGCAGGACGACGGCGATCTGACCGCAGTCCAGTCCGCGGCGTTGTACATCCTCGAGACGATGCAATTCTGAGGTTTCGACCTGGACCGCGCCGACGACCTAAGCTCTGGGGCTATGGGATCCAACGAGAACTTTCCGCCCCCACCCCCGCCCGGTCAACCACCGCAGCCAGGTAACTGGCCGCCGCAGCAACCCGGCTTTCAACCTACGCAACAGGTGCCTTCTACGCAGGCGTATCCGCAGCAGGGTTACGCGCCAGTTGCCGCGCCCGCTCCGAAGAAGAGCAACGGTTTGCTCATCGGTGGCGGCCTCGCAGTTGTGGCCGCGCTAATTGGCGGCGTCGTGCTGCTGACCGGTGGCGACGACGACAAGAAGTCGGCGACGATCACGCTGGCGCCGATCACGTCGACGACGCTCTTCACCCAGCCGACGACTGCGATCACGACGGCGATTACGACCGCCACGGTCGTCGAGACCGCTGCACCGACAGTTCCAGAGACGATCGCTGACAGTGGCCTCGTCACGATCACCGACGACACCGGTACGTTCTCGATCGTGGTGCCCGACGACCTCGAGCTCGACACGACGACGATCACGAGCAACGACGGGTTCATCGTTCCGTCGATCAACGCCGCCACGATCATCGCCGATTACAACGGCGACGACACGACCTTTGGTTTGACGAGCGTTGCGGTCGGCCCAGCCATTGGCAGCGACATGGCACAAGTGATGGAGTTCCTTGAGCCCGCAGAAGGCACGTGCACCGGTCGATCTGTGGAGTTCGGTCGGCCAACGGCTGTCGGTGCCGCAAGTGTGGTGACGCTCACAGGTTGTGGCGTCGGAGGTGGCAACAAGGTGTTGATGGTCGTGCAGTTGGCCGATCGCCCAGTGGTGATCGGTATCTACATGCAGGGCCTGGCGCCTGTGGCGGACTTGCAGCCTGCGGCGCAGTTCGCGCTCGAATCCATCGTCGTCTTCTAGTTCGGAGTTGATCGGTGCCCGACCCGTCGCTGGGTTCCAGCGACGGGCGGGAACGGCGTCGCACTCTTGCGTTAGCAACGTGGGGGCTGTTCGTCGGCCTGGCGTTGATCATGTTGGCTGGCGGCCTATTCGGCACGCTGGTTGGCGTGCGTTCCGAACGCACCGGCCTACCGACCGCTGTCAGCAGTCTGATCAGCGCCAGCTACTACGTCGGCTTCCTCGTCGGGTCGCGCGCGACGCTGCGCGGTCTTGGTCGTGTCGGCCACATCCGCGTGTACTCCGCGCTGGCGTCGCTGCTGTCGGCCGCGATGATCGGCGTCGGCATCACGGGGAGTCCGGTCGCGTGGGGACTGCTGCGGCTCGTCACGGGATTGTGCACTGCAGGTTTGTACGTGGTTGCCGAGTCGTGGCTCAACGACTTGGCCACAAACCAGAATCGTGGACGCTTGCTTGCGGTGTATGGCGTGGTGACGGTGGCGTTCTTCGGAATGGGTCAGGTGGCGATCTTCACCTTCAATCCGTTGGCGGTCACCGGCTTCGCGGTTGCGGCGATCGTCACTTCGTTGGCGGTTGCACCAGTTGCGCTGTCGGAGGCGGCGATCGCGCCCAATCTTGAGGAGGCGGAACACATCTCGCTGCGCGAACTTGCGAAGGTGGTGCCGACAGGCGTGTTCTCGGCGCTGCTCGTTGGGGTTGCGCACGGCGCGATCTCGGGTATGGCCGCTGTCTACGCGACTCGAGTCGGGCTCAGCAGGGCGCAGATCGGAATGTTCGTTGCCTTACCCAGTTTTGGCGGTGTGTTGCTGCAGTGGCCGATCTCTGCGGCCAGCGACGATGTCGATCGGCGGGCCGTTGGTGTGGCGACTGCAGCTGGCGCGGCAGGAGTTGCCGCGTTGCTCTTGCTCGGCTCGCCGCATCATCCGATGGCGTTCGTGCTGATCGCGCTACTTGGCGGGTTGAGTTACCCGCTCTACTCGATCGTCGCTGCGTATATGAACGACTGGGTCGCACCCGAGAATCTGAACGCCGCTGCTTCGCAGCTAGTGACGCTGTACGGCATGGGTGCCGTTGTCGGCCCGTTCGCTGTAGCGGGTGCCTTGATCGTGTTCGGCCCGACGGGTTTCTTCTGGGCGTTGATCGCAATGCACGCAGCGATTGCGTTGTTCTTCTGCTACCGAATGGTCGTGTGGCGCGCGCCGCTGGTGAAGCGACCATGGAGCGAGGTGTCGTTGCCAGCGCGAGCGTTCTTCGTGCCAGCGACCATCATCGCGTTCGGAGTGAGGCGTGGCCGAAGGCTGGTCAACCGTTGAGCGGTCGCTGGGGCTGAATCGTCCCAGATCGCGTCTCACCAGGCGCGAACTCGAAGGCCCCCTCGCGGAACAGGCGGACACAGGCGTCCACGACGTCGGCGTCGTACAGCACGCCCCGATGGGCGATGATCTCCTCCAGCGCCATGTCGAGACCCAGAGTCGGCCGATACGGGCGATGCGACGACATCGCCTCCACCACGTCGGCGACGGCAACGATCCGTGCCTCAAGCGAGATCTCATCGCCACGCAGGCCAGCCGGGTAACCGGATCCGTCAATGCGTTCGTGATGCTGGTGCACGATGTCAAGTATGGGCCACGGGTACTCCACGTCGGCGATGATCTCATACCCCACTTGCGCGTGTGTCTTGACCAGTTCGTACTCGAGCGGGCTGAGCGTTCCGGGCTTGTTGAGGATGTCTAACGGAATCGCGATCTTTCCGAGGTCGTGCAGCATCGCCCCGAACCCCACACCTTTGATCGTCTCCTCAGGCAATCCCAGCGACTCGGCGATCGCAACGGCGAGTCGGGAGACGTTTCGTTGATGAAGGGCTGTGTAGGGGTCTCGGGCGTCGATGGCTTGGATTAGTGCCTCGATGGTCTGGGCGTAGGCCTCCTGCAACACCCTGTTCGATTCGATCGCCGCCGCCTCACGTTCGACCCGGTCAGTGATGTCCTGCAGGAAGCCCCACAACCGGACGAGCTGGCCATTCTCGACATCGGGTTTTCCCGTGGTGCGGACGTGGACAAGCTTGCCGGTGGCAGTGATGACCCTTAACTCCAGGTCGTAGGAGACACCATGCTCGATCGCTTCCGCAACCGCTGCAGTGATCGTTGACTGGTCGTCGGGATGGTAAAAGGAGATTGCATCCCCAAGGAGGGGCGCTCCTTGCGGGAGTTCGAAGATCTCAAAGAGGAGTGGGCTCCAACGGACCACGTCCGTGGCCACATCTAGCTCCCAGCCACCCAAACGCGCGAGCAAACTAGTCTGCTTGAACAGCTCCGCGTTTTGATCCCATGTGGCGCGACTGTTCACTACTACCTCGCGGGTCATTGCAAAACTGTAGTCGCTGGTCCAACAGTCTTGGAACGCGTTCGGCCATCATGTGCAACCGCCATTACCGCGTCTGGGCGAGCTGCTTCTGTTGCCACTTGGCCGTGGCTTCGACGTTGTTGAACGTGAACAGGTGGATGCCTTCGATGTTCAACTCGTCTGCCTGCTTGGACAGCGGATTGATCAGCGCGCTTGGGTCGTAGCCGGTTGGGCTGAACAGGCGGCCCAACAGGCCGCCGTTCTTCTGCACGTAACGGAGACTGGCACCAACGCCGAGACGCATGCCCATCGTCATCAGCTTGACGCGATCAATGACGCCGGGAACGCCGATGTGTAGCGGCAAGGTGAAGCCGGCGGCGCGCTCTGTCGTCACCCACGAACGCCACTTACCGAGGTCGAAACACATCTGCGTGCTCGCGTAGCCCGGCACACCGGCTGCGGCCAGCAGCGCCTGCTTGGCGTGCAATGCCTTGTGCAGTGTGGGGGAGTCGATCAGCGCATGGCCATCCGGGTAGGCGGTGACGCCGATCGCGCGCAACCCGTGGTCGGTGCCAAGAAAGTCGCGCAAGAACTCGACGACGCCGTCGTACTTGCCGACCGGTGTCTGCGCGTCGCCCGCGACAAGGAACACTTCCTGCAGGCCCTGGCGGCGACAGAACTCGCCGATGCGCTTGACGGCGACATCGTCCTCCACAAGGCGCGCCGAGATGTGCGGTACCGCGTTGTGCCCGAGATCTTGCAGTCGAGCGGTGAGATCGAACGTTGCTTGCAGACCCTTGGTTGGGCTGCACGTCACAGAGACCGAAGCACTCGCTGGAATGTGCGGTATTTGCGACTCGAGGCTTCTCATCGGTATGACCTCATACCGGGCGTTGGCGATCAGGTTGCGACCCTGGCCTTTCATACAAACTGGTCTTTCATGTGAGCCTCATTTGGGCGTTTCATGCAAACGTCATGCGAATTCATCGGGGAGTTCGGCCTTGCGCTTTGCGAGAAACGCTTGCATTTCTTCGTCGATCGCTGAGTCGAGCGCGGGTGGCTCGTATTCGTTGAGTCGGCGCTTCCACAATGCGTTGGCGCGTTGCGCAGCATCGAGGCCACCATCGTCGGTCCATTGTTCGAAGCTCGAGTTGTCTGCAGTGTCGCTGCGGTAAAACGCCGTCTCGAAGTTGGCGAGCGTGTGCGCGGTGCCGAGAAAGTGCATACCGGGCGGGTTGGTGAGCAACGCATCGAGTGCGACGCCGTTCTCGGAGGCATCGAGGCCGCGCACGAAGGTCGTCATCATTCCCAGCTGGTCGCAATCGAGCACGAACTTCTCGTAGCCGATCGCGAGACCGCCCTCCAACCAACCAGCCGCGTGCAACACGAAGTTCACGCCACCGAGCACCGTCGGCTGCAAGGTATTAGCGCTCTCGTAGGCCGCTTGCGCATCAGGCAGCTTCGACGAGGTCAGCGACCCGCCCGACCGGAATGGAACGCCAAGCCGACGAGCGAGTGCGGCCATCGTGTAGAGCACGATTGCGGGCTCGGGAGTCCCAAACGTTGGCGCACCGGTTTGCATGCTCATCGAACTGGCGAACGAACCGAAGACCACCGGCGCACCCGGGCGCACGAGTTGCGTGAATGTCATGCCCGCCAGCGCCTCGGCCAGCGTCTGTACGGCAACGGCGGCGCTCGTCGACGGGGCCATCGCACCGGCGAGGATGAACGGTGTGATGATGGTCGCTTGGTTGTTCTGCGCGTAACACTGCGCGGCGGCCAGCATCGTGCCGTCCCACACCAGTGGCGAACTGGCGTTGATCAGGCTGGTCATGACGGTGCGATCCTGCAGGTCGCCGCCGAAGCCAATGCGAGCCAACTCGACACTGTCGGCTGCCCGCGACCCAGCGGTGACGGAACCCATGAACGGCTTATCGCTGTACTTGAGGTGCGAATACACCATGTCGAGATGGCGCTTACTGACTGGAACGTCGACCGGCTCGCAAACGGTTCCGCCCGAGTGGTGCAGCCAGGGCGACATGTACGCGAGCTTCACGAAGTTCTGGAAGTCAGTGAGCGTGGCGTAACGCCGACCCTTATCGAGATCGTGCACGAACGGGCTGCCGTAGTTCGGAGCGAACACGGTGTTGTTAGCGCCGATGATCACGTTGTTGGCTGGGTTGCGCGCGTGCTGCACGTACGTTGCTGGCGCGTTCTTGGAAACGATCTCACGGCACATGCCGCGCGGGAAACGCACGCGCGTGCCATCGACGTCGGCACCGGCGGCTTTGAAGATGGGCAGCGCTTCCGGGTAGTCGCGAATCTCGATGCCGACTTCCAACAGGACCGTGTCGGCGGTGTGTTCGATCATCGCCAGCGTTTCTTCGCTCGCAATTTCGAATGGCGCCATTGTGCGCGACAAGTACGGCACCCGATCGACGACGTGCGATGCGCGCAGCGCGGCGCGGCCAGCGCGACCTCCGGATCGACGCGAGGGGGTTTCAGTTTCGCTCATGTGTCCTCCTCCGACGGGTGCCCGCGACGGAGACCGTCCGTTCCGGCAACGTCACGACTGTCGATAGGTGCGTGGGCGTAGCGGTCGCGTGCGGGAAAGCCATCGCGGCGACGAACTCCGCTTGGAACGCTGGCTCAGTTGCGGTCTCCACCTTGATGACGCCGCGCACCGCTTGTTCCATCTCGCGACGCGCGGCAACCGACAGCAGTGCACGCACGGCACCAGCACCGGCAGCGTTGCCGACGGACCGCACGTTCTTGACGGGGCAGTCGGGGACAAGTCCGAGCACGAGCGCGTACACCGGGTCGATGTGACTGCCGAAGGCGCCCGCTAGGCGGATGTCGCTGACCTCGGTGACACCGGCGTGGGTGAGCAACAGCTCGATGCCGGCGCGCAACGCGCCTTTCGCCAACTGAATAGCCCGCACATCGTTCTGTGTGATGGCCAGGCGCGTACCGGGAACTTCGTGGACGATGTAACTGAACGTGCGACCGTCGGCCACCACCCGCGGTGAGCGATCAGCTGCCGTTCCTTGGACTGCCCCCTGAACGACACCATCGGTGTCGATGATGCCCGACAGGTACATCTCGCCGATTACTTCGATGATTCCCGAGCCGCAGATCCCGGAGATGTCGAGTTCCGCAGTCTCGTCGGCGAAGCCAGGCTCGTCGCTCCACAGATCGGAGCCGATGACCTTGAAGCGTGCTTCGAGTGTCTCGCGGTCGATACGCACACGCTCGATGGCACCCGCTGTCGCGCGCTGGCCGCAACTGAGTTGCGCGCCTTCGAACGCTGGCCCAGTCGGGCTTGATGCGGCGAACTGGCGGTGCTTGTCGCCGACCACGATCTCGGCGTTGGTGCCGACGTCGACGAGCAACTGCAATGTCTCTGAACGGTGCGGGCCTTCCGACAGCATCACGGCCGCTGTATCGGCGCCGACGTGCCCTGCGATGCACGGCGCGAGGTACACCTGCGCACTGGGACAGGCGAGGCCGAACGCCTCGGCTTCTGCCACGATCGTTTCGGCGGTCGCCAACGTAAACGGCGCTTGGCCCAGGGGAGTCGGGTCGATGCCAGCGACGATGTGGTGCATGATCGGATTGCCGACGAGCACGATTTCGAGCAACTCGTCAACTGTTGCGCCACCATCAGCGCACAGTTCTGCGATCAACTCGTTCAACGCGGTGCGCACAGCATCGGTCAGTTGCCGATCGCCGCCCGGGTTCATCATCACGTACGACACGCGGCTCATCAGGTCTTCGCCGAAACGAATCTGCGGGTTCATCCGTCCAGCCGACGACAAAATCTCGCCGGTGATGAGGTCGCACAGATGGCCAGCGATGGTGGTGCTGCCGATGTCGACGGCGATGCCACACGCGCGATCGACGTAGCCGGGCCACGCGGCGACGACCGACGCGCCGCGAATCGCAACCGTGGCGGCGCGTCCTTGCCCGGCAAACGCGCGGTGCACCTGACGCAGTGCCGCCAGCGAAAGCGTGTTGACCACGCGACCGTGCGCTGAGAGCAGCTCGGCGACGACGAGGTCGCTCATCGAGGCGGCATCGCCGAGCACGCTCTCCGGCAACTCGATGTAGGCAAGGGCGATCGCAGGGTCGAGCACGACGTCGGTGAGGTCGAGACTCTTGCGGACGACGGGTCGATGCACCTGGCTCTCGGGTGGAACGTCAAGGACAACGTCGTCGACGACCATCGCGCAACAGCCAAGGCGACGGTCGGGCTTCATGTCGCGGCGACCGTCGTACGCCTCTTCGGTTTCACCCCAGGGGCTCAGCGCGTCGGCGCGTGCGTCGATCTTCCACTTCGAGTACTGGCCCGGCGTGAACGCGATCTGACAGCGACCGCAGATACCGCGGCCGCCGCACACCGAGTCGAGATCGACACCGAAGTCGCGCGCAGCCTGCAGCACGGTGGTGCCGCTCGCGACTTGGCCGCCGAGGCCCGAGGGTGTGAAGACGACGCGGGGCATTGCTGCTTACTCCGACTCCGCCAGGCGGGCGCGGCGGCCACCGGCGCGACCCTCGCGGGCGCCGATCGGAGCACCCGGATCGCGCTTGGCCTTGATCCATGCGGCGCAGTCCTGGTCGCTGCCAGCCAACACGTCGGCGGCCATCACCATCGTCTTCACTTCTGGGTGCATCGGGTTCATGATCGCCGAGGTCATGCCGTTACTGATCGCCATCGCGAGGAACGTGCCAGTGACGCTGTTGCGTGCCGGCAAGCCGAAGCTGACGTTCGACGCGCCACACGTGGTGTTCACCTTCAGTTCGGTCACCAGTCGGCGCAGCAGCGCGAAGACTTGGCGGCCAGCCGTGCCCATCGCGCCGATTGGCATCACCAACGGATCCACCACGATGTCGCTGCTCGGGATTCCGTAGTCGGCAGCGCGATTGACGATGCGCTTGGCAACCTCGAACCGCACGTTCGGGTCGACGCTGATGCCGGTCTCGTCGTTGCTGATTGCCACGACGGCGGCGCCGTACTTGGCAACGAGGGGTAGTACCCGTTCCATCACTTCTTCTTCGCCAGTCACCGAGTTGACCAGCGGCTTGCCCTTGTAGACCGCGAGGCCGGCCTCTAGCGCTTCGATGATCGACGAGTCGATCGACAACGGAACATCGGTGACGCCCTGCACCAGCTGAATTGCGCGAGCGAGCATCGCTGGCTCGTCGGCCAACGGGATACCGGCGTTGATATCGAGCATGTGTGCGCCAGCAACGACCTGCGCCAGTGCGTCGGCCTCGACGCGGCTGAAGTCGCCAGCCTTCATCTCTTCCGCGAGCAGCTTTCGCCCGGTGGGGTTAATGCGCTCGCCGATCATCACGAAGGGGCGATCGAAGCCCATCACGACTTCTTTGGTAGCCGAGCTGATCACTGTGTGGGTCATACGGTCGTTTCCTGTTCTGGAGATGATGGGTCCCAGCCGCCGTTGTCGACGATGGTGTGCAATCGCTCGTTGGTGAACTCCAGTTCGATCGACGCCGCGATGGCGTCGATCGTTTCGGCGAGCTCGCCGGTGAGTGGATAGCTGGTGCGCCGCCACTCGCCGACGTACTCCTGGGCAGTCTTTTTGCCAGCGACCATCGCGGCGCGGTCGATTGCCTTCTGAAAACGGTGCGGCAGAATCGCCTGATGCCGTTCTTCCCCGACGCGTCCGTTGATCTGCGCAGGAATGTCGCGCCACAAGATCACGACAACCTCGTTGCCGGAACGTCGGCCGCCAGCGCGCGCGGGAGGCATTACGCACCCGCCGATGTAGACACCGCGACTGCAACGGCAACGGCAACGGCGTCGTTGAACGGGGTGAGACCGACATGGCGGTGCTCAAAGGCAAGGCCGAGGCGATCCGCTGCGGCTTGCGCGGCGATCACCACGTCGGTGCTCTGCGTTTGCGACAACAACACCACACGCGTGTAGTTGCCGAAGTACATCGGCAACAATTCCGGGTGCCGGTCGAGTGCCAATCCCTGCCAGACGATCGGCTCGAAGTGCTTCGCGAGAAAGTCGGTCAAGAAGAACGTGCCAAGTTCAGCCTCGTGCAGTTCTTGGAACGCCTCGCTACCCGTGAAGAACTCGTAGCAGTGGCTGCCTGGCAAGCGACGTATGTTCGGCCGTTCGGCGAGCAGGCGGTCGAGTCCGCCGCCGCTGCCACAATCGGCGTAGCCGAGCAACACCGGTCGGTCGCCAGCAGGATCGAGTTCGGCGAGCAACTCGCGCAGCGCGGGCTCGATGCGCTCGGGGCGATTGTGCAGGTTGGCGGGTAGATAGCGCACGTCGACGTGCGACGACAAACCATTGCTAGCGAGCACCGCACGCAATTCGGTGACGAGTGCGCCGCAAGCAAGAACGAGAGGCCTGGCCATGGTGCGTCGGCTCAGACGGACGGGCCGGGAGGTTCTGGCCGACGACGGTGTGCGTTGACCAAGGCCTTGGCGGTCTCGGCGGCTACAGCGGCGTCGCGGCAATACGCATCGGCGCCGATCGCGGCACCGAACTCTTCATTGAGTGGTGCGCCGCCTACCATGACGACGTACTTCTCGCGCAGGCCGCGCTCTTTCAGTGTGTCGATGACGACTTTCATGTACGGCATCGTGGTGGTGAGCAGTGCTGACATGCCGAGAATGTCGGGCTTGTGCTCCTCAAGCGCAGCCAGGAATTCGTCGGCGCTGGTGTTGATACCGAGGTCGATCACTTCGAAGCCGGCACCCTCCAGCATCATCGCCACCAGGTTCTTGCCGATGTCGTGGATGTCGCCCTTGACGGTGCCGATGACGACCTTGCCGATCGGTTCGGCGCCAGTCTCGGCGAGCAGTGGTCGCAGAATGACCATGCCCGCCTTCATCGCGTTCGCGGACAGCAGCACCTCGGGTACGAACAAGATGCCGTCGCGAAAGTCGATACCGACGATGCGCATGCCCTCGACAAGTGCATCGTTGAGCACTTTGTCGGGTCCCCAGCCGCGATCAAGCAGAATCATCGTGCCCTCGGCGATTTCCGGTGCGAGCCCGTCGTAGAGGTCTTCGTGCATTTGCGTGACGAGTTCGTCGTCCGGAAGTGCTGCGAGATCGAGATCGTCGCCGTCGCTCATTGGGGATCCTCTAATTCCGCATCGTGGAACAAGTCCGTATGGTGGAACTCTAGCACTCAGCGGCGATCGCTGCGAGGTGGTCGGAGTAGCTGGGGGAGGACAGCAACGTTTGGCAGCGCTGGAAGCGACCGACCGCGTAGGCCCAGAAGTCGTCCGCTGGGTTGCCGTTGGCGTGTTGAATCACGCCCCACAGGCTCCACAACAAGTCGCACAGCGCCTTGTAGGCGACCATGCGGCCGACTTCATGCGCCGGAGGATCGCCACCGAAGTAGGCGCGCAGCAGCGCAGCGTCCTGTTCCGGGCCAAACAAGCCCTCGACGGAGAGGTCGCCGAGATCCCACATCGGGTCGTTGTTGCCCGAGTACTCGTAGTCGATGACGACCATACGGTCGCCCGTGTCGAGGAAGTTCTCGCATAGCGGGTCGCAGTGCGATGGGACGAGCGGACGAGCGGCGGACTCCAGCGCGCGTCGGGTTGCGTCGGCTTGTGCCTCCGCCTCCGCGTAGCCGTCGGGAAGCGTCGCGCGCTTTTCGGCGAGCAGTCGCTTGTAGTCGTCGATCATCGAGAACAGTTTGAAGTCGACGGCGAACGGTGCGGCGGTGGTGTGCAGTTTGCGAAACGCCTGGCCGGCCCGCGCGACAGCCCCCAGATCGCGAAAGCGCTCGGCATCCATCGTCACCGCGCCATCGACGTAGCGAGTGACCATCAAGCCGTCGTTCGCATCGAAGAAGACAACCTCGGCGTTGACACCAGCAGCCGCGGCCGAACGCGCCGCGACTTCCTCGGCACGGCGGTCGATGTACTCGCTCGTACCCGCGCCAGGTAAGCGCAGCACCAAGCGATCGTCGCCGGTCTGGACGAGATAGTTGATGTTGGTAAGTCCGGCAAGCCGCGTGACTGTCGACGGGTCGACATGGGCAAGCAGAGGGACACGTGCAAGGGCAGTAGCAAGTTCGGTCACGCGCCTCAGAACCGTTCCAGTGATACGCCCGGGCGACCATCAAGTAGCGGCGCCAAGTCGGCGACATCACTTGTGACCAGTAGCGATGGTTGCCGATTGATGGCCTCAGCCACGACCAACGCATCGATCGTGGAATTGGAGCGTGCTGCTGCGAGTAGCGCGCCCGCCAGTCTTGCCGTCGCTTCGACGAGGGGCGGGTGCGGTTCGAATTGCGCCAGCGTCATGTTGATTGGGGCATCTCTGGGTCCGCTACCCCGAACGGTCTCGGCCAGCACGACCATTGGCACGACGAAGGTGTCGCCACGTTGATCGGCTTTGGTCACGAAGGCGCGAAGTGTCCGGTTGCCGCGGGCTAGTCCGAGGATGGCTCCAGAGTCGAGGACAATCGTTGTATCGCCTGGTCGTAGCACTCGGCACCTTCCTTCAGCTCAAGCTCGGTCAGTGGGCCGTACATGTCGTCGAGTTGTCGCAACAGTTCCTTGATCGGATCAATGCGGAGTTTGTGCCGTAGAGCCTCGACCACGAACGCCGACACCTCACCAGGGCCGACACGCTGTCGCAGTTCAGCAAGGGTTTCGGAGTCCACGGTGACAGTGATACGGGTGGCAGTCACGCAAGCATCATACCATTAGTATGATCGCGCAGTATGATCAGCTTTTCAGTCGGGTGTTGTCTGCGTCGTAGAGCGGGCGGTCGTGACGAATCGCGGCGATCGGCTCGCCGTACACCTCAATGGTGAAGTTTGTGCGCTCGCAGTGCTCGATCGGTAAGTAGCCGTACGCGATCGGCTTGCCGACGCTGTGGCCGAAGTTGGCGCTGGTCGTGAAGCCGATGACTTCGCCTGACTCGGGCAGGATGATCGCTTCACCGCTGACCGGATAGGCCATCGACTCGAGCGTGAACGTGCACAGCTTTCGAGCCACACCGTCCTGCTGTTGCGCGACGAGTGCATCGCGACCGATGAAGTCGCCCTTGTTCAAGTTCACGCGCCACCCGAGGCCTGCTTCCCACGGTGTCGTGTCGGGTGTGACGTCGGTGCTCCAGTACACGTAACCCTTCTCCATGCGCATCGTGTCGATGGTGCGGTAGCCGACGTCGACCATGCCATGTTCCGCGCCGGCCGCGCGCAGCATCTCGCTGACATGCGCCGCGTACTCGGTGGGAATGTGCAGTTCCCAACCAAGTTCGCCGACGTAGCCGATGCGCACCGCGAGCACCGGCGCGGAACCGATCGTGATCTGGCGAGCCTTCGCGTAGCGAAAGACCGCGTTGCTCACGTCGTTCTCGCTGACTGCCTGCAGCACGTCGCGACTGCGCGGGCCGACGATGTTGATCACCGCTCGCGCCGAGGTGAGGTCGCGCACGACGACGCTGCCGTCGCTCGGACTGTTGCTGCTGATCCACCCCATGTCGTGCGCGCCGAACGCGGAGCCGGTGACGACGTAGAAGCTGTCGGCAGCCGTGCGGGTCATCGTGAGGTCGCACTCGATGCCGCCTCGCTCGTTGCACAGTTGTGTGTAGATGACAGTGCCGACCGGCTTGTCCATGTCGGCCACGCTGAGCCATTGCACTGCCTGCAACGCGCCTGCACCGGTGATCTCGAACTTTGCGAAACTGGTTTGGTCGATCAGGCCGACCCCGTCGCGAACAGCGAGATGCGCGGAGCGCACATGTGGCCACCAGTTCGGCTCAGTGAACGACGGCCGATCGACGGCCTCAACGCCGGGCGGCGCGAACCAGTTCGGGCGTTCCCAACCGCCACGCGATCCGAACACCGCCCCGCGCAGTGCGAGTGAATCGTGCAACGGGCTGCGCCGGATGCCGCGTGCCGTCATCTTCTCACTGCCTGGGGCGGCGAGCTTGTAGTGATGCGCGTACAGCTCGACCATGCGTGGCTGCAAGAAGTGGCGAGTCGTGTGATGGAACGAGAAGCGGCGCACATCCAGCGGCCACAGATCGAGCGAGGGGCGACCCTCAAGCATCCACTCCGCCATCATCTTGCCGGCGCCTCCGCCAGCGGCGATGCCATACAGAAAGCCGGTCGCGACGAAGTAATTGTCGAGTTCGGGAACACGCCCCATGACAAAGTCGGCGTCGGCGGAATAGGGGATCGCTCCGTTGATCAGCGTCCGAATGCCGGCCTGCTCGATCACCGGCGTCCGCTTGGTTGCCAGTTCGGCAAGTTGCGCGAAACGGTCGAAGTTGGGGTCGAACAACTTGCGTTGGAATGGCGACGGTATGCCGTCGGTACCGAACGACTCGGTGTTCGGCTCGTAGCCGCCGACCAACAGGCCGGGGCCATCGGGTTTGTAATAGACGAGGTGGTCGGGGTCGCGCATTGTCGGCATCGCGCCCAACTCGACGGGCGTGTAGCCCTCGATCGGGCCAGTCAGCAGATATTGGTGCTCGACGGCGACAGCAGGAATGCGAACGCCGGCCATCGCGCCGACCTGCATGCCCCACATGCCAGCTGCGTTCACCAACATCTCGCACTCGACCTTTTCGCCGCCGGAAGTATGGATGGTCGTGCAGCGGCGGCCGTCGACGGTGATGGCTGTCACCGCAGTGTTCTCGATGATCCGTGCGCCGCGCATACGCGCCCCTCGCGCGATTGCTTGCGTGACCGATGCTGGGTCGATGTAGCCGTCGGTCGGCAGGAACGCGGCGGCCATTACGTCGACCGTGCTCATCAACGGGAACAGCTCTTGCGCGCGCTGTGGCGACACCATCTCCATCGGCAGGCCGAAGCTCTTCGCCATCGTTGCCAAGCGACGCAACTCCATGACCCGTTCCGACGAGCAGGCCAACCGCAGGCTGCCGGTTTCGTGCCAATCAACCGCCTGGCCGGTCTCGGCCTCAAGCCCGCGGTACATCTCGACCGATTGCTCGAGCATGCGCGTCGTGTTGCGCGACGAGCGCAGCTGACCGACAAGACCGGCCGCATGCCACGTGGCGCCATCGGTGAGCTGATGCTGTTCCAGCAACACGACGTCCGTTTCGCCGTACTTGGTCAGCCAATAGGCGATGCTGCACCCGAGGATGCCGCCGCCGATGATCACGATGCGCGCACGCTCGGGGAGTGCTGGTGAGTTCGTGGTGCTCATCGTCACGCCTTCACGCGCGCGTTGGTCGGGTCGTACAGCGGCTGCAAGGAAACCTCAGCAGAAACGCGTTCGGTGGCGACCTCGAGTTCGTAGCTGCCTGCCAGCAACCAGTCGGCAGTTACGCCGTCGGCGTTGCGCACATAGCCGTAGCCAATCGACCGATCGATCGTGTAGCCAAAGCCACCGCTCGTCAACCACCCGACGCGAACGCCGTCGCGGTAGATCGTCTCGCGACCGAGCAGCACACAATCGGGCGCAACGGTAAACCCCGCGAGCATCTTCTTCACTCCGACGCTCCGCTGCGCCTCGATCGAGTCGCGTCCCTTGAACGCGACGCCGGACTTCAACTTCACAGCCCAACCGAGCCCCGCTTCAAGGGGAGTGTGATCGGGACCGATGTCGCTGCCCCACGCGCGATAGCCCTTCTCCAATCGGCAGCTCTCGATCGATCGATAGCCCGCATTGACAAGCCCATGCGCTCGCCCAGCATTGATCAGAGTGTCGTACACGACCGCAGCGTGTTCCACCGGAACGTGCAACTCCCAACCAAGCTCGCCCATATAGGTGATGCGCAGCGCGCGCAGCGGGCACTCGGCTATCGATAGGTTCTGCAGGGTTGCGAAGGGGAACGCAGCATTCGAGCAGTCGCTCCCAGTGCTGGCTTGCAGGATCGCGCGTGAATTCGGACCCATCAGTGTCAACACGCTGCGGGTCTCGGTGATGTCGGTCAGCTTCGCATCGAGACCAGCAGGGGTGTTGCGCCGAATCCAGTTGAAGTCGTGCGTGGCGAAGCCGGTTCCGGTCACGATGTAGAACTCGTCGTCTGCGACCCGCGCAACGGTGAGGTCGCACTGAATGCCACCGCGATCATCGAGGAGCTGCGTGTAGGTCAGCGACCCCACCGGCTTGTCGACGTTGTTGGCACACAGCCACGTCATCGCGGTAAGCGCATCGCGGCCCTTCACGGAGAACTTAGCGAACGACGTTTGGTCGATCAGCACAGCGGCTTCGCGACATGCCACGTGTTCCCGTCCGACAGCCGCAAACCAATTCTGACGGCCGTAGGTGTACTCGTCGTGCGCGACCTCGCCGCGAGAGTTGTCGGCGAACCAGTTCGGTCGCTCCCAGCCAAGCTTCTCGCCGAACACAGCGCCGGCCGATTTCAGCCGTTCATAGAGCGGCGAGGTGCGATTCGGGCGACCACTGTCGTGCTCTTCGAACGGCCACGCCATCGTGTAGTGCTTGGTGTACGCCTCGAGTGTTCGCGTGCGCACCCAGTCGGTGCTCTGGTGCGGCTTGCCGAAGCGGCAGATGTCGACCACCCATAGGTCGTACGGCGGCACGCCATCGTGAACCCACTGCGCTAGCGCTTGGCCAGCGCCACCGCCAGCAGCGATACCAAACGCGTTGAAGCCAGCGCCAACGAAGAAGTTGGCGAGCTCCGGCGCCTCGCCGAGGATGAAGTTGCCATCGGGGGTGAAGCTCTCAGGTCCGTTGATCAGTTGTCGAATGCCGGTCTCCGCGAGTGCGGGCACACGACCGATCGCGAGTTCCATCGTTGGTGCGAAGTGATCGAAGTCGGCGTCGAGTAGCTGGAATTGGAAGGGCTGCGGAATGCCAGCCACCGCCCACGGCACCGGGTTGGGTTCGTAGCCACCCATCACCAGGCCGCCGACTTCCTCCTTGTAATACGTCAAGCGATCGGGATCTCGTAACGTCGGCAGATCACGCGGCACCTCCGGCGACAACGGCTCGGTGATGACGTATTGGTGCTCGACCGACACCAGTGGCACGTTGACGCCAACCGTCGCGGCCAGAGCGCGTGTCCATTGGCCACCGCACAGCACGACGCGTTCGCACTCGATGCGCCCCTGATCGGTGACGACGGCCTTGATCACACCATCTACTACCTCGATGCTGAGTACGAGCGTGTCTTCGCAGATCGTCGCGCCCGCCATGCGGGCGCCGCGCGCCAGGGCCATCGTTATGTCGCTCGGGTTCGCTTGCCCGTCGGTCGGCAAGAAGGCAGCACCGATGAGGTCGTCGACCTGCATCAACGGCCACAGTTCTTGCGCCTCGCGCGGCGAGAGCAGATGCATCTCGAGTCCGAAGCTCTTCGCCGTGGTTGCTTGGCGCTTGACCTCCGTCCAACGCTCGTTGTTGCACGCCAGCCGCAAGCCACCGTTCATCTTCCACCCCGTCGCCTGACCCGTCTCGGCTTCAAGGGTCTTGTACAACTCGACCGAGTTACCCAACAGTTGGGTGATGTTGGCGCTCGTGCGCAACTGGCCAACCAAACCGGCGGCGTGAAACGTGCTGCCAGAAGTCAGCTTGTGCTTCTCGATCAGAACGGTGTCGGTCCAGCCCAACTTTGCGAGGTGATACGCGGTCGAGCAGCCGACAATGCCGCCGCCAATCACGACAGCTTTGGCAGATGTAGGAAGGGGTGTCACCGGTTTGTTCACGGCAGCATCATCGCGCAGTGAGTAGTTAGAGCTGAGATTGCCCGCGTCTAAGCTTCGCCAACTAATCAGTCGTTCTGGGGGTGTGGTGTTGGATCCGATGATTTCGGTTCGCGATCTGTGGAAGGTGTATGGCCCGCGCGCGGAGCGCATTGTTGGCTCGCCAGAGGCCGACCTGCCGCGGGGCGATCTACAGGCCCGCTACGGCAACGTCGTTGCGATGCGCGATGTCAGCCTGGATGTTGCGCCCGGCGAGGTGTTCGTTGTGATGGGGCTTTCCGGTAGCGGCAAGAGCACGCTCATCCGCTGTATCACCCGACTGATCGAGCCGACTTCCGGGCAGGTGCTCGTCGACGGTGCCGATGTGACTGCCGCTAGCGATGCCGAGCTTCTCCAGATTCGCCGGCACAAAGTGTCGATGGTGTTCCAGCACTTCGGTTTACTCCCGCATCGCACGTTGCTCGACAACGTCGCGTTCGGGCTCGAGTTGCGCGGTGTGAGCAAAGCCGAGCGCCGCCAGCGCGCTGGCAGCGTGCTCGAACTCGTCGGCTTGCCCGGTATGGGGGACTACAAGCCGCATCAGCTCAGTGGCGGCCAGCAACAACGCGTCGGGCTCGCACGCGCGTTAGCTACCGATCCAGACATCATGTTGTTCGACGAGCCTTTTTCGGCCCTCGATCCACTGATTCGCCGCGAGATGCAAGACGAGATCGTTCGGCTGCGGCGCGAAGTCAGCAAGACGATGATGTTCATTACACACGACCTGTCTGAAGCTCTGCGATTGGGTGACCGCATCGCGATCATGCGCGACGGTCGCTTTGTTCAGGTCGGAACTCCAGCGGAGGTCGTCATGCAGCCAGCCGACGATTACGTCGCCAACTTCGTGCGCGATGTGCCTCGCTCGCACGTTGTTCCAGTTGATGCGGTGATGGGGCCTGCGGGTAACGGTCCATTCGCGGGTGAGGTTGAATCGGGCAGCAAGATCCGTGAAGCCGTCGGTCTGGTCGCCCATAGCGATCTACCCGTGCGCGTCGTGCGTGGCGGCAAGACAGTCGGCACACTCGATCGTGTCGGCGTGTTGTCGGTGATCGCGACCGAGGAACCCTAAGCATGGCGACGTCAGTCGAAGCACTGCCGACTCTCGAGTCCGACTCGGTTCGCCGCGATCGGTTGCGTCGTCGCAACCGATCGCTCGCAGCGTTTGTTCTGGTCGCCGCGCTGGCCGTCGTCGCGAAGCGCGAAGTACCGAGCTGGATGGATTCCGGAATTCAGCGTTGGGCACAGGATCGCTACAAGTGGTCCATCACCAATCGGCAGTCTTCGGCGATCTTTCGGTGGTTCTTCAACCCAATCAAAGACTTCCTCACCTGGTCCGTGGAACACACAGAGACGTTGTTGCTCGACCTGCGTTGGCCGGGAGTCGTCGCGCTGGTGGCCGCCATCGGTTGGCGCACCGGCGGTGTTCGTTCTGCAGTCGCCGGTGGGGCGGCGATGATCGGCGTCGGCGCGGTAGCCAACTTCGATCTCGCGATGCGCACGCTTGCGATCATGATTGTCGCGGTCGTCATCGCGTTGGTGATTGGTGTTCCGCTCGGTGTGCTGTCGGCGCGATCCGATCGGGCGGAACGCATCTTGCGCGTGTTGCTGGATACCGCACAGGTGATGCCGATCTTTGTCTACTTCAGCCCACTGGTGCTTTTCTTCTCGATCAAGTTTGCGCCAGCAGTGATGGCAACCGTGGTGTTTGCCTTGCCGCCTGCGGTGCGATTGACCAACCTGGGCCTTCGCCAGGTTCCGGTCGTCGTGAACGAGGTCGGCCAATCATTTGGCGCGACCTCGTTACAGCAACTGTTCAAGGTTCAGCTTCCGCTGGCGAAGAACACAATCCTGCTCGGCCTCAATCAGGTCATCATGATGGCGTTCGCGATCGTGGTGCTCGCGTCGCTGCTCGGCACCGGCGACCTCGGTCAAAGCGTGCTTTCTGCCCTGCAGAAGCAGCAGGTCGGCGATGCCTTCGCCGCCGGCATGGGCATCGTTCTGATGGCAATAGCGCTTGATCGGATCACGACGGGCCGCAAGCCGCGCTCTTCTCGCGGCATCAGGTGGAACGGCGTACGTGTGCCGGAGGTTCCTCGCCGCCTCGTCGCGCCGATCGCGATCGCAGCCGTTGCAGTCGTTGTGGTTCTTGCTCAGGTGCTCGCCTGGCAGCGTTTTCCGTCATGGCTGACGTACGACATTTCGTCGCCGGTCGACTCGGCCGTCGACTGGGTGCAGTCGAATCTGCGCAAGGACGTGCCGCTGATCGGCGGGACTCAGGCCATCAGCGACTTCCTTGTGATCCGAGTGCTCGACCCGATCAGGGATTTTCTGCTGTGGCTGCCCTGGTTGGTGATCGTCGTCGGCTTCGCGTTCGTCGGCTGGCTCGGTCGCGGCTGGCGGTTGGCGGCAACGATCGCGGTTTGCCTGCTACTGATCGCGACCATGGGAACGATCCCAGGTGGTGGTGGCCAGATCCAGTTGTGGGACATCGCAATGAACACGCTCAGCCAGGTGCTGGTCGCCATCTCGATCAGCGTGCTGATCGCCTTTCCGCTCGGTGTATGGGCCGGGCGATCGGACGCCGTGCAGCGCGTGTTGCGTCCGTTCCTCGATATCGCGCAGGTCATGCCCCAGTTCGTGTATCTGATTCCTGTGGTGTTCCTGTTTTCGGTTGGTCGTGCGGCTGGCGTCGTGGCGTGCGTCGTCTACGCAGTGCCGCCGTGCATTCGATTGACGGCGCTTGGCATGCGCGAAGTCCCGACAGCGCCGCGGGAAGCAGCCGTTTCGTTTGGTGCCACCGGCTCGCAGGAGATGCGACATGTCCAGTTGCCGTTGGCCAGGCGTGCAATTCTGCTCGGTATCAACCAGACGTTGCTGATGGTGCTGGCTACCGTCATTATTGCTGCGCTGGTTGGCGCCGGAGGCCTCGGATTGGTGGCGTATGAGGCAACCACTAAGCCGAATGTGAAGTTTGGCCAAGGTGTAGCGGGTGGGTTGAGTATCGTGTTGCTGGCGATCATGCTCGACCGCATTACTCAAGCATGGGGCACCCGCCCCGAGAGTGAACGCAAGTCGACCTAACAAGGGGGAGCACATGAAGTTGAACGGCAAAAAGAGAAGTCTTGTGGTCGCTGGCCTGCTGCTGGCGGTAACGCTGGCGGCCTGCGGCGACGACAAGAAGGAAGCGTCATCGACCGACAGTGGCTGCAAGACGCCTAGCGGCGATGCCATCACACTTGCGGTCAACCCGTGGACAGGTTCGGCCGTGAACGCGTTCGTCGCCAAGACCGTGATTGAGTGCCAGTTGGGCACCCCGGTCGAGATCATCGACATCGACGAGTACGCGACTTGGGTGGGCATGGACGATGGCAGCATCGACGCCGTGTTGGAAGTGTGGCCGTCGGGTCACGCCGCCGACTACCAGACCTACATCACCGACAAGGGCACGGTCATCGACCTCGGCCTGCTCGGACCATCGGCCAAGATCGGCTGGTACGTTCCGAAGTTCATCGTTGACCAGCACCCCGAGCTTGCGACCTGGGAAGGGTTTAAGGATCCTGCCTTGGCGGCACTTTTCGGCACTGCCGAGACAGGCGAGCTTGGTCAGTTCACGATGGGCGATCCCAGCTACGTCACCTACGACGAGCAGATCATTGCCAATCTTGGCCTACCGCTGCAGTATGTGGTGGCTGGCTCTGAGGCGGCACTGCTCACCAGCATCGATCAGGCGATTGCCGATCAGAAGCCCGTGCTGATGCAGTTCTGGAAGCCGCACTGGAAGCAGCTGGAAGTCGAATTGGTCGAGGTCACCTTGCCGCCGGTTACGCCGGCATGCGAGGCCGCCGCCGCTTCGAGCGATGGCACCTACGCCTGCGACTACCCGATTGACGAGTTGATGAAGGCAGCCAACGCAGGCTTGGAGACCAAGAACCCAGCAGCGTTCAAGGTGCTGCGCGCTTTGCAGCTCACCACCGAACAGCAGAGCGAAATTGCTGGCTTCGTCGATCGTGACGGATTGACTCCGGCAGCCGCGGCTGCGAAGTGGGTTACCGCCAACCCCAACGTGTGGGGCGCGTGGCTCAGCTGAGCTGAAATAGAGAGCAATAGCAATTATCGCGACGGCGGTGGTGGCAGGTGCCGAATTGGTGCCAGCCGCCACCGCCGCTGCGATACTTGCGTGATGAATGAACGCGTCGGATATGTAGGGCTCGGAAATCTAGGCGTGCACCTCGCCCACAGCTTGCTGCGTGCCGGAAACAGCATCGTTGTCAGCGACCTGAACCGCGACGCCGCTGGCCCGCTCATCGCCGCAGGTGCGCAGTGGGCCGACACCGCAGCAGCGGTCGCCGCACAATGCGACGTCGTCCTCACTTGCCTGCCCTCGCCGGTGGCTGTCAATGCAGTTGTCGCTGGGCCACACGGTGTGCTCGCCGGGCTGAGGGCGGGTGGTACCTGGATCGATAACAGCACCAACGACCGCGGCGAGACGTTGCGACTGGCGGCGTTGGCTCACGAATCGGGTGTGCGCACCCTCGAGGCGCCGGTGACGGGTGGGGTACACAAAGCTGCACTGGGTGAAATCACCGTGTTAGTCGGTGGCGATGAGGGCCTGTACGCCGAGCACGCAGCTCTACTGGCGGCGATCGGCGATCCCGTGCTGTTCATCGGCCCACTCGGAAGTGCCGCCGTCATCAAAGTGATCACCAACATGCTCGCGTTCATCAACCTTGTGTCGGTCGGTGAAGCGCTGATGCTTGCCAAGGCGAGCGGGCTCGATCTTGCCAAGTCGTACGAAGCGATTGCCAACAGCTCCGGCAACAGCTTCGTTCACGAAACTGAGGGTCAGCTGATTCTCAACGGCAGCTACAACGTCGGTTTCACGATGGACCTGGCGTGCAAGGATCTCGGTTTCGCCATGCAGTTCGGTCGCGAGACGGGAGTGCCGCTCGACCTCGCCGCGTTGACCGAGCAGACTTTCCAGCGCGCGCGATCGCACTACGGTGGGAGTGCCTGGTCGACGCAGGTCGTCAAGCTGTTGGAGGATGCATTGCACACAGATTTACGAGCTCCAGGATTTCCGGAGTTGCTGACATGACGGCAACAACTGAGATGTTGACTCGGCGACATCTGGCCGCCGCATTCCGCTGGACGGCTCGCCTCAACATGCACGAGGCCGTCGCCAACCACTTCAGCGCAGCAGTGTCCGACGACGGCAGCAAGTTTGTTCTTAATCCGGTTGGTCGCCACTTTGCACGCATGAAGGCGAGCGAGTTGTTGCTGCTCGACGCTGGCCTAGCTGGCTGCGCCGACGCCGATCCGGCAGCCGATCGCACTGCGTGGTACTTGCACGCCCATCTCCATCAACGTGTGCCGCGGGCGCGAGTTGTGCTGCACACGCACATGCCGTACGCGACCGCCTTGGCGTGCCTGGCCGACTTTCGGTTTCTGATGCTCGACCAGAACGCGTGCCGGTTCCACAATCGCATCGGTTATGACCGCGACTACTCGGGGATGTTCCTCGACGACTCGGAAGGCGAACGGGTCGCCCGCTTGCTGGGTGACAACAACAACGTGCTCTTTCTCGGTAATCACGGCGTGTTGGTGATCGGAGCCACCGTCGCCGATGCATTCGACGAGCTGTACTACTTGGAACAAGCCTGCAAGGTACAGGTGCTGGCACTCTCGACGGGTCGGCCGCTGTCGCTCATCGAGGACGAAATCGCCGCTCTGACGTGTAAGCAATGGATGGAGTGCACCGGCGCCGATGCGCACTTCAGCGAACTGTTGGCGATCCTCGACCACGACGACCCGGAGTATGCGTCATGACTGTGACCTTTCACGACTGTGACCTTCCATGACTAGGGCCGCGGTCTGTCGCGAGTTTGGCGTTCCCCTCCAGATCGAAGACATCGAGCTAGCGCAAGCGGGGCCGGGTGAAGTTCGCGTGCAGATGGTCGCGACGGCGATCTGCCACAGCGACATCACCTACGCCGACGGCGGCTGGGGCGGCACGCTGCCCGCTGTGTACGGGCACGAGGGCGCCGGCATTGTGGAAGCGGTTGGGGCAGGAGTGACGTCGGTTGCCGTGGGCGATCACGTCGTCGTCACGCTCATCCGATCCTGCGGACACTGTCACGGTTGCACAATGGGTATGCCGGTCACGTGCGACACGACGTTCCCGCTTGATGAGCAGACACCGATGCACGATTCGACGGGAGCGCCATTGGTACATGGCATGCGCACGGGCGCATTCGCCGAGGCGACTGTTGTACATCAGTCGCAGGTTGTCCGGATTCCGGACGAGTTGCCGTTTGATATCGCCTCGCTGCTCGCGTGTGGCGTGATCACCGGTGTCGGTGCGGTGTCGAATACGGCACGCGTTCCGGTTGGCAGCGATGTCGTCGTGTTCGGTTGCGGAGGAGTAGGGCTCAATAGCGTGCAAGGTGCGTTGCTGGCCGGGGCGCGCACAATTGTCGCTATCGATCTCGCCGACTCAAAGCTGGAGGCCGCCAAGTCGTTCGGGGCAACGCACACGTTGAATGCGCGCACCGACGACGTCGTCGCGCGAGTGAAGGCCATCACTGACGGTCGCGGCGCCGACTACGTGTTTGTCACCGTTGGTGCCAAGCCTGCGTACGACGCCTCCTACGCCTTACTCGCCAAGGGTGGCGCTGTGGTACTGGTCGGCATGCCGCCGAGTGGCGTAATGAGCGAGATCGATCCGGCAACGATGGCCGCGTACAGCCAGCGCATTCTCGGCTCGAAGATGGGCGCCAGCCGCATCGCTATCGACATTCCGAACTTGGTCACGCTGTATCAACAGGGTCGCTTGAAGCTCGACGAGCTGATCTCGGGCCGCTACCCACTCGACCAGATCAACGAAGCGATGGCTGCGGTCAAGTCTGGCGAAGCCCTGCGCAACGTGATCGTGTTTTAATGAAGGTTGTCGACGTCACGACGTTTGTGGTGGGGAACCCTCCGCCGCGATTCGGTGGGCGCTACTTCATCTTCGTCAAGCTGACTACCGACTCGGGTATCACCGGCATTGGTGAGGTGTACACCGCGACGGTGTCGCCGAAGATCGTGACCGCGATGATCGAAGAGGTCGCCGCTCGTCACGTCGTCGACCACGATCCGTTTCACGTTGAGGCGATGTGGCGCGCGGTCTACGGACGCGGCTATTCACTGCGACCCGACCTGACGCTCGGCGGAGTTGTCAGCGGGCTCGAGATGGCGTGCTGGGACATCATCGGCAAGGAGTGCGGCAAGCCGGTGTACGAGCTACTCGGTGGCCGCGTGCACGAAACGCTGCGCGCCTACACCTATCTCTACCCGCCGCGCGATGTCGACGTGTATGCGGGGCATCCGGTCTACGACGACCCGTCAGCGGCTGCGGCTGCGGCGGTCGCCGAGGTGGAACGCGGGTTCACAGCGGTCAAGCTCGACCCGGCAGGGCGTTACAGCGTGTACGACGGGCGTCAGCCGTTCCTCGACGAAACCGAACTCGCTGTTGCGATGGTGCGGGCCATTCGCGATGCGGTCGGCACCCGCGCCGACATCTTGGTGGGAACGCACGGACAATTCACGCCCGCTGGCGCGATCCGATTCGCGCGACGCCTCGAGCCGTTCGATCCGCTGTGGTTCGAAGAACCGACTCCGCCCGATCGCTACGAAGAGATGGGCGTCGTCGCACGCGGCACGTCGATACCAATCTCGGCCGGTGAACGCCTCACGAGCAAGTACGAGTTCGCCAAACTGCTGGCCGCCGGCGGAGCCTCAATTCTGCAGCCCAACCTCGGTCGCTGCGGTGGAATTCTGGAGGGCAAGAAAATCGCGACATTGGCCGAAGTGCACGGCGCATCGATTGCACCGCATCTGTATTGCGGCCCAATCGTTGCCGCCGCCAACATCCAACTCGCGACCTGTTCGCCGAACTTCCTCGTGTTGGAAAGCATTCAAGACATGGGTGGCTTCCACGGCGACCTGCTGATGAAGCCGTTGCAGTTCGAGAACGGACGCATTGTGCCGCCGACCGACCCTGGCCTCGGTGTCGAGCTCAACGAAGCGGTCGCGCTGGCGAACCCATACACGGGAACTGAGTTGCATCTGGAGATGCGCGAACAACCCGTCACCTAGATGTAATCGGTCCTCAGGCCGCGGCGCGCCAGCCGATTTCGGTGTGGTTGGGTCGGTAGTGGTGCCAGTGGCCGTTGGGGTCGCGCCAGGTTCGGTAGCCGCGCGATTTCCATCGGTTGTGGTGGCCGCATGCTGGGCCACCGTTGTGGGCTGCGGTCGGGCCAGCGTTGGA
>Ga0105048_10002829_pt1 | contig 28326 bp, 16 predicted proteins | sample MAT05_FD_78382 | JGI IMG/M metagenome (GOLD analysis project Ga0105048, IMG submission 78382) | Freshwater microbial communities from Lake Fryxell liftoff mats and glacier meltwater in Antarctica - MAT-05 | ecosystem: Environmental > Aquatic > Freshwater > Ice > Liftoff microbial mat | place...
CCTGGAATGTATCTATGAAGAAGACTTCCTCGGCGACCAACCTGCGGTCGGTGCCCGGTTATGGATTTCGTCCTCGACGCAGTCCACATCAAGCCCTGGATGCATTGTTTGTAGGGATCACGAAGCGGAAGGTAAACTGGATCATCAATGCGGACATTCGGGGTTTCTTTGACAACATCAGTCACGAGTGGCTAATGAAGTTTCTGAAACATCGAATCGTCGATCCGAGGATGTCGCTGCTCCGGAAGAAATGGCTCAGGGCTGTCGTGCGAAGCGCGGTGAAAGCCCGCCGGAGACTTTCGACTTTCTGGGCTTTACGCACATTAGCGGCAAGACCCGACGAGGCGACTTCACGGTCCACCGCAAAACGTCGAGGAAGAAATTCCAAATAAAGTCGTCAATGGTTACCGACGCCGAAGATCCTTCATCCTTATCCAAATGTGAGGTTTGCCAGTCAACATCGAAGGTAAGAGCCGTATGCGGTAGTTCCGCACGTACGGATCTGTGCGGGGGGCGGCCAGCAATGGCCGTCCCTGACGCGATTCCCGCAAAATGACTCCTGACACCTTATTACTTCCCACCTTATTACCTTCCAGGGCAGCAGATTGGCGCTGGAGTTCGCTGTGGCGTTGGCTGCAATCAAGCGAACTGGCTCCTAAATTATTGCCGAAGTGGCCTTTATCGCGATTGCTAAATTGGGTTCAGCGAGTCAAGGAAGCGTTGTCAGATAAGGAATTGGAGGCGGCGGGATTGTCGGCTCAGCGAGGTCGTCCACTGGGGGACGATGGTTGGATCGAGGCGTTTTGGGCCTGCCAACGGCCGAGGAATTCCTGGGAGACATCGTCAACACGGCCATCTCTCGCTTATCGCTCGCCAACGGTCGGTGGCGACTGGACTATTGGAACGTCCACAACCATTTGGATTCGACGGAAATTTCGATATAGGGCGTACGCGGCAAGAATCAGCCCAAAATCGGCCATAACTGTACATCACCCGAGTTGTGTGAGACGGGAATCGAGAATAAGATTTCCACGTCGTTCTTTGCGTTTCCTCTGTTCAGTATTAAGATAAACTATGGCATCAGCAACTCCCATAACCGTCGCTCATGGTGATGGTATCGGTCCCGAAATCATGTCCGCGACTCTTCAGATCATCAAGGAGGCTGGTGCACGAATCGAAATCCAAACGATCGAAATTGGCGAGAAGCAGTATCTGAAGGGCAATTTGGCGGGGATGGAACCGGGAGCGTTTGAGAGTTTGCGAGCGACTAAGGTCTTTTTGAAAGCACCAATCACGACCCCTCAAGGTGGTGGATACAAATCGCTCAACGTAACCACACGGAAGGCGTTTGGGCTCTACGCCAACATTCGACCATGCTTGAGCTACGCCCCATACATTCGAACCAAGCATCCCAAAATGGATGTGGTGATTGTTCGTGAGAATGAGGAAGATCTGTATGCTGGTATCGAACATCGCCAAACGATTGACGTGATGCAGTGCCTGAAACTGATCACGCGCCCCGGTACGGAAAAGATCGTTCGTTATGCCTTCGAATACGCTCGCGCCTACGGGCGCAAGAAAGTAACGTGCTTCTCCAAAGACAATATTATGAAACTGACCGACGGTCTGTTTCACAAAGTTTTCGATGAGATCAGCGCGGAGTATCCCGATATCGAAAACGAACATTGGATCGTCGATATCGGAGCTGCAAAGCTCGCTGATACTCCGGAAGTTTTTGATGTGATTGTGATGCCCAATCTTTACGGTGATATCTTGTCGGACGTGGCGGCCCAAATCGCAGGCTCGGTCGGATTGGCAGGTAGCGCTAACATTGGTGACAGCTGCGCCATGTTCGAAGCGATTCACGGATCCGCACCCCGACGAGCTGGCCAAAATCTAGCGAACCCATCGGGCTTGTTCTTGGGTGCCATTCAAATGTTGGTCCATATCGGTCAAGCGGATATCGCAGAGCTAGCCCATAACGCTTGGCTCAAGACGATCGAGGACGGAGTGCACACCTACGATATCTTTAAGGAAGGTGTCTCGAAAGAGAAAGTGGGCACCAAGGAGTTTGCGGCCGCTGTTGTCGCGCGGGTTGGGAAGAAGCCTGAGTTGTTAAAAGCGGTCAACTACTCCAATGCACCGAAACGCCCACTGACGAGTCGTCCCCCGTATATTCGTTCTAACGAGAAGAAGGAATACGTTGGTGCGGACGTCTTTGTCGCGTGGGAGGGAAGTCCAAACGACCTTGCGGCCAAACTGCAACCGCTCGCCGGTGACGGAATGGTATTGGAAATGCTCTCGAATCGCGGGATGAAGGTTTGGCCAGATGGCATGAAAGAAACGTTCTTGGTAGATGTCTTCCGATGCCGCTTTGCAATGCCGGAGAGCAGCGGCAAGACAACAACACCCAAAGCGACCATCGCGTTGTTTAGTAGGATTTCCGACGCTGGCTTGGAGATGGTGAAGCACGAGGGTCTATTCACGTTTGACGGCAAGCCTGGCTTCTCCAAAGGCCAGGGCCAATAGAACGTCCGCAAAGCAATCCAGTTGCAATTTTTGGAGGCTCATCCGGCGTTTCGGGGAGATGATACGAAAAGCCGCTCGATGAGCGAATGGAGCAGTGCTTTTCCATGTTTTCGAGTGTTGTGAACGAACTGAAAAAACGAAAGGTACAAAGGTAATTTCTCTTGCGAGATTCCTCGATGTGGGCGCAGCCACGAACGCAGTAGCGACCAAAATTCTTCCGTCGTATTGACATGCACTTCGCAGAATCCGTCGCCATCATCGTCCCTCGCGAACTCGCCACGACTGTGGTTCACGGTGAGGTGGCCATAGAGCCGCAAGACGTACACACAACCCCATCAGGCCATCGCATGCTCCGTACCTTTTCGAAGCACTTTTGATCGTCCATCAAAACCAACAATGTCAGCGCCATCCTTGGCATCCAAACGTAAAATCAAGAAGCGAGTAATCCAAAATCTTGGATTCACTCGATTCTGCTTCAATACCACCAATCCGTTACAGCAAACAGACCTCCGCGGAACACCGGATAAGCTACGGGCTATTGGTTGGCGATAGCGGGGGCTAGCGGTAATCGCTGACCGTCCGTCGACGGAGCGCCGGACCTACGTGAGCGCCGAACCTACGTGAGCGACGGCAACGCAAAATACAAAACTCTTTCCTCGTAAGTCATTTTAGCAAATGCCTTTTTCATTGCCCTTTTGTCTTTTGCATTGGCGGCACGGTACGATTCAGTATTCTTGAAGTTTTCCAGAAGCTCAACGTCCGTCATTTTTGTTGCGGCTACAGCATCTGTAGTCTCAGCAGCGTCTGTAGTCTCAGCAGCATTGACGTTGCTTTGTATTTCGGTTGCAACCGAACGGGCCTTGCGCCAGTCCGATAGTTCCAACGTCTGGTTAAGAATGCTGTTGATCGTCTCAGCACTACCGATACCGGTTTCCCTCTTACAAAGGTTTACCAACTCTTCAACACCCATGTAATCTTGACGACCGCTAAGCCATAGCAGCCACTGTCGGATCACTTCACGTTGTTTGCCTCGAGGAGGCGCGACTTTGGGCTCATGGACGACTACTGCAAAAAGCCGGACTGCTGCCGCAAAACGGCTATCCTCGTTCGGATAATTGTTTGACAATTGATAGTAGCGTGCGTCCTTGAGCCCATCCCGCAGACAAGGCTTTGGCGTGTAACCGTATCGCTCTTCAAATTCAGCGATTTCGTGTCCATCGCCATTCATCGCCGTTATATATTCGGTCAAGTATTGAACTATCATTAATTGGTCCGATCCTAGAAGGTTGGGGGTGCAGGGGGCAATCTAAACGCCGTGAAGGATTTTATGCAACGAAATCATTGGGTTACGTGGGGGCTCGTCCCCCCGCAACCCTGTTTTGGTGTCCTAAGAGTGAGCAATTCTCCTATCTCCCGCTCCCTATAGCTTAGTCCGCCAAAGGCGGACTTAGCTATAGGGAGCGGATGTGTTATTGTTTCGAACCGCGTACGTAGGACACCAAAACGGTGTCCGGTCGGGGAAAGCCCGAGCCGGACGATCAGACTCGAAAAAATCCTTCACGGCGTTGGCAATCCCCCGCCACAATCGCTCAAAATTGGCTTCTCGAAGTTTCTCCGCAACTGCTCAGGTGTTACCTCGTTTTCCCAACGGCTGATCGCAATCGTCGCGACTCCGTTGCCAATAAAATTGGTCAGCGCGCGACACTCGCTCATGAAGCGATCGATACCTAGAAGCAAGCCGAGAGACTCGATAGGAATGCCGGGTACCGCCTGCAACGTCGCGGCCAGAGTCACAAAACCGGCTCCGGTGACACCGCTAGCACCTTTGGAGGTTAGCATGGCTACGAAAAGCAGACTGATCTGCTGCGTGATGCTAAGTGGCGTGTTGGTTGCTTGGGCTAAGAATACGGCCGCCATGGTCATGTAGATATTCGTGCCATCGAGATTGAAACTGTAGCCGGTTGGCACCACAAGTCCGACTGTCGATTGCGAACAGCCGAGTCGCTCCATCTTCTTAATAAGGCCCGGCAAAGCGGTCTCGGACGAACTGGTCCCCAGCACGAGCAACAGCTCGTCTTTGATATAAACCAGGAATCGAAAAATGGAAAAACCACAAAACCCAGCGATAGCGCCAAGCACGATAAGGACAAACAACCCAGAAGTGAGATAGAACCCAGCCATGAGCCAAAGAAGACTCCCCAACGATCTAAGTCCGTGAGCTCCAACCGTATAACCCATCGCTCCAAATGCACCGATGGGCGCGGCTTTCACCACGATGTTCATCACTCCAAAGAACAATCCACCGATTTGCTCGATGGCACCGAGAATCGGGCGGCCCGGTTCTCCCATCGACGCAATGGCGGCCGCCGCTAGGATCGCGACCAGCAGCACCTGCAAAAGCTCGCCCGAAACGAAGGCTCCAAAAAAAGAACTCGGAATGATGTTGAGGATGAAGTCGACTTCGCTGAGCGACTTGGCCTTTTCACCATAGCTGCTCCCGGCTGCGATGGCTTCCGCTGGCGCATGATAAACTTCGCCAGGGGGCGTGATGCCGACCCCCGGCTGTAGGATATTGACCACGATCAGACCAATCACCAGCGCGAGCGTGGAGACAACCTCGAAGTAAACCAGCGATTTGATTCCGACGCGTCCGAGTTTGCGCAAATCGCCTACCGATGCAATGCCGTGAACGACTGTGCAGAAGATGATCGGTGCGATCATCATCTTCACTAGCTTGATGAACCCGTCTCCTAGTGGCTTAAGGGACTTGCCGACGCTCGGATTGAAAGTCCCGACAGCGATTCCTAACACGACAGCGATGATGACTTGGATGTAGAGCACGCGATACCAAGGTTTGCGGTCGGTTGGTGTTGGCATATTGGGTTGAAGTCAGTCGCGCGGTAACTGTCTGCTCTCAAGGTCTGGGAACTGGGAGTGCTGGAGGGTTGCCGTCGCTTGCGGCTCGGGGTTTTACATTAGGGCTGCCACTGGTCCAGTCGCGTCTCAAGAATTTTGAGTGGCATGCAACCATTGCGCAAAACTTGATCGTGGAATTGGGGCAAAGAGAATTGATTGCCCAATCGCTTTTCAACACGATTGCGAAGTTCACTAATCTTGAGTTGTCCAATTTTGTACGACAACGCTTGGGCCGTGTAGGCCATGTAGCGTTCGATTTCGGCAATGGCCCCTTCCTCGCTAATCGGTTCCTTGGCCATCATGTACTCGATAGCTTGCTCGCGTGTCCAGCCTTTCCAGTGCATGCCTACATCGACAACCAACCGAATGGCGCGATGCATCTCGTCGCCCAAGGCACCGATCTGTTGCTTGGGATCCGTATACATCCCCAGTTCCTTGCCGATCGATTCGCAATAAAGTGCCCAGCCTTCACCGTACGCACCGTACCAGAGAAATCGTGCGAATCGCGGAAGTTGCTCGTTTTCTTGCTGCAATGAAATTTGGTAGTGGTGCCCGGGAATGGCTTCATGAAGAAACAGTGATTCCATCCCGCCCGTGATATTGAATTGAGTCGCGTCCGGTATCGGAGTGTAGAAGATGCCAGGCCGTGAACCATCGGCGGAACCAGGCATGTACTCAGCGCTGGCGGTCGCTTCACGAAAGGCTTCGGTGCGGCGGATTTCAAAGGGGGTCTTCGGGCGATTCAAAAAAGCTTTTTCCAATTGCGGTTCGAGCTTGGATTGAATTGCAGCAAAGAAGGAAATCACGTCGTTGGGAGTTTTGAACGGTTTGTATTTTGGATCGACGCGGAGGTGCTCAAAGAACTCCTTGAGTGTTCCTGAAAAACTCATTTGCTGTTTCACGGCCTCCATTTCCTTGAGGATGCGAGCGACCTCCAATTCTCCAATACTGTAGATTTCGTCTGGTGTCAGCGAAGTCGTCGTCCAGCGTCGCACCCAATATTGGTATTGTTCGCGTCCCCCCTTCAATTCGAAAATGCCGGTGGATTGACGAGCGTTGGGAAGGTACTCGTCTCGCAAGAAGTCCCCCATGCCACGGTAGGCTGGTGCGATCTTTTCGATGATGGCCGCTTTGTAGGCCGCAGTGAGTCTTTCTTTGTCCGCGACCGGGAAATGCGCTGGCAGCAACTTGATTGGACCGTAGAACAGATTCCGTTCGGGATCTTCGCTAACAATCGTCGGGTCGAACATCTGCTTGACCATACGTTCGACAAGAATCTTGGGGAGAACGTAGTTGTCTTTCATGCCGTCGCGAAAGCGTTCGATGGCTGTTCTCGCCCAAACGGAATAGGCATCGATACGTTTGAGCCAATCGTCGTAGTCCTTTACGGTCTTGAAAGGGTGACTGCCGGTTCCGCTCCCCATTTGGCCGAACATCAGTGGCAAGCCATCGAATTGGTGGAATGGTATCCGATCAAAATCGAATTTCATCCCTTCCAGTCGCATACTGAGTTCGTAGTCAAGAATCTCGGCGGCCAACTTCTTACTTTCGCTCGCCGTGCTAGAATTGATGGCGCGGAGGCGAGCTAATATTTGTTTATAGAACTGGGTTTCTTTGGCCGCGAACCCTTGATCGATATCGATGGGGAGCAAATCGTTGTAACGAGAATCACCGAAAGCGGTCGCTTCGAGCGGGAAAAGGATCAGGAATTGTTCGTGATAGTCCTCGAACACCTGTTGAAGAGCGGCGTCAGATTCTTGGCCAAATCCCGTCTTGAGGGAGAAACAAAACAGTAAGAAGAATATTAGGCAACCACGAACCATTGATGCACCGACGGACTTTCCGAAATCAAAAATTGATTGTTTCATAATTATAGCAGCTTCGCCGAAATCGTGAGAATTCAGTGCGGTAGTACTACTCCAGAACGCGTTCCTCTGCAATATGCCGACACGCGTCTCCTAGAGCTTCGCATCGGTTTGCCGCCTTTCGCTCCGCGAAAGTGCGCTAGTTTAACGCACTTTTGCGGAGCAAAAGGCGACATTGATTGGCTCCTGGAGAATGAGATCAAAGCATCGCATGTAACGAGAACGATCTTGCTACAATCATCAAGAAGACCCGCCGGACCTTATAATCCCCGCCCGACCTTATAATCCCCGCCCGACCTTATAATCATCGTGAAGGCTGAACCATGCATATCAAAATGTTTCGTCACTGGATTCGGATGAGTTGGCTGCTCTTGGCCATTTTCGTCGTGCACCCTCTCCAGCTCTTGGCATCGCCACAAAAAGAGGAGCAAAAGAAAGTGCCTGCGGTACCGGTACCGCAGGATACCGAAATTGCACTCGATGAACTGGCGGGTGTCGTCGTCGATTCCGAGGGCGAGCCGATTGCGGATGTGTTGGTTGACGCATGGTCCTGGCATCCTGGAAACGAGATTCGAACCGACAAGGCAGGCCGATTCCGTCTCAAAATGGGGGACGCCACAAGAAAAATTGAAGTACGCTTCATGAAGGAGGGTTATTCCCCACACTACATCGTTCAGCAACAGCTCGGAGTTGATAATTTCTCGGTTACATTGGGACAAAAAACGTACATCGAAGGCGTAGTCCGTGATCCGAAAGGTAAACCAGTTCCTAACGTAGAAATACGTGGTGAGCAATCCGCTAAGCAAGGTGATGGCGTGATGATCGGCTCGGTCGCAAGTGCTACGAAATCTGACGAAAATGGTAAGTATCGACTCTATGCTTTTCCTGACACGTATCAACTTTTGATCTCGGCTCCCAAAGTTGGCGTCAAACGCGTCACTGGCGTCGTCGTCAGCGAGGACGAAGCGAAGCAGGTCGACATTGACCTGGAACAAGGTGTTCGATTTGAAGCCCTAATTCGCGATAGTGAGTCAGGCGACCCCGTCAAAGATGTCGTACTATGGAACTGGAAACAATTGGGGGTGAAAGGCATTTCCGATGCAAAAGGTGTGCTTGTCATCGAGGAAATGCTACCAGGCGATTTCGACTTTAATGTTGGAGAAGGTGAGGCGGTAGAACTCGGGTTTATCAAAGGCTACATGCCGAGAACATTGGCTCGATGGTGGTCTACCGACGCGACGCATAAACACCAACAAAAGCTCGTCGAAGCGAACCAGTTTCAGCGCAACTTCGATGATCTCACTTTCAAACTCACGGTTGGAATGGAGCCCGTGACGATCGACGTCGAACAGGGCGTAACGTTCAGCGGTAGGGTGTTGGACCCAAACGGTAAACCAGTAGCAGGTGCGACGGTGGCGCCGGCGAAAACAGGAAGCGGTAACTCCTTGACGGGCGACACGCGATTCAGCACCAAGACAGATGCGGACGGCAAGTATCGGGTCGTGATGCCCGCAGGGAATTGGTTTCAATACAATTTGATGGCGCATGACGGAGACTATCAAGAGTGGCGAACTTGGGCAAATGGCGTGAATAAACCCGTGTTCAGTTCGCCCGGCGAAGTTTACGCGGACATGGACTTGACCTTAACGCACCCGGCCACGGTGCGAGGTCAAGTGCTGACGAAAGGCAGACCCTTGAAGATAGGCACAAGTGTATCGGCGCAAGCGAAAGATCTTCTTGAGAACCGTTACTACAACCCCACGGCCCTGGTTAACGAAGATGGGAGCTTTGAGCTGAAGTTCATTCGAGCAGGCGAACAGAGCATTCGAGTCGGTCAATCCGCAATCGATGTTCTTCTTGAACCTGGGCAAATACTCGAGGGGGTCGAACTGAAGTTCGAGCGTTAATAGTTTATCGAAAATTGGCTTGGGACGATATCAGGCGTTTGCAGTTGAGTGGCGAATGATCATAATCACTACCTTCCTGCGTTCTCCAATTTCCCTCCCGGAGTCATTTCGATGCGATGCTTAGCCGTTCCCTTTGTGCTCATTCTTTCAACCCTGTCTGTAGCTGCGGACGGACCGATTGCCGCTCCGCCAGAGTCCGACATGCAGGTGATCTTTAATGGCAAAGACTTAGAGGGTTGGGATGGTGATCCTAGGCTTTGGAGCGTGCGCGACGGTGTGATTCACGGCGAAACGACCGCGGAGAACCCAGCCGCAGGAAACACGTTTCTCGTTTGGAAAAAGGGCACGACCAAGGACTTCGATTTGCGACTGTCGTTCCGTTGCAATGCGACCAACAACTCTGGAATTCAGTACCGTTCCAAGCGAATCACCGACGGGCAAGTAAAAAACGCATGGGTCGTTCGCGGATACCAACATGAGCTTCGGAATGAAAATAAGTTCCCAAATACATCCAGCTTCATCTACGACGAAGGTGGAACGCGTGGACGCATTTGTCTCGTCGGCGAAAAGGCTTCTTGGGAAACCAGTGGCAAGAAAGTCGAGTCCAGTTCACTCATCGATCAAGAGGGCTTCAAGAAGTTAATGAAACTCGATGAGTGGAATGACGTCGTGATTGTCGGCAAGGGCGCCAACATCAAGCATTACCTGAACAATCAATTGATTCTTGATTTCACCGACAACGAACCGACGCTTGCTTTGAAAGAAGGCGTTATGGCCTTGCAACTCCACGCGGGAAAGCCGATGTGGACCGAGTTTAAGAACATTCGCATCAAAGCGATCAAGTAGTTTATTAATGAGTGGTTGCTTGCAACGCTTGCGCTGACGTACATTCTGGCGATTTTTACTCGCCAGAATCAATGTCGCCTTTTGCTCTGCAAAAGTGCGTTTTACGAGCGCACTTTCGCGGAGCGAAAGGCGACAATAAACAACAATAAAAAACACAAACTTCCCCACCACCATTCCCCGCCTCTCACCTTTTACTCGCCGAGGAACCCTTCCGTGCGTTTCTGGAATTGCATTCCCCACTCAAACTGCCAAGCTATCGCAACCCCGTTTCCTAGAATGGGTTCACTAGTTCGAATCGCAGCAGTCACTGCGTTGATTGTTGGTTGCACCGTTGTTCGATATGGCATGGCTCAGGACTCAGCCAAGAAACTATCGATCGAATTCAAGACTTCTCCGGGTTGGGTTTGGCTTGGTAATCCAAACGAGGTGTCTCAAATCGCTTTGCGTAAAGAGTTCACGTTGGAGGGCAACGTTGAGAAATCGATCGTTGCCGCTACGGCAGACAATCAATGCGATGTCTTTGTCAATGAAAAGAGAGCCACCCGTTCCGATGACTGGGCTCGGCTCGAGGCCAGCGACATTAGCAAATTGCTTAAGCCGGGAAAGAATGTCATCAGTATCTCGGCGAAAAACGACGGTGGACCGGCTGGTGTTCTCGCTGCCATTTATGTGAAAATGGAAAATGGCAAAACCATGGAGATCGTGACCGATGCATCTTGGAAGGGGAGTACCGATGCCAAAGGTCCAGCTTGGCGCAAAACCGACTTCGACGACTCGAAATGGAGTGCGGTTAAAGTCATTGGGGAAATTGGTGATAGTGCACTCCCATGGTCGGCCAACATTGACCGCGATGCGTTGCAGTCGGCTTTGGGAGGCGGTTCGAGCGCAGGAGGTGAGTTCGCTCCTGAAATCGCCAAGAACGCCCAAGTGCCATCTGGATTCAAAATCGAAAAGATCTTTCAAGTGCCTCGTTCCATGGGCTCTTGGGTTTCCTTGACGACGGGTCCGCAAGGCCGTCTGTTTGCCAGCGACCAAGACGGAGCCGGGATCTTTATGATCACGCCTGGCGACAATAACAAGCCAACGAAAGTCGAGAAGTTGCCGGTGCAGTTAAGCGGTGCGCATGGATTGCTTTGGGCTTTCGATTCACTTTATGCAGTCGTAAACGGTGCCGCATCTGGTCTTCACCGGTTGCGTGACACCGATGGCGATGGACTCGTCGATAGCGATGAATTTTGTATGCCTTTGCCAGGCGCGGGCGAGCATGGGCCGCATGCCGTAATCCTTAGCCCAGATCAGAAGTCTCTCTTCGTTATTGCTGGAAACCACACGAAACTACCGAAAAAGGTTGCAGGCAGCCGCATCCCACAAAATTGGAATGAGGATCATTTGTTACCCCGCCGATGGGATGCCAACGGCCACGCCGCAGGAATTCTGGCACCAGGAGGGTGGATCTGCAATGTCGACCCAAGCGGTAAGGAGTGGAACGTCTACAGCATGGGATATCGCAATCAATATGACATTGCGTTCAATCCAGATGGGGATTTGTTTACGTACGATGCCGATATGGAGTGGGATTTCGGCTCGCCTTGGTACCGGCCTACGCGAGTGTGTCATGCTACCAGCGGCAGCGAATTCGGATGGCGTAGTGGAACTGGAAAGTGGCCAACGTATTACGAAGACTCTCTGCCGCCCGCGGTGGAGATCGGGCCGGGCTCGCCAACCGGTGTGGTGTTCGGGACTGGGGCCAAGTTCCCAGCAAGCTACCAGCGTGCGCTCTTCATCCTCGATTGGACGTACAGCACGATTTATTCTGTCGAACTGACGCCAGAGGGCTCGAGTTACACTGGCAAGAAATCGGATTTCGTGACTGGTTCGCCACTCCCTGTTACCGATGCCATCATTGGTCAAGACGGTGCGTTGTACTTTGCAGCTGGCGGCCGCGGAACCCAATCGGCTCTTTACCGAGTGAGCTACGAGGGGGCAGAATCGACGGATCCAGCGACGGCCTTGGAACCTCGTGGCTCCGAACTCCGAGCACTCCGTCGTCGCCTCGAAGCCTTTCACGGGAAGACCGATGGTGATTTGAAACTCATTCTGGCCAACCTGGGACATGAGGATCGATTTATTCGCTACGCTGCTCGCGTGGCCTTGGAGAGTCAACCGTTTGCTAAATGGCGAGATTCGGCCTTCGCGACAACGGAGCCAAAAGCCATTCTCAATGCGATGATGGCTGTTGCGCATCAAGGTTCTAAAGAGGATCTAGGGCCTTTGCTCGAGAAGCTGTCAACCTTAAAGCTTGATTCGTTGAAGGAATCTGAGCAGTTGTTTGGACTACGCACTTTGGAGATTGCCTTTGCACGCCATGGCGAACCCTCCGCAGAGTGGCGAGACAGACTCGTTAGCGCATTGGACGCAAACTACCCCACCCAGTCTACCAACTTGAACGCAGAGTTAGTGCAATTGCTCGTCTATTTGCGTTCACCTAGTGTAGTCGCAAAAACGCTTGCTCTCATGGATAACCTTGGCCCCGAGCCGATTCCTGACTGGAGTTATTTGGTTTCACGCAACGCGGGTTACGGTGGCACGGTCGGTAGTATGTTGGCCAATATGCCTCCGTCGCGAGCGATTCATTTTGCATTCATGTTGCGGAATGTGAAGTCAGGCTGGACCATAGCCCAGCGACGGAAGTATCTCGAGTTCTTCATCGAAGCAGCCAAGAAACCTGGCGGCAATAGTTACGCTAAGTTCCTGATGCAATTCCGAGACGATTCGCTGGCCAGTTGCACGCAAGCGGAATTAATTGTCTTGGAACCGCTTGCCAACGTGTCCTTGGTTTCCGAACCGATCAAGTCGACGCCTCCCGTGGGACCTGGACGCAAATGGACGACGTCAGAAGCTCTTGCCGCCATCGGTGACAAACCGGCCAAACGTAACTTTGCTGTCGGAAAGAATCTCTATCATGCAACTTCGTGTGCGAAGTGTCACCGAATAGCCGGAGAGGGTGGAGCCTTAGGACCGGATTTGTCGACTGCTGGCAAAAAGTATTCGCTAGAGGACATGCTCACCGCGATCATAGAACCCAGCAAAGTCATTTCGGATCAGTACGGCTCGCAACAACTATTGACCAGCGATGGCAAAGTGCTTGTAGGACGTGCGGTTGAGATTGGCGACGAATACTATGTCTATACCGTGGATGTGGCTGCCAAGCCGGTGGTCGTCAAGAAATCGGAGGTGGAGAGTATCGTTTCTTCGAAGATATCGCAGATGCCTCTCGACTTAATCGATGGACTCAACGAGGACGAACTCAAAGACTTGATCGCTTACTTGATGTCTGCAGGCGACAAGAACGCTAACGTCTATAAAGACTAATGTTGTGCCACGGTTACAGGTGCCACGGTTACAGGGAGATACTCCCTTTTGCGTGTGGCACGTCCCTGAGGTTACGAAGGGCGTGGGGAATCGCTAGAAACATTGTTCACACTTCCCACGCCCACGCTTCGCTTGGGGCGTGCCACACGTTCTTTGTCAACGTCTATAAAGACTAGAGTTGTGCCACAGGTTCTTTATCGTCGCAACGTAACCGGTTTCTCTTCCGCCACGTTTTCCTGGGGAAGGTATCCAATAAAGCACAGCAGATCGCGAATCTCGGATGGAGTCAGTGTGTCCAACAGGCCAGCCGGCATGGCGGACACTTTGCTTGGCAATACTTCATCGATGTCAGCCTTGGCGATTTGAAGCTCTTTGTTTTCCTTGGTTCGAACGGTAAGGCCTTGTTTCGTTGGAATCACAATTCCGGTAAACACTTGACCCGTTGTCGTGAGTACTTTTTTGGAAGCGTATTGATCGCTGATCACATGGGATGGAAAGAGCACGGATTCCAAGAACTCGGATCTTGTAAATCGCCGTGTGACGCTAGTTAGATCGGGACCAAAACCGTTGCCTAGCGCGTCCATTTTGTGGCACGAACTGCACTGAGCTTTAGCGAAGATTTGGACGCCGTTAGTTCTGTCTCCGTATTTACCTTGGTCTCCGGACAAGAACTGTTCTAAGAAGCCAAGAGACCATCGTGGTTGTTCCGTGGACGTGGCCAAGACAGCGGGGGGCAAATCGGGAAATCGCATTTCATACCATTTTTGCCAAGCGGCCATCGGCGACTGCTTTTTGTCCGCTGGCTTCTCCTTGCTTTCGCCGGTCCAGTACTCCAAGAGCTGGATGGTAGGCTTCGGGTCCTGTCCCGCTTCGAATAATTTACAGCCCTGGAGAATGGTTTGTCTCAATGCTTCCGGATCTTCGGTAGCCACATCGATCTTGCGTAAACAATCGCACACGTCGGAAACCGCAAAAGAATCCAAGAGCGAAATGGACCGAACCAAATAGTCCCAATTGCGTTCGTCTGGTCGCTGGGCAAATGCCAGGGCAATGGTGGCACGGCGGTCCGGGCTTTTGCGCCAACGGTCTCGCAAGTGTTCGAGCGCCGAATCATCGTGTTGGTTTGACAAGATGGCGGTGATGCCTGTTTTGAGTCGCTTGAAAACGTCCTCTTCCAAACCGCCCTTATCGATCGCTTTGTCAAGCTGAACCAAGGTCTGTACCTGCTCGGTTGTTAATTGCTCAGGGGTTCGGAACAGAGCGGTCAATGCCGCGTTTGGATATTGCTCTCCCAATTCTAAGATGCGAATGGCTTCGGACTCCGTCAGGAACCCGGCTAACGCTTGAGATGTCTTCATTACATAGAGCTGGTACGAACTTCCACTCTTAGCTTTTTGGGCAGTTTCCAAGAACTGCAGGACGGTCATTCGCTCAACGGAGGTCCATTCGTGCTTGATCAGAGGCAAATGCATTGAGATGAGCATGCGTTCTGGCATGGCCACGTCCGACTGTAGGAATTTGATCGCTTGCGGGACTATGTCGCACTGCATGTAAGTGGCAAGGCGAACTAGTTCGCAATTGATGGCTGAATTCCCGGCTGGGAATTCTTTTTCGACCAGTGCCTTTAGGATCGGCAGATTCGAGGGTTCAATCGCATTGAGATGAAGCGCAACTTGCAAAACACGGAGAAGGTCTACGAAATCCGCGTCGCTCACGAAGCCTTGAGATAGTCGCAGTAGGTTGTCGATAACCTGCACTGCATTCGAATGACTCGGGTCCGTTGCGACCAACGTCAATCCCGCGTGGATCACCAAACGGTTGGCGGTATCCGTCAGAAAACTTTCTCGCCATTGATGGCTCGGCACCAGCGCCAATGCTCGACGCGCTGCGAAGCGTTCTTCGCGGCTGGCACTTTGCAATAAGGCTTTTAATTCGGACGGCTCGCAAATCACACCAAGTCTCAGGATCGACTCGCAGGCTGCGATGCGAACAGTACTATCGTCATCGCGCAGCAATTTTCGCAACTGGTCTTGAGCTTCACTATCGAGACTACGAATAGCCAGCATCCGAGCGCACTTGACCTGCACCTGTTCGCTCGTGCTGTTACTCAACTCAATGAGCATTTCGGTCGTAGGGATTGGACCTAACAGTTGCATTAGATCCAGGGCCTGCATTCTATATCGGGCAGGGTTTTCATTGCTGTACGCGACGCCAGCAATTTGTTCGGCCCATTCGGTTCCCATTTCTTTCTTAAGGACAGCTGCCGCTTGGCGACCATAGGCTGAGTAGATTTGAGGTTGTCGTATTGCCTTGGTGACCCCGCTTCCCAAATCCATGGCTTGAGCTGGGATTTCGCCTGTCCAACGGACTCGGTAGATGCCGCCGTCGGTTCCGCGCCCACCGGTGCTGAAGTACAGCCAACCATCCGGGCCGACCTCCAGATCGGTAACGTTCATGGGGGTTCCAGTGACGAAGTCCTCCATCTTGCTTTTGGACTTGTCCGACGATTCGACGTTCATGCACAAGATTCGTCCTTCCGACCAGTCTGCCATGAACAACGTACGATGGTATTTCGCCGGAAACTTAAAATGCGAGTAGACTGTCATGCCAGTTGGAGAGCCGCGGCCGGATGTGGCCAGGGCCGGTAGTCGGTCCAAATAGTACTCTGGCCAGTTTGCCCAACCACTGCGCCATCCGTATTCGCCACCTTCGGCAATGCGAAACAGTCCGGTCGGTCGATGCCAGATCGCACCGATGTCCGCTTCCATATCGCTATCATGAACGAACAAAGAACCGTTTGGATGGAAGGCAAGGTCGTAAGCGTTGCGGAGACCACCGGCAACCACCTGGACCTTCTTGCTCGCCAACTCCAGTCGGACGACGGTACCCCCTGGTGCTTTGACCCCCTCGGCATGCCCACCTGGATCTTCGAAGCGAGGTTGGACAAGATCGCCTTCGTAAGTCAATCGATAGGAACTGCTCTCATCGATGGGTGTGCTAAGTCTCGAATGATTTCCAACCACGATGTAGATACATCCATCAGGACCAAAGGCGATTTGATGTGGTCCATGCTCTCCAGGGACCCCCTCGAACTTTAGCAAGAGCTCGGATTTCTCCAGCTCACCGTTGCGGTCTTCATCCACAAGTCGATAAAGGCCCGTACCCTCAGATCCATCACCGGTCACGTATACGTCACCGTTGAGTGGCAAAATACCCTGAATGTTTTTGACCAGTTCGCAGTAGATTCGACTCTTTTCTGGTGTCCCATCTTTGTCTGCATCGTAGATCAGAAGCAACGGACCACCCTCTTGGGATGCAACAATGTGCCCGAATTCGTTGAAAGCCATCGCGATAATCGAACCGATGGACGCGTTCTCCATCACTTCGTCCACCACAAATCCAGGTTTGGTCGTGAATCTCTCTGGGAGTGGTGAGCCTTTCGTCGAATCGTAGTCGCCAAGCGAAACCACAACCGGAGTTGTTTTGACTTTGGCGGTTTCTGACTTCACGACAACTTTGTTGTTGTTGTTATCGATGGAGATAGCTGGGTACCATTTGCTATCGTCGAATCGTACCAATTGCCAGTTTTGAGAAGCGGTCTTGCTGGATTTCCATTCGGAGTCGCTAACTACAATCCGCCATTTGGCATCCGTTGGCTTGAACATGAAGCCGACTTTCAGCCCCGCCCCGTCACTCTGCCGGTTGCTCGAGCGTATTGCGATAATGTTCTTGCCTTGTCGAACTGCGGTCGAAACATCTACCCGTTCTACTGTGCGGGCGGCCTTGCTCGTCCCAACTCGTCTACCGTTTACAAACACTTCACAGGATTCGTCCGCCTCGAATTCGACAAACGCTTTTTCGATTTCGGGTAAGTCCATGACCCGTCGAAAATAAGCATCGCCGCTTCGTGAATCGCTCTGAGAATCTGCATACCAAATCCACTCTCGTTCGGTCTTTGCCGTGGGTGAGGGTGGTACGCTAACTTTGCTGGGTTTCGATTGCGCCAGTAAATGCGAAGGGAAGTTAAGAAATGCGGCTGACAGCAGGGTTAGAACAAGCCATCGCTTGTCAAAGCGGAAACGAGATAATCGTGCGGTCAATTTCGGATTCTTTTCCATTGTCGTTTTCCATCCTTGGAAAATGAGCGATGCTCGCAATTTCGAATTTTTCGAACATGCATGTTTTTGGTTTTGGCGGATAAAATGAGCGCGCGACCCCCGCCAATGCAGACGATAGAACAAACGGCCAGTTGGAAGCAATAGCAATGAGAATTCATCGCAGCCAGCAAAGCCTCAACGCCCCGTCGAGCGTCAGTCCCCCCAACCCTAGGCTGTTAAAAATTTGCTATTGCGATCGAATCTAAGAAGTATTTTCACTTCCGTTTTTGTACCTCGCAAATTTTGCAGGTTCATATCGACATAGGTTTGGCTACCGTCGGTTTCCAACCGGCGGGGCCATATCTGACAGCTACACAATCGATTTAGTAACCCGACACGTGAGTGAGGGACGAGATGCGTCCACTCGCTCACTCTCCGGGTTTCCAAAGTTGCCCTATTTCGGCGAAACCTATTAACTCAACAGCCCGCGAGTCCGACGGAGAGCGATCACTCTGCGAACTTTTCGCGTTGGTAGCTGACAGATGCTGCCCCGCCGGTTGAAAACCGACGGAAGCAAAAGGAATCGGTTTGCCTGTCTGTTCAATCAGGCGAAGTGGAAAAAAATGAGCAATCCAATTGCTCCCGTAATAGCAAAGTTTTAACGGCACGCTCCGCTCCCCCCGCTACGTCAGCCAACGCAACAAATGCGTTTTATCATGCTCTGCCTTGTTTCCGCCGATCGCTGATAAGGTGAGAAGCAATTCATCTGGGCGCAGTTCCGCTTTAACCCAGCCGATGGGTTGCCCCCCTCAAAATGGGAATACTGGGATGAACACTATCGTAAATGCTGCGTAGCCCAATCGAGTCGATCTGAATCGACTGAAGTCCACCATCGCAAAGCCATCGCAAATGATCATCGAGAGGGCCATCGATCTCAAGTATGATTCGATCGGCTTCATGAGAAATGATTCGAACGGCATCCGGAATCCTAACCATGGATTGGCTTTCCGGGACCAAGGCCTGAACGCGATGCACCAAGCGAACCTCGCTCAGGTCGATGTTTCGAACCACTTGCCCCCTTTTCAAGATTGCGGCATGACCGCAAATTTCCTCGATCTCACTTAACACATGCGAGCAAAAGGCCACGGTGGTTCCTCGTTGGTTTGCTTCTCGTACCAGTTTCAACACTTCGGCACGAACGGTGGGGTCGAGATTCGCTGTGGGTTCGTCCAGAATCATCAGACGGCACTGGCAACTCATCACGCAGGCAATGGCAAGCTTTTGGCGCATGCCAGTCGACATGAACCCCACTCGGCGACCGATGTCCAGTTCGAGTCGCTCGGCGATCCCAAGAGCAAGTTTTTGGTTGCCACGTGGGTGAATGGCGGAAAAGAAATCAATGCAGTCACGGCCTCGCATCATTCGAAACAATTTTGTCTCGGCGGGCAAGTAGCTTACTCGCTGCCTAACACGCAAACTATCGTGCTCGCAATCCAACCCATCGGCTGTCGCGGTACCCGCAGTGGGCCGCAAGTAGCCCATCACACAACGAATAAGAGTAGTTTTTCCAGCGCCGTTCGGCCCTAACAAACCAAAAATGGACCCTTCCGGAACGGAAAGGTTGCACCCATTCAACGCGGCGAAGGTGCCGTATTTCTTGGTGAGACCCGTTACTTCAACTATGTTTGGCATAAATTTTTTAAGTCGTCGTGGGTTTCGATCTTCCGTTTACTTCAATCCTTGGCATTTTCGATGGCTGTCAACTTGAGCTTGGCCGACGTCACCAACTCACGAGCCCATGCTTTGTCGTCGAATAATTCAATGAGTCCTTTCAACCAGGTGGCGCGAGTCGCCGGTGCGAGATTTGCCTCCGCCCAAATCATTTGCTCTTCTAACGATTCGATGGCCGGATGACGAGCAGGTTTGACTTCATTCGCTATGTTTTCCGACATACGTTTGGCTAAATCGACAATTTGGCGTTGGCGTCGGGTTAGTTTTTCATTCGCAGAAAAGACCGTAGCGAGCGCCTTTAGCTTGCGCTGTGCCAGGATCGAATCGATCGACTGGGCTTTGATGCATTCTAGGAAAGCTTGTTCGACGGCATCCAATTGGTCTGTGCCGCCACGTTTCGCCTTTTTTTGCATTTGGCGAATCGAACGGAGGGAGTCGATCTCCCGCAGCAAAGCGTCGACATCAGCGAAACGTGGATCGTTGGGGTAGAGTTCTTTAAACTGCTCCGCAGTCGGTTCAATCGCCAATAATTGGTCTTCGTCCGTCGCCTCCATTGCAACCGCAATCGCTTGATATAGTTTGTTGGCGGATGGTGCTCGCGAAAGCCAAAAGATTCCAAACCCACAAGCGATCAGTGTGGCAACCAATCCGCCTATACTAAGCCACTGGGTCCAAGCGGACATGTGTTCATGTTCCGCCATGGGGATCGAAGATCTACGTCTGTCCTCGTCTTGAACTTCGGTGAAGTTCGTCTTGCCTATGTGTTCGATGCCACTGGGATGTTCGCTCAATTCAAAGGCGGAATGCGACGGAGCCAATCGGGTACTGTCATCCGGACCAGCGATCGACGGGATTGACTCACTCGTACCCTCCTCCTTGCTGGGCGAGGAATGATGAGTTGGGCCAGCTAAGGTGCTTTCGTTTGGCGAGATCGACTTGACCTCATGCATGAGCGAAGCATCGTCATTCATATCGATACTAGTCATCTCTTTGAGGTTTCGGACCTCGGTCTTGTTCGACAATTTTTCGCGAGCTCGCATCGCAAGTCCAACACGCAAAGCCTGCAGCCGATTGCCAACGACCAAACTGGTCGGCGGACGCAGCGAAGGTTCACGTCGCAACAATTCGTCAATTAGATCGCACAATTCCTTTGGTACACTGGGCTCTAGGGCAGCCAGCGGCTTCAAAGCACCATAGCGCACATTGAAAAGGATTTCCGGCATGTTCTTGCCGACAAAAGGTGCGCGGCCAGCAATCGCCGCGTAGCACAAACTTCCTAGTGAGTAGAGATCGCTTCGCACGGAAACCGGTTTGCCTTCTGCTTGTTCGGGCGGCATGAAATCGGCAGTTCCTAAAATCGAACCTTCCATGGTTTGCTCCATCGCTCCAAACAGCTTGGCGATCCCGAAGTCGGTGAGCTTGACTTTGCCTTGCGAATTGAGCATGACGTTTGCAGGTTTGAGATCGCGATGGATCACACCGAAGTCATGTGCATGTTTCAATGCCGAACACATTTCGATTGCAATATCAACGACTCGCTCCCAACTGATCTTCTTTTCACGGCGAAGTTGTTGCTGAAGATTTTCGCCATCCACATACTCCATCGAATAGAACAACAAGCCTTTTTCTTCGCCAAATCCAATCAGTTCCACGATGTTCGGATGCTTTAGCTTTAGCAGCGTTTGGATCTCCGCATCGAACCGGCGGCGGAATCGATGGTGCTGTGCCATATTAGACGAAATCACCTTGATCGCAACCGGATCTTTCGATTTCGTGTGAACGCCATGATAAACCGTCCCCATCCCACCTTGACCAAGGATTCGGATGATTTTGTAAGGACCTATGACTTCGAAATCAAGCGACACGTTGAATACGACTCAGCAGTTGACGGAGCAAACGAAAGGCGACTTTCCGTAGCATTCTAACTTAGAAAGTCCAAAAATGATTGACGACGAAAACCGAAACGCTGGCTAGTCTCGGTTCCGAATCGAATCTTTCAAGCTGATGAAATCGGACAAAAGGAAGATTACCGTCACGAAGGCTAAGACAATTTCGGTCAGATTGACGATTTTGGCTGGTACCGTTTGAGGCAGAATGTCGCTATAGCCAAAAAACGAGAAATTGAGCGTGCTCAAATAAAAGAAATCAAATAACGCCTCCATTTGCCCGACATCTTTGCCCAATCCGGTGAAGCAACCGCTGTTCGCGCAGTAGAGCAACTGAAAGTCAAAAGCAAATGACATAATCATCTGCGACATGTTGATCCCCATCAAAATGAGGAATCGATGGTGCGGTAGATTGCATTGGGCTGCGGCATAAAGTTGCTTCATATTCTCAACACCAAACAAAGCTGTCTTGGCCCAGCATCCTGCTATCACAAATATGGTGAACAAACCGATTCCAAAGTAACCAGCGTTTACTAGCCACAAAAGGAATAGCCACCAAAGGAAAATCGCACCATACTCGGCAGCATTGCGAAACAGTGGAATGGTGAATTTTGGTGATTCCGGCCTAGAAAAGGTGTTCATTACGAATGCTAAATTTGGGTTGTGATTCGGCCTAAGGCGCGCGGCATGTAAGAGTTTACCATACACGTAGGTCCGCAGCTCTTAAGCGGACATTCCCGCCTCGCGGAGTTACCTTTTCATCAGCCGGTCGAAGTTTCGATACAATGATTGTTAGTTTGGAACACCAGAAAGAAAACAAGGCTACCGCATGTACAGTATTTTCGACCTGTTCAAAATTGGAGTTGGTCCGTCGAGCTCGCATACCGTAGGACCGATGATCGCAGCCTTTCGCTTCGGCAAGGAATGTGTCGATAGGATAGTCCCTGTTCAAGCTAAGGGCCTCGCTCTACCACATGAGACAGCCAACGAAAACGCTTCAAAAACCATTGCTCGCATTCAAGTGGAGCTTTACGGCTCTCTTGCCTTAACCGGGATCGGGCATGCGACCGACATAGCGATCTTGGTTGGGCTAGCGGGTTGCTTGCCAGATCGAACTGAGCCCGAACGCATCCAATCGACAGCTCGCGAGGTCCGAGAATCAAAACAGTTGCGACTTAACGACCGATTAGAATTACCATTCGATGAAAAGACGGACTTGTTATGGCTGCGCAAGGAAACTTTGCCACAGCACCCCAACGCGATCCAGTTCAAAGCTTTCTCAAGGAGTAACGAATGCCTGTTTGAAGATCAATATTTTTCAACCGGAGGCGGTTTCGTCTATTCAAAACTTGAATTCGAACAACAATTTCGACAACCTCGCCAAGCAACCGAAAACTCGGACACCACTTCGGTCCCATATCCCTTTCGGAGCTCAAAAGAACTTCTGCAAATGTGCAAGCTCGATGGATTGTCCATTGACGAGCTCATCCAAAAGAATGAATTAACCCATCGCAGCGAGTCCGAAATTGCCTCCCAATTGGACAGGCTATGGTCGGTCATGAACACATGCATTGATGCCGGTTGCCTCGCCTCGGGTATTCTGCCGGGATCATTGCGAGTGCCTCGTCGCGCGCCTGGCATTTACGCCAAGTTGTCGGGTCATGTCTCCGGGTCACCGCCAAGCGAATTCCTCTGCGCACCGAAGCCTACTCAAGCCGCTTCGAGCGACCCATTGCAACAACTGGATTGGGTAAGTCTCTTTGCCTTGGCTGTCAACGAAGAGAACGCCGCTGGCGGCCGTGTGGTAACCGCCCCAACCAACGGTGCTGCCGGGATCATTCCTGCCGTGCTTGCCTATTACATCCATTTTTATCCCAACGGGGATCGGGCTGGAATGCATCGATTCCTCAAAACGGCTGGCGCGATCGGTCTACTGTATAAGCGGAACGCATCTCTATCGGCTGCAGAGATGGGCTGCCAGGGTGAAGTGGGGGTTGCATGTAGCATGGCTGCTGGCGGTCTGGCGGCATGCATGGGTGGGACCGTCGAACAGATCGAGAACGCCGCGGAAATCGGTATGGAACACAACCTCGGACTAACTTGCGACCCCATAGCTGGACTGGTGCAAGTCCCCTGCATTGAACGGAACACCATGGGCGCGACCAAGGCAATCAACGCGGCCAGACTGGCCGTTCTATACGGTGACGGAAAACACTTTGTGTCGCTCGATCGTGTCATCGAAACGATGCGACAAACGGGTGTCGATATGCAAGTCAAGTACAAAGAGACATCGCTAGGTGGTTTGGCAGTTAATTTTGTCGATTGTTAATACATAGATCCGCCTGCACAACTGGCACCAGAATCCAAGGTGAACGCTTGAGGAGCGGCGCTCACTGCAACAACGCCTTGACGACATGACCGTGGACATCCGTCAGGCGACGATTGGCGCCATTGTGTTGATAGATAAGCTGTTCGTGGTCGATACCGAGCAAGTGCAAAACCGTCGCATGGAAATCGTAATTGCTGATCGGGTCGCGAACAGCCTTCCATGACCACTCGTCCGTCTCACCGACTGCAACGCCTGGTTGCACTCCGGCCCCTGCTAACCAGCCGATAGAGGCTCCGCCATTGTGATCGCGGCCTTCGCTTCCCTGCGAAAACGGCATTCTTCCAAACTCGGTGTTCCACATCAGCAAAGTATCGTCCATCAAACCTCGCGCTTGTAAATCAGCCAGCAAGGCGGCGGTCGGTTGATCCGTTGCTTGCGTCATCGGTGGCAACTCTTTGATAATACTACCGTGGTTGTCCCAATTGCCCGTTGGGCCATTGGATCCGCTCCAGACTTGAACCACCCGGACACCCCGTTCAATCATGCGCCGAGCCAATAAACAACGCTTCCCGAAATCTTCCGTCACGGGGTTGTTTAAGCCGTAGGCATCAACCGTGGCTTGGGTTTCTTGACTCAGGTCAAATACTTCCGGCGCACTTAGCTGCATTTTGGCCGCGAGCTCATACGCGTGGATGCGAGCCTCGAGTCGCGGATCTTGGTCGCCATCTCCGAGTTGCTCTCGATTCGTTTTTTCTAATAGAGCTAGTCCTTCCCTTTCAGCCAGAGGCGTAATAAATTTCGCACTCGAGGCCGCTCGCAATCCGTGCAGCGGTTCAGCCTGACTAGCATGGATGGCCGTCCCTTGATGCGTTACGGGAAGAAAGCCAGAGCTGAAGTTGCCGCGTTGATTGTAGGGCAATCCTCGAACATCCGGTAAGACCACAAACGTAGGCAGATTCTCATTGAGACTGCCGAGTCCGTAACTAACCCAGGCACCGAAGCACGGAAAGCCAGGAAGCAAGAAGCCCGTGTTCATCAAGTAACTCGCCGGACCGTGTACGTTTGTCCGCGAAGTCATAGACAACATTACCGCAATGTCGTCGACGTGTTTAGCCATCTTGGGCATGAGTTCACTAACCCATCGGCCGGACTGGCCGTGCTGTGCAAAGGAAAAGGGCGAACCTAATACATTGCCTGGCACACTGGTGGCGGCTTCGACGCGTTCACTCGTGGTTGGCTCGAATTTTTGCCCATGCTTGGCCTGCAATAACGGTTTGTAATCAAACAAATCCATCTGACTCGCGCCGCCGTTCATGAACAACTGAATGACCCGTTTGGCTTTCGCCGGGTGATGCAAACCATCATTCATATTGCCTTTGTTAGGTGAATCGGCCAAGGCTTGATCCAATGCAAGCAACTGCCAAAGCGCGAGCGCCCCGATTCCGCCGCCGGAACATTCTAGGAACTCTCGTCGTGATCGCATCGCTCGTAACCTCGGTTTAATCGATGAAAATGAATTCGTTCATGTTGTAAAGCAGTCGGCAGAAATTGGCTAAGCCATGTGCTTCCGTGTACCCAACAAATCGTTCAAGCTCGGATGGTCTGGGTACTCGCCCCAACGCCAGTTGAAAAGCCAATTCAACTCGCGATGCCGTACTCAACTTTTCGGACGAGAGCCGTTTGGCAAGTTGCTCGGATTGACCAAGCACCAGCCCGTCGTTCCACATGGCAAGCACCTGCTGTACGGTAACGCTGTTGGTTCGAGTTGGCATGATTTGGTCACCGGCTGGACAGTCAAGCGCTTCCATGAATGGATCCGGCAGTGTCCTAAACAAGAATCGATAGACACTGCGCCGTGAAGCCGATTGGCCCTCCAAGTTGAATTGGCCATAGTCGATAATGGGGGTCACGTGCCTCCCCGGCTTGAGATCAAACTGGCGGTCGCTCGGACCACCCATTCTCAGATCAAGCTGTCCGGAGATCATGAGCATCGCATCTCGAACACATTCCGCATCCAACCTCATTCGATGCATGTGCCATAGAAGTTGATTTTCGGTATCGATGTCACTAGCTGCGTCTTGCCTAGGCGAATTCTTTGCGGCCATTCCATCGAAGTGTAGACTTTCCGTTTTGGATGACGCTTGGCGATAGGTATCGCTTGTGACAATCAGTCGATGCAGTGCTTTCAAGGATTGCCCTGAATCACGAAAGCGGATCGCCAACCAGTCGAGTAACTCAGGGTGCGATGGCTTCGAACCGAGCCGACCGAAATCGTTGGGCGTGTCCACGATTCCACGTCCGAAGTGTTGTAACCAAACCCGGTTGACAATCGACCGCCAAGTGAGAGGATTATTGTTGTGGACGATCCATTCCGCCAGCGCCGCTCTCCGTTCCGATTCTCGATTCGTCTCGGCCAAGGGAAAACGCCCAGGCAAGAGTGCAATGCAAGTTAAAGACCCGGCGGTCAATTCCTCTTTGGGTTGGCGGATATCTCCACGTTCTAGTCGGTGAATCGGTCGCGGCCCGCTAGGCGGTTTGAGACCGCCATCGGGTTCGAAGTCCGATGCCGCCGCATACACCAGCGATGGCTTGGGAAGCGATGCAAGTTCTCTGTTAACTCGTTCACGTTCGCAGTGAAGAGCCAACGTCAGCCGCTGTTCGTCCGTACGCAATCTGGACTCAACCAATAGAATGGCTTCGATTTCCGTCGGCAAGGAACCTATTGAAAGTGGCGTTTTGTCAGACGTGACCGACAATCGTGGCCGACCAATGAGATGCCCTCCACCATGCAGTTGCTTAAGCCGAACTGTGATCGTCGTTTCGGCTGGAAGCTTTACGGCTTCCTTAAACTCGAAAACCGCAATGTGCGACTTGCCGACCTGTGGAAAGATCCCCCAAGCTGTCGTCGCGTTACCATCAATGGCACGCGCAATGCCCCACTCCTTTTGGTCGAAATCGGATGATGCTCTCGTGATAGCAACCAAGTTGCCTATGCCAAGCTCGATTTCTATTTCGGACAGGTGCAGGTTGCCATTATCCTGTCGGCCAGGTCCTTGCTTGGGAAGGGCTCTATCCGTCAGGACTTCCAATCGTAGGCCGGTGATCTCTGATAAAGTTGAGCCACCGCGAATTACGTACGTGTCGCGGTCCGGACGATCGCCACTGGATAGGAACGATCCATCGGGCTGCGGCACCAATAGGCTACCCTCCATAGAAGACGCAATTTGGGAAGTCAGTACGTTCCAAGCTATCGCTCGGTTTGCAAGATTCTTTTCCCATAAATTGACCGCTAGCTGCATCCTGTCGCCAAGCAATTCCGTTTTCAAATCGCTATCCATGGTTGTGAGCGTTTGACTGCGTTGCGTCAATGATTGGCGAGTTTGTTGCACGGACAGGTCGGCATCGTAACTGCGATTAGCTCGCTCGACACCTGCAAAGACGGCTTGAATCGCGTAGTAATCTGCTTGCGGAATAGGATCGAATTTGTGATCGTGACAGCGAGCACACTGGACGGTGAGGCTAGTAAAATTATTCATCACGTTGGTCAACATATCGTCTCGATCGAGGTAGCGACCGATTTCCCGATCCAACGTGTCCTCGCGAATATCCCTTAGTGAGCTTTCATCCCATGGTCCTGCGGCTAAGAATCCAAGCCCGGCAATAGCCCGAGGGTCGTTTGGAGCGAGTGCATCGGCCGCCACTTGTTCTCGCACAAATTGGCTATAGGGTATGTCCTGATTGAAAGCGGCAACCAAGTAGTCGCGATAGGGCCAAGCGTGTTCTCGTATACGATCTTGATCATGGCCATGTGTTTCTGCAAAGTGTGCGGTGTCCATCCAGTGTCGAGCCCAGCGCTCGCCATATCTCGGCGAAGCAAGCAACCGGTCGACCAAAATTTCGTAAGCGGCAGGATCACTGTTAGAAACGAACTCATCGACGTCTGCCGGTGAAGGTGGTAATCCGATCAGATCGTAGGTGAGTCTACGAATCAACACGCGAGGCTCAGCGGGTGGCGCAGGCTTAAGCCCCTTTCCTTCCAGCTTATTTCGAACAAATGCATCGATCGGATGTTTGCTGTCGTCGCGTTTTGGCGGCGGATAAGGTCGTAGCGGCTGAAGCGACCACCATGCCCCGGGCTCGTCTAGCTTCTTATTAGCAGAATCCGGCCAAGTCGCTCCTTGATCAATCCAGGCTCGCAAAACACCGATTTGGTCGGCCGAAAGCCTGTTCCCTTTGGCTGGCATGTGCATGCCATCGACTTTGCCCAAAACGAACTGAATCAATGGGCTCGCGTCACTATCGAAAGGAACAATGTTGGGTGCGTAACTGGCACCTCCGTTCAATGCAATATCACGAATGTCAAGTCTGTATTCCCCTTCTTGTCGCAGCGGGCCGTGGCACTTCAAACAAGCAGTCTGGAAAATGGGTTGGACATCTTTAACGAAATCAACTGAGTCCAGGACTGCTGGCGGCACTTCGGCAAAGACTGTCGCGGAACTGAAAAGGATCAACAAGTTGGCGATGAACATAATTTGCATCGTTTCATTTTTCCTCAGTGTAGAACAGCACTCCGTGCTGTTTATCACGGCACGGAGTACTGTTTATCTCGGCACGGAGTACTGTTTCTCTCGGCACGGAGTGCTGTTTATCACGGCACGGAGTACTGTTTATCTCGGCACGGAGTACTGTTTCTCTCGGCACGGGGTACTGATTATCTCGGCACGGAGTGCTGTTTATCACGGCACGGAGTACTGTTTATCACGGCACGGGGTACTGTTTATCACGGCACGGGGTACTGTTTATCACGGCACGGGGTACTGTTTATCACGGCACGGGGTACTGTTTATC